>Ga0208191_1001527_pt1 | contig 11361 bp, 7 predicted proteins | sample June2015DPH_13_5_FD_184709 | JGI IMG/M metagenome (GOLD analysis project Ga0208191, IMG submission 184709) | Peatland microbial communities from SPRUCE experiment site at the Marcell Experimental Forest, Minnesota, USA - June2015DPH_13_40... | ecosystem: Environmental > Terrestrial > Soil >... | reverse complement strand
TCGTCGTCACCGGCGCCGCGGCGGGGATCGGCCTCGCCACGGCCCGGCGGTTTTCGAGCGAAGGCTGCCGGGTGGCGGCATGGGATGTCAACGATGCCGGGCAGGACGGGTTGCTGCGCGAACTGTCTGCGCTCGGGGGAGAGGCGCTCTTCCGTAAAGTCAGCGTCTGCAGTGACGCCGAGGTCGAGTCTGCGGTCGCAGAAGTTGTCGGACGGTGGGGCACGGTTGATGTGCTCATCAATAACGCGGGCATCACGCGCGACGCGCAGTTCGTCAAGTGGAAGGATGGCGCGGTTGCCGGAACGATGACCGATGAGGCGTTCGATTCGGTCATCTCGGTCAACCTCAAAGGCGTCTTTCTCTGCTCGCGGGCCGTGGTGCCTCACATGATCCGCCAAGGCTCGGGTGTGATTCTCAACGCCTCTTCCGTCGTGGGTCTGTATGGAAATTTCGGTCAGACAAATTACGCCGCCACCAAGGCAGGAGTCATCGCGTTTGCCCGGACGTGGTCGCGTGAACTGGCAAAATACAATATCCGCGTGAACGCTGTCGCTCCCGGTTTCATTGCGACCGAAATGGTGCAGAAGATGCCGGAGAAGGTCGTGCAGAACATGGTTTCGCACACGCCTCTCGGTCGCATGGGGAAGCCTGAGGACATTGCCGAGGCCTATGTGTGGTTGGCCTCCGATGCGGCATCGTTCATTACCGGCGCCGTGCTCTCCGTCGATGGCGGATTAGTACTGGGGACGTAACCTGCAGCAATTCGAGAGGACTCATTCATGACGCGTTACGCAACCATTGTCGCCACCGCCAGGTACGTACCTGAGATAGAAGTGACCAATGACATGCTGCGCGAGCGGTTCAAACATATCCCGGATTTTGTGGACAAAATGGAGGCCAGCAGCGGCATCAAGACGCGCTGGCATGCCCCCGAAAACTGGGCTACCAGCGATGTCGCTCTGCCCGCAGCCAAGCTCGCAGTTGAGCGTGCCGGCAAGAAACCCGAAGATGTCGATCTGATCATCCTCGGCACCGATTCGCCGGACTACATAACACCTGCCACCTCGGTCGTACTGCAGTATAAGCTGGGCGCAAAAAATGCCGGGACGTTTGATGTCGGCTGTGCCTGTGCTTCGTTTCCAACCGGGCTTGCCGCGGCCGCCGGAATCATCGCCGCCAACCCGGGGATTAAGACGGTGCTCGTCATCGGCGTCTATCTCATGCACAAACTCACGACGGCTGCCGATCCCATGGTCTTCTTCTATGGTGACGGCGCCGGCGCCGCTGTGCTCGAACCTGCAGCTTCGCCGGGATTTGTCACTGCGACCTTTCGCGCCGACGGCTCCTATCACGACTATTGGGGTATCTATTCCGGCGGCACTTTCGAACCGGCGAGTGAGGAATCCGTCAAGGCGGGGCGCACCGCGTGCACGATCAAGAACCGCTATCCTCCGGAGTTGAACGAGGAGACGTGGCCGCTCATCGTGCAACGACTGGCAAAGGACGGTGGCTTCGAGCTGCGCGACGTCGATTGCTTCATCTTTACCCAAGTGCGGAAACCCACGATTGAACGCGTGATGAACCGTCTCGGTGTACCCGCGGAACGCGCGCATACTATCATGGAACAGTATGGCTACACCGGCTCCGCCTGCGTCGCCATGGCACTCGACCACGCGATCGAGCAGGGCAAGGTGAAGTCCGGTAACCTGGTCGTGCTGGTCGGTTCCGGGGTCGGCTACAACCAGGCGGGCTGCGCGTTTCGTATGCCGTAGGCGGCTTTCGGACTTGACTTCCAACCAAGCCGACCGAGAGGAGCGGAATGGGCCTGGCAATCAAAATGGTGCTGCTGCTGGTTTTCGCCGCAGTTACTGCTCTGATTGTCTTCTTCATTCTTTTCTTCTTGCGACCCGTCGCCACGATGGTCTGGCTACGGAGGAGCGCGCTTCGCCGAGTCGGTCTTCGGAAAACGAAGATCACGACCACGGTGGGAGGACAGACCGTGTGGCATGGCGGCGCCGGCCCCTTGCTGGTGTTGCTGCATGGCGCAGGCGATCAAGCGGGAACATGGAACAAAGTGGCGCCCGAGTTGAAGCGCCACTTTCAACTGGTGATCCCGGATCTTGCAGGCCATGGCGAGAGCGACCCGGCTGCGGGCGTGCTGAGTCTGGGAACGCTGCTCGCCGCACTGGAGCAGGTGCTCGATGCAATTCCATGGCGAGACGCACCAATGGTGCTCGCAGGGAATTCGCTCGGGGCCTGGATAGCGATGCTCTATGCGCAGAAATACCCGCATCGGGTGACGCGGGTTATCCTCATCGGTGGTGGCCCCATCAAGAACGCATCCGAGATTGGCATCATGCCAAAGGACCGCGAAGAGGCTCGGCGCGTGCTCGATGCCGTTCTGGATCCTTCCACGCCTCGGTGGCCGAATTTCGTCCTCGATGATCTGGTCCGCGTCTCGAATACAGGTCCGATTTCGCGGCTGCTGGCTGCCGGTGAAGAAGATATGTCGAAATACCTGCTCGAAGACAAACTGGCAAGTTTCCAGCTGCCGGTCGATCTCATCTGGGGTGCCTCCGATCGCCTCGTCCCACTGGACTATGCGAATAAGCTGCAATCGCAACTTCGGCACTGCACGCTTACGGTCATTGAGCGTTGCGGCCATGGACCCCAGTTCGAGCGTCCCCGGGAGTTGACGCGAGCCCTGTTGCAAATTCTCGCGTCCGATTCGTCCCGCGCGTCCGCCACTGCACAGCCTGTTTCCAGACAGTCTGGGGAGAACTCGTGATCACCGGCGATATTCTCGGAGAGCGCGCCCGTCTTAGCCCCGACGCGGTCGCATTGATCCACGTTCCCACGCGCCTGCAGTTCACTTATGGTGAACTCAATCGGCGGGCCCTGCAGTGCGCGCGGGTCTGGACCGATCTCTGCTCTCTGCGCCCAGGCGATCGCGTCTGCATCCTTTCCGAGAACCGGGTTGAATATGTCGATGCCTTCTGGGCAGCGGGTAAATCCGGCATCATCCTCGTCCCCCTCGGGACACGCAGCACGGCTCACGAGCTGCACCAGATACTCGCGGACTGCGGACCGCGCTGCCTCATGTACTCCGCACGGTACGAGAAACTCGCGCAAGAGCTCCAACAACTCGTGGCCTTCGAGCACTTAATAAGTCTGGATGCGGAGGACGATGTCCCGAAGGCGCTGAGTTATGCCAAAGCTATCGATCGGGTTTGTCCAGATCCGCTCTCCACGAGACTCCAACCCGAGGATATTTTCTGCTTACTCTATACCAGCGGCACCACCGGACGGCCGAAGGGCGTAATGATTCCACACCGGCAGATCGCATGGAACGCCTACAACACGGTTGTCTCCTGGCAATTGCGGCAGAGTGACCGGGTTCAGGTTTACACGCCCATGTATCACGCCGGCGGCCTCACCGTATTCATGACCCCGCTGTTCGCCATCGGGGGCAGCATTGTTTTGCATGACGGCTTCGACGCCGCTGAAGTGTTACGAGCTCTCCGGGACTACGAGTGCACGCTTCTTTTCGGCGTGCCGACGATCTTCAAAATGCTCCTCGATTCGCCAGAATTCGCAACGCTCGATTGCAGCCATCTGCGCTGGTGTGCCAGCGGAGGCGCTCCGCTGCCGTTACAACTTCTCCATGCCTACCAGGAGCGCGGACTGGTTTTTCGCCAAGGCTACGGGCTGACCGAGGTTGGCGTGAACTGTTTTGCCATGAGCGACGAGGACTCTCTGCGCAAGTCTGGTTCTGTTGGTAAGGCGATGATGTTCACCGAGGCGAAGCTCCTCGATCCCGAGGGGAATCAGGTCGCAACCAATGAGGTTGGCGAGCTTGAGGTCGGCGAGCTGTGCCTGCGCGGGCCACACGTTTGCCGCGGCTATTGGAACAATCCAGCCGCCACCGCCCAGGTGCTCGATGCAGAAGGATGGTTCCACACCGGCGACCTGGCGCGATGCGATGAAGATGGATTCTTCTACATCGCAGGCCGTTCCAAAGATATGATCATCAGCGGCGGCGTCAACATCTATCCGGCGGAGATCGAGAAGGAATTACTCGATCATCCGGCCGTTGCCGAAGTTTCCGTCATGGGGACGACCGACGAGAAGTGGGGCGAGGTCCCAGTTGCCTTCGTTGCGCTGAAATCAGGCGCGAGCACCAGCGAAATCGAACTCATCGAGTTTCTTCGTCCCAGAATCAATAAGATCAAACTGCCACGGCAAATCATCTTTATAGAAGCATTGCCCCGCAACGCGTATGGTAAGGTCCTGAAACTCGAACTCCAGGACCAACTGCGGAATCTCAAATCTGCCGTCGCCGGCGGAAGCGATACTGTCACGCCGGGGCGGAAAAAGTTATCCTACTAAGAGGTGTCTTATGAAGCGCATTTACATCGCCGCCTACCATCAATCGAAATTCGGAAAGCTCATGGCCATGTCGGTGCCAGAGATCATCCAGAACGCTGTCGTCGGAGCGTGCAGCGAGATCGGCGTCGAGCCCGCCGTGCTGGATGTCGGCTCGATCGGCGCCACCTGCAACATTTCCCTTAACGAGCAGGGTCTGCTCGCCGGCCTGATGGCGATGCTGCCGGGGCTGGCCGGCAAGCCCATAGAGTCCGTGGAGAACGCCTGCGCCTCCGGCGGTCAGGCAGTACTCTCCGTCATCCAGAAACTCTTGGTGGGGTGGGGTGACGTCGGCATCGCGGTCGGCTACGAAAAGATGCGCGACGCCGAAGGCAAGATGGACGGCAAGCTCATCGGCAAGGCCCTGGGCTACTTTTCCCACCCCGACGAGCGCGAGGGTAAGGTGTTCATCTTTCCCCACCTGTTCGCCGAGATCATGGAGTGCTACCTGAAGGTGCATAAGGTGCGGGAGGAGGATTTGGCGCAGATCGCGGTCGAGGAGTACGCCAACGCCCGCCACACTCCCTACGCCCAGATGCGCAATGTGCAGATCACCGTGGAGCAGGCGATGAAGATCGAAGGCATCAATCGGTACATTGTCGAGGGCCTGCCCCTGAAGACCTACGATTGCTCGCAGATCACCGATGGCTACGCCAGCCTCATTCTGGCTACCGAGGAGGGGTTGCAGAAGCTGGGCGTAACCAAGGCGGACTGTGTGGAGATCGCCGGCTATGCTCAGGCTACCGATCCGCTGAAGAAAGCGGGACGCGATGTCCTGCGGCCCGAGGGGGCTTACCGGGCGATGAACAAGGCCTATGACATGGCTGGGGTCAAGCCCGGGGATGTGAGCGTGGCCGAGGTCCACGATTGCTTCACGGTGATGGGCGCCATCGGCACCGAAGTGCTGGGCAAGGCCGCCGTTGGCCAGGGCGCCCGGTATTGGTGCGAGGGCAAAGCACGCGTGGACGGCGAGTGCGCCATCAACACCTCCGGCGGACTCATTGCCAAAGGCCATCCCATCGGCGCCACCGGTATCGCCATGCTGGGGTGGTGCGCGTGGCAACTCCGGGGCAAGGCTCCCGCCGGGCTGCAAGTGAAGAATCCGCGCCTGGCAGCGACGTTCAACATCGGGGGGCCCATCTGCGCCTCCGTTTGTACGGTGCTCAGGCCCACCACGTAAGGGCGGGGCGCGAGAGGCGGGACGATTCGCCGAAGATCTTCTCGTACAGGTAGTGGGCGTACAGCTCCATCTGACCGCTGCGGTAGAAGAGCAGAGAAGGCTCCTCGTACATCTCGAATAGCTCTTCGTGAGTGAGGAGGATGCCGGAGATAGTCAGCGTGTGCAGCCGTTCCTGGTAGAGGCGCGCGTAGTCCAGGGCGACGAACCCCCGTAAGAGATCCCTATGAGATGGAATCGCTGGATCGCCAGCGTGTCCACGATTTTCGTAAGGGCGTCACAGAAGCAGAGCTTCCAACTTCCCGCAGCCCCGACTTCTGGTGCGCTTCGGCCGGAGTGATGTGGTCTGTGTCCAGCGTAGCCAGCACTCTAAGGCTCGCTCGCCGGATGCACACTTCCGTGTAGCAGCAGTGTAGTCCCCTAGTCACACACTCAGGTGAGGAAGCGCACTGACAGGACCCACCAAGAGGTATCTGTTCATGTTGAAGGATAATCTGAAAAGCCAAACCCCGCGCAAGTGAGGGACGAGAAGCCACGGGTCCTTGGGTGGTTCGAGAAGACTCTGAGCGGGCATAAAGACAGCCTAGTCTAGCTGCCGCAGGCGCGCGTTACGACGCTGGCGGGAGGTCGGCTTTTTGCTTCTTGGATCGGGCGTGACCAAGAGTACCTGTCGGAATCTCCGCGAGTTCTTTGCCTAACTTCGAGGGTAGGAAGAAAGGATTCTTCATGCAACTCATCAAGTCCGTTGTTTTGACGCTCGGCATGATGTTGCCGGCTTTCGCCCAGAATTCTGTCTTGTCCTTGAAGACGGATGAACTGCCTGCGCTGAACCACTTCGATCCCGGCATTGTGGATCGCACGCAGGATCCGTGCAGCGATTTCTACAAGTTTGTCTGCTCCAAGTGGCAGGCAGCCAATCCCATTCCTCCGGATCAGGCGGCTTGGGGTACTGGATCCAACCTGCAATTATGGAATGAGAGCGTGCTGCGCAATATCATGACGCGCGCGGCCGATCCCAGCCCCGGTCGCACGGCCGTGGAGCAGAAGATTGGCGACTATTGGTACGCGTGCATGAATGAGGCCGGGATTGAAAAGACCGGCATCGCAGCCGTCAAACCGCAACTCGACTTGATCGGCGCGCTCAAGAACAAGTCGCAACTCGCCGGCGTGCTGGCGCAGATCCACCTGAGCCAGCCGGAGTCGTGGAATGGCGGCGACAACGAGACGGCAGCGCCCATGTTCGGCTTCAGCTCAAGCGTCGATTTCAACGACGCCACTCTGGTGGTGGCAGCGGTCGACCAGGGTGGCTTTGCGCTGGACGGTCGCGACTACTATCTGTCCGGCAACGCCAAGCTCGCCGAAGTGCGCAACAAGTATGAAGATCACGTGGAGAAACTCTTCGCGCTGATGGGCGAGAGTGAAGCGAAAGCAAAGTCGGACGCAGCGACGGTCTTGCGGATCGAAACGGCGATGGCGAAATCGGCGATGGATTCGGTGAAGCGCCGCGACCCGAAGAACATCAACAATGTCATGAGCCTGCAGCAAGTGCAGGCGCTGACCCCGTCTTTCCATTGGAACGACTATCTTGCGGTTGTCCAGCGGACTACGCCCAAACACTATATCGTGACTGCGCCCGATTTCTTCCGCGAGTTGGAAACGCTCGTCCAGAGCGAGGACCTCGAGAGTTGGAAGACATACCTGACGTTCTGGGTGCTGGACCAGAATGCCCGTTACCTCAGTCAACCGTTCCAGGAAACACACTTCGATTTCTGGAACCGGACGATGCGCGGGGCACAGGAGATGCTGCCGCGGTGGCGCCGTTGCGTGCGCTGGGCCGACCGGGATCTAGGGGAAGCGCTGGGGCAGGCGTATGTGGCGCAGGCGTTTCCGCCGGAGAGCAAGGTCCGCACGGAGAAGCTGGTGAAATCGATCGAGGCTGCGTTGGCTCAGGATATCCAGCAGGTTGACTGGATGTCGCCCCAGACGAAAAAGAGCGCGCAGCTGAAGTTGAATGCAGTTCTAGACAAGATCGGTTACCCGGACAAGTGGCGGGACTATTCCAGCGTGAACATCGGCCGCGACAGCTTTGTTGAGAATGTGCAGAGCGCCGCGCGATTCGAGTATCAGCGCCAGATCGATAAGATCGGCAAGCCGGTGGACCGCATGGAATGGGGTATGACGCCTCCCACCATCAATGCCTACGAAGATCCGCAGACCAACACCATCAATTTTCCAGCGGGAATTTTGCAGCCGCCATACTTCGAAGCGGGTTTCGATGACGCGGTGAACTACGGCGCGATCGGCATGGTCATTGGCCACGAGATGACGCACGGTTTCGACGATCAGGGGCGCAAGTTCGATGCCCAAGGCAATCTGCGCGACTGGTGGACGGAGCAGGACGCAAAAGCGTACGAGCAGCGGGGCAAGTGCATTTCCGACGAGTACACGGAGGAGATCCCTGAGCTGGGGGTCAAGACGAATGGGCTGCTGACCCAGGGCGAGGACACGGCCGACAACGGCGGGGAGCGTCTGGCGTTCATGGCCCTTGAGGAGTTGTATCGTCAGCAAGGCAAATCGCTGGACGAGAAAGGTCCGGACGGCTGGACGCGCCGGCAACGGTTCTTTCTGGCGCACGCGTTTTCCTGGTGCGAAAATTGGCGTCCCGAGCTGGCGCGAACCGTGATCACGACGAATCCGCACTCCATGCCTCAACTCCGCGTCAACAACGTGGAATCGAACATGCCGGAATTTCAGCAGGCCTTCGGATGCAAGGCGGGACAACCCATGGTGCGTGCGAACGCATGCCGAGTGTGGTAGGTCGGCGCTGGTCAATTACACACAGAGATGCCACAAACGGGGTTAGGAGAAGCGAAAGGACGGGGTTGTGGGCGGTTTGTCGCTAGCCTTGATCGGAAACGCCTCGGGGCAGGCAGTTGGGGTGGAGCGGAGTTTCCGATCCGAGGCGTTTTCGATAAGGAGACTAGAAGGAAGCCCCTGGCGTTTGCGGCGGGCGCGCGGGATGCGGCAAACTATGTAATTTGAATGGCCTTTTTTTCGCTTTTTGTTCGGGGCGAAGCAGTTATTAATGCAGATGACCGCTCGCCCTAATTCGGATTTGCGGACTGCCTGCTGAGTGCGGCCGGGATCGCACGACCGTCAGGCGACTCTTACAATGACCCCTGTGACATCGTCTTGCTGGGGGTTGTCGCCTGCAAAGCTCCGAGCGGCACGGCATATGCCTTCAGCGAGTTCGCGCGCCGAATCTTGCCGATGGGCGCGCACATATTCGAGAACTCTGTCGGCGCCGAACTCCACGTCTTCCGAGGCCGTCGTTTCAGTGACGCCGTCTGTCAGCAAAATCACGAACTGCTGCGGCGCCAAGGGGATTGCGGAGGTGACATAGTGAGAATCCTCGAATATTCCCAGCGGCGGGCCCGAGCTTTCGAGCACATGGTCGATCTTGCCGGAGCCATTCATCAGAAAACCTGGGACGTGCCCCGCGCTGGCATAGGACAAGGAGCCATTCGGTCCATCCAGGCAAACCAGCAACAAGGTAACGAATCGATTCTCCTCCAGGTCTGCAATAAGCATGTGGTTGACGTTGCTCAGGATGTTCGCTAAATCCGCTTCGACCTGAGCGAATGAGCGCACGTAAGCGCGGGTCAGCGCCATTACAAGCGCAGAATCCAGGCCGTGTCCACTGACATCGCCAATCCCGATGCAAGTACGTCCGTCCGGCATTGAGAACGAGACCAGGTAGTCGCCGCCCACTTCCTGGCAGGGGTAGGTGGCGCTAGCAATATCGAAGCCGGCGACGCAAATCTCTGGGCCGGTGTAGAACCGCTGCAGTATGTCGCGAGCTAGGCGGAACTGAAGTTCCTGCTCCTGCTGTTTGCGGAACTCCGTAATGTCCTTGTGCACGGAAACAAAATGGGTGATGGCTCCTCCGTTGTCCTTAATCGGGGTGATTGTCTGCTCCGTCCAGTACAGTTCGCCAGACTTCTTGCGGTTCCCAAGCGTTCCGCGGAAGGCCTCGCCTTGCAGAATCTGGTTCCATAGGCGGCTGTAGAACTCCTCCTTGTGCAGGGTGGACTTTAAGATTCTGGGCGTCTTGCCAATGGCTTCCTCAGGACTGTAACCCGTGGTGGCCTCAAAGGCTGGATTCACATACTCAATTGTGCCCTGGCGGTCCGTGATCACGATACTATCGGCCGTCTGTCTCACTGCCTCGGAAAGCAAGCTAATCATTTCCCGCGAGCGGCGCCCTTCCGCTTCAGTACGCTTCTGCTCAGTCATATCGCTGACCATTGCAAGCGCGCCTTCGAAGCCCCCGTCCTCGCCGATAATCGGCGATGTCGCGACCCGGGCCCATAACACTGACCCGTCCTTCTTGCGATATCGAGCTTCCAACTGTTCACTGACGCCCCGGCGGCGGCGCTGCAAGTCGAGCCGCTTCTGCTCGATGTCACTCTCGAACAAGAAATCGAAGAGCGGCCTGCCCAGCATTTCCTTGGCGGTATATCCGAGCAGTTCAGCCATGCGGCCGTTGACGAAGGATGTAATGAAGTCAGTGTCCACTTTCCAGATGCCCTCGTAAGCGGTCTCCACGATACCGCGATAGCTCCTCTCGCTTCGCTCGATTGCTTCCTGTGCACTCTGTTCACGTATGAGTTGCGCTCTCTCCGCGATCACGGCCGCCAAAACCATGCCCGAGACCGCAGTGATGCCTAGAAATGACTGCAGAAGTGTTGCGTTCTGCAAGGCGTTGCCTTTTATGAACGGGCCGAAGCCATGTGCTGTTCCCCACACGGCGATGGCAGAAATCAAGAAGCTCACGATTGCTGCCCCCGGCGCCTCGAAGCCTATAGCCCCCCAGAGCACGAAAGGGAAAACACCGAACGCGAACACGTCGGAACGCATCAATCCAAGCCGCGCATCAAAGACCATCAATGCGCTGCCGACAGCTCCGAGTAGCAGGCACGCCAATTCGATCAACCGCCGCTCTTCCCAGATTAGGGATATTTACTTGACGCCACCAGGCCCAAGATATAGTGTTTGCGGGCATGAGCGAGGATTATCCGCGGACTTTGCTGGAGTTGGAGCAGCGCTTCAGTGGCGATGAGGCCTGCGCCGGCTATCTTGCCTCGGTGCGCTGGCCCGCCGGGTGGGTGTGTCCGCGGTGCGCGGGAGAGGCGGCGTGGTCGGTTCGGCGCGCCCGCTGGCGCTGTGGCCAATGCCGATACGAGATGTCGGTCACTGCGGGTACGATCTTTCAGGACAGTCATCTGCCCCTGACGACCTGGTTTCGGGCCATGTGGCATGTGACCAGCCAAAAGAATGGCATCAGCGCTCTGGGATTACAGCGCGTTTTGGGCTTGGGCAGCTACAAAACCGCCTGGGCCATGCTCCACAAGTTGCGGCGGGCGATGGTTCGTCCGGGCCGCGAGCGCTTGCAGGGCATCGTGGAGGTGGACGAGACGTACTGGGGCAACGAGGAAGCAGGTGTCAAGGGTCGGCGCACGCAGGACAGGGCCCTGATCATTGTCGCCGCCGAGGAGAATGGGAAAGGCATTGGTCGAATCCGTCTGCGATGCATCCCGGACTTAACCAGGGTCTGCCTACACGGATTCATCGCCCAAGCCATCGCACCGGGCAGCACCGTCCGAACCGAGGGTTTGAACGCCTACCGGGAGTTGACCGGCTACATCCACGACCGTCAGGTGCAGCGCCGCCAAACGCAGGGAGAACATTTGCTGCCG
>Ga0208191_1001522_pt1 | contig 11401 bp, 7 predicted proteins | sample June2015DPH_13_5_FD_184709 | JGI IMG/M metagenome (GOLD analysis project Ga0208191, IMG submission 184709) | Peatland microbial communities from SPRUCE experiment site at the Marcell Experimental Forest, Minnesota, USA - June2015DPH_13_40... | ecosystem: Environmental > Terrestrial > Soil >... | reverse complement strand
CGAGTAGTGGATGTCCGGAAACGCGGTCAGCAGCGCCGCGACGAATCCCTTGCCGACCTCGCGGCTCGGGATCGTCTGACCGTTGACGTGCCCAACGTAGGAGGGCGCCAGCGCCTGCTCCCACAAGCTGGCGTCATGATCGTTGTAGGCCTGGTAGAACCTGTGTACCGCGTCCATTACTTGCACGGAATGTACATTGCCGCCGGTCGTGGTCCCATCGCTCTGGGCACAGGCAGAAGGGGTTGCGGTCATCGCAAGGGTGACAAGTGTTAAAGCGAAGAGGCAGTTGCGCGTGAAAACTGCCCCGAATAGTGACTTCATCCGGAATCTCCTTTTTGCGGGCAATATTTTACACCCATTCGCGTTCTCGACATTGTGAAACAATAGCCAGTTGGAATTCACTTGTCCGCGCAACAAATCATCGTCCACCTGAGGCCTAAAGATACTGTGCAAACGGTGCCAAGGTTATAATCGCTGCCACTCATGGCCCTCGCTCCTGGGACAAAACTCGGCCCGTATGAAATCCAATCACCGTTAGGCGCGGGTGGCATGGGTGAGGTGTATCGCGCCACCGACACAAAACTCGGCCGCGACGTAGCACTCAAGGTGTTGCCCGCCGAAATGGCTCACGATCCGGAGAGGCTCGCGCGCTTTCGCCGTGAGGCCAAAGCTCTCGCCCAACTCGACCATCCGAACATCGTCACCATCCACTCGGTGGAGGAATCCGACGGCGTTCACTTCCTGACGATGCAACTCGTCGAAGGGCAGCCACTCGACCGCCTTATTCCGGCAGGCGGGCTCCCGGTCGAGCAGATCGTCGAGATTGCCAGTGCGCTGGGCGACGCGCTGGCGGCCGCGCATGAAAAAGGCATCGTGCATCGCGACTTGAAGCCCGCCAATGTCATGGTCTCGAACGAAGGCCGCGTCAAGGTGCTGGACTTTGGACTAGCAAAAGATGTTCGCGGAGGCAGCCTTGGCGACGCCACGATGACCTCAGCCAGCCAAACGCAAGTGGGCGTGGTGATGGGGACACCAGCCTACATGTCTCCGGAACAGGCATCGGGCCGCCCGCTCGACCATCGCACCGACATTTTCTCGCTGGGCGTCGTGCTCCACGAGATGGCGACGGGACGGCGTCCCTTTGAGGGGAATTCTTCGGCTGAGTTGGTCTCCGCGATTCTGCGGGATAATCCACCCTCTGTCACAGACGTGCGATCCGATCTGCCCAGCGATCTGGCGCGCATCATCCGCCGCTGTCTGGAGAAGGATCCGCGTCACCGGCTGCAGACGGCACGCGACGTCAGCAATGAGTTCCGCGATCTGTCGCGACAGACATCACAGAAGGTGGCCCCGGCAACGACCCCGACATCGCGTGCCGTGCCCACCGCTGACTCGGGCGCGGCCCGCGCCGAGGAAGGCTTCTGGGTCGCTGTGCTGCCATTCAAATACAGCGGCGGCAACGCTGATCTCACGGCTCTGGCCGAGGGGCTGACCGAGGACATCGTTACAGGCCTGTCGCGATTCTCCTACCTAAGGGTGATCGCGCGGAGTTCGACGGCGCGCTACGCTCACGATGCAGTTGACGTCCGCTCTGCCGGCAAAGAACTGGGCGCTCGCTACGTCATGGAAGGAAGCCTTCGCCAGGCCGGAACCAAGCTGCGCCTCGCGGTTCAGCTCGTCGACGCACTCTCCGGCGCTCATCTTTGGGCCGAGAACTATGAACGCGCCTTCATCCCGGAGGACATTTTCGCGCTGCAGGATGACTTGGTTCCGAGGATTGTTTCAACCGTTGCCGATATGAACGGGGTTCTGCCCCGGAGCATGATTGAGGCTGTGCGCAGCCTCGCTCCCGAGCAGTTGAGCCCCTACGAGGCGGTGCTGCGCAGCTTCGGCTACTTGGAACGGATCACCCCCGAAGATCTGGCCGCTGCGTGGTCTGGCCTGGAATTGGCGGTGCGGAAGGCGCCGTCCTATGCCGATGCCTGGGCTATGCTGGCGTTACTGTGCGTACAGGAGTACGGACAAGGATTCAACCTTCAGGCTGATTCCCTGACGAGCGGGTTAAACGCCGCGCGGCGTGCCGTCGAGGCAGCGCCATCCAATCATTTGGCCCATTTCAGCCTGGCCCACGCGTTCTTCTTCCAAAAGGAATTCCAAAGCTTCCGCAATGCGGCGGAGCGGTCCGTTGCTCTTAACCCCATGGACGGCAACTCCATGGCTATGTTAGGTGCGCTGCTGAACTACGCGGGCGACTGGGAGCGCGGCCTGGCGCTGGCGGGGCGCGCCAAACAGCTCAATCCCAATCATCCCGGATGGTACTGGTTTGCCGACTTCTACAACTCGTACCGCCAGGGGGACTACCGTGCCGCACTGGGTTTCGCTCTCAAGGTCAATCTGCCGGGCCACTACGGTGCGCACATGATGCTGGCAGCCGCCTTCGGGCAGCTCGGAGAACGGGATGCGGCCGGAAAAGCCCTGCAGGACCTGCTCAAATTGCGGCCCGACGTCGCCGCGAAGGTACGCAAGCATTATGAGAAGTGGTTTGCTCCCGAGTACGTGGAACAGCTGATTGACGGTTTGCGCAAGGCGGGGCTGGAGATTGCCAGCGGGCCATCATCGGCGCCCGGAAAGCCCGCAGCCAGGACAGGATTGTAAGAACCTTTAACCTTGAAAGCGCCCGCTCATCAACCCTCCGAGCGGTTGGTCGGCTACTCTTACCTGATATGGAGTGACCCAGTAATCCCACCTAAGACAACGCGCAAATCACATCAGAATGCCCTCTTGCCTGCCGTCAGAATCCTGAGCTTGCCCTCTACAGCCGTGCCCAAAACGAAGGGGCAACGAGAAATTAGATTGCATGTGATCAAAGCAGTGGGGCGTGTGCAAGGACATGAGCCTGACCTACTCGGGCAACGACACCTGGGATCGCATGCTGCAACAAGGCGTCCAGTTGCTTGAGCGCTTCGCACAGGACGGCCGCGTTCGCATTCGGCGCCCTCGTTCAACCCAGCAAGTTCAGTTCAATCGGAGCGGGCAGTTTGAGCGACCACGAACGAAGAATCCTACTCGACGTTTTGGACCGCCACGGCAACGACTGCCGGCCAACCGTGGTGACCACCGACCTGTCATTGGATCAGATTCGAGACCTCATGGACGAGCGGATTTCGTCCCGACTGAAAGACTACCTGGCCGTGGCCGATGGTGCGCTCGGGAATCTCAGAGCGAGTTGCCATGTGCGTGACGGGCCACAAGACGCGGAGTGTCTTCGACCGATACAACATCGTCTCCGAAGGCGATATGCGCGAGGCGGCGCGGAAGATGCAAACCGAAGCGGAGAAAAAGCCGTTTGTGACTCAACTCGGTCACGATCGCGTTACCTGCTCAGGTACGCGTGGTGAACTGATACACTGTTTTCAATAGCTTACCTGCCAGCCCGGATGGCGAAACTGGCAGACGCACGGGACTTAAAATCCCGGGTCCCTAACAGGACGTGACGGTTCGATTCCGTCTCCGGGCACCATCTAAACTCCAGCCGTTGCTGCCATTTCAGTTCAGCCTCGTCTTCATGGCTTCGGCTTCCGCCTCGGTGCTAAAGGCCGAATCATGGCTGAAATCTTGGCTGTTTTCGAAAGTGGCCTGCCAAGAACTTTCGCGACGTTGCTGCTCAAGTTTCTCGACCGCAACCTTCTGATCGGACTGGGAGACAATCGCGTATCGGCGGAACATGGCAGCCGTCTTCCAGCCTCCGATCGACATGATGACAGACTCGGCCACGCCAGCACGGCGCAAAGCACGCGCAGCGCTTCTCCGAAAATCGTGGACGATCTTGCCGACGTAACGAAGGCCACGGCTGCCACACTCGCACTTTGCTGTGATGACGGTCTTCCCGCAGTCGCGGCAGATCATCTTTCCCAGCCCGGCACTGATTGCCAGATTCTGCCAGGCTTTGCGGAAATCGCGCACAGGCTTGTTGCCTTCGCGGGTGAGCATTCACCGGCTTTCGCGGTGAGCCGTGCGTAGTCGGCATCTTCGACGAAACCGGTTCGTGCGTTGTCTTCCTTGAGGTGAGGGAAGAGCGGCAACCGCAGCAGCCGGCGCTTGCCGTAGCCGATGCGGAAGGCCGTTTTCAAGCACGCCAGTTCACGGTTTCACGGTCGCATTGGCCGCGCCTTCGCGGATCCGTGAATCGACGTACTCCTCCAACAGCTCCGTCGTGACGTTTTGGGCAACCGTGTCGCCGAAGTAGCCTTTTAGATGTTTCCATCGTCGGGCGAGCGCGTCAGCCGACTTGCGTGCGTTGACACGGTAGTGTCGCTCCAGCGCTTCATAGAGCTCTGAGACAAGCACTGGTTTGCGATCGCGTTCGATAAACTCACCTTTAGCGATTGCGCCCAATCTCTGATTCAACGTCTGCCGGGCCGCGGCGTAGTCAGCCTCACCCGTTGCCTCCCGGATACGCTTCCCGTTCTTGTAGAACTGAATCGTCCAGGTGGAGCATCCCGGCTGTCTATAGATCGTGCCTGCTCCCCTTCGTCTGCTCATGACCGACCGCCTTTCACGTACTCACGGATGGCTTTGGTGACGAGCTCTTGCACAGAGATGCCCTCTTTGAGGGCGGTTATCCTCGCAGTCGTCCAGAGCGAATGCGGCGTCCGGAGCGTAGGAAGTCCTCTTGAAAAGTGTTGACTCGACTCCATCAAAGACCGCTTTGTAGTCTTTCATGACTCCTCATTCATTATGTGGGAAGCATGGAGGCGAGTGCGCAGCAACGGCGGCGCAGCAGGAGTCGACGAGGAAACAATCCACGCGATCGAACAACGAGGCGTGAGAGAGTTTCTAGCGGAGATCGAAGCGGCGTTGCGAGCAGGCCGATATCGCCCTTCGTCGGTGAAGCGGCGGTACATCTCGAAAGCGGATGGGAAGCAGCGGCCATTTCTTGATCGGCATGGCCAGCTCTTCCTCCAAGTGGATTCTCCCTTATTCCACTTGCTACAAAAATCGCCGGTCACGTCAGGGGCACCCTACGCACGGATCCGCACAAGCGCTTGTTAGCGCATGCGGTTCTTATCGCAGACCAAGCGCGGCCAAGCGTGCTGCTTGTCCGCATCTCGCCCGCCCGTGGCACCTGCTGGCAACCGTCGTAGTCTGGCCTACACCCGTTAGCGAAAGTAATCACCCAAAGGTATCCGTTCTGTAAGGACGGAGACGCACATGCAGCCACCCGAAGAGAACATTAGAAAAAAAAGATGTGGTCTTCGACGAGTCTGGCCACAATCTGAAGTTCATTTTTCGACTGGCCGGGAGCATACGAACGAACTGTCGAACGCTCATATTACAGTCCAACGGTCTACAGCCGATCTAGTCAACAACACATGGGATCAAGAAGAAAAGTAAGCGGTTTCTAACTCATCGACAAAGGAAAAATTTAGGAGTTTCGAATATGAATAAGCCAAATGGACTTGAGACTTCCACCGACTCAACGGTTCCACCTGTGGGTCAGCCTTCTTTTAACCGGCTTGCTTCCCAGCAACCCTCCGCCGGCGCCCACGGGGCGGCGCACGCTGGCGCCAAGAGTACGTTGGCGACGAAAAAAATGGCCGACGATAAGGCTCGCGCTCGCACTCTGGCCCGGGTGCAGGCCGTTTCTGAGAAGCTGTCGACTGCGACGGAGGAGGTGGGGAGTGCCATAACGGAAGCGACCAGTGCCGTTCAGGAACTCGAAAAGACGATGCAGAGCATTGCCACCCAGACCCAGCAGGCGTCCGCTGCGGCCGAGGAATCGCGCGCCGCCATCAACCAGATCGAAAAGGCGTCCGACGGCGCCAACAAGAAGGCGGAAGTCTCCCTGCAAAAGATCAACGCTCTGAGCGAGCTTTCCGGCGCCACCACCAGGGACATTGAAAACCTGACGAAAGGCGTCAATGATGCGGGCGCCGCCAACCTGGAATCGGCCAAGATGATCGTGGAGTTGGAGAAGCAGTCGGAGGAGATCGGCAAGATCGTGCATGCGGTGGTGCGCATCGCGGATCAGACCAACCTTCTGGCTCTGAATGCCGCCATCGAAGCCGCGCGGGCCGGAGAGCACGGCAAGGGTTTTGCCGTGGTCGCCGACGAAGTCCGCAATCTCGCCGAGATGAGCGAGAAGAGCGCCCGCGGTATTCAGGAAGTAGTGAACGAGATCCAGACCCAGGTCAAAGTCGTGGCCGCGGACACGGAAAGCGCCGGCAAGAAGGCACGCGACGAAGTCGAAAAAGCCAAAGCGGTCACGGCCACGCTGAAGAAGGTTGGCGAAGACTTCATCCTGCTGCAGGACGGGGCGCAGGTCATCGCCCAAAACGCCACGCAGGCGCTCAGCGGCGCCAAGGAATACCTGAAAGGAGCGGAACAGATTGGGAGCGCCTCCGAAGAAGCTTCGTCGGCTTGCACGGAGTCGCAGCGGGCGGTCGAAGAGCAGAACAAGGCCTACACCGAAATGGCGCAAGCCTCGAACAGCCTGTCGGAGATGGCCGAGACCTTGAAGACTTCCACCAACGCGCAGAAATCGGCGGAAGAACTGGCGGCGGCCGCGGAAGAACTGTCGGCCAATGCGGAAGAGGTCAAGGCCTCGTCGAATCAGATCTCGACGGCCATTCAGCAGATCTCGAAGGCGGCGGACGTGACGGCCAAAGCCTGCGAGGCTTCGATGACCGCCAGCCAGCAACTGGATCGTAATGGCAAACAGATGAGCGAGGGCGCCACCCAGGGCGCCGAGCGCGGCGCCGCTCTGCAAAAGATGCTGGCCGAGAATCGGACCGCGGTCGACAAGATGATCGAAAGCATCGGCATGGCCGCGGAAGCCTCGATCGCTTCGGCGAAAAATGTACTGGAACTGGAAGGCCGTACGCGGCGCATCGACAAGATCGTGGATGCCATCATCATGGTCACGGTGCAGACCCGCATGTTAGCGGTCAATGGCAACGTGGAAGCGGCCCGCGCCGGCGAATATGGAAGGGGCTTCTCGGTAGTGGCGGGAGACATCCGCTCGCTGGCCAACGAGAGCAGCGACAACGCCGACAAAATCAAGGAACTGGTGAAGGGCATTCAGGGTCAGATCGTCAAAGTGGCTGGCGATATTCAGCAGGCCGGCACTATTGCCAAATCCGAGGCCGAACGCGCCAAGGTCAGCAGCGGGAACCTGGAGAAGATGGCGACCGATGCGGGCGTGGTACTGGCGGGCATGAAGGAGATCGCCAAGGGGGCCGAGGAGTCCATGGCGGCCCTGCAGCAGGCGGTGAAGGCCAGCAAGCTGATCAACGATTCGGCGGAAGAAATGACCAAGGCGGCAACCGAAGCCGCGACCGCTGCCGAACAGGGGCTGACTGCGGCGCAGGAAATCGCCCAGGCGGTCGAGGAGATTGCATCGCAGGCCGACCAACTGCAGAACGGATAACGCGTTCTGATTGGCTCGCACACACACGCCGCACACAGGACGCGTAAACAGGACGCGTAAAGAGGAGAAGACGGACCCATGTCAAGCTCGGACCATATCGCTTCTGGCGCTGTCACTGGCGCTAACACCGGCGCTAACACCGGCGCCAACACCGGCGCCAAGGATGAAACCCAACTGGTCACCTTCATGCTCAAAGACGAAGAATTCGGCTTTGACATCATGTCGGTGCAGGAAATCATCCGGCCGCCCAAACTTTCCAAGGTGCCGCGCACGCCGGATTACGTGCAGGGCATCGCCAACCTGCGCGGAGTCGTGTTGCCCATCATTGACATCCGCCCTCGCTTCGGCATGGAGCATGCCGAAGACAATGACAGCACGCGCGTCCTGGTCATTGACGTCGGAGGAGTGAAGATGGGCCTGCGCGTCGATTGCGTCAAGCAGGTGACCAGCGTGTCGCGAGCCGACATGGAGGCGCCGCCGGCGGCCATCCGCGGCGCCAGCACCGAATACCTCAATGGGGTGGTCAAACTCGATTCCGGCGCGCGCATCATCATGGCGCTGGACGCCTCCAAGGTCTGCGACCTGAAAATGGACGGCGCCAAAACGGCGGCAGCGTCTTCCACAACCGGCGCAACCGGCGCTCAGCAGAAAGAAAAAGCCTCGGCGAGCGCCGACCATGCCGCCGCGGACGACCTGCAGCAACTGGTTTCGTTTCAGGTTGCCAAGGAGGAGTTCGCATTCCCCATGGAGCGGGTACGCGAGATCCTGCGCGTCGAAACTCCGACCAAAGTACCGAACGCACCCGACTCCGTGCTGGGGGTGCTGACGGTCCGGGGACAACTGCTCCCCATCATCGACCTGCGGCGGCAACTGCACCTGCCGTCCATGGCCGACGAGCACATTGCCAAGTCCGGGGTGGTTCGCCACGCCTTCGAGAATTGGCTCACCGCTCTCCGCTCGCGGGCGGCGGACGCGAAACACGAGTGGACCCTCGCCGCATCCGAGACGTTCCGCACTTGGGTCGCCGAATTCAGCAGTTCGAGCCAGTTCTTGATGGATGGCATTGCCCTGCTGCGAACGCTCGACGAGAGACTGGCGCGGTCCGCCAAGCAAGGCCGGCAATGCGAATCCTGCGGCGACGCCGCCGGGATGGGAGCCTGCCTTGAGGACATGAGCGAGGTGGGTACAGAATTCACCACCACGCTGGCCGGGTTCGAACAACAGATCGCCGCCAACATCCAGGACGACCAGCGCATTGTGGTGGTCGATGCGGGCGGGATGCTGCTCGGTCTGGTCGTCGATCATGTCAACGAGGTTCTCCAGGTGTCGCGGAAATTCGTCGACCCGCCTCCCGCCACGGTCGCGGGCGATGGGCGCGATCTTTCGGGCATCGCCCGCTTGGACGAGGGCAAGCGGCTATTGCTGTTGCTCGATCCCACGCAAATCCTGAAACGGGAGAACCTGGAGCGCTTGACGAATTCCGCCGGCGAGCAGTCGCCACAGGTAGACGGCGGCCATCCGGAGGCCGAGAGAGAGGGCAACGTGGCGGCGAGCGATGAGGTTCAGTTGGTCACCTTTACCCTGGGGGATGAAGAGTACGGCATCCCCATCGCGCAGATCCAGGAAATCGACCGACTGTCGAAAATCACCAAGGTCCCGAAGGCGGCCGACTACGTCGAGGGCGTAACCAACCTGCGCGGCGAGGTGGTTCCGGTGGTGGACACGCGCAAGCGTTTCGATCTTGACCTGCGCTCCGCCGACGACCACACCCGCATCATCATTGTAGACCTGAACGGCGTCAAAACCGGACTGGTCGTGGATTCCGTCCGCGAAGTGCTCAGTTTGTCCCGGACCGACATTGCCGAACCTCCCGAGACCGTCCAGTCGGGTGTTGAGCGGCAATTCGTTTCCGGAATCGGCAAGGTGGATAACGGGAAGCGGATCATCTTTCTGCTCAACGTCGAGGAAGTGCTTCCCCAGAAAGAGCGCGCTTTGGGTGCGAGTGCGTCGTAAGGCGCCCCCGAGCGAGTGACGGTTATCGTTGTTATGCGAACTTGGTTACGCGAGCTGGCTGGTGGAGAGCCGGGCATCCGCACCCGGCTGGACCCTTCGACTTCGCTCAGGGCAGGCTCGCGAGACGCCGTCGCTCCACCGTATGACTCATCACCCGATCACGGTATTAGGAACCGAGAACCACGATGGACCTGCAAGAATCGATTCGGATGTTATCCAATCCCGACGAATGCGAGCGCATTTACGCCGCCGAGGATATCGGACTGGCTGGACAGGGCGAAGGGGTGGGCCCGCTCTTCGAGCGGGTCGTCGAGGAACGGTCGCAAGCCGTCCGGGAGGCCATTTTCCGGGCGTTGGCACGGATTTCCGACCATGCCGTGATCCCACGGGCCGCGGAGCTCCTGTCCAGCGACGACTCCGGCCTCCGCAACCAGGCACTGGAGCTGCTGCAATCTCGCGGCGGCGCGGCGTTGCCGGAGTTGCGCCGCCTGCTCTCGGTCGACGATCGCGATCTGCGCAAGTTCGCGGTGGATGTACTGAGCCGGATCGAGGCGCCGGAAATTGAAGAACTGCTGGAGATCGCGCTCGCGGATAACGATTGGAACGTAGTCATCACCGCGCTCGAAAACGTTCGTCATTGCCATACCCCGGCGCTGCGCCAAGCCGTGCTGCGGCACGCGCTCTGCGGTGGACACGCCATGCTGGTGTTGGCCGCCATGGAGGCGCTCGGCAGAATCGGCGATGCCGAATGTTACCGGCGGATTCGCGAGAAGTTTCCAACTCTCGAGACCACGCCGTCCCTTTATCTTCGACCAGCGTTGAAACTTGTTGGCAGCAACGGGAAAAATGGCGACCTCTTGGAACTGCAAAGCCTGCTGGCCAACTGTGAGCCCAGCCTGCGGCCAGCTGTCCTGGATGCGTTACGCAATCTCGTCGCCCGCGACGGCGCAGCCGATGTTCCGGACGCGTGGTGGCGCGAAATGCTGGCCGCACTGCCTGAAACCACAGCGGATGCCGAACGCTATCAGCTGCTGATGCTGCTCGGCCACTTCGGGCATTTCGAGCCGGTCTATGAAACGCTCATTGCTTATCTCGAATCTCCCGTCAAAGTCGATCGCCTGGGAGCCATTGAAGCCCTAAGCAGGAGCAGGAACCGGTTCGAGGATGCCGTGTGCGCGATGCGCTCCCGTCTGCGGTTGGAAGCTGAGCCCGAGGTCAAGCAAGCGCTCGAAGACGCATTGCAGGCGAACCGCCTATGAGCGCAGCGCAACTCTCGCTCGAGCAATACGGCAGGTTGTGCCGGCTCATCTACGATCGGTTGGGACTTTCATTCGACGATAAGAAAATCCACTTCCTGGGCAAACGAGTGGCGGTGCGCATGGAGAGCCTGCAACTGGAAGATCCTTCCGACTATCTCATGCGGCTGGCCTACGGCGACAGTTCCGGGTCAGAGATGCAGGCCCTGGCCAACCTGATCACGACAAATGAAACCTACATGTTTCGCGAGTACGAGCAGTTGGAGGCATTCGGCAACGCTTGCCTGCCTGAGGTCGTCGCGCGCAAGGAAGCGCAAGGGACTCGCAATCTGCGCATCTGGTCGGCGGGCTGTTCGTCGGGCGAGGAAACCTACACCTTGGCCATCATAGTGCAAGAGATTTTTCCCGCCATCGACGATTGGGACATGCAGATTGTGGCTACCGACATTGACGAGCTGAGACTGGCGATGGCGGTCGCCGGCGTGTATGGCGAGCGCTCCATGAAGAACGTTCCGGCGGACTACCTCGGCCGGCATTTCACGCCTCAAGGCGCGGATTGGCGCGTGAAGCCGCGTACCCGGTCGCTCGTAACCATCCAGAGCCTCAACCTGCACGACCGCCTGCAGATGCGCAAGATGCGCGCTTTCGACTTCATCTTCTGCCGCAACGTGCTGATCTATTTTGATGACGCGTCGCGCAAAGC
>Ga0208191_1001509_pt1 | contig 11518 bp, 10 predicted proteins | sample June2015DPH_13_5_FD_184709 | JGI IMG/M metagenome (GOLD analysis project Ga0208191, IMG submission 184709) | Peatland microbial communities from SPRUCE experiment site at the Marcell Experimental Forest, Minnesota, USA - June2015DPH_13_40... | ecosystem: Environmental > Terrestrial > Soil >... | reverse complement strand
GCCGTGAAATCCCACGTTTCGCAAAGAACGCGAAACATGGGGTACCCGGCTGTCGCCATCCGTGGTGGCCTTCGGAGAATCTGGCAAGAACTTCATCGGAATAGGCAAGAGGCCCAAGCTTCGGGACGCTATGCTTTGGCTTGCGGTGCCGTTGAGGCAGTCAGAATTTCGCAGCGCAGGAGAATGAGAAACAATGCAGAAGCGCAAACTTGGAAAAAGCAACTTGGAAGTTTCGGCTCTCGGCTTAGGCTGCATGGGAATGAGCTTTTCCTACGGGCCGCCCGCCGACAAGCGGGAGATGATCTCTCTTCTTCGGACCGCCGTGGAACGCGGCATCACATTCTTCGATACGGCGGAGGTCTATGGCCCGTACACCAACGAGGAGCTCCTCGGCGAGGCGCTCTCTCCGCTGCGCGATCGGGTGGTGATTGCCACCAAGTTCGGGTTCAAACTCAAGCCGGACGGAAGCCCCGGTTTTGTTGGTCCGAACAGCCGCCCGGAGCGCATTAAGCAGGTCGCGGAAGATTCTATTAAGCGCCTCAAGGTGGATGCCATCGATCTGTTCTATCAACACCGCGTTGACCCGAACGTGCCGATCGAAGACGTGGCGGGCGCGGTGAAGGAGCTGATTCAGGAAGGCAAGGTAAAGCACTTCGGCCTTTCTGAAGCGGGAGCGAAGACGATTCGTCGCGCTCATTCTGTGCAGCCAGTCACTGCGGTCCAGAGCGAATACTCGTTGTGGACGAGAGGCCCTGAAGCGGAAGTGCTGCCGACCCTTGAGGAACTCGGAATCGGCTTTGTTCCATATAGCCCGCTGGGCAAGGGCTTCCTGACGGGAAAGATTAACGAAAGCACCACGTTCGACAGCACCGACTTCCGCAACACCCTTCCTCGCTTTACGCCGGAGGCTCGGAAGGCGAACCAGGCCCTGGTTGATCTGCTGGGCACGATCGCACAACGGAAGAAGGCGACCCCGGCTCAGATCGCGCTCGCCTGGCTGCTCGCCCAAAAGCCATGGATCGTTCCAATCCCAGGCACGACCAAGCTGGGGCGGCTGGAAGAAAACATCGGAGCAGTTGCAATCGAACTTACGTCCGACGATCTGCGCGAGATCGAAAGCGCCTCCGCAAAGATCAAGGTGGAAGGGGAACGCTATCCGGAAGCGCTGCAGCGCATGACCGGCCTCTGAGCAGCACGAATGTTTGCAAAAGAGGTATTCTCGAACGCGTGAAGACCAATGGCAAACCGGCGTCTTCCTGGCGCGCAGACGAACTTGCGGGCCCAAACGAGCCAGACACGGATCAGTTGACCCGTTTGATTGCCGCCTATGCACCTCACGACGGCAGTTTTGAGCTGCGCATCCCTGGCTTGCACGCGAATCGCTTTTCACGACCAAACAAAGAGTGTGTACACGCCCTGCGGTTGCCCTCGTTGTGCATAGCCGCCCAGGGAGCGAAGACCGTCATCGTAGGGGACGAAGTGTATGAGTACGACGCGTCGCGCATGATCGTTTTCTCCGTTGCCTTGCCCGTTGCTGCCCAGGTCACGCAAGCCAGCCATTCCGCGCCCTACCTTTCTCTCAAGCTGGACCTCGATCCGCACAAGATTGCCGAACTGGTCTTGAAGGTGTACCCGCACGGTCTGCCTCCAGTCCAAGAGAGGAGCGCGGTTTACGTCACTCCGGTTGACGCGAGCGTTGTCAACGCCGCGACGAGGTTAATGGAGTGTCTTGCGCATCCCGGAGACGCTGAACTGCTCGCTCCACTTGTGATCGATGAGATTTTGATCCGGCTACTGCGCAGCCCCATTGGTGTTCGCGTCGCTCAAATGGGCTTTGCAGAATCTAGCGTCCACCGCGTTGCCAAGGCCATTTCCTGGCTACGAGACAACTTCTCTCAACCCATGAAGGTCGAGGACTTGGCCGGGCTGGTGCACATGAGTGTTTCCTCATTCCACGAGCACTTTAAGTCCGTCACTTCGATGAGCCCTTTGCACTATCAAAAGATGCTGCGACTGCAAGAGGCGAGGCGCCTCATGCTGTCGGCAATTATGGACGCGGGCACTGCGAGCCAGCGCGTGGGCTATCTAAGCGCTTCCCAGTTCAGCCGAGAATACAGCCGCTTCTTCGGGAGTGCGCCGACCAAAGACATCGCCAGATTGCGTCAAGAGGCAGGACTTTGGGTCTAAACGTCCGGGAGTGATTGGGGAGAACAGCCGATTACATTCATTGTTTCCTCTTGACATTCGCTTTATATTCGCCAACAATGGCGACATGGCGATCACACGCAGGCAGCGCGAAGTGTATGACTTCATCTCCCGCTTTGTGGCCGAGCATGGCTACTCTCCGTCGTTTGAGGAGATCGGCACGGGGCTCCATCTGACGTCGCTGGCAACGGTACACAAGCACATCACGAATCTCGAGAAAAAGGGATTGCTCACCCGCGACTACAACCGCAGCCGCTCGATCGACCTGCTGCCGCCCAAGGGACGGCTGAAGCAGGCCATGAGCGTCAACACAGGCCTGGTGCTGCCGCTGCTGGGGCGCATCGCCGCCGGCCAGCCGATTGAAGCGATGCAGACCAATGAGACGATCTCGCTCGCCGACTTCGTCCGCTCGAAAGAAGTGTTCGTGCTGGAAGTGCGCGGCGATTCCATGCAGGATGAGGCCATCCTCGACGGCGACTACGTGCTGGTGGAGAAGCTGAAGACGGCGCACAACGGCGACATTGTGGTCGCGCTGGTGGATTCAAGTGATGCCACGCTGAAGCGTTTTTATCGTGAAGGCGACAACATCCGCCTGCAGCCTTCGAACGCAACGATGATGCCGATTATCGTGCCGGCGGCTTCGGTGGAAGTGCAGGGGAGGGTGATTGGAGTGCTGAGGAAGTACTGAAAACACCAGAGACCCCTATTGAAGAATCCGCTCATCCAACTCACCTCCGTCCAGGCCCGCCGAATCTGGCTGCATGCCCAGCGCCTGGACACGCGGCAAAAACTTCTGGCGCAGCGCTGGAACTGGATCGGCCGGGGCGCGTCCCGCGCCCATCAGCAGCAGGTGGAAGCCGCGTTGCACAAGTTCGAGCAATTTCAGTTGTGTCGGAGTTAGATCGAGCGCTAGCCGTTCGGCGATTAGCGCGCGTCAGTCGCCCAAAGATCTGGCTCTGCACCTCATGCACTACGAGCTGGTGTTCTTCGATCGGAAGTACGGGCGGGTTGAATGCGCCGAGAATCCATTCGGTGCTAAACAGCTACCTGTATCCCCAGTATAAATCGTTACCCATGTAACCGGGCCGGACAACAACAGAAATGGTGCGCCCGGAGAGATTCGAACTCCCGACCTAATGCTCCGGAGGCATTCGCTTTAATGCAGCTCGCCAAACTATCCTGTTTAATATCTCTCCCGCGAAAAGATATTTATCCCGAAAAAAGCTTCTAGCTGAACCAATCAGGACGACTGCTTGCGTGTTTTCGAAGGAAATATCTGAAAAAATAAAACGCACGCGACTCGGAAGAGTCAGCGTGCGTTTTGAAGCTTTAGGCCTGAAGCCAGCAGCTAAAAGCTGCCTTATCCGACGTGCTTATCAATCGCTTGCGCGATGGCGTCTTTCGGGCGATAGCCGACGAGCTGTTCCACCACTTGGCCACCCTTGAAAACCAGCAGCGTGGGGATGCCGGTGACTTTGTAACGCATCGGCGTGGAGCTGTTGGCGTCGACATCCATTTTGCCGACTTTGAGTTTGCCCTGGTAGTCCTTGGCGAGCTCATCCACGATGGGAGCGAGGGCGCGGCAGGGGCCGCACCAGGTTGCCCAAAAGTCCACCAGCACGGGTGTATCTGATTTCAAAACATCCTGGTCGAAGTTTGCATCGGTGACTTCGACAATTCCATTGCCTGCCATTTTCGTTTCTCCTGGTTGTAACGTCGCGCTGTCGGCGGACGCTCCATCGAGCGGTCGTAGCCGGGCCCGGCGATCTGTATCGAATAATTGCTTGCCCTGGTTAGGGCATATCCATTATCGCACTTCGGTTGGATGCCTGGGTAATGGCGAAAGTCGCAAAAACGAGCGGGTACTCGTATCGTGCCCTCAAGGCGTGCGGCAGAGTGCCTAAAAGATGAACTTCACCGCAGCCTGCATCAGGCGGGGAGCGGCGGCGCTGACCACCTGCCCGAACGACGAGCTGTTGATGTTGCCATTCACGGACGCCGGTCCGTAGAACTGGGCGTGGTTGAAGACGTTGAATCCCTCGAAACGGAACTGAAGAGATTTGGATTCGGGGAGCGGCAGGTTCTTGATCAGGGCCATGTCGTAGTTGTCAATGCCCGGGCCACAAAAGAAGCGGCGCTTGGCGTTGCCGGACTGCCCCAGCGGCTGGAGGCTGAAAAGGCTGGTATCGAAATAGGACTGGCCGTTGCGAGGATTTCGGTTCAGCCCCAGCGCGCCGGGAGTGTACTGCGGTTCGTCAACGCCATAGTTGTTCACCCCGTTCGGTTCAGTTCCCAACAAAGAATTGTCGCCGTAGTTATAAAGCGTGACCGGAAAACCGGTGCTGAAGCGGGTGATCCCGGAAGCCGCCCAGCCTTTCGTCCAGCGGTTGGAGATAGCGAAAATATGATCGAGAGGAAGTTGGTAGTTATAGCTGACCACGAAATTGTGCTTCACATCAAAAGCTGACAGAGCCTTGCTCAGCGCGGGATTGAGCGGGTTGATCTCTTCTCCAAGGTTGGAAGCCTGGTCGAGAGACTTGCCGTAAGTGTAACCACCAAGAATCTCCAAGGGCCCGCCGGTATGGCGGAGCGTGACTTCCAGAGCGTTGTAGTTGGAATTGCCGATCGTGGCCTGGTTCGTATCGCTGCCAAAGTGTGGGCCGAGCGGACCGCGGGTTCCATTGATTGTCTGGTTGGAAGCTGTGATGTAGGTATTGCCTTCCAGAAACGGCCCGCAAGGGGTTTGTCCGGGGGCCAAATTCGCCGGATTCATCAGCTGCAAGCAAAGAGCGGGATCGCCAGGATTGGCTTCCACAAGCGCGAGAAGTCGATGTCCCTGGGTGCCCACGTAACTCGCGCTGAGTACGGTATTCGATGAGAGTTGGCGCTCCAGCGAAAACGTGTACTCCTCGGTGTAGGGAATGCGGTTGGTGGTGGGATAAGCCGGCAGACCGCTGATAGGCTCGTACTGCGACCAATCGATGTTGGCGTCGGGATGGCTCGCGGAGGAGTTGAGCGGAGCCAGTTGCACCGGGAAGTACTGGCTGCCCTGACCGGTGGAAGCGGAAATGAACGGCGTGGCAAACAGCGGCGGAGTAGGGCTGGTATACGTGGTGCCGTAGGGCGCGTTCGCGCTGAGGACTCCGATGGTGAGAGCTTCAATGGCGGTGTAAAACGTGCCGAAGCCGGCACGCAGGCTGGTTTGGCCAGGACCTCCGAGCATCCTGCCGAAAACAGAATCCGAATCTGCGCTGGGAGAATAGACAAGGCCTACGCGCGGCGCGAAATCTTTGTTGCCCGGCGGCGCCAGTGTGCGTGGGACTCCGGGATCGGTTGGGAAGAGAATTCCTGCGGGCGCGGTTGGAAATACCACGGATTGTTTCCCCGGCTCCAAGGTTGCCACCTGATTGTATTTTTCGTACCAGGGTTCGATCCGGTCCCAGCGCAAACCATAATTCAGCGTGAGATTGGGATGCAGCCGCCAACTGTCCTGCGCGTAGAGGCCAAGATATTTGTTGCGTCCGTAAAAGGGTTGGAGCTGGCTCTGGTTGTATTGGGTGGGAGCGCCGAGCAGGAAGTCGACGAAATCCGATCCGGTCTGGCTCCCGAAGAACAGGAAACTGCCGTTGAACTGAGCGATGGCGTGAGTATTGACCTGGTCGTAATGGAATTCCCCGCCGGCCTTGATGGTGTGCGTGCCGACGACTTTGGAAAAATTGTCGAGCCACTGGAAGGTGTTGTTGCTCTGCCTCAGCTCGTTGGTGTCGGTTCCGATGGAGTAGTTGTTGAAGACGACGTTCTCCAGACCCTCAGTTTGCGGCGAGAGAGGCACGATGCCCGGAGTGTTGGGCCCGACCTGGAAACCCTGAGAGGCTAGGTTGACACCCACTCCACCCTGCGGACGCCCGAGGTCATTGGAGTCCCGCAGGTAACTGAAGCGGAATTCGTTGACCGCGGTTGCGCTCGGAGTCTTGGTGCTGCCCAGGTTGAGCAACTGAGCGCGGCCAAGATTCACTGCGTTGAAGCCCGGAACATTTGCTCCACCCTGCGCGGTGGGGTAAGGATTGTTCTGAGTGAAGTTGTCGAGGAAATAATAAGTGGAGATGAGACCCCATGGCGTGCTGGCATCCAGGCGGGCAGCGCCTTTATTGTCATTGAGGGTCTGGTTATAGGCGGATGTGGAAAAAACATTGCCGGGCTGGTTCGGCGCGGGAATGTATTGCAACAGATGCTGCGCGGGAGCGGACCACGCGCTGTTGGGGATTTGCAGCGTAGGAAGAACACATGCCGTGGTGCTGGTGGCGGAATAGTTTGTGTTCGTGCAGCCGGAAAAATAGTATGGCTCACCCACAGAAATTTGATACCCGAGGTTCTGAGAGAGCGCAGTGGCCCAAGCGGGACCGCTTACTGTCGTAACCAGGGAACTTGCCAGGTCTGCCAAATTGCCAGAGCGATCCTGGATTGAGGGCACCGGAATCAATCCGGTGTCTACACCTTGGGTTTGGCGCGTACCTTGATAATCAGAGTAGAAGAAAATTCTGTTTCGGGTCACTGGGCCGCCGAGAGTACCACCGAACTGATTCTGGTCAAAGGAACCACGGGAGGGGGAGAAGTAGTTACGCGCGTCGAGATTCGTGCTGCGCAGAAATTCAAAAACGTCGCCGTGAAATGCGTTGCTGCCCGACTTGGTAATGACGTTGATCTGGCCACCACTGTATTCGCCATACTCCGCATCGAAATTGTTGGTGAGAATCCTGAACTCGGCGATGGAATCGAGATTGGGAATAATGGCCGTGCCCATGTTGACGTCTTCTTCCACATCGCTGCCATTCACCATGAAGCTGTTGGCGAATTCCCGTTGGCCATTGATGGAAATGTTGCCGGCGTTCAAGTCACCCGAGGGCGAGAAGGCGCTGGCACCGACATCCTGAACCGTGCTGGAGGTGATGGACGTGGCGGGGGCAACGCCGGACTGAAGCGCGAGCAGATCGGTATAGCTGCGGCCATTCAGCGGGACGCCGGTCATCATTGAACCCGCAATGACCTCACCCATCTGGGAACTGGAGGTTTCCACGTGCGCCGCGTTGTCGCTCACCGTGATGGCGTCAGTTCTCTCGCCGACCTGCAGCACAACATCCACGCGAAGCGCGCTGTTGGCGTCAAGCGCGATTCCGGTGCGGCGGTAGGCTTTGAAGCCAGGGTGGTTCACTTCGAGAACATAGTCAGCAATGGGGAGGACCGGGAACGTGTAAGTACCCCGCCCATCGGTGGTAGCAGATTGCCGAGCGCCGGTACCGGTATTGACCAAACTGACGGCTGATTGAGCAATTGCGGCACCCGATGGGTCCTTGATCGTGCCCGAGATACTGCCGCCGACTCCAGCCCAACTTGTCCCTAGCAAACCTAGGAGCAGGAACAGGCGAAGCAGCGACAACTGGGGAAAACTTCGCATGGTATTCTCGCGATTCAGTTGCAAACGAGTCGCAACTATAGTTACGATCAACCTCAGGCTTTCGTGGAATTGGATTGATCGCTAGTTGCAATTCAGTCGCATCTAAGATATAAGCTTGACGGATTCGCCTATAAGCCGTCAAGAATCGGCAGAAGATTCCGTCGCAATACGCTTGCGACCAGTTGCGACAACATGAGGGACGGTTCCGATGCCATTACCACAAACGGAAATGCCGGGCCGGTTGCAGGCCCACTTTGCGGAGCGCGGGATCAGGATGACCCAGCAGCGGCGGGCCATTCTGCGCGTGATGGAGACCGCGACCAAACATCTGGACGCGGCCCAGCTTTTGCGCAAGGCCCAGAAGCTGGATGCCAGCGTCGACCGCAGCACGGTGTACCGAACGCTGCAACTGCTAAAGCGCCATGGGCTGATTGACGAACTCGATCTAATGCACATCCACGGCGAGGGTCACTACTACGAGCGGAAGCTGAATCGGGATCACATCCACATGGCGTGTTTGCGTTGCGGCAAGATCATGGAATTCGTCAGCGATATTTTCGAGAAGCTGAAGGGACAGGTGGAGAAAGACTGCCGGTTCCGGATTGTGGTGTCGCGGTTGGAAATTGGTGGTTACTGCGCGGGGTGCCGAGGAGCCAAGTAGCCGTTTGGCGAATCATTGATGGAAATTCGATTTCTTAATGCAAACGACGCGAGCAGGTACTGGAAGATCCGCCTCGAAGCACTCGAATGTGAACCGGAGGCGTTCGGAGCATCAGCGGAAGAACACCGCGCATCGACTGTGGATGATGCGGCGGCGCGATTATCCTCCGATCCGGCGAACAATTTCGTTGTAGGCTCCTTTCTGGGCGAGCGGCTGGTAGGCACTGCCGGCTTCTTTCGTAACAAAGGTCTCAAGGAACGCCACAAGGGACACATCTGGGGCGTTTATGTGACGCGCGCGGCGCGGGGCAAGCGAGCCGGGCGGGATATGTTGCGAATGCTCTTGGAGCGCGCCATCAGTATTGAAGGGATTGAGCAGATCATGCTCTCGGTGGCCACCACTCAAGATGCCGCAGCCAGCCTGTATCGGTCACTAGGATTTGAGTCCTTCGGCTGCGAGCGCCGGGCGCTGAAGCTCGGCGACCGGTATGTTGACGAGGAGAACATGGTTCTATACCTTAAACCGCTCGCATCAACATAACCTTGGCGATCAGAATACGTAGGACCACCCGGCAATAAAAAAGCGCCCCGGACTTTTCAGTCCAAGACGCCTCGGCAGCCCTCCCCCAGAACTGCCAAACCACTTCTGGATGGTAGGATTGGGGCTTTTTCTTGTAAACGGCACTTTGGTAATTGGCTGTCAGCGGCTCATGCTCTGCTGTTGAAAGGTGCTTATGTACGCGTGGCAAGACCACACTGGTCACAGCGCTGCGAGTAGATCTTCTCAGAGGGTGAGGAATTACTGCTGCCTGTGCCAGGTTTGGCCGGCGTCGAAGGTGGTCCAGATTTCGCCGGTCGAGGTTGCAATTTTTCCATGCTGCGGATCAGAGAACTGGATGCTGGTAATGTCACCGGTAAGAACCATGCCGGCTTCAGAGGGGGCCACGAGACCCCAGCGATTGCCGCCATCCGAGCTGTGATACAAGGCGCCCCCGGAAGCGCCCGCCCAAACTTCAAGTCCACTTGCCGCCACGGCACGGAATACGGAGCTGGAACTCGACGCAGCTTCGACTTTCTGATTCTTCTCCTGAGATCTACCCCGATCAGCCGTGCCGAGGGAGGTAGACGGGGCGACATTCTCCCAAGTATGTCCTCCGTCGAAGGAACGCTGCAAGGCGCCAACAGGGGTCACGATCCAACGCGGCGACGCGCGGAGCATAAGTGTCTGCGAGGTTTGCAGAGGCATGCTGCCGGAAACAACCGTCGCCGCAGCCGCGCGATTGGACGCGGCTTGTGCAGGCACAGGATCTTTGGCTTTGACTACGTTGAGATCGGTAAACGCCCGGCCTTGAAGCGGCAAGTCAGCCTGATTCTGAGCGAGTTGGTTCTGACCGGTCGCGGCGGTTTCTGTGTTGAGTGCTGTAGCCTCGGCCTGCACTTCAACCACCTGCGAAGCGGCGCCGACCTTAACCTGTTGGTGGATTTCGGGAGTTGGATTCCGCGGTTGACCAGGCGTAGTCGTTGGGCTTTCTGAGGCTTGCGCAAGAACTGAGTCACGGCGAGGCGAAGCTCCCTGTCCAGCTCCCGCGCCACCTGGCGGTTGAGCTAGGCGGTTGGGTTCGAGAGCAAGCTTGTGTGCGGTCAATATCGGAGGGCCCGGCGCGGCCAATTCCCTTCGCATCTCACTTTGCGGAACTGTTACCTGGCGGGAGGGCGATTGATGCAAAGCGGAAGGACCTGGCGCGGCGTCCTTTCGTAGGAAGTTCGAGGCCACGCTCCTTGCCTGGTTGCGATGCGAGTATTGCAGAACCCCGACCGACGTGACGACGAGGATTCCCGCCGCCAGGGCTGCCCAACGAAGCGTGGGCCAGGTTAGCCAGCCGATTCGAGCGGCGCTGCCGGCACCGGGCAAGGCAACTCTCTCTGTCGCCGGCAAAGCAAGTGCGACTACATCTCGACAGTCGCCACAAGCCGCAAGGTGCTCCATCACGAGGGCGCGTTCGCGCCCATCAAGAGACTGCTCCGCGAACGCCGTGAGAAGATCGGCGTCGGGATGCGATTCTGCGGTTGCCGGGCGTTCCTGCAACCGCTTGATCACGAATTTGGGGACGCTGTGCATTTCGGTTTCTAAGTTTCCAACTACTAGCTTCTCGCTTTCGTTCAAGACTTCACTCCTGACCCTCCCGGAGTGCCTCTACCCTTGTTTCTCTCTTTCTAGGGAACGCTGGCGACGACGATTCTTGCGCCAGACTGCGACGAATATCCAATCTTAAGTCACGTACGTCAACCTCCAACGCTTCTTCGGCCTGGCGGCGAGCCATGCCCTGCTGAATCATGTTAGCCAAGATTTTCTTGCGCAATGACTTGGCCAGCTTGTCCACTTTGCGGCTGATGGTGGACTCGTGTACCGCCAGCAGACGGGCGATTTCCGCCAGCGTCCGGCCGTCAAGAAAATACGCGGCCAGCACCATCCGTTCTTCGCTGGAGAGTGAAGCCAGGGCCGTGTTGGTGGCAGATTCCAGACGCGAGTCTGGGCATGGAACCGGCTCGATCTCGGGAGCCGCGAACTGCGAGCCCTCTTCGCCTTCTTCGTCGAGGCTGATCAGACGCCTGGTGCGGCGGTAGCGATTCACGAACTCTTGTGCAAGCACGGTGCGAAGCCAACCTTCGAGTGACCCGCGACCCGTGAAGGATGCCAGTTTGGAAACGCGCTCGCCATCGCGAGTAGTCGTGCCGTAGAGTTCGGCATAGAGTGTGTCGGCGAGATCGCGGGCGGCTGAGTCCTCGCGGGCGATGCGCAGGGCGCACTGATAAAGCTTTTCCCGGTAACGAATCAGGAAAAGTTCCCAGGCGGCATTGTGGCCCGCGGCGCAGGCTCTGGCGAGCGCGAGTTCCTCAACTCGCAGGCTTAGCAGAAAAGTGCGTGCCTCGGCTTGAGTGGCGCCCGTGGGCAGATACTTCATGGCCACGTCAGCCAGAATTTCGGCGAAGGATTCGCAGGCGAGACCGACTTTTTCGCAGCCGCTTCTATCGTGCATCTCCGGCAGCAACTCGGAGAGTGCGGATTGCACTGGAGCGGATATTGGTTTGCCGGCGCGCATGCAGAAGATGAAGAAAGTGCGAAGAGACCTCCCTTGATCCTACTAGTTCCTTAGACGCGCGTGAGCATAATTTTGGCCGCAAGCACTGGCGACTTTTTCG
>Ga0208191_1001508_pt1 | contig 11534 bp, 9 predicted proteins | sample June2015DPH_13_5_FD_184709 | JGI IMG/M metagenome (GOLD analysis project Ga0208191, IMG submission 184709) | Peatland microbial communities from SPRUCE experiment site at the Marcell Experimental Forest, Minnesota, USA - June2015DPH_13_40... | ecosystem: Environmental > Terrestrial > Soil >... | reverse complement strand
TTCCGGAACAAACTCATTCCATGGGAGCGCGTACGATTTCCTGCGAAACAGCGTTTTTGACGCCCGCAACTACTTCAATCAATCGCCGGCCCCTCAGGACGCATTTCGGCAAAATCAGTTTGGTGGAACCCTGGGTGGGCCAATCGTAAAGGGCAGAATGTTCTTCTTTGCCAATTACGAAGGAATACGCCGTCAGCTGGGTGAGACGGTGATTGGATTTGTGCCAAACGACAACACTCGCCAGGGCGTTGTGCCTTGTGCTTATGCCACAGACCTGCCCTGTAACTCTGACGGTACAGCTACAGTGCCCGTCAACTCCGCATCACAGGCGATTCTCAACCTTTACCCGAAGGTCAGCAGCAATGCGGTAGTTCCGGGGAGTCCCGTGGCGACCGTCGCATTGCAGGGGTCGCAGCCCGCCAACGAGGATTACGGGAATATACGCTGGGATTACCATGGATCCGAAAAAGACAACTTCTTTGCCCGATACATCCTGGACGACGGCAGCTTAACTGATCCGTTCGCCTCTCCTCTGGGCCTCTACCCCGAACAATCACGCGGGCGAAATCAGTATCTGACTCTCGGCTACAATAAGCTGATCAACCCATCAGTTCTGAACGATGCACGTTTCTCGTTTGTGCGAACCAACATGCGGGCTTTCACAAGCGTGAGCAATCCCGCCCTACAGTTTTTTAGCTTCTACGGAGAGGATCGGCAAGACGGCAATATCGGTGTGCCTGGATTTAGCCAGATCGGCCCGAGTGGGTTCACTCCGGACCACGAGCTTCAAAACACCTTTTCGCTGTCTGATGGAATTTTTTGGGCCCACGGAAAGCACAGCATTGAAGCGGGTCTTGAATTTCGACGCTTGCAGAGCCCGGTGCAAAACGGCTTTTTCAACGACCTGGGTTGGACCTTCCCCAATTTGGAAAGCTTTCTGGAAGGCCAGCCCGTGAGCCCCACCGATCCCCCGATCACATTCCTCGGCGCCTTGCCGGGAAAAGACAACTCGGCTCGAAGTTTTCGCGAATGGGATCTTTTTCCTTACATCCAGGACACTTGGAGGGTTTCTCGGTCCCTGACGCTAACTTTTGGGCTTCGCTATGACTTCATTTCCAACCCCACTGAGGTCCATAACGAACTGTGCGCATTCATCGCGCCAAGTGACCCCTCCACGAAGGCTTGTACCCCCGTGTCGCATGTGTTTCCCTCGAATCCTTCACGGAAGAGTCTTGACCCGCGAGTTGGGATCGCATGGGATCCGTTTAAGGATGGAAAGACTTCGATCCATGCTGGAGCCGGCGTATTTCATGATCCGATCCAGGTACGCAACTACCACGCGGCTTACATTTTTTCGGCGCCGTATCAGACAGCGCTGTCGCTTTGCTTTTTCGAATTACCTCCGTGCAGCTATCCCGTTCCCTTTCAGGGGCCAACTCAACCGATTCCAACTATTGGGGAGGCGTTGGAGTACGACCCGGGTACAACGCCCTTCGTGGTGCAATACAATTTCGGCGTTCAGCGCTTACTCGGGAAGGACACAGTGCTCAACGTTTCCTACGTTGGATCGCGTGGATACAATCTGCTCGTCCAAAACGACACCAATCCCCCGATTCCGACGCTTGTCAACGGCCAGCCAAATTTCCTGAATGCGCCGCGAGAGAATCCAAATCTCGGCGCCATTGCCTTCGGCCTTCCTGACGGTTCTTCCTGGTACAACTCTTTGCAAGTCTATTTAACCCGGAATGTGGGCCGAACATGGCAATTTCAGGGAGCTTACACGTACTCCAAATGCCTGGACTATGGATCGATCGCTTTCGCTCTTGAGTCGAGCAATAGCGCCCAGCAGGCGCGCTCCGATCCTTACAACCTGGCGAGAGACAAAGGGAGGTGCGATTTTGATGTTACCCATAACTTCACCGGCAGCGCCACCTATTTCGTCCCATTACACGGGAATCGCATCGTCGAAGGCTGGCAATTGAGTATGATCGCAATGGCCCACAGCGGGAACCCATTTAGCGTTCAGGATGGATTCGATCGCGTAGGTCTTAACGATGCTGCCGGGACGCCAGGTGAGCGGCCGAACCTGGTGCCCGGGAGAAGCAACAACCCGATCCTTGGGCGGGTAGATCAGTGGTATGATCCATCGGCTTTTGCGCTTCAGGGTGCCGGTTTCATCGGTAATCTCGGACGAAATACTCTGATTGGCCCGAAATTTTTCGAGTTTGATATGGCCTTGGCGAAAACTACTCGGGTCAAAGAAAACATAAGCCTGGAGTTCCGCGTAGAAGCATTCGATCTGTTAAACCGTCCCAATTTCGGGTTACCAGGACAATTCCTCTACGCCGGCGTCGATCAGAACGATAACGGAATTCCTAACTCGACTGCAGGCCAGATTACGAATACAGTGAGTAGTGCGCGACAGCTGCAATTTGCTTTCAAAGTTCGCTTCTAGAACTCAGATCGAGTGTGGCTGGGGTCGGTGGCTCGGGTAACAATAGATCCCTCACTCACCGCTCACTACGGCCGTGTCAGGAAAATCGGGAGGCCGAGCTTGTGGTCGTACTTCGGGCGGTACCGCTCCGTATTATACATCGATGAAATATCCACTTTCCGTGGGCCCAGCTTCGGATCGGGAATTGGCACCATCGCGTATCGGCCTTCGTTTATCGCTGTCATCAGTCCGGACTTGCCTTCTTCCAGCGCATCCATGGCCATGCCTGCGAACGTGAATCCCACCATGCGATCGACGAAGTCAGGGCTGCCGGAGCGCAGGTCGTAAGTCAGGTCGCTTACCACCGTTTCTTCACCTGTGGCACGCTTGATCTCATCACTCAGGTCTTCAGCCACACTCATCTTCTTTCGATGTCCGAATGCATCGGCTTCGCCGTATTCCTTTACTACGTAACCCTGCCACTCCGCGCCTTCGGAGAGAATGACAAGCGAGTAGTTGCTCGGGTTGTTGCGTTTGTCGTTGATAATCAATTCGATCAGGTGTTGCAGATCGACCTTATATTCAGGAATGCAGCAACGCACGGCTGTGACGTAGGCCGTGTAGAGCGCGGTGTAGCCGGCATCGCGTCCGAATACGCGAAAGATGCCAACGCGCTCGTGCGACCCGACCGTTGTGCGCTGGCGGTCGATGGCGTCCATGGCCCGCGTAATCGCTGTCGAGAATCCGATGCAGTATTCGGTGTTCCGCACGTCATTGTCCATGGTCTTCGGCACTGCGAGTACCTTCATGCCTTTACGATCGAGTTCCGCAGCATAGCTGAGAGTATCGTCACCCCCGATCGCGACTAGGTAGTCGAGCCCGAGCGTTTCGATGTTCTTCAGCACGGCAGGAGTAACGTCAAATACAGTGCTGGTCACGCCCTTCTTGGTCGACTCTTTGGACTCGAACTTCAGCCCCTCGAGAGTGGGAGGCACCTTCTTCATCTTGGCGGGATTGGTACGCGAACTGTGCAGGAAAGTTCCGCCCGTGCGATCGATGGTGCGTGTGTTGTCGCGGTTCAGAGGCAGAATGTACCGCGTCTTGCTCGCCGGATCATTCAGATCGACGTGGGTCAATCCTTCCCAGCCACGGCGGATGCCGATGACGTCGCATCCGATTTCCGCGCCGCGGTAAACCACCGACTTGATGACGGAGTTCAGCCCGGGAACGTCGCCGCCTCCCGTGAGTATGCCTATACGCTTCTTGGCCATGGATGACTCCTTACTTAGCACGAACTAGGACAACAATGGATCGCGGAGCTACTTGATAGATCGACTGCTGCAGCGGCAAACCGCATTCTGAGAAATCGTTGGGACTCGGTAGGTCTGTATCCACAATTCTTAACCAGTCCTGCGGGGTACCTTCCTGGATCTGGAACTGCAGCTCTTCCCAATAAGCATTGATCATTACATAGATATCGTCATCACCCTGTGACGCGCCATGCAGACAAAACGCCAGGCTACGTGAATCTGGGGACAGATCGGGCGTGGATCCAACGCCGTACCAGGAAATATCCTCACGCCAGAATCTGCTGCGACACAGGGAAGGATGAGACTTCCGGAACGCAATCATGCGTTTAAAGAACCGGAATATGTCCTGATTCGCCTTGAGCCGACTCCAATCCAGCCAGCTGATTTCGTTGTCCTGGTTATACGGGTTGTTGTTTCCGAACTGTGTATTCAGGAACTCGTCACCGGCCCGGAACATCGGGATGCCGTTCGAGACCATGAGGAGGCAGAAGAAGTTTTTAGCCTGTTTCCGGCGAAGTGCCAGAACCTCCGCTGGCGCGCCCTCGTCTCCTTCGTGTCCGCAGTTCCAACTGTAATTCGCGTCCATACCGTCTTGATTGTCATGACCGTTTTTCCAGTTGTGTTTCTGATTGTAAGAGACCAGGTCGTAGAGCGTGAAGCCGTCGTGGCAATCGATATAGTTGACGGTCTGGAAGGCATGATAGGCATACTCGCGGCTGTCCGGAAACAAGTCATCGCTGCCATAAATGCAACGCATAAGGTCTGGGATCATTCCTGCGTCGCCCCTGACGAAACGGCGGACATCGTCGCGATAACGGGCGTTCCATTGCAGCCAGGTCGTGCCCGGAAATCCGCGTCCGAGCTGATAGCCGCCGACGTCCCAAGGCTCCGCGATCAAAGCCAACCGGCCCAACTCGGGGTCCGCGGCGATTTCACTGAAAATCGGAGCATCTCCCCAATTGAGTGATCCGTCGGCATTGCGGCTAAACACCGATGCCAGGTCGAAGCGAAAGCCGTCGATGTGCATTTCGTTCTTCCAATAACGCAGGCTGTCCATGACCATTTTCCGCACGTGCGCCTGGTTGAAATTCAATGTGTTCCCGGTGCCCGAATAGTTGGCGTATGGACTGATCGGGTCGGAGGACAGCATGTAATAGCCCGAGGGGTCGAAACCCTTGAAGCTATAGGTGGGCCCGAGGTGATCGCCCTCGCATGTATGGTTGTACACAACATCGAGCACGACGAAGATCCCGGCTTTGTGAAAGGCCTTGACCATATTCTTGAACTCAAGATGTCGCTCATTGTTATCAACACCCGATGCATACTGCGCATGAGGCGCGAAGAAGTTCAAAGGCATGTAGCCCCAATAGTCGCCTTCATGAGGGTCGCGCTGAAATAGGGGCATCAGTTCGACCACCGTGATTCCCAGGTCTTTTAGATACGGGATCTTTTCGATCAAGCCGACATAGGTTCCGGCTCGCGACGGATGCACGCCGGAATTGGGATTCCGGGTGAACCCTTTCACGTGAAGTTCGTAGATGATCGCGTCTGATTCGGGCTGAGGCGGAACATCTCCTGCCCAATCGAACGCAGTCCGAGGCCGAGGCAATATTCCCAGCGGCGCCTTTTCATGATTAAGGCCTGGTTTCATAGCCAGCGTGCGATCAAATCCCGGCGGAAAGAAAACTCCTTTCGCATAGGGATCGAGGAGAATCTTTTCATGGTCAAAACCGCGCAGCCCCGCCACGGCCTCTCCTGACACCGAGTATGCGTAATAGTGGGCACCGCGCGTTCGATTGAGCGGGATCCTGCAGTGCCAAACCCGTCCTGACTTGTTACGAAGAGAATCAAACCCGAACGTCAGGATCGGGTTCGCAAAATCGTGAGAGGAATACAGGAACAGCTTCACACGGTCAGCATGTTCAGCGCACACAGCAAAGTTGAATGCCTGCTCCTCTTCTATCCAGGTGGCACCCAACGGTAGCGGAGTTCCTTCTGTTTGTGCCCACCTGGAGCGTTTCTCGAGTTCAACGGCTGGTAGGGACGGCGCCTCAGCTACGCAGTCGCTGGGCGTAATGTCAATCGCCATTTTCTAGTCCTTCGATGATCCTGCAGGGATTGGCAACGGAGCCTCCACATCTCATGGGATTGGCTGTTGCGCGCGCACAAATCGAGACTCGCGCGTGCGGCGATGCCATCGAACCAGCTTGCGGGCGGCGAAAATAGACAGTGCAGCCAACGCAAGGCCTGCCGAAAGCGTTCCTGCTCTGCCAACGTAGGCAGCCGCGCGGTCGAGGTCATGGCTGAAGACATACCCGATTCCGGTATAGGCGGTTGACCAGAGGCTGGCGCCAAGAGTTTCAAAGGTCAGGAAGAGCATCCGGCTGGTGCCCGATGTCCCGGCCAGGGGAGGCGCTACCGCATCCAGTCCCGGGACGAACTTGGCCAGCACGAGAAGCGGAGGCCCGTACTTGGCAAAGATCCTTTTTGCCCGGCGATCGTGAGTGTCGGGATCTGGCGTGAGGCGATGAATGAAGTGCACAACCCTGTCGCCCCACTCCCGGCCCGCCTCGTACCACACCCAGTCAGCCAGCGCACATGCGGTGATAGCCAAACCGAGCGCGGGGACGAGGCCCAACTTCCCGGTGGCCGCGAGCGCGCCGGCCGCAAGCAGAAACATAGGCGCCGGTACCGGCAAACCTATCTGCCGTGCGAACACCGCAGCGAAGAGGATAGAGTAGCCATGCCTCACAACGAACTGAACGATAGCATTCATATCAAAACAGCAGCCTCTCCATCTAATGACACGCCGCATCGTCCTGGAAGTTACCGCTGGCGAACATCTGCGCCAGAAATTGGCCGCAATGGATGATCTTCTGGGCCTCGGAATCGTTGTTGAGCTGGCTCTCAGACATGCTTAGGTCTGCCGCGCTCAGCGAATTGCGAGCTTTGACATATCCGTCAGCCCATGCCTGCACATCGTTAAATTCGTTCTTGAGCAACTCGAGCCCGCGGTAGTCAGAGTCTGTCGATGCTGCCGCTGAGGCTAATGCGACGCTGTCTGCAGCTCGACCCTGGAACGCCATGATCGTGTTTCCAGCCGTGGTATTTCCTACTGGGTACCCATTCAGTACGATCGCCTGCAGAGTTCCGCCCCACTCTCTGATCGACGCCATTGCCTCGATCGCCGCTTTCATGAAGGGGTGCGAGAAGCCTGATGTGTGAGCTTCGTCGCTTGAGGATGAACCGTCCGGACCAGGCAGCGTCAGAATAATTCTGTTCTTCTCAAAGCTCAGCGACCCGTTTGTGATTTGCGCAAGCTCTTGCGCATCCACGAACACGTGCCCCTGATATCGAATGACATTTGCCTGTCCTTGGTAGCCCTGCACGGACAGCGCCTCCATCTCGCGCTGCGATTGCGCCATTGCCATGGCCACCATCAACAGCACTGCCCCGAACATCACCGGCCTATGCTTCATCATGTGGAACATCGATTAGTCCCCGGATCAAAGTCGCGCTCGAACTAGAGCGTGCCTCATTGCTGAGGCGATTCTGCCACGCTACTTCCCGGCACGGTGTATTGTGCCGGGGTGAGCGGAGGAAGGGCAGCTTCGACTTGTATGTCCATCATCAAATCGATGCGACGCTCCAACTGAAAGAACTTCGTCACCGTAAGGGCCGGAAGCACCTTGTTGAACTTCTTGTAATACTTCTTCTTCAACTCAGCCAGACGATATTCGCAGTCCAACATTTGGTCTGCCATCGCTTTGGCCTCGGCGTCGGTCAGGTTCGGGTACTTCTGGGTGTACTGCTTTATGACGGCAGCGCGACGATCATCCAGCCTGTCTCGTTCGTAGTCGTATTGCTGATAGATCGGCCAGAATGCCGCGCCGTCTTTGTCGTTGAAATTCATTCCTGTAGTGATGAGGGCAGCCCTGTCTGCCCGCATATTGGCCCTCACTACTGCGATGGTGGAGTCGATAGTGAGCTCCTGACTTTGAGCGCGGCAGAGAGGGGACAACGCGGACATCAAGAACGTAATCGTGAGCAATATAAGATTTCTAATCATGCAGTGAACTCCTATGCCGCTTGCCTCGTGGGTCATCCGCGCGTGCAGCGGCGGCGCGCTACGTTCCACACCTTCGTTGTGAACAACTGCTCGAAACGACGGAAAGCAGCTACACCAGGTCAAGCACGCTGGCTGCCGAACTCCTCACACAATCAACTCATTTCTTATGTTCGGGTTGTGCAAGACAGCCTGTAACACCGGACCACCGTACCTGCCCAGTCGCGGGCACAAGGACCTCATCTGGTCACAGAGCGAGCGCCAGATCTAACAAGCTGGCGCCCCGGCTTATTGCCCGAAATTACTCGCATTGAATCTGTCGGGTATGCTTCCGGTCGAGGGCAAGGAGTGAAGTGAACCTAGCCTCTCGAAAGTAGGTCAATGATTCGCCACTCGTAGGTTATCTAGCGCAAGAATTGGCAGATGAGATCCGAAGCAGAGTTCGCATCGAGTGTGACGTTTCAGCAGGCTTTGGAGGCAACAGTCATAGGCCAGGGTAAACGACTCGGTCTTGGATGCAAATGGAGAATTCTTCTGCCACTGAGGTCTTCACTTACAAGAGCAATGCACTTTTGCGTCCAAGTAATCTACCAATTTCAGTCCTCGCGGCAATCGATACTTGAATGATCGCCCTGATCAATGTTTTCGACATTCAGGTCCGATAAGAACTGTTTTAGATCACAACAGATACCGACCTCCAGTTGTGTTTGCTGGTTCATCAGAGAACAGATGAGCTTGTTAGAGCACGAGACCCGCCCGCACCAGTGCGAATTTGCCTGACTCGTGTGTCAAGGGCACTGCCCGAATGAGGGCAGCACCAAACGCGGCCGCCCACAGGCTCGGTCTTACAAACAAAGACTTTACGCAAACTGTGCAGATGGGCATTCGGATGCAAATTCACGTTAATAGGTGAGGGGCAAGAAGGAGGTTTGCGATGAAGACTCAACCGATGATTATCATTGATCGCCGCCAGCGTCCGCGATACGGCGTTCTCGCCGAGATCGAAAACCTCACGTACAGCGTGTTGCGCAGGTACGGGATCAACGGCCCAACCGAGCAACACAGCCCCAGCAGCATAGAGAAAGCCCCATAACTAAGGGGCGAACCCAAGGAGCCCAGAATGACCAAACCTTGCCCAGTTTGCAAACAGCAACTAACCAAGCAAAGGCCTACTAGAAGGGAAATTGCGGAGTGAGTATGGACGGGCGATTAAAACCTCTAATTGAGAAACTGGCAATGCTGAGCAAACTCCTTCCGATAGTGGCTTTGACTGCGTGTCTGACTCCGGCCTGGGGCAAATCAACTTCGGAATTGTCCTTCATCCGACAGATGCGACAGCCCAGCACGGTCTTCATCGTAGGGCCTGGAACTGTTTTGTCGGTTCACCTTCTAGACTTACCCTTCATCAAGGCGCAGTATGCGGTCAAGTACAAGACGGACGGCGGGGAACTGATCGAAGTGCGGACTCCTGGGAAGGACGTTTTGGTGCTGGAAGGGATGCACGGGATAATGACCTACTCCACAGGTCCCGAGAAGATCCTTAGCTTTCGAGTGGTCGAGCAAAAGTTTAAAAAGTAGCGAACATGTTGGGCCTGCCCCGGTGCGTTACCCTGTTAACGATCATGTCAAGTGTCCATCCAAGGCTGGCATAACTTGTTTATGAGCCTAGCTTTTTCGCAATCGGCGTGGAGGAGCGCTCAGACATTTATAAGTCGGCTCGTAGCGTTCTTCTCGGCAGCTTGGAGGGAAAACGTCGCTTCAAGGACGTTGGAGGGGATTTGCGGACCCACCATTCACAAGGGGACCGCTCCGCCGTCGGATGCCGGGTTCACCGGTCTTATGCTCGGCGCCTCGGCCTTCTTCATAACGATCATGCACATGGCTCCAACCCCTGCCCAGAAGATGGTGCGCGCACGTCGGCACAATGCCAGTGTCAATCCAGCAGTGCCCGTCACGCCAAAGATCTTGGCAATCAGCATATTTCCACCTTCATAGGTCCCGAAGTTGCCCGGGTTGAGCGCGCCCACGAGGTTGATCACCTTGGTCAGCGCTTCCACGATGAAAGCGCCGCCTATGGCGACTCTTGCTCCCATGAACCGCAGAATGATGTAGACCTCCAGGACTGCGAGCATGTGCCATAGGAGATTGCAGATCAATGTTGCCCAGAACGCGGCCGGCGCTTCATCACGAAAACTCAGGAGGTTGTCTTCCGCCGAGTCAATGATCGGCTGTTTGCCGCTGACCCACGTATGAAGCCGAGGCAATCGGCCAATCGCCCGGGTTGCATGGCCCACCAACTGCCACCGGTTTCTAACAGACACAGCTGCCAAGATCACCGCTGATATGAGCACAGCAACGAGCAGCACTGCGTACATGCGCCACGTGCCAGAAAGCGGGGCAAGCAGTAAGGTGGCGGTGATTCCTGAAACAGTGACGAGCACAGCGGTGAAGATATGCAATCCTCCGTCAATCGCACCAGCCGATAATGCATTCGGTAGGGGCACTGCGCGACCTAACAGCGATATGCGGGTCCCCTCGCCAACCACCTTTCCAGCGGCACCAAATTGTCCGATCCCGTCCGAGATCAATTGCGCAACGAAGCTGCGGGACCAGGAAAGGCCGCTGATATCGCAGGTAAACGCCTGTCTCCAGGCGCATGTCTTGGCCAATTGTGCGAGCCCACCCAAAAGGATAACGAGAGCGAATCCCCAGCCGACTGCCTGCAGTTGTTTCCAAACGGCCGCCGGGCCGCTTCGAAAGACCAAGTAGCCCAGTAGACCAAGGCCAAGCAGAGCTGCGACAAATCGCAGTGAGAGCTGAATGAGAGACTGCAGTCTGGGCGCGGTACCGCCCTGGCGCGCCTGCTTGAGGATCCTTCTCCATCTCTGCGCCTTCTTCGGTTCGTGCGTCGGCTGGATTCCCATCAGCGCACATTCAATAACTGAGTTACCGGCTCCCATGTCGCTCCCCCCATTTCCAGTCGATTTACGCACCTAGAGACTGGGGAACAGCAGATGGATTGCCAATCGGGATGTCCGCTTAAAAGCGTTAATTTCGCTTCTTTCCCAGGAGCCAACCTGGATTCTGCGTGCCCTGCCTGGGTCAGTGCCTCAATGTGGGCATTGATGGAAGGACCCCACGCGACGAAAATTCTGGTATCCACGAAAAATGCCGTGATTCCGGTTTGGCCCGATGAGTGCAACCTGCAGAAGGTCCATGCCCGAGCCCAAAGGATTTAAATGAACTCAGCTGTGGCACCCTCCCTTTCCGCGGTCGGCCAAGACCTGGATCAACTCTGTGTCAACGCCATCCGCACGCTCTCAATGGACGCTGTTCAGGCAGCGAACTCAGGCCATCCGGGAACTCCCATGGCTATGGCGCCAGTTGCTTACTGTTTATGGCAACAGTTCCTGCGCTTCGATCCACAGGATCCGGTATGGCCGAATCGTGATCGCTTCGTGCTTTCCATCGGACACGCATCGACGTTGCTCTATTCCCTGCTCCACTTGAGCGGAGTCCGGGCGGTGAGTAAAGACTACGAAACGTTGGGCGAACTCTCGGTCCCGCTCGATGCCCTCAAAGCATTTCGCCAATTAAACAGCCGCTGTCCCGGACATCCTGAGTACCGCTGGACCTCCGGGGTGGAAACCACAACCGGTCCTTTAGGACAAGGAGTCGCAACCAGTGTCGGAATGGCCGCTGCCCGCCAGTGGTTGTCCGCTCG
>Ga0208191_1001507_pt1 | contig 11538 bp, 8 predicted proteins | sample June2015DPH_13_5_FD_184709 | JGI IMG/M metagenome (GOLD analysis project Ga0208191, IMG submission 184709) | Peatland microbial communities from SPRUCE experiment site at the Marcell Experimental Forest, Minnesota, USA - June2015DPH_13_40... | ecosystem: Environmental > Terrestrial > Soil >... | reverse complement strand
CCCCACCCGAGGAAAGGAAATCGAATGTCGTGGCCATAATCAATCACAGCCGCGGTCGATAGGACCCGCAAAACGATGGTGCTGCGGGAGAGCGGATCCTCGCCCCCGATAATTTTTTCACAGCTTCTTTTTGTCGGGATGTATGCGCCACGGGGACATGAGCATCTGGAGCCCGAAGACGCGAGATGAAAAATTGAATTACATGCACAACAATCCCGTAAAACGAGGCCTGGTCAAGCACCCGGGCGAGTGGCCGTGGTCGAGTTGGAGGCTCTATTTCTGAAATGACGCTTCGATATTGGGCGTGGACAAAATGCTGTGATGTCGACATACCGAGGGTCGCATACATCCCGACAAAAACCGTCGGGATCCCGCCACGCGGGACGCCACCCGCGATGGCTGGCCAGAATGCCATGCGCGCTGACACCTGCGCTCAGGCCTCCCGTTGAGTGTAGTCTCTTGCTCATGGTGCCCTGGACAATTCGGCGGGATGGAGAACGCGGAGATCGTCGAAGCGCATGGCTGATTGCGGCATGCTGAGGGTCATCGCTTTTGCTGATCCGCAACAGGATATTGCTGTCGAGCAGACAGGCGTCGCCGCTTGGCATCAGTCGTGATCCCGATACAGACTCTCGCGCGAGAAGGCTTCATCCGGGAGCAAGGGAATCTTGTGGGAGAACTGCGCAAGCTCGCGAAGCGTCTCGTCAAGCTGATGCTGGCTGAGCTTCTTCGATCCAGCGGGAACATGAGCCGCCTCTTCGAGCAGGCTCGCAGCATAGGAGCCGATGTCAACGCCATGGGCGGCAGCCTGGCGGCCCAGTTCCGCCTGAACCTCAGGTTTGATATCAACGATGATCGCCATCGGAGTCACCTTCTCTTTATTGTCTTGCTTGTGACAGTCTACCACAGGCCGCCCCTCACGGTCACTGCCCGCCTTTTCGGAGTTTTCTACGGCGGCGCCGCCCCCTCGCGCGCGCAGGCATAAAACGTCGCACAGATCGTTAGGTTTCGGGTCAAGCCGACCGCGAGACCCGCCGACTTGTGCTGCCGGGGTCTCGTCGTGAATCTTCTCGCAGCGACCCAGAAAGACGGCGGGGCGGGCAGGAAGTGGGCAGCAGAAAGCAGATCCACTTCATTCTGACTCCTGACTTCTGACTCCTGACTTCTGGCTTTCCAATCCCAGGCGGCGCAAGCACGAGCCGCAGAGTCTCTGGAAAGCGAGACTCTGCGCTACTTCAGCTTATTCTTTCAACGTGCGGACGACCCGTTCGACGAGGTATCGGTCCGCCACTTGGTATTGGTCCTCCGGCGGGCAGAGAGCGCCTCCAAAAGTCACAAAGGGCCGGCCCCGAACCGAGGTATCCGATTGAGTCTTGAAGGCAGTGAGATGGACCTGTTTGCAGCCCGTCGACTCCACGACTTGGCGGAGGCTGAGTGGCTTTATGCCGCCGCCAGGGAGTATTTCGATGCGGTCGCCGGCATATTCAATCAGCCGCTTGATGAGGTGTGCACCCTCCGCAACGGTATCTTCCTGGCCGCTTGTCAGCACGCGAGTAAACCCCAGCGCGACCAATTGATCCAGAGAGCGAAAAGGGTCGGGGGTGACATCGAAAGCGCGATGGAAGACAGCCTGCCGAGCACCGATGAGTTTCCGCATGCGTCGACACCGTTCTTCGTCGATGCTGCCGTCGGCATTCAGTATCCCGAACACCATCCCCTCGGCGCCCTGCTGGGCAGCAAGCACGGTATCGCGTTCCATGACCGCCATTTCCGGCTCCGTGTAGCAGAACCCTCCTGCGCGCGACCGAATCATAACCATAATGGGGATCTTTAGCCGGGCTTTCGCTTCCATAATCGTACCGAGGGAGGGCGTCAATCCTCCCAGGAACAGCGCCGAGCAGAGTTCGACGCGGTCTGCCCCGCCCCCTTCCGCTTCCAGCGCATCCTGGAGCGAACCGCAGCAAATCTCCACCAGGATCTTCTGCATTGCCATTAGACTCCTCCTGTCGTTGCCGTCTTTATATCTTCAGTAACTTTCTTAGAGCCTCAACCTCTTCCATAGTATTAACCATAATATTGAGAAAGAGCCCCTGTGGTTCCAGCGAATCCAAGAGAAGCCGCATTTCCTGCGGGTTGAATGAACCCCGGATCAACAATGGCCGCTTGGCCTTCTGCACCCTCTGAAAATAGGGGACCATTTCCTCGAGCGGCGGACCGCAGACATCGTGGTTTATTTCGAAGCATTTTATCTCTTGGATTTCCAGAAATGCCTCCAGCAGGAACATCGAAGTTGAGTGCAGATGAATGAAACTGCTGGCGAAGTGACCGGCGAGCATGCGGTCCACCGGCTGGACAAACTTTCGATAAAGATGCGGCGAAAATACGGCCGTGGCATCCTCCTGCATGCGAACGATGGGGCCGCGTGACCACAGTGAATACTGGGCATCAAAATAGCCGCCATGAAATAGCGGAACACGCTTCCAAAACTCCTCGGTGATTTGGCGGAATATCTCACCCAGCCGCCCGAGAAGCTCGGCAGACTTCTCCGGTTCGTCCATCAGATCCAGGATGCTTTCATTGTGTCCGCGCAAGACCGCATGCAGATCGGCCGGTCCGAGCTCCGCGGCGTGGCTTACCGGAAAACGCCCGTTGGATCTCGCCACCAAGGCTTGGCCAAATTCCATATATTTTCTGAACCAAGGGTTTTGATGATCCAACTGTACCTGCAACGCCTCATCCCACGGTAGATGCTCTTCTTCACCCATGACATTGTCGGGTAATATGCGCAACTTGCAGCCCAACATGCCGGGCAAAAAGGGGACAGCCACCTGCATCGGGCATGCTCCCCGAATGAGGTCGTCATCGAGAGTCTCCCCTTCCCGCAACAGGCGGATGTAATCGTCCATGAAGGCTTGCGGAGCAATCATCGTTGGTGTCAGGTACCTGGAAGAACTCCAGGCCTTGCAGGCCGTAAACTCTCCGAAGGGAAACCAGCCGATGAAAGTGAAACCCACCAGGGGCCGTTTCACATCCTCCCGGTTCCAAAAAGACAGGTACCGTTCGATCTTTGCTGGATCGTTTCCAAACGGTGCTTTCGACATCGCAATCTCCCTTGATAAGCGCGGGGCACTCAAAATGGCTTCTTACGCACGACCTTGAAGACGAAAGCGTGCTCACAGGGCTTGGTTTTCGTCGTCTCCACCGTGAGCCCTTCCGTTGTCATTTCCCACTTGAGCTCCTTGCCGTCCCCGAGCATGTGGATGGAGACGATCGCAGAGGGGTAGAGCCCGTTCCAGAAATTCCGGTTGGGGTCCGGGCCACCGGCCAGGCTCTTGATGAGGACTTTCTCGCCCGGCCAGCCGAGAACCGTGGCGTAGAGAATGTTGTCTTTGGCGGTGAAACGGATGTCCTGAGCCGTGTAACGGAGGTTCTGGCCTTTATACGTCACGACCACTTCCTTGTCCTCGGCCGCCGCCTTGTTGAAATAGTACGCCAGGACGTCCTGCTTGTAGACCTCGGGGACGAATCCCAAGCCGAAATCAAACCAAATTAAATCGGGACCGTACTTGTCAACGACTTCGATGATCTTGCCCTCCCACTTGTCTAGGAATAAAGTCCTTATAACCGAACTTCTCCAGTGCGCCGTAGGTGGCCTCCTGGTGTACTCTTTCGGGTGAATTGGGATTCATGTACACATGATGGGAGTACCAAGTGCCGTTCGGACCGACCGCTGGCAAGGAATACACTCCCCAGTGGGTGTAAATGCCGAATTTGCCATCCCGGAACCACGCTGGCGTACGCCAGTTTCTCAGAGAGTTGCACGTGGGCTGAAAGCGCTCGGCGGACCCTGTGCCCAGGTGGGCCTTTCCCGCAGCGCCGCTCGAAGTTAAAGCGGACGCGGAAGTCTTAATTAGAGACCCAGCGGAGAGAGCTAAGCCGGCCTTCAAAAAATCTCGTCGTATGTAGCTCATCACTTTCTCTCCTTTTGGTATGCTCAAATATCCGTAAGCGATGCTGCTAATGAGAATAACCTGGAGCCGCGGGGCTCATCGTGAACTCGACGCAGTCCTCGCGTTTATAGCTCTCCAGAAACTCGACGCATTACTTGTTTCCATTGAGCAGCTTGGGCCGAGCCTGTCTGAGCCGTCCTCGCCCCGCAACTAACCCCTCACCCGGCCCGCGACGCCTGAAGAAAGCGGCGTCGCGGTCCACCCTCTCCCCTTGGGAGAGGGCGGACCACTTTGCCATGCGCTGCGTTTCTGACATCACGGATAACGGTCTTTGGCTATCCTCGCTCAGAATGACAGACAATGGGGTTATCCTCTACGAATGACGGACATTGCGTATGAGATGCCGCCCCCAGCCAAGCCCTTACTGCGCCATTATCGTAAGCGGAAGGACCGGGTGTCCCAGCGCGTAAGGACCCTCAGCGGTCACGCTCACCTGGGCGCCAGACGTCGCCGGAAGCGTCAGCTTCACGCGGGCATGGCCGTTGCTGTCCGCCACGGCAATCTGCTGCACGGTCGAGCTGGTGGAGTTGACGGGATACACGCCGCCCGACAAAGAGCCGGCACTCACCGTGAACAAGACGGAAGCTCCGGCGGTGAATGAAGGCGTCAAAGCCGGGCACGGAGGAACTTGGGGTCCGCAAGCTGGAGAGCCTATTGATGTACCCGGATTCAGGGTGACGGAAAGCGTGACTTGCGTGCCGCCGGCGCCTGTAGCCGGGGTGTTGTTGTTCGTCAGGGTGGCGGATGGATTCCCGATCACCATCCAGCCGCCCTGCGTCTGCGACGCGCCCGAACTGTCCTGGCCGGTCACGTGGAACTGATAGAAGCCGGGCGTCACTCCGGCGTTCACGGAGATGGCGCCGTTCTGGCTGGCGGTGACCTGTGCCTGGGAAATCGAAATGGTCCCGCCGCCGGAGTCGATGGTGGCGCCGGTGAGCGTCACGGAGGTGCCGGAGAGAAGTTTCGGCGCGAGGGTGACGGCGCCGCCGGCGGGCGCCTGAATCGTGTCCGGATTCAAATCCCACTCGGCGGCGGGGGTAACAGAGAGGGAGCCGGTAACCACGAGCAGGGTGGCCGAATACGGCGGGAACGTCTGCGTGCCGCTCCAGGGCCCGCTGGCAGACAACACGATGGAGTTCGGCGAAGCCTGCGACAGCGTGTACGCCGTGAAGGCGCTCGCCGTGAAGTGATTGAGCGCGAAGGTCACTTGCGCCGCGTTCGCCGGGTCCTTGTTGATGACCATCAGCTTCAGCGCGGCGCCCGACGGCGAAAGCGACGCGTACACGCTGAAGAGGTTCGGGTCGGCATTGTGGGTGGCGGAGATGGACATCGTTCCGAACGTGCTGTGGTTGCCGTCGTAATTCCGGTACAGCTTCAGCGCCTGATAGTTGGGATTGGCCGGGCTGGGAGCGCCCCAGCGGGACGCCAGGTACGCGCGTTCGCGGCCGATGATGCCGTAAGCGTCGGCATCGGCCAGTGCGGTGGAGAAGTCGGATTCGCCGGCGAACGCCGCGCTCCATTCCGTCATGCTCAGCGGCGTGTTGGGATAGATCATGTTGAGCATGGCGCGCAGGCGCGGGATGCGGAATGGGATAGTGCGCAAGGGTTGAATCGAGGTGGTCCAGATCTGGTTGATATTACCCGACTCGCTGACGTAGGTCGGGTCCCAGTAGTCGCGATAGATTCGCAGCGAGAGCGCCTGATTCTGCGCCGGCGTCCTCCAACCAGTGGTGCTGGGCCCATCGGGATACGCGTGGACATCAAACACGTCGAGAGAGCGCGTGTTGTCAATCTGGTCGCGCCAGTAGAGCTCGTTCAGAAACCAGGGGAGTTGGTCGATCTGGCCGTGCGCGGGTCTGTCGTTGCTGTTGGCGCCGTTCCAGTAAAACCACCAGCAGCAGCTTACCGGCCCCAGGCGAACGGCGGCGGGATCCCAGCCCTTGAGGTTGCGCGCTTCGGTGAGGTAGGTGTCACGCAGCTCCTCGTAGCCGGTGGGATTCGGGTGGATATCATGGTGAGTGCCGCCCCAGATGTCTACTTCGTTGTCCATGTCGTAGAAATGCAGCGCGGAGGACGAGGTGTTGAAGGCGGTGACCAGTGCGGTGGTCCAGTCGTCGCGGTTGAGACTGCCGGCGCAGTTGCCGTTGGCGCTCGGCGGGCAGGGACTGCTGGAGGTATCGAGCAGCGGCACATAGGCATCGTGAGGATCATTTCCCGTGACATAGGTCGCGCAATCGGTCTTCAGGCCATCGCCCGCATCGGAGTCGTACGGGTCGGTCGCGCACTGCGCACCATATTTGGCCACCGAGAAGCTGTGGATGTCGCCATTCGCTTCCGTACTGGGCGCGCTCGACACCCAGTCCAGCATGACCATGGTCATGAGAGGGTTGCTGCCAGCGTTGATCACGTCGCGAATGAATTGCCTCGAGTCGCTGTCACTGCCGCTGGTGCTGAACCCGCTGATGAGATAGTCGCTGAAGTACCAATCGGCGGCGGCATTGTAAGTTTGGGCCTGCCAGTTGTAGGTGGAGGTTGCGTTTCCGCCCCAACGAACCACCGTCATCCCACTGTCGGTCACGTGCGCGGCGTCTTGGGGATAGGCCCCGCCGTAAACGTAGGGGCTGATGGGGTGACGATCCACGAGAGTGTCCACACTGACCTGGACTTCGGTGATTGTCAACTCAGGAGTTGCGCTTGCCTGGGTCGAGTTGGCGCTCTCGCCCGCCGCGTTGACCGCGGAGACCACGTAGAAATAGGGCTTTCCGTTGGTGAGTTCCGTGTCAGTATAGTTCGTCGCTGTGGGTGTGCCAACCTGGGTGTACGGTCCACCGCTGGTGGTCGAACGCTTGACGTGGTAGCTGGTTGCCCGCGTGCTCGCATCCCAAGACAGGGTCACCTGGCCGTTGCCCGCGGAAGCGGTGAGCCCCGTCGGCGCGGCCGGGGGAGCGTTCGGCGTGGCGCTGACTTGTGCGCAGTTGGCGCTCTCGGCCATCGAGTTGGCCGCGGAGACCACGTAGAAGTAGGTTGTTCCGTTGGTGACCCTGGTGTCGGTATACTTCGTGGCCGTGGGTGTGCCAATCAGGGTGTACGGTCCACCGCTGGTGGTGGAGCGCTTGACGTAATAGCTCGTCGCGCCCGAACTCAGGTTCCACGTGAGGCTCACCCGAGCGTTCCATGCCATGGTTATCAGTCCCCTGGGCGGGAGAGGTACGGTAACCCTACCGCCGCCACCGCCGGCTCCGCTCGCTGCCAGAAGAAGTACGATGACCAGGAAGGACAGGCAGAAAACTTTCGGTCGAGTCAGGAAAGGCAACCTAGAAGCCTCCGCCTTTGAGTCTCCAGTACTCGTGATTATACGCCGATCTGTCTCCAACCGCGTGAGGTCGAGCGAGGGTGCACGACCCAAGGCGGGTTTATCCTCTACGGATTACGGACGATGCGTGTTAGAGCATGGTCCGCTAGCGCGTTAGGTTGTCAAGCATCCGGCGTGGCTCAATCGAACACCAGCCGCCAGGCTCATCGTCATGGATTGGAAACTTGTCGCAGGAATAGAGGCAAGAACGACAGCCAGTCGCACTCATGGCGGCAAGTCAGTCGCAGCAATGAAGGTGATGGCTCGAGGTAAGTCGTTGATTTTTCGTGAAGCTCAGTCGCATCGATTGCGGTAATTGACAGTCAACCAGCCATTGGCCATCGGCAATCCAAGTCGTGTTGCCAGGCCCAAAGGAGGCGGGCAAAGGTTCCCAGCCGTGGCGTCACTGGGACTCGTCCACCACCTCGATGGCGTCCAGCACGGCGTAGTTTTCGACCGGAACGAAGCTGAGTACCAGAAGACCCTGGGGGTTGGGATTGAGTCCGTGAAAGGTCTTGTCCAAGGCGCGGCTGGCGCCGCCCGCTTCCGTAAAGATATCAAAGTTGCGAAGAAGCGCTACTCCATTGCAGTAGATATCGAAGATGCGGGAACCCTTGCCCCCCAACCCGGAGTTGAGCTGGCCGAAGTAGGTCTCCGCAAACCGGAGCGTGGCGCCGTACTTACCGGGCGCAACGGGTATGGCGTAGTCGAAATTCCCGAATCGCTCCCCGGTGTAGAGATCGGGATCAGGGGTGTTCTGCACCGGGACCTTGTGAGAGGCAAGCCGGCCATGAAAGAAATAGCGGTCGGGACTCCAAACCTGTCCCGCCCGGTCGGTATAGGAATCATCCCGCGCAACCAGGCGAATGGGAAGCAGCTTGCCGGGAATGCCAGGGACAATCTCCAAGGCGTTGAGGGTGGGCTTATCCCTATAAGAAGGCCGAAACCTCAGGTGAAGGCGGCCATCGGAAGCGGGAACAACATCTCTAAAGACGCGTTCATAGGCGACGTTGTTGCCTCCGGCGTCGCGATAGATATCAAAACCCACCAATAGAGGCTTTCCGTTCATGTCGACGTTGAAGACCCGGCTGCTCTCTCCTCCGCCGGGAAATGTTGTGGGACCAAACTCGGTCTCCGCAAAGTAAAGTCGCATCTCGTAGACCCCTTTTTTGAGAGGAATGTCGTACGAGAACTCGCCCGCGCGGTATTGTTGAAAGATCGTCGGGTCGAGGGTTCGGGTGATGGTCTGCGGCGACGAGCTAACGGGCTCACCGCCGCTGAAGTAACGATCGCCCTGCCAGACTTTGCCCCTCCGATCGATATAATTCTCTTTGGAGTAGCCGGCCAGAATCCTGAGTTCGTCGCCCGGCGCTGCGGCGCCCGCGGCAGGGCTGCTTTCCGAGGGAGTAGCCAAGGAGGTTCCATCACGCCGCCACGTCCCGGGCCTCCAGGAGATCACCGCCACGCTCAGGATGACCAGCACCAAACCGATAGCAAGAATCGGGAGCCGCATCCCCGGCTTGGGACCAGCGACGTCCCCAGAATCGCGAGCTGCCGGCTTACCGATCTCCGCCAGCGCCACGGGACCGGCGACGACCTGCGGGGTTGGAGATGCGGACCCCGCTTGCAGCTCTCCCGCCGCATTCGCCATCGGCCGCCCCGAGCGCTTCTCCATGGCCGCCGGAGCAAGCTCTTCCCGCTTCACAAAATGCGGGGCGTAACGTCCCGCTTCGAACACGATCATCAGGGGATGATCGGTGCCCTCAGCCTCGTAGTACTTCTTTAACTTCTCCCGCATCCGGTGGGCCTCAACCCGGACGACGGAATTCGTCACCGGATCGAAAGCCGTAGTTCTGCCCAGAGCCTCGACTGCGATGCTGTATTCCTTGAGGTCCTGGCTGGAGCCCTCGAAGTACTTGTTGCAGAGGTATACCAAGAGCCTGCAAAGATTAGGAGAGTTTGCGAAGTACTCTGACGCGAGGACCCTCTTAAGTTCGGCCTTCTGCTCCGAGAATGGCGGTACCGGCCTCATGGCTCGACTACCCTCCCATTGCGACCAAATATAGCACAACGACTCTCCTGAGACAACCTGTCGTATCGAGTCAAGTTAAATGTTACTGGTGAGGCGCCGTCAAGCCATTTCGAAATGTAACACGTTAAGCCGTCCACAATGTAACCGAGCGGAGCAGTTTCGAGGCGGGGGTTAACATGGGACAGCAAAGCAAATGGGAGTACTTCCGAACCCTTGTTGGGGATCGATACGGACAATGGCTGGGAGTTTCTCAACTGGCACGTGGGCCGCTGGTGTGTCCGGTTGGTAGTGGGTCAATTTGATGTAGAGGCGGCTTTACGCCGCCATTTGGCGATCCCGCCTTGCGGGATCGCCGCTACTTGACGGCTCATGCGAAAGCCATTTGGCGAGGTAAACTCGCCGTTACTTGACGGCTCATGCGAAAGTTACATCCTTAAATGGTTTGACCCACATGTAACCTCTGACCCCAATTCAGTGAGTTCGTTCTCATCCTCGAGGCCGGCGCGTGGACGGGCGTGGGTTGCCAGACAGTGTGGGGCAAAGGGGCTATCCGGGTAGCCGCCGTGTAGCCTGCGGGCCCAGGGTTTTCCCCGCTGAGATCGTCGGCCCGTTTCCCAAGGCTTACCTGGCCATCCAACCGCCATCGACCGTAAGGATGATACCGTGGACGTAGTTCGAGGCAGAGGAGGCAAGGAATACAACAGCTCCCTTGAGGTCCTCGGGTTCGCCCCAGCGTCCGGCGGGGATTCGAGCCAAGATGGCTGGGGTGCGCTGCGGGTCGTTTCGCAGCGCCTGCGTGTTATCGGTGCTGATATAACCGGGCGCGATGGCGTTGACGTTGACGCCTTTCCCCGCCCATTCGTTCGCCAGGGCCTTGGCAAGTTGACCCACACCACCCTTGCTGGCCGCATAGCCCGGAACCAGGATGCCGCCCTGAAACGCCAAAAGGGAAGCAGTGAAGATGATCTTACCCTGGCCTCTCTCCACCATCCGTTTTCCGATTTCCCGGCTCAGAATAAACTGCGCGGTGAGGTTGACTTCAACCAATTTATCCCAGTATTCGTCGGGGTATTCGACGGCAGGTTTGCGCGCGATGGTCCCGGCATTGTTCACCAGGATATCGATGGTTGGAAAATCGGCCTGCACCTGTTTGATGAAGGCATAAAGAGCCTTGCGGTTGCTGAAATCGCAGGCATAACCACGGAAGTCTCTGCCTAGCGCCCGAACCTCTCGTTCCACCGGGCTGCCGGTTTTCTCCTGCGAGGCGCTGACCCCGATAATATCTGCTCCGGCCTCTGCCAGAGCCAAAGCCATGGCCTTTCCGATTCCGCGCCTGCAACCCGTCACCAGGGCGATTCTGCCCCCGAGTTTGAACTGGTCAAGAATGTGCATTTGTGCTTATTCTCCACATTTAATCAAAACCTTCATCACGGCGCCGCCGCGTTCCATTTGCTGGAGGCCCGATTGCACCTGTTCCAAAGGATAGGTCTGGGTGATGAGCCGGTCCAGCGGAAGCGATCCTGAAGCGGCCAATCGAATCCCTGCCTCGAAGTCCTGGTGCTCATAAACGCGGGCGCCACGCAACCGCAATTCACGCCAGAAGAAGCGAAACAGATCAACCTTGGGAGGGTCGGCAAATATAGCCACAACCACGATTCGTCCCCGCGTGCGAGGGAGCTTGGTCATCAATTCGGCGCTGGCAGCCGACCCTGTTACTTCAAAAACCACATCCGCGCCGGCTCCCTTGGTTTGGTCTGTTACATATGCCGGAAAATCTTTCTGCCGGGGATCCAGGGCCTCGAGACCCAACTCTTTAAGAAGTTGCAATCGGTAAGGATTGATCTCTGAGACCAGGACCCTGGCGCCCTGGCTCTTCGCCACCAGTGCGACCAGCGTGCCGATCGGGCCACCCCCAAGCACCACAACATATTCGCTTTCCGCCACAGAGCCCAGGCGCACGGCGTGGCAGGCCACCGACGTCGGCTCGACGAGCGCGGCGATATGGAACGGCAAGGTGGCGGGAAGATGATGCAAAGTGTGTGCGGGGACGGTCCAGTAGGTCTGCATTGCCCCAGGAGTGTCAATGCCCATGAACTTCAGGTTCTGGCAAATGTGGTTGTGACCCGCACGGCAGGCCGGGCAGT
>Ga0208191_1001506_pt1 | contig 11542 bp, 17 predicted proteins | sample June2015DPH_13_5_FD_184709 | JGI IMG/M metagenome (GOLD analysis project Ga0208191, IMG submission 184709) | Peatland microbial communities from SPRUCE experiment site at the Marcell Experimental Forest, Minnesota, USA - June2015DPH_13_40... | ecosystem: Environmental > Terrestrial > Soil >... | reverse complement strand
CTCGAACGCATGGGGGCAAACCAGATCGAAATCCTGCCGGTGGTGAACCGAGCGGATGTGCACAAGTTGGAAGGCATAGTGACGCTAAAGGATGTGCTGGATGCATACGGTGTGAGCCGCGCCTGATTGGGCCTAGGCCGACCCATCGGCAAGGCGCGGCTGTCCTTTCAGAGATGCTCGAATCTGCATGCGTTGTTCAGCGCTCAACGCAGTAAACTGAAATCCATACTGAGTTCCCAGCGCACGAACGACCTTCGCCGGGATTACATGTTTACCAGAGTCCAGCAACGAGATTTCGAGCGTAACGAACTCGCCCAGTGCCAGGCCTTGAGCAACGAACGCATTCAGGCCACCTTCGCTGAGATCACGTGTCCACCCCTGTAGGGTAAGGCTCTGGCTGTCCCGTTGGAGGCGAATCCGAATCCTTGTCTCGTACACATGTCGGGGTGAGATCCGACCTGCCGAATACGGTACCTCATCAGAAAAAGGAGTCGTCATTTATCAAAATCAGGCCTGCTGTGGCACCGTCATATCGCTGCCGATTGACGCCGTCAAGAAGATCAATACCCCCTGTCTAGAGCCAGGTCACTTATAAAAACGCATGTCCTCGTCGGGCGCAAGTTAGCGACTCGTTGGTTCCCGAACGCTCACATGCGATTCTCAGCAGCCCGTTTTCAGCAGGCCCCTGTTGCTCAGACGCCGGGCTTGGCAAACTGATTGTAAAGCCAAGCAAAAACCGCACCGCCTATCAGACCATCCACGACTCCGTAAAGAGTCCCGACGACGACTTCCGCAACGCTGCGAGTGGCATGGTAGCCGGGGTAGACCGACGACATGGTCTGGAGAAACTGTTGGCCATAGCCGCCCCAGATCAAGTTGGCCAGACCCGTGCCCAGCATCGCAAATCCCCACAGGATTGCCGACGCCAAGGCCAGAGCTTTGATGTTGAATTTCATAGCTCGCTCCTTGTGTAATTGTTGCTTGTCCCTCTCCAAGAACCTCGTAGTGATAGCAGAGAGGAAGACGGGCTGAGCCAGCCCGCCCTCCTCGGACCAATCTCAGTGTTCGAACACAAAGTGGTCGACCCTGTTCTCCTGCCAGCATTGTTCATTGTCCTGGGTGCAGAATGGCCTTTCCTTGCCGTAGCTGATGGTCTTGATGCGCTCTGTGGAGATCCCGTGCTGCAAGAGCGATTGCTTCACGGATTCCGCACGACTGGCTCCGAGGGCGATGTTGTATTCCTCGGACCCCCGGTCGTCGCAATGCCCTTCGATGAGAACGTTAACGCTCCCATGCTGCGAGAGGAAGGCTGAGTCATTTTCGACCGTTGACGTTTGGTCGGGGCGGATGGCGGATTTGTCGTAATTGAAAAAAACGTCTTTGACGTTCTTGCTAAACAATTCCTCGTCCGTGGGTGAAGGCGTTGCCTTGGCAATGGGCGCGTTTACCGTGACACGGGCGGAGACGTCCTTCGTTCCTCCCGGCCCCTTCGCGACCAGAGTATAGGTGGTGGATTCACTCGGCGTGATCGATCGAGACCCGGACGGCGGCAGCGTGCCTAAGCCGGGAATCGCAATCTCCGAGGCATTGCTAGTTTGCCATGTCAGCACGGTCGACTGGCCCTGCTGAATCACATTGGGGTTGGCTGCAAGAGTGGCGGTCGGTGCGACGGGGGCGGGCAGGGGCGGAGGTGGTGGCGTAACTTTGGCTACCTTCTTGTTGCAACCTGCCAATAACAACACACCCGCCAGCGCGGCGAGTAATGCAAATGTTTCTATTCTTTTCTGTGTCACTTCAAACCTCCTCATTCTGAAGCTGCATTCGCTGTGGGCAAGAGACTCAGTAAGACAGCCTCTGCTGAGCCGCGCGGAAAGAACGCAGAGTCAGAACGCGACGCTGCTTCGCGACCAAGAAGAAACTGAGCGGTTCTATGGCGACTAGCTGGAGGAAATCAGCAACGGAGGATGGTGCTGGATTCGGACAAGCTGCTCGACCAAAACTCTGCTTTTGAAGGCGCCATCCAAGACAGAGCGGCTAGCGGCGAAACCAGGCAGTTCCCGATGGACTTGAGCGCAGCCTGCACTATGGCCACGCGCAAGCGAGCCGCAGCTCGTGCCGCCTGAAGTGCAGTAGCCGGTCCGTGAACGACAGAATACGGACCCTGTGTCGCGGGAAAGAGGAAAATCGTCAGAACGCAGAGAACCGCCAAGGTAGACAGTTCCCATCCAATCCAGCCAGGAGTCATTGAAGTATCTGAAGTCATTATAACGGATTGCGCGTTACTCGATGACGGTACAAAAGGACTATGCCGCCATTGTTGTTTTAGGGTCCAATTCTTGCTGAACAATCAGGTGGTGGGGGTTTCTTCCAATCCCGCTGCCTCTTGTGCGGCGTGATACTTCTTCGGGTCAGGCTTAGGGATTGAGGTTGGAAAGCTCCATTTGCGGTTTCGCCGATTCGCGGGCGGATGGCAGCTCTCTCACAACCTGATAAAGGAAGGCTGGCCGACCATACATCAGGAACGAGGGACACAGGCACGCTGTCATGACCTGGCAGATTTCGCTCGGAGAGCTTGTGCGCCGAGATTGTCGGGCGTATAGTACGGCCAAAATTTAATAATGAAACGAGGGTCTCGAATTGACGCTGTTGGTCAAATCTGATTCGGTGGCGAAAGGCTTCTTCTGTCTGGTAGCGCTTTTTTCTATAGCCTCCCTACCCGTGGCTGGGCAAAACAATGCGAGAAATTCCGGATCGTGGTCCGGCATCCTTGTGTCCAGCAGCTGCAACGCAGACGAAGCCTTTTTCGAGTCCCCCGAGTGCAACAAGGTGGTGCCGGGTGCGAAGCTGTCTCTCTACGATGATACGAACCGGGTCATGTATGACCTTGAGCCGCAGGACAAGGTGGTCTTTCACTTAGGAGACACTGTGACTGTCCGCGGGACACTTGACGGCGATACGGTTCAGGTGGCATCGATCGAGCGGATGTCGATTGGACTCGCGGTGGGCCAGAAAGCTCCCGCTTTTTCCGTTCGCGACCAGTTTGGCCGGGTACAAACTCTTGAGACCTTGAAAGGCAGGAATGGCACCGTTCTTCTCTTCTTCCGCTCCGCGGACTGGTGACCCTTCTGTAAAGGACAGCTGGTCCAGCTGCAAGGTGCAATCCCGCGATTCGAAAAGCAAGGGGTCAAGCTGGCAGCCATCAGCTATGACACGGAAGAAATCCTGAAATATTTTGCTGACCGGCACAAGATCGAATACCCAATGCTCGCGGATCCCGACTCGAAGACCATCAAAGCCTATGGCGTCTTCAATCAGGAAGCTACGGGGATGCAGAAGGGCTTCGCTCGCCCGGGATATTTTTTCATCGGCCCTGACGGCATCATTAAGGAAAAGTTCTTCGAAGCCAAATACCGCGAGCGGATGACCGGAAACAGTATTATTTCCAAGCTTTTCCCGGAATTGGGCCAGGAAGTAACGGGAACGGTCGAAGCCCCGCATCTCCAGTTGGCTATCGAACAATCCGATCGCATCGGCTATCCCGGTACCCGCATCACGCTGGCTGCCGAAGTGCGGCTGCCTCCGGATGTGCACGTGTATGCCCCCGGCGCTCAGGGTTATAAGCCGATTAAACTGGTGATGGACGCTATGCCAGAAATGGAGTTCAAGCCAGCAACTTACCCGCAGTCCAAGACGCTCTATTTGCCTGTGATCAACGAACGTGTACCAGTTTTTGACGGGATATTCCGCATCAGCCAGGATTTGAAAGTAAACTCCGGCTCCCAGTTCGCCGCCTCGCTTGGGGAAAATGGAAAGATATTCACGATCACGGCAAAGCTTGAGTACCAGGCTTGCGACAAAACTGAGTGCTATCGGCCAGTCTCCGTTCCGGTCAAATGGCAACTGCAAGTTTTTCCCCAGGATCGGACCCGAGCCCCCGTGGACATTCGACACAAATAGGCATATCCGCCTTCGCCTTGTAACTTTTTGCTTGATTCGCGAATCTGATGTAACGTCCTTTGTCATCCAGTGAGGCAACGCAATCATGAGCTCACGAACCGATAGCCGCAAGTTCAAAACCATCAGCCGGCGCGAGTTGTTGAAACTCACGCCGGTGGTAGCGCTGGGCGCCTTTGCCATCCCGCAACTGCGGAAACCACTCCTCAAGACCGGTCTTGGCTTCAGCGATTGGGCTTCGGCAAGGTTGTTCCGCTCCGGCCATTTGGCGCCCACGTTTGCCGATTCCTCCCTCACTCCTTTCAACCAGTTTCCCGTCAACGACTACGACGTCGATGACCCTGAAGTTGATTTCGACAAGTGGACTCTCACGGTGACTGGCGAGGTGCAGAAGCCAGGAGATTACACGCTGGCGCAGATTCAGGCCCTGCCCAAGTGCACGCAAAATACACGGCATGTCTGCGTGGAGGGCTGGGACGTAATTGGCCGCTTCGGTGGCGTGCGCCTTTCCGACTTCCTGAAGATGATTGGCGCTGGCCCGACCGCCCGCTTCGTGACCGTCCAATGCGCGGATGACTACTACGAGTCGCTCGACATGGCCACGGCCATGCATCCGCAGTCTCTGCTCTGTTACGAAATGTACGGCCAGCCGCTGACCCGCGAACACGGCGCTCCGCTGCGTCTCAGCATTCCCACCAAAGTTGGCTACAAGCAGGCAAAATACCTCACCGACCTCAAAGTGAGCCATGTGCTGGAGAAGGTTGGCTACTGGGAGGATCAAGGCTACTCCGAATTCTATGGTCTGTAGCTCTGGGGAGACGACATGGCAAGCCGCGCGATCGAAATCGAAGATGTGAAGACGGGAGAAGTCACCGAAGCCGTGTACGAACACCCTTTCGTGGTGCGCCTCTGCCATTGGGTGAACGCGGTTTCGCTGTTCGTGATGGTCGGCAGCGGATTTCAGATCTTTCGAGCTTTCCCGAGCTTCGGGGCGAAGATCCCGCAAAAAGATCTTCTCAACTGGCCCAAGTCTTTCGCGCTCGGTGGTTGGCTGGGAGGCGCGCTGCAATGGCACCTTACCTTCATGTGGATTTATATCGCGACCGGCCTGTTGTATATCGGTTACCAGATCTTCAGCGGAAACTACAAGCAGGTGCTCTTTGGACGGCGCGATCTGCCGGGCGTGTGGCCAATGGTGCGCCACTACTTCTTCTTTGGCCCCAAGCCGCCAGTCAGGGAAGCTTACAACCCCTTGCAGAAGCATGCGTACACCTCTGCGATTGCTTTGGGCGTACTGTCTGCGCTGACCGGTGTAGCGGTCTGGAAACCGGTGCAGTTTTCGTGGCTGGCATGGCTGATGGGCGGATTCCATCTGGCACGGCTGTGGCATTTTCTGATCATGTGGGCAATGCTGGCGTTCGTCTTCGGACACTTGGTGATGGTCGTGCTCCATGGGTGGGATAACTTCGTGTCCATGTTCACGGGATGGAAACGAGACCCGGATTACCGGTCGGAGTAGCGGCTGTTTGCGACTGCAGGGAGTTCACGATTGCGGTGAGGAGCGATGCCGGAAGAGGTGATGTCGCTGGGAAGCCCAGCCGGACAATTCAACGAAGAGTTGCTGATCCGGCGTATTCGGGACGGCGAACATGATCTTTTCTACGAGCTCATTCGACCCTACGAACGGCGCGTGTACTCTGCAGCTTTGGCCATACTGCGTAACGAGGCGGATGCCGAAGATGCGGCGCAGGAAGCGGTGCTGAAAGCGTATAAGCACATTCGGCAATTCCGTGCGGAAGCTCGTTTCAGCACGTGGCTGATTCAGATTGCCGTCAATGAGGCGCGTATGCGGAAGAGGAAAGAACACGCCCACATGATTGAGCCGATCGTTGACCATCAGGACGAGGAGGGCAACTATACGCCCCGCGACTTTGCGGACTGGCGTGAGATCCCCTCTGAAACCCTGGAGCGCAAAGAGGTCCGGCAGATCCTTGCCGAGGCGCTGGCTTCGCTGGGAGAGAAGTACCGGGAAGTGTTTGTCCTGCGCGACATGCAGCACCTGAGCATTGAAGAAACAGCCAGGGCCCTTGGGATCACAACCGCGTCAGTCAAGACCCGCTTGCTGAGGGCGCGGCTGATGCTCCGCGACTTATTAGCGCCTGGACTCGGCGCCAACTGGAGCAGCAAGTTGTCTTTTGCAAAGGGGACCAAGCCATGGTAGTCAACTGCGAACACGTCTGGCGCGAGATTTCGAACTACCTTGAAGGTGACATCGAACCCAATCTGCGGGCTGCCATCGAAGAGCACTTCCGTGGCTGCAAGCACTGCACAGCTGTGCTCGACGGCACGCGCAACGTGATCCAGTTATATGGCGACGAACGGATGGTTGAAGTTCCATTGGGATTCAGCCACCGTCTGCACCGGAGGCTGGAAGAGAATATGGCTAGTGGCAGGAGGAGTTTCCTAGGATGGATGGTCGCGGCGGCGGCGGCAATCCTTGTCGCCGGCGGCTTCGAGATGGGTCGTTCCTCTGTGTTTAGCCATCCGGAATTACGATCCGAGCATGCGCAACCTGGTAGCGGTGTCCCGCCCAACATGATGGTGGTGGTCTCAGAGGAAGGAAAGACGTTTCACGTACCTGGATGCCCATTCATTCACGACAAAGCGAGATTGCGGACGATTGCGGCGCGGGAGGCAATCCGAGAAGGTTACGCGCCTTGCGTGCGCTGTATGAGGAAGTACTTGAGCGCGAGTCTCATCTCACCCTCGGCCTCCGCTGATTCTGAAGCTCAAGTCTCGGGTTCCGGAAACCCAAACCTAAGAATAAAGAGGGGTTGAGCACATCGATACCAGCCATTGCCGCTCACGCAGTGGCCAGAGTGAGCTGGGGGAGAAAAAGCAAACCGCCTCTGTGCAGGAGATTATGGGCTGCAACTCAGACTTGATCACAGTTTATTGCTGCCCCTCATGTAACCCAACCAGAGGGGCAGCCTAAAGCGCTGCTCAGAGATCAGTGCTGCATCTCGTCTTTCTTCATACTGTCCTTCTTCATAGTGTCCTTCATCTCGTCTTTTGCCATCTTGACTGAGGACACTTGAATCTCGTTCTTGGCGGCATCGATGTGGGCCTTAACACTGACGTGATGTCCTTCATGACCCTTTAAGGCTTCCGGATTGCTAACCGTCCACGTCTTGTTGTCCTTGTCGCTCACGAACATCTTCCCGTCAGCGCTGACCTTGCCTGAAACGGTCATTGCCTTTTTCGACATGTTGTCAGTGTTCATGTTGTCGTGTTTCATCTGATCATCATGTTTCATCGTGTCCTGCTTCATCGTGTCGCCGGATTGTGCAAAGGCGGCAAGCGATACTGCCAGGAAACACATGCCCATCAGCCTGCAAAACATCTTCTTCATAGATTCTCCTTGGTTTGTTGCCAAATTTGCGGCAGCACGCTCCGACCGCGCAGATGAGATGCGCTTCCAGAAGCAAAGTTACGGACCGTTTGCCGACCGAGCTCAGTGCGCACTGCCGCAGAACTGGAAGGCCGACCTCCCGCTGAGGGCGCGAAGAGAGAGTGCGTGACGGTTGTTCTTACCGCGCACTGACCAGCATCGAAGCGGCCCCAAGCACTCGGCCCTGCCGAGGTTCTTGAACGAATGCGATCAGGCGCAGGTTGCGGAAATCAGACCCAGGTTCCAACTTGAGCTGGACATTCCGCGCCAAGACTTGTCCCTGGTTCAGGGCGCCAACCTTTGTAAGACTTTTGACCACAGATACGTGCGCCAGTCTGTGTCCGGCATTCTCGCCCGCCAACACTTGCGATTCAGCGCGGTTCAGAGCAACCGCAACGTACACGTCCGCCTGGCGTGAGCCAAAAGAAGCATCGAGTGCTCCGGTTTCCAGATGAGCGTGCAAGGTATTCGAGGTGTCTGCCGAGATCGACGACAAGTGGACAGGAATCTTTGGAACACCCAGCGCCTTTCGAAAGGCCTTATCGGCCAGTCCAGCATTGCTGCCAACAAACTCGCTGGTCCCATCCACCACCATTTGCGGAGTATAGACACTTTCCAAGCCAAAGTGCTTGGCATACGCACTTTGCCTCTGACTGTAGAAGCTGGCAGAATAGGGGTCCTTCCAGCCGATATGGTTCCAGTAGTCGACGTGCTCGCTGAGCACAATCATTTCCGCGCCCTGTATGGGTTGCCCATCTAGCGTTTGCAGAAACCTGTCTGCTGGAGGACAGCTGGAACACCCCTCCGATGTAAAGAGTTCCACCAGCACCGGAGTACGAACATCCGTACCAGCATCCGACCCATGGAGAGGTTGCGGCGCAAGCGCCAAAATCCAGGCACCTATCGAAAGCACGACTATTACTGAAACAACCGTAATTTTCATTGTTTTTGCTGTCCTCGTGTCCTCCTGAGTGGATGCAAATCCGTTGTGAAAGTTACGTCGTCCGGCCGCGGATTGGGTCGAACGGCTGTAACTTTTGCCTTTCGACGGACTCTAACAAAACTGGCCCTCGGAATTAAGTTTGCCAGGGACCACCAAGGGGTTTGTTATGTCTAGCTTCCGTTCGCGCTTTTTCGCAATGATCCTGATGCTGACATTTGCCGGAGTAACCGCCTGCAGTGCAGGGGACCGGGGGAACAGCACTCTTCCAAGCCCAGCTGTTGACGCTCCAATGGCGACGACCAAGGCTGAGCAGACTGCGGTTGTCGCTGGCGGCTGCTTCTGGGGAATTCAAGCCGTGTTCCAACATGTGAAGGGCGTGATTGGCGCAACGTCGGGATACGCCGGAGGCTCAGCCAAGACCGCGGAATACGAACTGGTCAGCACGGGGGAAACCGGCCATGCGGAGTCGGTGAAGATCACCTACGACCCATCCAAAATCACTTACGGCCAGCTGCTTCGGGTCTTCTTCTCGGTGGCCCACGACCCCACGCAGTTGAACCGGCAGGGTCCTGACGAAGGCACCCAGTATCGTTCGTCCATTTTCTATGGCACCGACGACCAGAAGCGGATCGCCGAGGCGTATATCACACAACTCGAAAAAGCCAAGGTCTTCCAGCGCCCCATCGTGACCCAGGTAGTTCCGTTGAAGGGTTTTTATCCAGCCGAGGCCTACCACCAGGACTATGCCGCGCACCATCCAAACAACCCATACATCATCTACAACGATGCGCCGAAAGTTGCTCATCTCCGCGAGCTGTTTCCGGACCTCTACACCAGCAAGTAGTACCCTGAGGAGCAAGCGACGATGTTCGATTCTGATCTCGGAACAAACGAAGGATCTGTGGTCCGGCGAAGGGCGTTCCTGTTGACCTCGGCCTCGGCGCTTGCGGGAGCGATTCTATGGTCGCTGCGAAGGCCAGGCCCTGTGCAAGCAAAGGCGGCAAAGGGGGCGTCCGAGGAAGTCACGATTGTTGAATTCTCCGATTCGGGCGAGCGACTGAAGACGGTCCACGTACCAAAAGTGGTCAAGACGGAAGACGAATGGCGCAAGCAGCTGTCCCGGGGCGTTTTCGCAATCACTCGTCAGGCTGACACCGAGTTGGCCTACTCCGGAGAGTACTGGAACCTCCACGAGAAAGGTCTCTACCGCTGTATTTGCTGTGACAATGCATTGTTCAGCTCGGACACGAAGTTCGATTCCGGAACGGGTTGGCCGAGTTACTGGGCGCCGATCGCGCCTGAGAATGTCCGGACGATGCGAGACGCGAGCTTGGGTATGGTCAGAACAGCTGTCTCATGCACCGAGTGCGACGCGCATTTGGGACACGTTTTCGACGATGGCCCAGAACCTACGGGCCTGCGCTATTGCATGAATTCAGCGTCCTTGAGATTCGTCGCGCGACATGGGACAGCAAAATCTAGCAAGTGAGCGTCTGCAGCAGGGCAGACGTTCCAGTTCTTCAGGATTACTCACAATGTAGATGTTCCCGACCCCGCCCACGATGTCCAAGGTCAATAGACCCATGGCACGCCCATTGCATAGGTGTCATGCGACTGGCCAAACAAGTAGCCAGGATGACGGGTACAGGGCAAACTCAGCTATTACGTTGCTGCCGCCTGCTCGGGCACGAGCTCCACTGTGGAAGTGATCTGAAATGCCGGCTTCAGCGAGCGGTACACGGGACAACTTTCCGCGTATACGCTGTGCACGCGATCGACCGTGTCGCGCACTTCGTTGGGAATCGTGGTGCGCAGACGAAACGTCACGTGCACTCGCCGGATGACCAGAACCTTATTTTCCGTTTCCACCTCGCCTCGCACGTCAGCCGTCAGGCGGCTTTCTTTGGCGTTGATCTTGCGCGCATCCAGCGCGCCGGCAAAAGTGCCGAGCATTCAACCACCCAAGCCAGCGATCACGTAATCTATGGTTGCCGCGTGTGACTCCTTCAGCCTTGCTGGATCAAGACCGTAGTGCTCGGCAATGGCTCCATGGACGCTGAAGATGACAGGCTGTGGCTCTCCCGGAAGCTGTGCCACGCGCACCGGGCCGGATTGCCGGACGATTTTCACGTTCGAGACGTACACCACATCAGACATAAGGACCTCCGCTCAACGGTTGTAACCAACGGAATGATTCGGCACGGGCTCAGAAGCTTCACGAACCACTTGTGCCGCCATCTTGTACCCTCCACAAACGCCTCGTGGATGTGAGCGATTACCCGCAGTTTTCCTGCAGTCGCCGCCGTTAGGGCCTCGCTCTCACATGCCAGCAATCGCCGCGCCTGCGGCAGCGAATCTTGTCTCCGATGTAACTTCCCGGCGACCAAGACATCCTATGTCCCATTCGCCGGCCTCCACAGCCAGCGAACATTCCATTCGGAGAACACAACAATGATAGGTGCAGTGAAGTCAACGTTCAAGCAAACCTTGCGAGCCGCTGGATTGGCCGGCATGATGGCTCTGGTCATCCTCGTGTCAACCCAACCAAGGGCGCAAGCTCAATCCCAGGCCCAATCCAATGACAACGAAATACTTCGGGAATTGCTGGCGCACCCGGAGGCATCCAAGGGAACGGTAACCTTTCCGATCGTTTTCTGCTGGTATAAGGGCCAACCCGCTCTCTATATCCAGACGGACGCATCCGATCCCGGCCTAGCCGCACAGCAAAGAGTGAATCTGGTTCCCCGGCTGGCCAACGCGATCCAAGCTCCCAACGGCGGTGCGGTGGATGACATCTACCACGTCACCAATTTTAAGCAAGGCAATGTCATTCCCTCTGCCCCTATTCCCGCTGGGCCCAAGAACTCCGATCCGAACTACACTCCCATCTGGCAGGTGAGCCTCGTGACCTGGAACACTGGCACGACCCCGCGCGTCCTGACGTCAGAAGAAGACATCCTCGGAGCCAGAGATGACGGCGAGGTCACGCTGTGCGTCATCAGAAGTTGTGAGACCAGCTTGGCCCGGGGGCCAAGCTACGGTTTGAGTTTAAGTTCCACCCTTGGTTTCTGGTTCCAGCGGCCCAGATTGTAACGCAGCCGCTGCTCAATCGTGCGTTGTTTTTGTTCGGCCCTCCTGCGTAAGATTTCTTCCCGCCGTCCGTAGTACACATCGGCCGGGGTCACGTTGCCAAT
>Ga0208191_1001504_pt1 | contig 11552 bp, 14 predicted proteins | sample June2015DPH_13_5_FD_184709 | JGI IMG/M metagenome (GOLD analysis project Ga0208191, IMG submission 184709) | Peatland microbial communities from SPRUCE experiment site at the Marcell Experimental Forest, Minnesota, USA - June2015DPH_13_40... | ecosystem: Environmental > Terrestrial > Soil >... | reverse complement strand
TTACTCTATTTCGGCGTATGTTCTTGGGTAACGCATGAGGAGCCATACACGCCCGAATAAATGTTGGCCGAGCAAATCCGCGCCTAGGCCCGGCCGGATGGAGGCCGTCAGTTACCAAAACCAGGTTCGTGAAATCCTTTGGCGGCGTTGGTTGAGAAATCGAAGCCCGTTTATGGCTCAACACTCTTATCGCTTACCTAGCCCTAGCGGGTATTATGGGGTGACCTGACATGTCGATAGACCAATTCATTGCCGTTGCTGCAAGCATAGGCTCATGTATGGCTGCCATTGCAACTTTCCTGACGGTCCGTCAGATGTCTAAGCAACGGACAGACTCTTATCACCCCGAACTGGCACTTTCACGCATAGTCTTTGACGCCCGCCCCTTAACTGACGGCGGATTGCCGACCCTTTGGAGAACCACAAGCAATTCAGATTCAGAAAATATCGATGGAACCAAATCACCATTTTCATTTTCTGTTCCGCTAAGCAACATTGGATTGGGAGCCGCTAAGGATGTCAAAATATTTTGGGAATTTCCCCTCGGTGAGTTAACTGAGAAAATCAACCAACTCGCTCAATCCGCAGCCGTTGCCGCACGGTTTACTTTTGACAATGGAATGCTCTCCACAGATTCCGAACTTTTTGGAAAACAAGTATCCATTTGGAAGAACCAGCAGAAGGCCCATATCGACTACGTATTGCCAGCGGCCGTTCAACACGAACCGGAAACGCTGCAACTGCCTCATGCGTATGTTGTAGCCGCTTCCGCATTTTTTCATATGTGCGCGAAAAATAAGAACCGACAATCGTTTCCAGAACTTCCCGCGTTGAAAGTAACCTTCAATTATTTGGATATTGGTGACCGAAAGCACACAGCGGCGTTTGATATTGAATTAGAGGTCGGTGCATTTGCCGTAGGGTTCATGCAAGCGTCCGTGGTACCCAAGAAGCGCATCGCCTGACCCACAGCGAGCGGCAGGCTGCAAAAGAAGGTTCATCAGGAAGACGAGTGGATGAATCTAATGGGAAATGCGGCTTGAAGCCCCATGGATATCGGGTTTTCGAGGTTTCCTAAGGTGGTTGAATCGGGCATCATTTTTCGATGGCCAACTCATCGAAGCGACAGCGGCGCCTGTGGGACACGTACACGTTCCCCGGCTTTCGCCCCCAACCCACTGTGCGCAGTGTCTTCGGTGATCCGAAGGCGCGCATCATCACGCTCGCCCGGCGCGCAAAAAAACGGTTTGCGGGTGCTGCGGGCGGGTTCATTCGGGTTGGTACGATCGGCGTATACGGCGGGTTCGCGATCTGCCGTGCGGCGACACGCGCATCTTCCTGGAGATTGAGGTCCGGCGGGTGCGATGCCGCAGTTGCGGCAAGGTGAAGCGCGAGCGGCTCGATTTCCTGGCGGACAACCCGCTCTATACGAAGCGCTTTGCCCATTACGTGGGCCAGCGCTGTCGGCAAGCTACGATCAAGGACATTGCCGAGGAGCTGAAGCTCGACTGGGATACGGTCAAGACGTTGGAGAAGCAGTACATGCAAGCCCAGCTCGCCCGCGCGGGCAGGCCGGGGCCCAAGGCAATCGGCATCGATGAGATCTCGATCCGCAAGGGCCATAGCTACCGTATCGTGGTGAGCGACCTGATCCGCCGGCGGCCGATCTGGTTCGGCGGGGAGGATCGCTCGGAGGCGAGCATGGCGCAGTTCTACGACTGGCTGGGCCAGAAGAAGAGCCACGGCATTCGCTTGGCGGTGATGGACATGTGGAAGCCGTTTCGCAACACGACGCGCGAACGGGCGCCGCAGGCGGCGGTCCTATTCGACAAATTTCACATCATGCGCCATCTGGGCGCGGCGCTCGACAAGATCCGCAAGACCGAATACGCGCGGGTCAGCGGCAAAGGTCGGCGCTTCATCAAGGGACAGAAATACACGCTGCTCGCACGCCACGAGAACCTTAGCCTGGAGGGCAAGAGATCGCTCACGCTGCTGCTGGCGGCGAACAAGCGGCTGAACACGGCCTACGTCCTGAAGGAATCTTTCGGCCAGCTTTGGGACTACGAGCGCGAGGGCTGGGCGCGGCGCTTCTTCGAGAACTGGCGCGCGAGCTTGAAGTGGCAGCGGCTCGCACCGTATGAAAAGTTTGCCGAGATGATCGATCGGCATTGGGATGGCATCGCCGCCTACTGCAAGCCGGAAAACAAGGTCTCGCTCGGCTTCGTCGAGGGCCTCAACAACAAGATCCGCGTCATCCAGCGCCGCGCCTACCGTCTACGCGACCAGGAATATCTGCGACTCAAGGTGCTCACATGCATGCTCCCAGCGCTCTGAAGTTGCCCAAAACACCCACACGACTTCCTGAAGACCCCAAAAGAATATGAACCGTTTCGCCATTCCGCGACCTCAGCCCGAGGGGCGTAGGGTGCGTAACGTCAACAGAAACAATGGCACCGTCAAGTCAAAGCCAAATCCTATTTTCTGGCCGCTTGAAGCAGCACGGCGTTTCGATGAAAGTCGAGGAACGTTCTTTGTCCGCTTGAGAACCCACCCACGTTGACCGCATTGGTCGTGTCGATACCCATTCGTTGAAGAGAGGGGCGATGTGCAACAGGAGAAATGATTAAGCGGCCATTGTCTTCAAAGCCGATAAATCCCCGGTCAAACAGATGGTCAATGCTCGGTGTCAAGAGCAGTCCGTTCTCGCCATTCAATCGCTCTTCATTGGAGGAGTCCCGCCAAGGCTTACAGTGGCTCGCAATTAGATGAACTGGGTTCTGAACCCCCGTGATCCGACACTTCGTCTCGATTTGGCTCACTCGCTTGTCAAATCGCATCCAACTGCGACCCCCTTTCGCGTCCAAGGCCGACCCCCTGCAGGCGTGTGAATGCGTCCGCTCTGACGGAGCCGAGACCGGCGTCGCGGAGCCTCACTTAGCGGAGCCGAGCCGGTCTTGGCGGGCGGTGAATGGCGAGCGGTGGATTATGCGCGGTTCTTGAAGCGCCAGCTATCGTTGCCGGTCTCGATGATGTCGCAGTGGTGGGTCAGCCGATCGAGCATGGCGGTCGTCATTTTGGCGTCGCCGAACACTTGCGGCCAATCGGCGAAGGCCAGATTGGTGGTGATCAGTAGCGACGTGTTCTCATAGAGCTTGCTGATCAGGTGGAACAGCAACTGTCCGCCGGATTGGCTGAACGGCAGGTAGCCGAGTTCGTCGATGACAATGAGATCGTGACGCAGCAGCTTCTCGGACAGTCGGCCACTTCGACCGGCGGCCTTCTCCTGCTCGAGCTGATTGACCAGATCGACCAGGTTGAAGAAGCGCCCCCTGGCGCGGGTGCGGATGACCGCCGAGGCGACAGCGATGCACAGATGGGTTTTGCCGGTGCCGGTTCCGCCGATGAAGATTGCGTTGCGCTTGGCGTCCAGGAAGGTGCCGGTGGCGAGTTCACGAACTTGCCCTTCATCGATTGGCGTATCGGCGAAGACGAACGTGTCGATATCTTTGAGGACCGGGAACTTGGCCCCGCCGATGCGATAGCTGATCGAGCGGGCCTGGCGGTGCGTGCGTTCGGCCCGGATCAGGCTGGCGATGAGGGGATAGATCTCATCGCGCCGGGCAAGACCTTTACCGGCAATCTCATCGAAGCTGGCGCGCATGCCGTAGAGCTTCAGTTCGCTCATGGCTTCCAGAATCTCATGGCGTTCCATCAGGCGACCTTCCTTATGCTGTCGTAGCGGCCACAATCGGCCGCGGGTTCGATCTTCAAACGAAGCGCGTCGGGCGTTGTGATGCTGGGCGGCGCTGCGGGCTGCTGCCGGCGCGCCAGCACGGTCAGGATCACATCGCCGCTGGCGATGCCCGCCTCGAGTGCTTCGGCACAGGCCGCCTCGACGGCGGCCAGGCCATGATCGAGCACCGCGCCCAATACCTTGACGAACTGTCGATCCCCGTCGGCGTGTTGCTTCAGCTTGGCGCGAACCTGGGTCAACGCGGACGGCAGAGCCCAATCCTTGAACGGGGCGCCATTGCGCAAGGCGCCGGGCTTCTTCATCAGTACCGGCAGATAATGCCAGGGATCGTAGATGATCTGGTCGCGCCGGAACTGGCGCGGATGGTCGGCGACCACCTCGTCACCCAGCAACACGACGATGCGTTCAGCATGGGAGCGCACCAACACCATCCGACCTGCCGCCCGCGCATCGACGCTGTAGCGATTATGATCGGCCATGATCAGGCAAGTGGTGCTGGCGCGCACCGCTTTCTCGACGAACCCGTCGAACGGGCCGCGGAGCTCCATCAGACTCGCACGTTCTTCCTGGAACACGTCCCAGACGGTCCGATCCTTGAACTCAGGATGTTGGGTTCGTTTAGCGTAGGCGATGCACTGATCTTCCAGCCACGCATTCAACTCGGTGAGGCTCTTTACCCGCGGCTTGGGCCGGAACATTTGGTCGCGCAGATTGCCGACCTGGTTCTCAACCTGACCTTTCTCCCATCCCGAGGCGGGGGTGCAGGCCACCGGTTCGATCAGATGGTGCGAGCACATCTGCAGAAAGCGACGATTATACTGTCGCGCCTTGCCGACGAAGATCGCTTCGACCGCCGTCTTCATGTTGTCGTAGATGCCGCGCCGGCAGACGCCGCCATAGAACTGGAACGCCTTGTCATGGGCGTCGAACACCAGCTCCTGGGTCTCCCGGAAGTAGACGCGCACAAACGGCATGCGGCTGTGCGACAGCTTCATGTGCGCCGCCTTGATCATCAGCGGCAGGCCCTGGAGCGTGATCGTCTCGTGGCTCCAGTCGAACTGGTAGGCTTCACCAGGCGCGAAGCTCATCGGCACATAGGCATGGACCGGAACTCGGACGCGTTCATCGCGCCATGTCTTGACGAACCGATGCACGCTGTCGTGCGCCCCGGCGTAGCCGCGCCCGCGCAGCTCCTCGAACAGCCGCTGGGTCGAGCGGCGTTCCCGCTTCGGTAGCTTGGCTTCCTGCTCCAGGATCTCCGTCAGAACCTCAACCCAGTCGCCAAGCTTCGGCGTGGGCTGAACTCCTCGCTCGTACTTGAACTCGGTCTTGTGGCCGCGGATGACCTTGCGCACCGTCGCGCGCGATACCGATAGCGTCCGCACGATCTCCTTGATAGAGCGGTGTTGTTCAAAATAGGCGCGTCGTATCTGGCCGATCTTGTCCACGCCAATCATCCCCTAAAGTCCTTCCCGGCTCATCAGAGCCAAAGGGAAGGACGCTGACACAAAAGGTCAGAAGGGGTCGGAATTGGACGCGAAAATCGCCCCTCAGGGGGTCACTATTGCAAGCGAATTTGCAATCAGATAATAAAATATTCGTTTGCCCCAGTCTGGTTTGAAGTAAAAGACGTGGAGCAGGCAACTTTCGATACCAACGATGCCAGGAAGCAAGAAATTTTGAAGAAAGCGGAGAAGAACCGCGCCGATGACGCCGCGAAAGCTCTGGAACTGAAACGCCTACAGGACCAGCAAAGCCAGAAAAGTGAAATCGAGCGACAACTACGTCAGAAGAACGGGGTTAGGGCCCGTGGATTGATGAATGGAATTCACGATTTTGTTAGAGGTCTTGCCGAGAAGCGGTTGAATGATGCAAACAATTTCTTTCCAAATTATTCAAACTGGCTGGAGAGGCGGTTCAGAGACCAATGGGAAACATTCAACGTAAGTTCTGATGTTGCAGACTTCGGAACCGTCCAATGGAACGGACGTCCCGTCGATGCAATCGTAGTAAGGTCAGTAATCCAACAAAAGAATCGTATCCTCGGGAAATATGAGGACCACTGTTATATGTTCGGTTTGGTGGATGACCGAGAGTTCACGATGCAGCGGGACCCGTTCTCGGTGGATTGCGAGAGCGGCAGCGCAGTGAGCAAGTGGAAGGTTGGCGAAAAATTTCAGAGCCAATGGAATGCCAACTAATTGTTTGTCGTGTGGCCCCTCACTTCGGGGGAAGCCACGGACTCATCATCATTTCTTGATTGGCCCCGGGATTCTTGCCGGGGCCTTTTTCCTCGGTCTTGACTCAGCCAAAAATAAAGCCCCGCCACGGGGGGCCACGGCGGGGCTTAATACCGGCATAGTTGGGAAGGGGGTTGCCGGTATGTCAAAAGAACTAGCTCATGTCCCCTCATAACAGCAAGGCAATGGTCCCGGGCAAATTGTCCCATGGTTGCCGACGACTTAACTAGCGAAGGTTGCCCCAACTCAAACAGGGCGGTCACTCGTATTGGGGCGGGTGCGCCGCTATAACGGCTCGGCTGACCTCCTTGGAATGACATTGCCCACTGACGGGCGAACGTGGCGAAGCGACTGAAAACGAAGTGGCTCAAAGCGAGGCGGTTCAAAACGAGGCGGGCCAGAGCGAGGCGGCGGCTCCCGGGAAGCGCCTTGCGGCAACCATCCTTCGTTATCCAGGGCCGCCACGATGGCTTCGAAGGCCCATTTTATATCTTCCGAGTCCCCCGTATCAGCAGCGGTCACCAACGCTTTCCCGGCCTTCAACCAGTGGGCACGTCTCAAAAACCCCGGAGGCAAGTCAGCGATAAGTGCCTGCTGGGCATCACGAAGCCTCACCATCTTTCGCAATGGCCCGCTCCTTGGCGTGATGACGAATGTTAAAAGGGTGTCCCAATCAGTCATTCGTACGCTCGCTGGATGACCGCTCCACAGCACTTCACCGACTGCGGAACGTCTTCCGAATTACCTTTATGGGTGGGCGCGGCGCACAGGAGTTAACTGTGCGGCGTAAATCGTGTTGCGCCTGCCGGACCCCGCTGCGTATTTCTGTTTGATAGGCCGACCGGGCGGCTCCCCCATCCCCCGACACCTTGCCGCCCGGCCTAGAAGTCTAAGTGCAACAAACTCCCCCAGCCCCAAGCCAGTAGACTGCTCGGGGTTTTTCTTTGTCGCAAGCCGGGCTTTTGGGGCGCAGTCGTAATTGCACGGGCTGTGATATTTTAGTCACGACTCATGAAATGAATTTCGGCGGTGGCCGTCATTTGATTCACGTCAAGGCGAGGTGAGCTAAAGGCGCTTTAGCGTCCTCTCCGGCTCAGAATGTAAGGGAAGACCTTCGGAAGGTTCTGAGCCGGGGCGGCCTTGACCGAGCCTTTCACATCTTTTGGTGGCTCCGGTCCTGGCCGCTTTCTTTCCTGCCCAGAGCGTTATCAACACCGCTCACTAGCCAGGGCTTTTCTTTAGAGCCGCCTGGGACGGCGGCTCTGCCTCTAGTCGCCCATTCGCTTTGTAGGGGCGAAGCGCATCAGAGCCATGTCCTTGCGGGCTTCATAGAACACCCGGGCCACCGTGCTGAAGATGCAAAACGGCCCTCTCTGCACAATTGACGCTCGGGTTTGAGTTGCCAGGGTTGCCATAGGCCGCCTCCGTCCGTGGAAACAGTGCAGACCTCCGTTACGCCCGTTAGCCATAGCAAGCGACCGCACTTCTGGTTGTGACAAGCATCACGGAAGTTGCTTTTTGTTCTATGTTGAATCCCTCTGCCCCGCCAACGACCTGGCAGCGTTGAACAGCAAAAGAAAGGCCGGGAGTGCCCCGCCCCCCTTCAATTGGGTGGGCGATGGGCGTGGTGTGTGCCGCTGTTGATGTTCGTGGCCCCTTTTCTCGCCGCAATCGGCCACCATTCTGGTCAAGCCTCTGGGGTGGCATGCATGCCCCTTGGCTTAACCCAAAGCGTACCTAGCCCCGGCAGCCCGTTTCGCTGGGGCTTTCTTTGGAGCCGCCTGGCGGGCGATTGCCCCCCGCGTCCCAAGATTTCTGCCCTAGGGCCGGGGACACCGGGACACGCTCAATTTGGCCGAGAATGGCCACCAATGGCGATATCAATCTCCTCCTCATCATCCTCGCCGCTCGGCTCCAAAAGCCCCTCAGCCGCCGCCCTGAGCCGAAGGCGGCCTGCCTCCCCGTGGGATATTCCGAGGATTTCCTTGACCTGCCGGACGGTCCTCCCGCTGGCGAACAACTCGGCTGCCTGTTGGTAGATTGGCGGCTTCAAGTCCCGGGCCACCCACTGGATTCCCGGCTTGCCGGAATCGCTCACCAAAGCCTCGAAGGGTAGCGCACCCTCCCCCACCAATGTCCGCGCCTTTTCGATATGGACCTCGAACCGCGCTCCTTCCTCCGGCGAGTAATCGGCGGGACGGCGAAGAGCAATAACCGTATCCAAGGCGTCCTCCCTGCGGCTCGTCCCGCGTTGCCTTCCATTGATGCCAGCATGGTGAATGAGAAGGACAGCAATTCCTTTCCGCCGCAACCGCAGAAGCCAATTCTGCATTGGCAACCAAGCATCACTCGCACCCTCGCTACCGCCCGCCAGGAGCGTGGAGAGGTTGTCCAATATCAGAAGGTCAACGCCGTCCAGATGACGCTCAAGGGCTTGCTGGCCCTCATTGCTGCTGAGATTGATGCCCGCCTCGGTGTTATCAGCGGCAAGGATGCGGAACCCGCCATTCGGAATTTCAGCGCCTATGCCAGCCTTTATCAAGGCGAGCCGCAACTGAAGTTCGGCCAGCGGCATCTCGCCGTCAACGTGAAGGACGTGACGCGGTCTCGGCGCTGTCCAGCGCACGAGAGGACTGCCACTCGCAACAGCCAAGCCAATGGAGAGACCAAGCCAACTTTTGCCGGTGCCACGGGGCGAGTAAAGCATTGACAGACTCCGCTCGGGTAAAATCGGGGCCAGCAACATTGCTCGGGGCGGCACTTCAATTGAAAGGAAATCCTGCAATCCGACCGGCTGGAGCATTGCAATACGAGCAAGGTGATTTAGGTCGCGCCGAACCAAAGGAACACGACCGGCGAACAACCGAGCCGGGAAATAACTTCTCAAAATATTGACAACGTCTGCCATCAACTCAAAGTCCGTGGTTGGTTTCGGGCGAGAGCAAGACTTAGACGCGGTATTTCGGATGCGAATAAGACGCTGTGGTTTAGTGCGGAAATGCTCAACGTCAATTCCGCTAACGCGCAATCTCCTTTAACAACTCTTCGCCCAACTGCTTGCTGATAATTGGCCATAAATCATCTTTGAGCACGTTGTTCATGTATTCATCAAGGCGTTCACGAAATTCCTCCTTGGATTTCGATTCAAGCCACAGCCGTTTCGCAACGGTCTCAAGTTCCCTCTGCACTTTATAAAGAGATTTGGTACTCATGTTCGGTTTCCTTCTTGCTGTCATTCAGATGTGTGTGGTTCTGACGTGGGATACCAAGCTGCGAGAGCCGCAGCTTGTCGTTCAGGCTCCTTCTGAATCCGATAAACCGTTTGCCGCGCCAAGCCGGTAGTCTTGGCGATTTCAGCTACGCCCATGCCCTGATTCAAAAGGTCTTGGATCAGAGCCAAACTATCCCAAGTGAAAGTGGGTTTGCGGCCTCGGAATTTTGTCCCGTCGTCATTCGCCCGTGCATGAGCGATGCCCGGCTTCTGCGCCTCTTTCGTTGCCTCGGCTTGCGCCTCTGCTGATGCCGCCATGAAGGCGATCAATGCATCACGGACGGCCTGCTGCATGGGGTCCTTGGTCGCGCCATCGAAGGTCATGTTGTTGATGACCGTTCTGATGATAACGCCACGCCGCATGAACTCCCGGATGCAGTCGGTCACGTCCCGGTAGTTTCGGCCAAGCCGATCCACCCAACGCACGACAAGAGTGTCCCCGGCGCGGAGGATATCGAACAACCGCCGTCCCTCTGGCCGGTCACGCAGCGCGATGCTCAGCCCGGACACACCGTGGTCCGCCACCACCTCGTCCAATTGGAAACCCGTTGCCTCGGCCTGGGTGCGCTGATGTTCGAGTGTTTGGTCGGTGGTTGAGACCCGGGCATAGAGGACCGTTCGGCTGCCGCCGTTCCCCTTCTCTGTGTCCTTTGGGGCCGCGTCCATTGCGGTGGCCGTCCATATGGGCGAACCCACCCTAACGGGCTGATTTTGAGCGGTTTTCTGCGGGTCCATAAACCTATACCCTTGCGGGCGCTGCGGTGAGTTGACGGCTGTCGAAATCTATGACATTTGTCTCTATAACGCAAGAGGCCTGGTCGATGTGGAAAATCACGGCCTTGGACTATGAGGCCCCGTTATTTGCCAACGCCGAGGCCCGTGAGATTGCGGGAGTGGCCCCGATGCTTTGGGCGAAGTGGATACAGCGTGGAATGGGTGGGCCTAGCCGTTCGCTAAAAGGTGGTCGAGCGGGCCAATATGCAGCCAAGAAAATTTTCGAGATGAAAGTAATGAACGTTGTTGTTCAACAGACGACAATACCGATAAGCGAGGCTCAACAAATCGCGGAGCAGGCAGCGAAAGGGACTTGGAACATCAAGGAGCTTGCGGCGCAGCCGCCAATCAATTGGAGGAGCTATGTCCTTAGGGACGATCCTCCGCCAGTGGACATCCACCTCATATTTTCTCGAACGGAAAACTGTTGGAGCTTCGATATTCTAGGGTCGGATAGTATCAAAAACAGTGCATCCGTCGTTCTCGCCGCCGCCCGTGAGTTGATAGCGGTCTCCAAGTATTGCTGGAACATCCTGGAAGAGTCGCGGCGAGTGACAGGGGCACGGGAAGATTGAACGTGACGGCTCGCAAATCAGACCTTCGCTTGCCTATTCGGACTCCCTCCTTCGTCTCACGGGAGGTAGGAGCTGCCGAATTACAAATTTCGCCCGAGACTTGGGATAAATGGGTTGATGAAGGAATTCTTCCTCAACCTTCACCCGGGTTTCCAGTTTCAACCCCCCGCTGGAAATGGACGGACGTCGAACGTAGGCTAACAAGTGAGCCGGACCTGGTCTCAGTAACAGTTGACCCGTTTATTTCCGGCGCAGAACGCATCAAAGATGGGCCGCCGAAGAAAAAATAATCTAGAGCTTCCTAAGGGCGTTTACCCCGTCCCGTCGAAGGGCCGAGTCTATTGGTATTATCAACCCGGGCGCGGAACGACACGGGCTGCCAAGCGCATCAGGATTTTCGGCGACCCAACCGCTCCCGTTGGCACACCTAAGAATGAACAATTTTGGCGGGAACTCAATCACGTCGTATCTCAAACAATCGTATACCCGGTGGGGTCAATAAAGACTCTCATCGACCAATATCGAGAGGACGAGGCATTTAAGCGACTCTCCCCCCGCACCCAAACTGTCTACAACCTTCATCTTAATCGCCTTTCCAAACCCGATGTATGGGGAATGTTGCCAGCAAAACAATTGACCGCACCTGCTGTCAAAGCCGCCCGCGATGCATTGAGCGGGACGCCCGGAATGGCAAATCAAATGCTGTCGGTCGGGCGCACACTTTATGCGTGGGCTATTCCCCTCGGGTTAGTGAATAACAATCCATTCAAAAATGTTGGCCCTTTGGAAATTCCAGACCGGGGGCACGTCCCATGGCCCCAATGGGTTCTCGAAGAAGTATTGGCGTCTGCGCCTGAGGATTTGCGGCGGATGGTCCGACTCGGATTGATGACCTGCCAGCGGGAAAGCGATCTAATCAGAATGGGGCCGATGCA
>Ga0208191_1001494_pt1 | contig 11579 bp, 7 predicted proteins | sample June2015DPH_13_5_FD_184709 | JGI IMG/M metagenome (GOLD analysis project Ga0208191, IMG submission 184709) | Peatland microbial communities from SPRUCE experiment site at the Marcell Experimental Forest, Minnesota, USA - June2015DPH_13_40... | ecosystem: Environmental > Terrestrial > Soil >... | reverse complement strand
AACTCCATCCGAACAAGCCCGGAACTGAGGGCTGCGGTTTCACCGCAATCCCCGGGGAGCTCGAGGTGAGAGTGCTGTGGGTCAAGGCCGGCAAACTTCTTCCCGTCGATACCGGGGGGAAAATCCGTTCCTATAATCTTCTCCGCTTCCTCGCGAAAGACCACGAAGTCACGCTGCTCTCGTATTATGGGGGCCAGCGCGATCCGGATTATGAGGCAGCGCTGGCCAAGGAAATCCCCGGATCCGAGACCATTTACACGGCCGCACCCGACTCCAACGCGATTGAACGTGGAGTGGACTACCTGTATCGGTTCCCGAGGCGGGCGCCCTATGCCGTCTCCAAGTTCACCCATCGCGCGGTTCAGACCACCGTCGCCGACTGGCTTTCCAGCGGACGCTTCGACATTGCGGTATGCGATTTTCTTGCCGCCTCTTCGAACTTTCCGGCCCGGTTGCCGATACCCTGCGTGCTGTTTCAACACAACGTGGAAAGCTCGCTCTGGCAGCGCATGGCGGCAGTGGAATCGAATCCGGTGAAGAAACTTTCATTCGCCATTGAATCGGCCAAAATGACCCGTTACGAGCGCACGACGCTCGGAAGGTTTCATCACATCATCGCCGTCTCTGAACATGATCGCCAGCAAATGCTGCAAATGAATCCGGGGTGCCAGATCACCGTCGTTCCGACTGGAGTGGACACGCAGAAGTTCAACGTCGCGCCTGCGTCCTCGACCCGACCGCCGCGGGTGGTGTTCACCGGCTCGATGGATTGGGAACCTAACGTCGACGCGGTGGACTATTTTTGCTCCGAGATCTGGCCCAGGATTCGCGCGGCGTTTCCCGATGCGATTTTCCAGATTGTGGGGCGGAATCCGTTCGCGAAAGTCCAGCGTTTGGCTTCCGAATCCGTACAGGTAACCGGCACGGTGCCTTCGGTAGCGGAATATCTCGAAAGGGCCTCGGTGGTCGTAGTCCCGCTGAGGATTGGAGGCGGAACCAGGCTCAAGATTTTCGAAGCCATGGCCATGGGCAAAGCCTTGGTATCGACCTCCATTGGAGCCGAAGGGCTTGAGGTCGAGAGCGGGCGCGATCTTCTTCTGGCCGATGAAGCCCAGTCGTTTGCGGATGCTGTGATCCTGCTTCTCCGTGATGCTGCCCTCCGCCGGAGGCTCGAGCAGGCCGCGGTGCGCCTGGCCGCTCAGTACGACTGGTCTCACGTTGTGAAGCAGTTTGATGAAGTCTTGAGTAAGCTGACGCCGGGAAGTTCGACCTGATCGCCGTCGCACCCATGCTCCGCGAGTTCGGCTTCAACGCAACCTTCTACTTTCAGCAGCAGATCCGCCGCAGCCGGTACTCGGGAATAACGCCTACGATCACCTGCGCGCGGTTTTGCTCGGGGAGCCCCGGCAATAGACCGTAACATTGGTTACTTTAGTATTCCCTTGTATTCCTTGCTCTCCAGCTTTTTTCTCCAAGCCACGCCATAGACACCGGATCAACCTCTTAGCCCAGACCGCCCGTCCCGCGCCTGTTTTCGCTTACCCCGTCCAAAAACACCGGGGGACACTGGCGGGCGCGAATCTGTACAGGCCGCGCCCGAAGTACTAACGCGTCCCCGATGCACTTCTGGTATCTGGGAACCCTTGATGCATCTCGATAGATTCAGCGTGAGGGCAATCGACTATTCCCCCAATTTCCATAAGGTCAAGGGCCTCGCAATGTTTGAAACAAAAGATGCTTTTCTAAACTCTCATTCCGGATTTTCCCCTGCGCTCGCACAGCGCCTGAGCATTTTAATACTCCTGCTGGCGGTCGCAATGATGACCACCTCGTGCGGTACGCCGACACAAGCCGCCGGCATGCAGAACACGCATGCCGATCAGAACAAACCGACAACGAACAAGCTGAATCTGTCGGGAAATCTTCCCGTAGGCACGGTCAATGAGTCTTACAACGCTGTGCTTGCAGTTGGTGGTGGAAGCTCTCCCTACCATTTCTCGGTGGAAGCCGGCATCCTGCCCCCGGGCATCAGTTTGAACCAAGCCACCGGGACATTCTCGGGGGTTCCTTCAACGGCGGGCACCTTCTCATTCGAGGTGGTTGTGACCGACTCTTCGCGCCCCAATCAGGGGAGCTCGACGTTTGCCGGTAAGGAGAACCCGACGCTCGCCGATCGCGGGAGCCCGACGCCCGCCGATCAGGGGAGCAAGACGTTCGTCATTGTCATCGATGGCGGCAGTGGCGGGACTGTCAGCGTCGGTGTGTCGCCGGCGAGTGCAACTCTGTCCTCGAATCAGACGCAGCAGTTCACCGCCGCCGTCAGCGGAACTTCCAATACCGGGGTGAAGTGGTCGTCGGCGGGGGGCTCGGTCGATGCCAACGGTCTTTACACCGCCCCGACAGTAAACGCACAAACCGGCGTGATCGTCACCGCCACCAGCAATGCTGACTCCTCGAAATCAGCCAGCGCCCCAGTCACCGTTAACCCGGTGATTAACCAGGCACTGCAGATTACAACCGGGACTCTTCCCCAGGGCCAGCAGGGGGACACTTATAGCGAAGTCTTCACCGCAACCGGCGGAACCACGCCTTACAGTTGGAGCATTTCCGCAGGCACTCCTCCCCCGGGAATCGCGATGAATGCGAACGGAAATTTTGCCGGCATGCCTACGGCAGTCGGCACATTCAACTTCGCGGTCACTGTCACCGATGCTACCGGCAACACTGCAACCGGCAATTTCAGTGTCACCGTCATTGGTGGGTCCACTGGTGGGTCGTCCTGCGGTCCCCAAAACGGTTACGACTGTTTCGTTCAGGACACGAGCATCGTCAACCTCACGATGCCGATTCCGAGTTGGGGGCCAAACACCTGCGACTCGACCAGCCTGGACACGCTCTCTGCGTGCGGAAACCTTACCGGGGCTGGGACTGCGCAAACTCCCTCCGACTTCGGGAACACGATGGTCCGCATCACGGACGTGACCACGCCCAGCGCAGGATACAACATTCTGTTTACCTATGATGACCCGTTCCCTACGGCTTGGAACACGAACGACACCGGAATTCTAGCCAGGGAACTGGACAGTACCGGGTACAACCCGGTCATGCAGGTTGTTATGCCGTTCAACCCAACCACGATGCAGGCCACACTAACCAGCCCATTGCTGTCGTTCATTGGGCAGGCAAATTGGTCCCACACCGCGAACAATATTATTTACTCCTACGGAGCCACCGGCTCTACTAGGACAAAGCTGTACAGCAACGTTGTGGTGATGACGCCGGGGTCTGCGTCTCTGACCCCGACGCTTATGTTCGATTTCAACTCGCCAACTTGCTTGACCAACCCCGTCAACGGCTACACGGGGGGGAGTTTCACCGCGACATGGAACGGGGTGATGACCTCCAGCCTGGACGACACGGTGTTTGCGATGGCATGGTCGAACACGGGGGACCAAGGGACCGGCACTTACGCCGCTGTCTGGACGGTCGGACAGGCGGGCTGCGATGTCTACAATACCGTTGCAGGCAACGTCACACACAACGGCGTGCTGGTGGGTACGGTACCGGATCAGTGGGGCGCAGCGGCGAACGGTGGAATACCCGATCTATTCATGCTCCACGATACATTTACCGCACTGAACGATGGTTACGTCTGGCTTGACGCGTCTATGAGTACCTTCTCCCAAGGGGTCTACAACGACGGCCCCTACATTTGGCAGATCGGCACGGCGACAGTCAAGCACTGCGGCATCGGAGCCTCCAATTGGACAGCTAATTATCTCTATAACGTCCTTGGCTATCGCATCCAGCCGGCAACCAGCGTGAATCCTGGTAATTACATTTACCAGATCATCGCGTCCGGCAACGAAGGCACGAGCGGAAGCTCCGCCCCAACCTGGAACCAGACTCCGGGCAGTAATACGACTGACGGGACGGTTACATGGCGAAACACCGGCCTTGGAACCGCTCAGGAATACTATTGCTCCGGCCACAACTGGTATGGCTACACGGGGCTTGCTTCTGAGCCGAATCACACGCCGCAGTTCAGCTCCTACGCGAACCCTGCCACGCCGCTCACGAATCAGGGTCCGGCTTCGCCCTTCCTCTACGGCGATTCACATTACGGCAACACGAATGACAACCAGTACGACACGGCTTGGATTTTCAACATCGGTGCTCTTGATCCAACGCCAGTCAATTGGCTGGGCACACTACCCAGTTGGGGCTTAGCCGAGGGTATATTTTTCTCCCCCATCAACAAGGCACCGGGGGTTCCCAATGACACCGGGGCGGGAGGCACACTGGGGCAAGTGCGAAGGGCATTCCACACCTACAACACGAGCTATAGCTGGGTCTTCGACATACAAAGCGAAACCTCCATGATTTCACAGACAGGGAACTTTGCGTTGGTCTCGACCGATGGAATGGGGCAGTTTGGAAACCTGTCGGGGCAGTCGCAGTGCAACGTCGGGGGGCCGAACTGGTTTGCCAACGACTCGACCGACTATACGGTTGGCGAGAAGGTGTTTCCTAACCCGCAGCTTATGAGCAACGCTGGGCACTACATCTATCAAATCCAGTCTTGTTCGGGCACGTGCACGACAGGGAGCACGGCGCTTTTTAGTTCACATCAATCCTCGACGGTTGCTGGCGTGGGAACATTCACGGACGGCACGATCACCTGGGCAGCGGCTCCCGACACATACATTTCCACAAACACCGCCGTGCAGAACTGCAGGGCAGACTTGATGGTTGTCAAACTAACGCGATGAGTGAACTGGGGGCGGTGCGAAATGCACGGGCCGAAGCCAGAAGCGGTATACGCGTGGAGGGTACGGTTTGCGACAGTTCTAACCCCAGCGTGAATCCGGACGTTATTAACCCCTCGTTGCCGTACTCGACGAGCTGTCCGAACGGCAATTGTTTGGCAGGACGCAGGACCGCAGACCCAGCGCGGAGATCTGTTCGCAGTAAACCTCGGAACCAGCACTGGAACAAGGGATGCCATGAAAATCTCAGAGCATTTCACAATGTCGCGAACAGGCGAGACGGGTGTATCATTACGCCGTGTTTGAAGTCAAAAAGGAGATTCGTGTCATTACGAGCGGATCGAGACGCTAGGCACTGGAAGGGTAACTACGACGGTCTCTCGATTATCAGAACGCAATGAAGCCGAGATCGAACGCAGTGCGACCGAGGCCAGGAAGTTCGTTCTGAGGCCCCTTGACCGAGCGCAGATTGACCGCTACTTGAATCCTCCCGCGGATACTCCTTACGCACTTGAATACGCTTTTCACCTATTGGGGGACGTTCGAGGCAAGACCGTACTTGACCTCGGTTGTGGTACAGGGGAAAACATTATCCCATTGCTTGAGCGTGGCGCTCGCGTCATTGGCATCGATATCTCTCCGGATCTGATTGCCATCGCTCAGAAGCGGTTGAATGATTTTCATCTGGAGACCCCCCTAAGGTATGCGATTACGGTCGGCGATGCGTACGAGACCGGTCTGCCCGATGAGTCTGTCGACGCAATTTTCTGCGTGGCACTCATTCACCATCTCGATATAAAACTCGTGCGCGACGAAATGTGGAGGGTTCTTCGTAAAGGCGGTGTAATTATCCTCAGTGAACCTATCCGATTTTCTAAGGCATATGCCTGGGTGCGCAGTTTGCTGCCCGCACGGGAAGCCGTTTCGGAGTTCGAGCACCCCTTGACACGAGAAGAACTGGCCATAATGACCCAGCCTTTCAGGGTCCAGGGGACTCGCTATTTCCGGCTGCCATTCCTACCGCTGGTCTCCCGCGTACTGCCCTCGAAGAGCGATGCTGCCTGGAGAACCAGCAACTGGATACTCCAGCATTGGGCGGCAGCTGAGCGTTATGCCACAGTGGTAGCCACGAAGCTGCAAAAAGTAGGATAGAACAGTGAACGTGCTCCTACGGCGCTGAAACTTGTTCTTATTAACCTCTGAACGGAAATTCCGGCCCACACCTCATCCCCGTGCTATCATCCCCTCATCCATGTGGACTGAGGACCTCTCCACGATGATTGCAGATGGATGCGCGGGGGCGTAGTGAAAAGCTCGCTGCCGAAAAATCTTCCTTTTCCCTGTCTGCTGTTCTGTTTGGCCTTGGCTTTTGTCGTCGTGTCCGGGCTGCCAACCCTGGCGGCTGGACCTCCCACCGGAGAAAACGCCTATTGCGGGAAGGGCAATGTCGCGCAGTTTGGCGCCCAGGACGGCCCCGCCGAACTTCCCAAAACCTGTTACTATACGGCGCTCGACGGAACGCCGTCGCCGGGAAAACAGATTCGCGTCGCCGCCAAGTCCGATCTGGCCGCCGCCATCGACGGCGCCAAGTGCGGAGACACGCTGCTTCTGCCCGCCGGAGCTTCTTTCGAGGTGGAAGTGCTGCCCTCGAAAAAATGCGACGACCAGCACTACATCACGGTCCGAACCGACACGCCCGATTCCAAGCTTCCCCCGGAAGGCACGCGCATCTCTCCCGCATGGGGCGGAGTCGCCAGCCTTCCCGGGCGTCCGCCCTTTGCCCAACCCTCCGGTGGACCGGCCAAGTTGCTCGCGACCCTGGTGGTGCGGCGTCCTTCGGGCGCAGTCGTCGGAGATCACCTCCGCTTCATTGGAATTGAGTGGACTACGCCTCCCGGCGCCAACATCTACCTTATTGCGACCGCCGAACACGCAGACCACGTCATCTTCGATCGCAATTGGGTCCACCCCGCCGATGGCAGCGAAGTGGGCCACGGTGTTGGAATAACGGACGGTTCGCACATGGTTGCCGTAATCAACTCCTACGTTAACGGCCTGAATTGCATCGCACTTACCGGCAAATGCACCGATGCAACCGCCATCCGCGGCGGCTGGGGCGACGAACCCATCTCCACCCTTAAGATTTATAACAACTTTCTCGAGTCCTCCGGAGAGAACATTCTGTTCGGCGGCGCTCCCTCCGCCATAAATCCAACCGACATCGAGATCCGCCGCAATCATCTTTTCCGCCCCATGCTCTGGAGGGAGGGCGAACCCGGCTACACGCCGACCGCTTCGGGGCACCCCTACATCGTCAAGAACAACTTTGAGCTCAAGAGCGCAATCCGCGTCTTGTTCGAGGCCAATCTGCTCGAGAACTCCTGGGGTGGTTTCAGCCAGGCTGGATATTCCATCCTGCTCACCCCCAGGAACCAACCCGGACCGAACGGCTCCTTCGTTTGCCCGCTGTGTCAGGTGACCGATGTCACGATCCGCTATATACACATCTCGCATGCCGGGGGCGGAATCGCGATGGCAACCGCGACGAAGAACGGACAGGGCCCGGCGCTGGCTGGCACTCGCTGGAGCATTCATGACGTGGTCATCGACGACCTCAGCAAGAAGTACAGAGGAGGCGGCGAACTGTTCGAGATTGTCAACGAATGGCCCGAGAAGCCGCTCAACAGTGTCACCATCAATCACGTTACCGGTTTCCCGGATCCCCAAGCCCACCTGATGATCGTGGCGAGCCAGGAAGGAACTCCGCCAATGTATGGATTGGTGTTCACCAACAACATAGTAGCCGTTGGCCGCTACCCGGTGTGGGACGCGATAGGCGGCCCCGGCCGCCCCAACTGCGCCCATGCCGACGTGCCGGTGACCAGCATCGCCAACTGTTTCACCACCTATACATTCAGCAACAACGCCCTGGTTGAGACTCCGCCGGCGTTTCCCCCGTCGAGGTGGCCATCGAACAACATGTTTCCGCAAACTGCCAATGATGTCCGGTTCGTCAACTACAACAACGGCAATGGAGGAAACTACGAGCTTCGGCCCAACAGCCCTTACAAGAACAAGGGCACCGACGGCAAGGATCTCGGGGCCGACATTGTTGGGCTCAACGCAGCGCTGGCGAACATCGAATAACTTTTTACCTTCGTCATCATGTTCGTTTGACCAGGCGGCAGCGCACAATAGCGGTTGTAAATTCGCGCGTTAAGCGGTTGTGAAAATGTCGAAGCTTCTTGATGGGTACAAGTTCGAGGCTGGCGAACTTGAGGGGGCTCGCGGCTATCAACTCTTCGAACTTCGCTACAGTCATTTGGTTCAGCCCCCCAGCCACCTCCCTGAATCGTGTTGCCCCATCCGTCTTAAAAGTGGACCGCCAACGGATCAGGGCCTTCTCGCTGAAGATTAAGTGTGCCCATGGAAAAACAGAGAATAGGTGACCGCCCAATGGGTGATACCAGGTTGGCCCGAAGCTGACGAGCACCTCGCCGGCTGGCTGCAGGAGCGTGCTCATGATACGCAAGATTCCAGCGGGGTCGGCGAAATGCTCGAAGGCATCCATGGAAACCACAATGTCCGCGAGCTCTTTCGTCGAAGATACGAAGAGACAGGTATTTTGAACACCGGCACGGAGCGCCCTCTGTCTTGCGGCTTGAAGAACGTCTTCACGCATATCAATACCGATCACGCGCTCGGCCCCTCTTCCAGCCATCTCCACTGCATCCGCTCCTTCGCCACAGCCGAAGTCGATGATAACTTTCCCCGCGATCTTGGCGAAGATCTCATCCCCCATTTGAACCGCAAGCTTCGACTTGCCCTCGTAAGCGGACCCGCCACAGCAATCTGGGGCTCCGGGGGATATCCTCTTTAGAATTCGATATTGAATGTTGGTGAGCATTCCGCTTTAGTCGTCCTCCAACCTTGAGACGGGCGTTCTATCGTGAAAATGACCCTTGCACATCCGCTTCCGGGGAAATCATTGTAACCTTAGGATCTCACGCCGGCTACTGGCGCCGCAGTTGGCGCTGACGCCCCAACCCACCGCTGGAGTCAGCAGTCTACGTCGAAGCCGAATCCAAACTGTGGTGACTTCCTTACCATCTTCTTTAACAAAGGTTCCAAACGAACCCCCCTGCATTGCGTGATAAGATTTTTACGGTGCCCACGCCCAAGCGCCGCGAAACGATGGCATTCGAATTCATGCCGATACAGGCATCCGAGCAACGAGATCTTATCCAGTTCCTGGTGAAGTCATTTCGGGCGGACCCCACGGTCAACTCTTTTCGTCCGGAGGTCATACATTGGAAATACTTTGCCGATCATCCCGAGTGGATGGGTCCCCGTAGCTTAGCGGTCAAACAAGAGGGCCAGATCGTCGCTCATGGGGGAGTGTGGCCGATTAGCTTGGTGACGCCAAAGACCGAGGTCAAAGCCATACACCTGATCGATTGGGCGGCCAGCCGGTCAGCTGTCGGGGCGGGGGTGCACCTTCTAAGAAAAATGATGGGGCTTGCCGACGTGCTCCTGACCATCGGGGGTTCACAGGATACGAGGAACCTTCTCCCGAAGCTGGGCTACAAGCGTTGCGGCGAACTGCGGCGGTATGCCCGGGTGGTTCGGCCCTGGTTACAGTTTCGGACCACTCCAGAGAAGAATTGGAAGACTCCCATAAAATTCCTAAGAAATTCGACCCAGGCCCGGATGGGGATCCCGTCGGCCCCGAAGGGATGGCAGGCATCGAAGGTCGCGAGTTTCACGGGATCAATTGACAGTGGCGCCATCGGGCAGAGGACAGGTTCCACGTCACCGCGGAGAACGGCTGCTGGATTGAATTATCTGTTAAGCTGCCCGGCTGCCCGTTTTTCCGGGTTTCTGGTTAGCCAGGCGCAACAATTGCGAGGCTACTTTCTGCTCATCCAGATTGGCAGGCAGGTGAGGATCGTCGACATCCGGATGAACGGTGAAGATCGAGAGTCCTGGCAGGCAATTTGTGCTCTTGCCACCCGCAGTGCTGCCGAGGATCCGGAAACTTGCGAGATCGTAGCTGCGTCTTCAATCGAAGTGACTGGGGAGGCGTGGTTGCGGGCGGGGTTCGCGCACCGCCGAACTGACCAGATCCTTTGCTACGATCCGCGAAATCTGGTGAGTTCCGGACCTCCCTTGGACTTGAATCTGGCAGATGGCGATTTGTGTATCATGAGCGAGCCTACCTCTCCATATCTTTCCTGACTGTGCGGTATCGAGAGAGGAACGATCTCAGCCAGCGTCGATTCAGACTACGCGCCCGAGAAAGGCGCACTCCAGGTTCCAGCGCAGACCGTCTGCAGTTCTCGAGGGACTAATGCGGCGGAGGCTGAGCGGATCGTCCTGCCTCCTGACCATGCCACCGTTGGTTGTGACTGCGGTCTGGTATCCAATCTGTCGACACGCGCTTACCGTGCGATCTAACCAATGGGGCTGCAGGGCAGGGCGCGGGTAGGAGAAGTGGACGATAGGGACCGCCAATTCCTGTTCGAGTCTGCGCTTTGATTCAGCCAACTCTGTTCGCGCATCGTTTTCGGTTAGGTAAGCCATGTTGGGGTGAGTCATGGTGTGCGACCCGACCGTGTGGCCATTGCGTGCCAACCCACGCACTTCGGCCCACGTCATCATGAGCCGCTGCAAGGGTCGCGGAGGTTCGGTCCCCAATTGCTGCTGTAGCGACTCGACGAACTGATCCTGAGGGCTTCCTGACAGCTTGCTGCAATATTCCGATGCGCGATCAAAAGCCCGGACACGCTGCTGGGTAGACGAAAGCGCCCAGGCTGGTCCGTCAGTTTCAGTCCAATGTTCCCGTTTCGAGGTCAGAAAGGCATACCGCAGCAGGCTGGGCCAGGGCAGGCGCTGCCTATCGACGCAATCGACCGTCACATAAAACACACCTGGGATGCCCAGCGGGCTGAGGATATCGTTTGCCGCCTGGTAATTGTCGGCGTAGCCATCATCAAAAGTTACGACTACGGCTCTCGGTGGCAGAGTCTTCTCGCCCTTTAGGAATGAGAGAACATCGTCCAGGTTTACGGCGTGGAAATGCCTGGCAATGACTTCCATCTGCCCGCGGAAGACCTCCGTCGAGTGGCTGATGCCGCCCAAAGTCATTTGCACCGAGGAGGGATCGCTCATCACCGAGTGATACATGATGATGGCGACGCCGTGCCCGGTGAACCGAGAGGCAAGACGCAGCGCTCCTGTTCTGATCAGCGATTTCTTGACCCACATTTTGTCCATGACTGATGGTCGTGCCCGAATCGCGATCGCTTGGCTGGGTTGCCGTTGTTTGTTGCTTTTGCCGGGCAAACACCTTCCTCCGGGTTTCTAGGATACCAAGAATCCAAGAGATGGGCGTATCTGCCTCTTCCCCGCAAAAGGCTGACATTCGGGAGTACAAGGACGGAATAAAGCCGTCGAAGCCGCTCTTGGCGGCGTGGAATAGAAATCCAAGTCGAAGCCCAACCAAATCTCCGGTGACTTCCGTACCATGTTCTTTAACAAAGGTTCCAAACGAACCCCCTGCCTTGCGTGATAAGATTTTTACGGTGCCCGCGCCCAACCTAAGCGATCGCAAATATGCTCCTGTCTTCGTAATGGGCTGCCACCGCTCTGGGACGAACCTGCTTTACGACATGTTGCTGTCTTCCGGCGGGTTTGCCATTTACCGCGGGCTTCTGCCAATTTACGGGACTCTGATTCCCCGCTTCGGCTCCATGAAAGGCCGCGCGCACCGCGAAAAGCTCGTCGAAACCTGGCTCCGCAGCAAGGGTT
>Ga0208191_1001493_pt1 | contig 11598 bp, 5 predicted proteins | sample June2015DPH_13_5_FD_184709 | JGI IMG/M metagenome (GOLD analysis project Ga0208191, IMG submission 184709) | Peatland microbial communities from SPRUCE experiment site at the Marcell Experimental Forest, Minnesota, USA - June2015DPH_13_40... | ecosystem: Environmental > Terrestrial > Soil >... | reverse complement strand
GCTGCAAAATTATTACAGCTACGTATCGGGTCCGTAGGAGAAATAGGAATGAGGGCACGGACTGATTCGTGCCCTCTTGTTTAGTTTCTTACTTCTTACGGGTTGGTTAAATTGGTCAATAGTTTAGCATGAGTGGAGCCGGGCCGGACAAAACTACGCGCCCGAGTACGAGCGTATGATTGCTTGTAACTTGATCACGTGAGCCGAAAAGTTGTAATTCTCCTAACCGTTGGGATCTGGATCGGCATCTTCGTTGCCGGCCTATGGCCGTTCAACTTTGTTCCTACAAACCGGATACGCTGGCTGCCTGGCGGGGCAGGACTTCGCTTTGAGGGCTACGGTCAAGTTTACAGCTCTGTGCCGATGTTTTCACCGAGAGGACCGGACGGGGCTGCAGAGGCTACCATCGAGCTGGTCTTCACTCCCTCAAAGTCTTATGACAACGCCAGCACTGTCTTTGCGCTCGTCAATCAGAATGAAGTGAGCTTCGCGATCGGTCAGTCGCTCACGGATCTGTTCCTTCAGGGCTCCTTCACGCAACGTGGAGGCAAGCCAGTGGTGAAACTTTGGGTCGACGACGTATGCGGCCATGCACAAGAATTATTTGTGACCGTGACGCTGGATACGCGCTACGTCGATGTCTATCTTGATGGTCAACTGGTTCGTTCTTTTCCAGTTTCCACTCGGGCCGACAACTTGTCGGGGAAGGTTCTCGTTGGTCACAGTGTGAAAGGCGGCGGACAGTGGAGCGGGAGCGTGGCTCGACTCGCGATCTTCGAGGGTACCGTTGACGCCGCAGAAATCAGCCGGCGTTATGAACAGTGGACAAAAACTCGACATTTGGACAGGGAAGTGAACCACCGAGGCGCCGAGTATGACTTCATCACGCCTGCTGGGGATTTAGTGCGTAACGTCGGGGAAACTGGACCGGACTTGATGGTCCCCAAGACTTTTCGATTATCAAAGCCCAAAGTGCTGGAGTGGCCTGATCATCTCGATCGCCCGGTGGTCGTCGACGCAGTCGTCAACATCGCTGGATTCGTTCCGTTCGGCCTCGTCACCTGCCTCTGCTTGCGCTTTTGGACCGGGTGGAGCATTTCACGATGTGTCTTGATGACGATTCTGGTCGGGGCCTCCGTTAGCTTGGTAATCGAACTACTTCAGGTTTTTCTGCCAACGCGAGATTCTTCACTTGCGGACCTGGTCACGAACATCTTGGGTACCACGATCGGAGCCGGAGCGGCAATAATGGGCAAGTGAAGACGATGCCGGTGTTGGGGCACAAGCGGGCCAATCAAGGCCGTCTGTGTGTTGCGGGCAACTCTCGCACCGGTCCGTTCGGAGTGCATTTCCCCCGGTCTCTCGTGCTTAGGAAACCGGACTGGGCTCGTTCGGCAAAAGGACCTTTTGGCATTGACCTCTGCTGCGAAGGGAACCGAAACGGGTGGCCACGATGATAGGCTGACTATCCCGGGTACCCGATACCCGGGACAGGGCACCAAGAGATTCCGCGGCCCATCTCGATTGTGCCGTTTACCCGGGCCTCTTAAACTTCAAGTTGTGGAGGGTATAACAGATGGACAGCGTGAGTCGTCTGAAACTAGTCTCAAGGATTACCTATTACGCCGGATGGGCCTTCGTCCTGTTCGGGGCGTTGGTGCATTTTGGTTTGGGAGCGGCAATGTTCGCCGCTGTGCACTTACTCAGAAGGAATTTGCTTGAGGCCAGCGTGTTATTGTTCTTGATCAGTATGGCCTCGGCGGTGCGAGCGCTTGCGTCGTCCAAGGCGAACTGAAGACGGACGGGAAGCGCCGTGCTCGGAGGGATTAAGCAAAGGTCCTCCAGAGTCAACGGCAGTTCTGAGCGCCTCATGGAGGTATGCGTCCGCCTGCGAGAGAGAGCAAGCGACCAGTGTCACCTTTCAGCAGTGACTCCGCTCGTGTTCGCCTCTCCCCCGGTCACTCGCATTTGTGCGGTTTATCACTGCGCCGAGGCGTTTTCCAAGGCGGCTTCATCGCCGTCTTTTCCATAGCTCGCTGCCCGTGAGAATTCCTTCGGCGTCCGATCTACCGTTTTCATCCTGAATGCTGCCATCCGTCTACGGTATTGCCGTAACGCTCAATAGAGTCGCACTCTGCATGGCAGCCTCAAGCGAACGTCCCGCCAAGGTCTTGCCGAAGCTCGTCGGAACGACCAGAATATCGTCCGCTTGGAGGGTTAAGTCTGGAGCTTTCGCCGAGAGGATTTTCTTCAGTTGGATTGGGGTTTCCGTCATTCCGCTGGGCGTCTTACGCAGGATCTTCGCGCCACCGAGCTTCGCCGTCCGATTTGTGCCTCCAGCCAAAGCAATCGCTTGCAGGACAGTTAGGCTGCCGGTATCCATGAGCAGGCCGCTCGGCCTTCCCACATCACCCACCACGTAAACGATGTCGGCTTTGTGCACGATGACGGTGTCGCCCGGAAAAACTGCGACATTGCTTTCGGGTTTATCGGTAAGATTCCGGGTCAGCGGAACCGTAATTGGCTGGTCAGGCTCACTGCGATGTGTAACCGTGATGCTGTGGCCTGCCTTCTCGGTCAATCCGCCAGCCGACGAGATCAAGTCGAAAAGGTGTTGCTCTCCTAGCACCGGGTAGACTCCAGGTTTGTTTACCTCGCCCAACACGCTCGCACCCTGCGAGGCGTATTGCGCCACGAATAAGGATACCTGGGGATTCTTCAAAAACCCAGAGAGTCGCTTCTCGATTAGCTCCTGTGCTTCTTCGGTCGTAAGACCGGCCACATGGGTGTATCCGATCAAGGGGCAAGAGAAATCACCCTTGCCGGAGATACGAGTCTTCGTGGTGAGTTCTGGAACGTTGTAAACGTTCAATTCAATCAGATCCCCAGGGCCAAGGTGCAGCGAAGGATCTGAGATCGGAGGGTTTGGGCGAACGGATTCCGTGGCATCGGTGACGCTGGCGCTCGGGTTAGGAGCTACCGGTAGATTCTGTGCTGCCATCAGGACGCTATGAAATGGAAGGAGAATGGCACAGAATAGCAGGACAACGCGCAGCGTTGGGGATAACCTTGATTGTAGAAGCTGCATTACAGAACCTCGGATCTACTTGAGAAACAGTAGTTTAGCATAGTCTGAAACAAAGCCAAAAGCCCAAATCCCGGATCTGCACGGCGTTGACCAGTATTCTGCCAACTACTTCGATCCGGCTTCCCCAGCACACGATCTATCGATCCCAGCAAAGCAGCGCGTGCCGCAATCAGCTTCTTGTTCCACACTCCGTGGCCCGTGGGCAGCGGCCCAGCAGACTGGCGCGCCGTCCCGCGAGTAGATTGTCCACTGTAAACAAAAAGAACGGGATGAACCCCGTCCTCTTGTTGGTACGTTCGATTTCAAGTAAACCCTTCCAGGAAGATCACCGGCACAGGTCAGCTTATTGAGATTGACGAACGGGGATCGAGCGTCTTGACCTCCGATTCAGGACTTTTCAAATTCTGCTTTAACACTTTGCCTGCACTATTTTTCGGCAGCGAGTTCATCACCACGATATCCTTGGGAACAAGTTGATGGGTCAAATGTTCTTTGCAAAATGCAAGCACGCGTCGTTCGAGCCCTCCGGAATGCGAGTTTCGCGGCACGACGAACGCCTTCACTGCTTCTCCCAGAATATCGTCCTTCACTCCGATGACCGCCGCCTCCAGGAGTTCGTCAAACTCCAGCAGCTTTTCCTCGAGTTGCCGGCAACTGACGCGCTTGCCGCCGCATTTGAGGAAGTCCTTCCCACGGTCCATCACGTAGATGAAGCCTTCGTCGTCGACAGTTCCCAAGTCGCCTGTATAAAGCTTCTCGTTGCGGAAACATTTTGCGGACTCCTCGGGTTCACGCCAGTATCCCTGTGTCACGTTTGCACCCTCGGCGACGATCTCACCAATTTGTCCCGGTACCACGCCCAAGCCCGAATCATCCAGTACTCGAAGTGTGACACCAGGAATTGCCTTACCGATTGATCCCAGCTTTCTGTCAAGATCTTCAGGCGGGACATAGGAAAGGCGCGCTGTCGCCTCCGTTTGTCCGTACATCACAAAGATCTCCGTCCCTGGCAACGCCTCGCGCAGTTCACGAACGAAGCTGGGGGCCAAGTGGCCACCAGCTTGTTGAACATATCGCAGATGAGCAAATCGTTTTTTTCGAAGGCCTGATTTTCTCAGCAAGATTTGGAAATGGCTAGGTACGCCAGCAAAACCAGTACACTCAGTCTCCAGCATTTTCTCCAAGACTTTCTCCGGATACATGAAGCGCAAGTCGATCACCAGACTTGCACCTACTCTCAGGTGAGTATGAAGAAGGGAGGTGCCAAAACAATAGTGGAAGGGAAGCACCACCATGATCCGATCTTTTTCCGTGAGGTGGAGATATCGCACGATCGATTCTGTGTTGGCAATGATGTTTCCGTGCGAGACCATGACTCCACGTGGCTTTCCCGTAGAACCGGAGGTGAACATCAGGGCTGCCAAATCATCCGGTTTAACTTCTGCTACACCATCGCTGGCATGGATACTTTCTGTTCTGAGCTTCGTGAAACTCAAGGCATTGTTGAGAGTCGGCACTTCGCGATCGGTGATCAGTTGAATCTGTTGCAGACGGTCTTTATTCGCTGCGGCGAAGCGAGCCTGCGTGAAAGCAAGGCGTGCTTCTGTGGTGTGCAGAATGTGATCAAGCTCCTGAGCCGCAATGGTCGTCGGCACTGGCACGCAGATCAATCCAGCCCTTAAAATTCCGAGGTAGGCAGCAACCCAAAACAAGGAATTGTCGTCGACCAGAAGGACCCGGTCTCCTTTCTGTTTTCCCGTGGCCGTTAGGTACTTGGCAACCTCCGATGAGGCCGACTGCAGCTCGCCGTAAGTATGATCTCGGTCAATCATTCGCAGCGCCACTCGCGATGGGTCTTTCCCATCCAAGAGGAACGCAGCCACGTTTGTGCTATCGCAGTGCATGGATACGGATTTCTTTTGTCTGTTTTCGAACTTTACAGCGGTAAGCCGGTTCTGACAGGACAACAAACCTGTGGAGCCTTACTGCCAGTGGATGAGAAAGAAAATCAGCCCTTTCACCTCTCATTTAATCCCTGTTTGAAAGTTGATTTCCAAACTTCCCGCATTACTTCCGACGGTGGTTTGCTTTTGATGCGCGAATTGGATGAACGTCTGGGATTGAGCCCAAACGGACCCGCAAGTTCTCGTGGGCCTTGTGACCATGGTCCAATTCAACCAACCCGTAAGAATTAGAAGGGCAATTCCTGCAATACGCCGGTCACTACGTAAGGCGGCCTCGCATCGCGCAGCGTCGTATCACCTGGATCGGGGAACGAACCGTCAGGTTTTGGTTCAAAGACAAAAAGCTGTGTCGCCGTGTCGAGGTGCAATGCTCATTGGAAGCGTTCATTGACCGTTGGTCCCAACATGTTCCAGAACGCTATCAGCATGCGGTTTGGAGCTTTGACCTGTTTGCTCCGCGCGCGCTCCGGCAAACCTCAGCCGCCGTCTTTATTCATTCTGGGACAGGAGCGAAGTCCACGCCCCAAGCCTCGCCCTTGGGCGGATTCCATAAAGCGAGACTTCGGACATGATCCGCTCCTCGATCATAAGGGCAAAAGGATGAAATGGGTGCGACGACTAGCGCCGAAGGCGTCTCGCTGATCAGAACTTAGCCGAAAATGCCATCACCTTACTGCCGCAATCTCGCGATGGGAGATACCAGCTTCCGTGTGCTGCCCTCGCCTAACCCCAAACAGCCACAACTTCGTCCGCGTGGAACGATCTGAATTGCTTCTTCCAACAGACGACACCCACTCGACCCGCCACAATGCCTCGTTCACGCCGAACACGAGATTTTTATTTTCCTATACTTCGAGCGTCCGCAAGGGCGCAAGGATACACAGAACGGCGAGCAGAAGAATCTTCTTCACAGGTCAGTAACTCCCCGATGTCTCCGATCCTACCGAAATGGTAGGGGGCGTGGAAGCGTACTGGCGGATGAACAGGTCGCTAAACATGCTCGCTCCGTAGAGTTCTAACGAAGGACCGGCGCTGCCTGACGCATAAGTCGTGTTCGTGCCGCTGGCGCTGTAGGTCCCGTTCTCGATGCTCCCCGCCTGAGTCGTGCTGTTCGTACTGGCCTCAACCTGATACCAGGTATTGTAAAATAGATTCCCAGCCGCCACGCTTCCAAGTTCGTTCGACACGGAAGGCGCTTTTTCAGTGATGTAAAAGTTGGCCGTCCCGTTGTCGTCATAGTAAACTTCTGCCGAATACTCATCCCCTGACGTAGCGCTCATTCTGAAGCCAAGCTGAGCGTCGTTGGCCTCTGTGCCATATACCTGGCCGTCCAAAATATAGTTCGTGCCGGAGTACGACGACTCCAGCATGGAATCTCTACCGGTGACTCCTGAATACCGCGCGAAACCCATCAGACAGGTGCTGGAGTTTCCCTTCCAGTCCGTACACGCCTCCAGATACCACACAGGAGCCTGGTCGGCGGTGTCATGCACATCAGTCCAAAGGGAAGTTTTGGGTTTTCCATACTGCTGCAAACCGGATGAGACGGTCGCCGTCGTGTAGTCAATCGCCCAGGCAGAGCCCGTCCAAGTGCAGTAGTAGGTGTAGAGGGTTCCGCTGGCGTTGAAACTCGTGGGGCAGGCATTCCCGCCGCTGTGATAGGGATTCCCCGCCGCCAAATACCAGCCCGAGGTAGGGCTGCTGCTAAGGAGGGTGGTTACATCCCAATATGAGCTGTAAGGGACGCTTCCATTACTGATCGGTGTGTTCGGCCCAGCTTCGAACTGGAGGACATACAGACCGCTAGCGGAGTCGTAAAGGATGTTGGTGGGCGCATATAGTACATTCGCGCCGAGACTGGGAGGAGCAGTTTGCAAAGTCCAGATCATAGTATCCGAGGCGGTTGCGAGTGCGGCCACCGTGATGGCGGATCGAACATAGATCGGATATGACCGGTCAGCCAATTGGCCGCTCGACCAGAACAGGTAGAACTTGCTGTCGTTCGGATTCTTCCACAGGGCCGGAGTGTAGCCGCCGTACAAATAGGAAGTAAATGCCGACTGAATCGTCCAGGAGATCCCGTTCGTGCTCGTGGCATATCCAACCTGCTGCGGGGACGCCGTGTTCTCATAGGCCATCTGAAGCGTAGTGCCGTCGAGAATGACGCTCGGCCGGCTGGCCCCGGTAGCGACCGGGATCACGGGATTGGCCGAGTATTTGTGCCAATTCACCAAATCGTTCGAACCGGCCAAGCCAATGCCGCTGTTTGTGGCATTTTGCAGACCATACCAACCCCAATATTCGTATGTGGTTCCGTCAAGCGTTGCGCCATAAGGATTCGCTATAACGGTGAAGAAATGCGGCCAATCACTCCCTTCCCACGCTTGCGCCGCGCCGAAATTGGCAGGCAGAAGCTCGCTCTCCTGGTAATATCCGTTGAGCGTGCTTGCGTCCCCCGATGAGAAATCATCGAAAAATAGAAAGGTAGTCGTTCCGCTGGCGGCCGTGGATGCGGAGGAATTTCCATAAACTAGATAGATCGTCGAGGTTCCGTTTGGAATAGAGGGCACCAACGCCCACACGGTTGCGACCTGGCTGGAGCTGTTCCAGTTCTCAATCCAGTAGGAGAGATTCGTTACGCCGTCGCTGGCTCTGACCCTAACGTCAGACCCATCCGACTTCGCGTGGGAAAAGTTCATATTGGACGAGTTGAGAGCGATTTTCACCTGATAGTTTGTCAGCGTTGACCCGGAATTATTCAGGGTAACGGGGCGCAAGTAAGTGAAACTCGGCAGTGTCGCGGCGACCGTCAGGCCCGTGGAGCCGCTGACGGAGCCCGAGGTCGCCTGAATCGTGGTACTGCCCGTGGCCACACCTGTCGCCAAGCCCGCGGCCGTAATCGTCGCCACAGCGGTGTTCGATGAACTCCACGTCACCGAACCGGTCAGGTTCTGAGTGCTGCTGTTGCTATAGGTCCCCGTGGCCGTGAACTGCTGCGTCGTACCGATCAGAATCGTGGGGTTCGCCGGCGTCATGGCGATTGACACCAAAACCGGCGCCGTCACCGTCAGGCCCGTCGAGCCGCTGATCGACCCCAAGGTCGCCTGGATCGTCGTGCTGCCCGTGCCGGTTCCTGTCGCGAGACCGCCGGTCGTAATCGTCGCCACCGTCGTGCTGGTCGAACTCCAGGTCACCGAGCCGAGCAGATTCTGAGTGCTGCCATCACTATAGGTTCCCGTGGCCGCAAACTGCTGCGTCGTGCCCTTGGCAATCGACGGATTCGCCGGCGTCACCGCGATGGATACCAACGAAGCGCTCCCCGCTTCATAGATCTGCTGGATCTGGGAAGCCGAGAGGGCGACGTTGTAAAGCTGCAGGTCATCTACCTCTCCCGTCGTGTATTCTTGTGTGCCTCCTCGGGAGAACAGGAAGAGGGAATTATCGCCGAATGAGTTGGTGTTCGTGGCGGTGGAAAGATTTTGCTGGGGAGTCTGGAGCACGCCATCGATGTAAAGCGAGATGACGCTGGTACCGGGTTGGCTTTTGTCGTAAACCACAGCGATGTGGTGCCAGACACCGGACGAGGGCTGAGCGTAACAGTTAGTGGTGAACCCCACGTTACCGTTCACACCCGTCATCATGGGAGCAGAGGTGGGGCAGTCTTCCCCATCGTCAGGGAAGAAGCCGAAGCCCGTGGTACTGTTGTTGAAATTCGTGCTGTTTTCAAACAGCGTGTGCCCTCCGGCCGTGGAGTAGGTACGATTCACCCAGGCGGCCCACGTAACTGCGTTGGTGGTGCTGAGGTTGATAGCCGGGATGCTGACGTACTGATTCACTCCGTTGGCGGATACGGCATCCCCGATCTTACCCGTAACCCAACTGACGCCGTTGACCAGGTTGGCGTTATTACCGCCCCCGGAGGAATCTACGGCTGTGGTGCCGGAGCCATCGTTAAAGGTCCACCAGCCCACCAGATTAACTGGCGTCACCATCAGGCCCGTAGAGCCGCTGATGGAGCCCGAGGTCGCCTGAATCGTCGTGCTGCCCATGGCCACGCCAGTCGCCAATCCCCCGCTCGTGATCGTCGCTGTCGCGGTACTCGAGGAAGTCCAGGTCACCGAACTGGTCAGATTCTGCGTACTGCTATCGCTATAAGTTCCCGTTGCCGTGAACTGCCGCGTCGCGCCGATGGTAACGAAAGAGCTGGCCGGCGTCACGGCAATCGACACCAACGCTGCCGCCGTGACCGGACCGGAAACGTAGGTGTACGCTTTGTTCAACCACTGCCCCCCAACATACGAGTACAGGGTCACGTAGATGGTGCTGCCATTTGCCGGCAGACTGTACACCGTCGTGGTCAGCGCAGTGCCCAGGTTCCCGGATGAATAGACATTGTTGCCACCCGCAGCGGAACCGATGTCCACCCAGTACGCCGTAGCGTTGGCGTCCGAACTCCACGTGAACGTTGCCGTAGTCCCGCTCAGCCTCGTTCCCGGCGTCGGTGTCTGCATCGCCGCCAAGCCGCTGGTTGCGCTCAACGCCGTGTAGTTGTAGGTGTTGCCGAACCACTGTCCCCCGATCAGCGAGTACAGAGTGGCGTAGACGGGGGTGCCATTTGTCGGCAGAGTGGTCACCGTCACCTGCAGCGGAGGAGTGGTCGACAGGCTTCCCGACGAATAGTAATTGTTCCCGCCCGACGTGCTTCCCACATCCAGCCAGTAGGCCGACGCGCCTGCGCCCGCCGTCCAGTCGAATGTCACCGTACCGCTGGTCAACGTCGAATTTGGTGACGGTGTCATCAATATGCCCGCCGCCGCCAATGCGTTGAACGCTGTGTACTGATACGCGTTGCTGAGCCAATTACCGCCCACCAGCGAGTACAGCGTCAAATAAAGGGTGGTCCCATTCGTCGGCAGACCGTTCACCGTCGCCTTCAGCACGTTGCCCAGTTGCCCAGAGCTGTAGATGTTGTTGCCACCCAAAGAGGTGCCGATGTCTATCCAGTAGTTGTTAGCGTTCGTGCCCGCACTCCAGGTGAACTGCACACTGCTGCTACTCAGAGTCGAGGTCGGAGTCGGAGTCTGCATCACGCCGGCAGTGCCCGCGCCATAAGCGGTGTAGGTGTACGCGTTGGGCGACCACGAGCCGCCGATCAGCGCGTACAGAGTGACGCAGATGGTGGTGCCATTTGTCGGCAGACCGTTTACCGTCGAGGAGTAAACGAGGCCCAGGTTCCCCGACGAATAGTAATTGTTCCCGCCCGCCGTGGAGCCGATATCCAGCCAATACGCGGTTGCGCCGGGGTAGGCATTCCACTCGAAGGTCACCGTGGTGCCGGTCAGCGTAGAGCCGTTGACCGGAGCGTAGATTCCCGGCGAATCCACCGCCTGCGCAGCACTGAAAGAGCCCAGAGCGGCGATTAAGAGGCAAGCCAACAATAATCTTGACATAGAAAAAACTGTGCAGAAGCGGCGGTAAATGGTCAGTGGGACCATAGCCGATATCTTTTGAGCGTTGCCAAGTCGCTGTATGTGCGCTCGTGATCTCGCCAACGCTATATTTATGCGGTTCTCACAGGAAAACGAACCTGACGGAGTCTTACAGCCAGTAAGTGAGAAAGAAAATCAGCCCTTTCACTTTCACTTAATCCCTGTTTGAAAGTTGATTTCCAAAGTTCTCGCATCACTTTCGACGATGGTTTGCTTTTGGTGCGCGAATTGGATGATCGTCTGGGATTGAGCGCAAACTAACCCAAAGATCTCGTGGGCCTCGCGACCGCGGTCCAATTTAACCAACCCGTAAGAAGTAAGAAACTAAACAAGAGGGCACGAATCAGTCCGTGCCCTCATTCCTATTTCTCCTACGGACCCGATACGTAGCTGTAATAATTTTGCAGCTGCCCTCCCGCAAAATACGAGTACAGAGTCACGTAGATGGTACTGCCATTCGCCGGTAAAGTGCTCACCGTTGTCGACAGGCTGGTAATGCTTCCCGTCGGCGAATAGATGTCGGAGCCCCCATAAGTCGACCCAACGGTCATCTCGTACCCGGTGACGCCTGTGCCCGCCGCCGTCCAGGTGAACGTCACAGGGTTTCCGCTCAGCGGCGAACCCGGCATCGGCGTCTGCATGACCGCACCTGGCGCCGCTGTGTACGTGTAGGAGTTGCTCAACCACTGCCCTCCAACATACGAGTACAGGGTCGCGTAGATGGTCCTGCCAATTGCCGGCAGATTGGGCGCCGTCGTCATCAGCACGTTGCCCAGGTTCCCCGACGAGTAGTAATTGTTGCCGCCCGCCGTGCTTCCCACGTCCAGCCAGTAAGCGGTAGCACCCGTGCCCGCACTCCAGGTGAACGTCACTGCGTTCGTGCTCAGCTGTGAACCCGGGATCGGCGTCTGCATGGCCGCCGAGCTGGCGTTCAACGCCGTGTAGTTGTAGGTGTTGCCGAACCACTGTCCCCCGATCAGCGAGTACAGAGTGGCGTAGACGGGGGTGCCATTTGTCGGCAGAGTGGTCACCGTCACCTGCAGCGGAGGAGTGGTCG
>Ga0208191_1001490_pt1 | contig 11611 bp, 10 predicted proteins | sample June2015DPH_13_5_FD_184709 | JGI IMG/M metagenome (GOLD analysis project Ga0208191, IMG submission 184709) | Peatland microbial communities from SPRUCE experiment site at the Marcell Experimental Forest, Minnesota, USA - June2015DPH_13_40... | ecosystem: Environmental > Terrestrial > Soil >... | reverse complement strand
AACCGGTAGCGCAGCAGTTCGACAGCGGCCCCGGCCGCAATCAACCGGCATGATATTTCCAACCCCAGCCCGAGAGCCTTCGAATCCGGAAAATACAGCGGCCGCATGGCGGCGCAGACCATCAGCACCCAGGAGACAGCCACAAACACGGTCAGCGCTCGCCGCGCCTGCGCCGAGATCAGCGCCGCCGCCGCAAACAACCCTATCGCCAGCACAAAGTCGGCTTGCGCGAATGCCGCCATCGACTTCGACGCGCCGTGCAACTCGGCCGCTCCCGCCCAAAGAAACGCCCCATAGGCGAGCCAGCCCGCTCCCCACGCCAACAGACATCGTTCGCGAAAAACCCGGAAGAAAAGCAGACTGACCACCACCATGATCAAGGCGGCCGTTTCCCGCGCCGTCAACCAGTGAACGGTGAACCAGGGGACGGTCGCTAAACCAACCGATTTCCCAAATAGCAGGGCAGGAGCCATAAATGAACGCACGAACACCTAAGCTTTTTAAATATCACGCTTGCCGCCCCTCGTTACCGGATTTCCGTCTCCCGTTGGTTACTTTCGGAATGTGAAGTCGTAGCCTAAAATGAGCGATACATACGCTCAGCGCCATGCCAAATGACCGCATCCTCGTGGTGGACGATGAGGAAACAATCCGGGAGATTGTTTCCTCCATGCTTGGCGGGGCCCATTTTCAGACTCGCCAGGCCGCCAGTGGCGTCGAAGCCCTCGCGATTCTGGAATCGGGTGACGAATTCGATCTCGTCCTCTCCGACCTGATGATGGCCGAAATGGATGGGATGGGCCTTTTGGAACGTGCCAAGGAACGTTACCCTGACATGCCGATCGTCATGGTCACTGCGGTGCACGACATTCAGGTCGCTCTGCAGGCCCTGCGCCATGGCGCGTACGACTACGTGCTTAAGCCTTTCGAGCGAGAGCAATTGCTGCACACGGTCCGCCGTGCGCTGGAGAATCGCCGCCTCAAGCGCGAAAACGATGCCTATCGCACCAACCTCGAGTCGCTGGTTGCCGCCCGCACCCAGCAATGGAAAACGGCGCTTTCCGACCTGGAGCAGTCCTATGACATGATGCTCGAAGCCCTGGGCGGCGCGCTCGACGCCAAGGACGCCGAGACCGAGGACCACTCCAAGCGCGTTACCGCATTCACCATCGCCATTGCACGCAAAATGGGCCTGTCAAGAGAAGAAATCAGAGTGATCGCGCGCGGAGCTTTCCTGCACGATATCGGCAAGATGGCCATTCCGGACAAGATCCTGAACAAGCCAGGCAAGCTCACGGCCGAGGAAATGGAGGAGATGAAGGAGCACTGCTACCGCGGCTACAAGATCCTCTCCAAGATCCCTTTTCTGGGTGAGGCTGCGGAAATCGTTTACGCCCACCAGGAGCACTATGACGGATCAGGCTATCCCCGTCGCCTGAAGGGCGATGAGATCCCGCTTGGCGCGCGCATTTTCTCGATCGCCGACACGCTCGACGCCATGACTATGGATCGCCCCTACCGCCCCGCACAATCATTTCAGGCTGCCCGCGAGGAAATCAAACTCTGGTCCGGCCGCCAGTTCGATCCCAAGATCGTCAAGGTTTTCCTCGAAATGCCCGACAATATCTGGGAAGACCTGCGGAAAGACATCAATGAGAAGAACCCGAATGAGCCGAACCAGTCTTTCCCGAAGGTCTAATCACGGACAATGCTGGCTGAGCTTGCAACGCTAAGCGTCTCACTCAGACCGGCATTTCCCGCCAGATAGCCAGGCATCGTTTTGCCCCGGTCCGCTCATCCAACAGAGACAGTGAAGTCAAACCATACAGCCCCCACCACGGGCGTGTTCCGCCGTTCTGGGGTAAATAGCCCGTGCCCGCCAGAATGTGCCGGTTTCACATCTGGCGGGCAGGTTTTATATTGCTGCATCAGAAATTTTGCGAGGTCATCGTGAACAAACTTTCATCGTGGGTCGGAATACTCTTTTTGACCGCTACAACGTCACTGCTGGCCCAGGCACTGTTCGCCCAAGCAAGCGATCCGGCGGTTGCGCCCATGGCTCCGCCGAACGCTGTCCCGGAAGGTACGAGCTTCCTCGTCCGCCTGCAGGACAAACTCGACACCACCGAACTGCATGCGGGCCAACATTTCAGAGCTCAGCTGGACGAAGATCTCGTCTCCGCCAATGGCAACGTGATTCCCCGTGGCAAGAAAATTAAGGGTCACGTCAGTTCCCTGGAGCAGGGCCTGCACGCACGCCTGCTGCTCAGCTTCGACGAAATCGAAACCAACCACGGGTGGGTCGCGGTGATCGCGACCGTCACCGGAGTGCCCGGCGAACGCGGTCTCAAGGCGCCCGGCTCCGAGGGTGAAATCGAACGCGAGGGACCGAGTGTGAAGCACACGGTCGAAGACGCGGCCGTCGGCGCAGTCATCGGCTCCGGGGTTGGCGCAGCCGCGGGAGGTGAGAAAGGAGCCGGCGCCGGAGGAGGAACTGGCGCTGCGGCCGGAGCCATGGCCAGCCTGCTAGCCAATCGCAACCTCCGGCTCGAAAAAGGAACCACCCTCGAGGTACGCCTCGATCGCGCGCTGCAGATTCCCTCGCACTGACGCTCGTTGCTGCTCAACTTTCCCGGTAGAGACGCGGCTCGCCGCCGCGTCTCCCTCGGCGGCGTCCTTCTTGTCCCGCAATTTTCCTCGTTTTCACTTCTTTCGATTGCAATTCGGGAAGCTCGTCGCGTTCTAATGACAGAGGTGTATAAGGGGAGTTTCAGGAGCTTGATGAAAAACTTTGAGAGTTTATCAAATCAAGCGAAGCGACGGTTCTGCAATTCTCAATATCCATCAAGGTCCAGGAGAAATCCGATGAAAACTATCTTTGTCACGCTTTGCGCCATGCTCGTTCTAAGTGTTCTCTCGATTGCGCAGGGTCCCACGCTCAATCCGCTGCCCAGCACGATTTTCGTCGGCGGCGATGGCAAATTTGAAACCGCGCCGGATATCGCGCTCATCCAGTTCAACATCTCGGCCCAAGCCGACAGCGCCAAGGACGCATACGACCAGGCGGCTAAACAAGCCGAGGCCACGCGCCAGGTTCTGCGCGCCAACGGCATCGATCCCAAGTCTGCGGAAATCGGCTTCTTCTCGGTGAATCCGCAGTACGACTGGAAAAACCCGAAGCACAAAGTCATCGGCTACCAGGTCTCGACCAGCGTCAGCTTGAAGCTCAAGGATTTTTCCAAGATCGGCCCAGTCACCCAGCAGCTTGCCGACGCCAGCGTCGTCGGTGAAAGCCAGTCTTTATCTCTCAGCTACACGCTGGACTCGACCGAAGAGGCCAAGAGCAAAGCCGTCGCCGACGCCTACCGGCGCGCCCGCGCTTCCGCTCAGTCTCTCGCCACTGTCAGCGGACGCACCCTCGGCGAACTCTCCTATGCTTCCGTCGATACCTTCGAGAACATTCGCGTTTTCGCGCCCATGCCGCGCGTTGCGATGGCAATGAAGGCGGCTGGGCAAAGCCCCGCCCCGACCGAGGAATTCTCTCCCCACAACGTGACGGTGACCGCGCACGTGAACGCCATGTTTGTATTGAAATAGAAGATGGCAGGTGGAGAGCCGGGCGTCCCCGCCCGGCTGGACCCTTCGGCTGCGCTCAGGGCAGGCTCGCGAGACGCCCGTCCCCACACGAGCGGGGTACAGCGACGCTGGATCTGCTCTAGTCGTTGCGAACAATAACCTCACGCCTCGAGGAAATCCGGCTCGCATCCACCGTCACTTCGCGCTGGATCTCCATCTCGATCGAAGTTCCCGGCTCCAGCCTCACGTCGGCGCCGCGCGACAGCATTCCTACCGCCAGCCCAGTGACTCCTCCAATTCCCGCTCCGATTCCGGCTCCTTTTCCCCCGTTGGCTATCGCACCGATCACCGCTCCCGTGGTTGCCCCTTCGGCAGTTTCCTTAGCTTTTTTCCCGGCATCGCTATCCTGCCGAATCGTGCCTTCCGAATCTTTCATCGACGTCTTCTCGGCGCCGGGCGTATTCTCGACGGAGCCCCCCAGCATCACCGTATAGCCGTTGGGATAAATCATCGAGGTGAAGTGGATCAGCACCTCGGCGCGGCCCTTTACGTGCCCACCGCGCTGCGCGCGCTCGATTTTTCCCTGGATGTAAGTCCCCGCCGGAATCACGACCCGCTCGTTGACCACAAACGGAAAGGCAGTCTCGGCGTAAACCGGGTCTCCGTCCTTAGCCGTCTTCGTCGAAATCGCCTGCTTCAGCGATAGTGGAACCCTGGTTCCCGCCGGAATGGTCAGCGTAGCCTTCCCGGACTCCACCGAGGGCGCAGCCGGGCCCGGGGCCAAGGATGTCTGTGCCGCTGCGATCTCGGCTAGCAGCAAAGCGCAAATACACGCAGCACGGATCTTCATTGAAAACCCACCTCTTCAGAGCACTTAGCAATACGCTTGCAAATTCAGATGCGCCCGCCAGAGTGCCCGGTTAGCTGCGAACCTTCAACCAAGAACTGATAGATAGTTGTTCTTCCGCCCGCAAGCCTAACCACTGCTTCTACGCATACGGTTCTCGATTACATTCCCCATAAACTGCGACTGCAGTTTCTGCGCGCACCCCTCGCCGCAAACATGCATCGCACCTTCCTGCAAAGCCAGTTTCTCGTCCCAGGGCGCCAGATGCATCACCGGCAATTCGTAATCGCCAAACGAGCTCCACATTATCCACCAGCGGTCGCTGCCGCCTTTTAGCACCCCACAATTCGGACCGGCGCAACGATAAAACGGACTCGGAATGCGAAATAGATTTTCGGACATGGTTAACCTGCGTACCCCGGAGTCATTGTAGCTGAGGAGTCCGCGCGAGACCACGGGTTACAGCGCATGTATTGGTACGTGCGTTGAAAGTTGTGCGCCTGTTACTTGTACAACAAATACTTTTCCCGGAGGCGCACAAATTCCTCCAGCCGCTCCTGCCAGTCTTCGGCAATCCGTCTCGGGTCCTCTCTCGCCTCGATCGCCTCAAACACCGCCTGATTCACCAGCAGATCCGCCATCCGCTCCATCTTGAACTCGCTCGGATACAGCTTATGCAGCGCCGACGCCAGCTCAATCCCCAATTCTGGCGAGTCCAGAGTATTGCGACCCAGGGCAATCAGATTCACGCCTTCACACCGTTCTCCGGCAAAGTTACTCGATGCCGGAGTGAAAACGATGGGAACGAAACGCACACTCTGAATGCCGCGGCCGTTCAAGTAAGCGGCCAATTCCCTGCTCTTGATCCAGGGTGCGCCCACTACTTCGAACGGCGTGTCTGTCCCACGCCCCACCGAAACATTCGTGCCTTCAATCAGCGCTACCCCCGGATAAAGCGCCGCCTCGGTTAAATTCCGCAGATTGGGCGAAGGATTCACCCACGCGAGACCCGTCGAATCGAACCAGTCCCCCCGCTGCCAACCTTCGATCGCAACCACCTGGAGCCGCGCCCCAATGTGCCGTTCGGCATTAAACATTTTCGCGAGCTCACCCAGAGTCATTCCGTGGCGCACCGGCTCGGGAAAGTAATTCGTAAAACTTTCCCGCCCGTTATCGGAAACCGGGGAATCGGAAATCGGCCCTTGCACAAACGAGCCCGTAATCGGATTCGGCCGATCCAGAATGACCACTTCAATTCCCGCCTTCGCGGCCGCTTCCAGAAAATATCCCGTCGTAGTCTCGAAGGTGTAAAAGCGCGCGCCCGCATCCGCCAGATCGATCACCACGGCATCCAGCCGCTTCAGAACGTCCATTGGCGGACGCCGCGCCGCGTCGCTCGCTCCGTACACGCTGTAGACCGCAACTCCGGTCGCCGCATCCTTCGCATTCTTGATGTCCGTAGTGTCCAGCGTCCCCGTCACTCCATGTTCCGGACTGAAAATCGCATCCAGCGAAATCCCCGGCATGTTCGCCAGCACGTCAATCGTCCGGCGCCCTTCCGAGTCCACGCCGGTCTGATTCGTCAGCAGTCCGATGCTTCGCGGCGACCCGCCACTGGCTGGATGCAGCGCCGCGAACTTCGTCTCCTCGAGCACATCAATTCCCGCCTTCACCGCTCCATTCCGCACCGCCAGCTTGCGCGCCGCGCTCTGCATTTCGTTATAGCCGGTGATGACTGCCACCCGCATCTTCTCCGCTTCGGCCGGATCGAGCGCCAACGCTGCCGCCAACGCCGTCGCCACCTTCGCCCGAAGCGCGACCGCGCTTCCCTTCTCCTTCACCGGCAGCGTGTTCATGTGCACTGCGTTCGTCAACAGCACGATATAAGTCTTCGTCGCCGGATCAATCCACAGCGAAGTTCCAGTGAATCCCGTATGTCCGTAACCGCCCACCGGCAACAGCTCTCCGCGGTTAGTAGAAAGAGGAGAATCAATGTCCCAGCCAAATCCGCGTAGCGCCGTTCCATTCACTGGCTGTTGTGGCGCCGTCATCTTCGCGATCGTCGCCGAAGTCAGCACGCCGCGCCCGCCATCCAGCAGCGCCTGCGCAAAAACCGCCAGGTCATCGACGGTAGAAAATACTCCCGCATGACCGGCGACGCCGCCCATCCGGCGAGCCGCGGGATCATGCACCACGCCGCGCAGCGGGTGATGCTTCTCGTCTTCGGTTGGAGCAATACGGGTCAGAGCAATGCCCGACTCCCGCGACGGCAGAGGAACGAACCGGGTCTCCTTCATGCCCAGCGGTGCAAAAATATGCTTCGCCGCATACTCATCGAGCGCCTCGCCTGAAAGCCGCTCCACCAGCGCTCCCAGCACCACGAAGTCGATATCGCTATAAACGAACGCCGCTCCCGGAGCCCGCTCCGGGGCCCCCTCAAACGCCATCCGATACGCCGTCTCCTTGCCTTCCCACGACTTCGTCAAATCCAAATCCGGACCGAGGCCCGAGTAATGCACCAGCAATTGCCGGATCGTAATGTCCTGCTTCCCGTTCTGCCCAAACTCGGGAAGGTACTTCGCCACAGGATCGTTCATCCAAAACTTTCCCTGCTCCCAAAGCTGCATCACAGCCATAGTTGTTGCCAACACTTTTGTAAGCGACGCACAATCAAACACCGTATCAAGCGTCATCGGCTCCCGCCGAGGTTCGATCGCCCGGCTGCCATACGCCTTGCGATACACCACCTGCCCATCATGGCCAACGATAAGGACAGCGCCCGGAATCTGCTGCTGGGCGATGGCGTCGTTGATAATGGGGTCGAGAATGGTGAGGCGCGCATCAAGCGAAGTCTCGGAGAACGCGGCGGCAGAAAACAGAAGAGCGGACACGAGAGCGACGACCGGCAGATTGTTCGGTAAGTGTTTCACGTCTCCTGTGACTCTACATGACCCCAGAGACGCGGCTCAAGGCCGAAGGTTACAAACGATGCTCTCAAAGTAACTCCCCGTTTGCCTCTACTCGCCGCCTTTGCTATAACCCCATCAGTTCGCAAAACACCCTTGAACCTGACGCTGCCCAACCGAGACTCTGGCTTTTCCTTCCTGGCGCGCAATTTCGTTGCGCAGGATGATCGGTTTCGCGGCGCATTCGGCATCCTGGAAACCGGCATCGCTGAGCGCGCCTTCCCCGCCTGCTCGCTCGCCGTCACCTTCCGCGGAGAACTCGTAGCCCACAAGGCCATCGGCCGTTTCACATACGATCCGGGAGCGCCCGAAATCACCACCGCGAGCCTCTTCGATCTCGCGTCGCTCACTAAAGTCCTCGCCACGACCGCCATGGCTATGATTCTCTACGAGCGCGGCCTGCTCGATCTCGAAACGCCGGTCACGGCCATCGTCCCCGAATTCGCCGGACAATTCGCTGACCGATTCGCCGACCGAGTCCCCGACAATGACCCTCGCCGACGCGAAATCACCGTGCGCATGCTGCTCGCGCACAGCTCCGGCCTGCCCGCCTACGAGAAACTTTTTCGGCGCACCCAGTCTCGTGAAGGCCTTCTGCGAGCCGCTTTCACCACGCCGCTTGCCGCCGACCCCGGCGCGCGCGCCGAATACAGCGACATCGGTTTCATCATTCTCGGCGTCGTCCTCGAGCGCCTCGCCGACGAATCGCTCGACGCATTCTGCCAGCGCGAAATCTTCGGTCCGCTCGGCATGACTCATACCACCTTCAATCCCGGGCACGCTTTGAAGAACTCTATCCCGCCAACTGCCGATGATCGCACCTTCCGCCACCGCATCATCCAAGGCGAGGTGCAGGACGAAAACGCGAGCGTCCTCGGCGGCATTGCCGGACACGCCGGCCTGTTCTCCACCGCCGAAGATCTAGCCATCTTCGCTCACGCCATGCTCAACGGCGGACACCCTATCCTCCGATCTTCGACCGTAACCATCGAACTCTTTTCGCGCCGGGAATCCGCCCCAGAACGCACTTCCCGGGCGCTGGGCTGGGACACACCCTCGTCTCCCTCGCAATCCGGAAAATATTTTTCATCCAGTTCTTTCGGACACCTCGGCTACACCGGCACGTCCCTGTGGATCGACCCAGACCGCCAACTTTCGATGACTTTACTAACCAACCGCACCTGGCCTGACTCCGAGAACCAGGCAATCAAACAGGTACGTCCAGCGTTTCACGACGCGGTGATTGAAGTCTTGGAGAAGACAGCTTGAAACGCAAAGCAAGGAGCATAAATCTCCGCCGCCTCGGCACCGAAAAAACAAACTCCGCCTCCGCCGATCTCGATCAGAAGTCCGCGTTTGAAATCGCGCGCATCATCAACGCTGAAGATGCGAAGGTCGCCGCCGCCGTGAAGGGCGCTCTCCGGCAAATCGCGCACGCGATCGATCTGATCGCCGCGGCGCTCCGCCAAGGCGGGCGCCTGATCTACATCGGCACCGGAACCAGTGGACGCATTGCCGCCCTCGACGCGGTCGAATGTCCACCCACGTTTGACGTCGACCCGCACATGGTCCAATTCATCATCGCCGGCGGCGCAAAAGCGCTGGGCGCAGCCGTGGAGGCCGACGAAGACTCTCGCGAGCTAGGCCGCAAAGCGATTGCGAAGAAGAGGCCAACAAAAAAAGATGTCGTCGTAGGCATCGCTGCCAGCGGACGCACTCCGTTCACCATCGCCGCCATCGAATATGCGCGCGCACACGGCGCAAAAACGGTTGCCGTCGTCTGCAACTCAAAATCCCCGCTCGGCAAAGCCGCACATGTAGCCATTGTCGCGGACGTCGGTGCGGAAGTTGTCGCTGGCTCGACTCGGATGAAAGCCGGCACGGCGCAGAAGATGATCCTGAACACGCTCACAACCGGGGCGATGACCCGTCTTGGATACGTCTACGGCAACCTGATGGTCAACGTCAGTCCGAAGAATGAGAAGCTGGTCGAACGCGGAGTGGGCATCCTGGAAAAAGCCGCCGGACTCGACCACCGGGCAGCGCACAAGCTCCTGGTCGCCGCAAAAGGTCGCGTCCCGGTAGCCCTGGTAATGGCCAAGGCCGGCGTCAGTCGCGCCGATGCTGGCGCTGCCCTGAGGGAATCCCAAGGTCAAGTGCGCAGAGCGATCACGCTGGCAAAGCATGGATCGGAGTCTAGATCGTAACGGTGAAAAAGCGTAACCACAGGGGGCACAGAGGTTCACAGGGGGGAAGCGCGCGGCGTGAGTTCAAATCGAATTTCGAGCAGCAGCCGCCCCGCAATCATAGTTAGAATGAAGGCGATCCTGATTTCCGAAAACGCACTCTATGGATAAGCTCGTAATCCGCGGCGGTAATCCCCTGCTGGGGACGGTTCGAATCAGTGGCGCGAAGAACGCGGCGCTGCCTTGCATGGCGGCAGCCCTGCTTACCGACGAACCGGTGATTCTTGAAAACATCCCGCAGGTGCGCGACATCGAGACCACGCGCAAGCTTCTTGCGGCGATGGGCGCTGAGGTCGAACTCGGCTACGGACGCGCCCATCATCGGACAACAATTTGCGCGCGCACGCTCGCCGCGCCCGAAGCGTCCTATGAACTGGTCAAGACGATGCGGGCCTCCACGCTCGTACTGGGACCGCTCGTAGCCCGCTGTGGCCGCGCCCGCGTCTCGCTGCCCGGCGGATGCGCCATCGGCGCCCGCCCCATCGATCTCCACATCAAAGGATTGGAACGTCTGGGCGCCAAAATTACGCAGGAGCACGGCTACGTCGAGGCCGTCACTGATCCGCTAAAAGGCGACCGCCTTCGTGGCGCCGAAGTTGTGTTCGACAAAATTACTGTCACCGGCACTGAGGATGTGCTGATGGCCGCCACGCTTGCCGATGGTGAGACCATCATGCAGAACTGCGCCCGTGAACCTGAAGTCGCGGACCTTGCCGCACTGCTCAACGCCATGGGCGCGAAAATCCAAGGCGCCGGCACGTCCACCATCCGCGTGAAGGGGGTCAGCAAGCTGCACGGCGCTCGGCACCGCATCATTCCCGACCGCATCGAAGCCGGAACCTTCATCATCGCGGGAGCCCTCACCGGCGGGGACGTCAACGTTGCGGGCTGCGATCCCGCGCACCTTAGCGGCATCCTGCAGAAGCTCGCGGAAACCGGCGTGAAGACTTCGGTGAAGGCCGACTCCGTCCGCGTCATGGGAGATCAGCCGCTCGAAGCCGCCGACATGAACACCGAGGAATATCCCGGGTTCCCTACCGACATGCAGGCGCAATACATGGCGCTCACCACGCAGGCCGCAGGAACGTCGATCATCACGGAAAACATTTTCGAGAACCGCTTCATGCACGCGCAGGAACTGGTGCGCATGGGCGCCAACATCAAGATCGAAGGGCGCCGAGCCATCGTCCGCGGCGGAACTCCGCTCAGCGCCGCCGCCGTTCTCGCCTCGGACTTGCGCGCCTCAGCCTCGCTCGTGCTCGCTGCCCTGGTCGCCGATGGCGAGACCATCATCGACCGCGTCTATCACCTGGACCGCGGCTACGAGAACATCGAAGAAAAACTGAAAGCCGTGGGCGCCGAGATCCGCCGCGTTGGCAACATCTTCCCCAAACGAGCCGCAGCCCCCGCCCAATCATGACGGTAAGCCATCCCAAAGAAAAAGGGCCGCATCGCTACGGCCCACTCTTACGGCTGTGAAGTCGTGCCCTGCCCGAGGTGATCCTACCTTCGTCCGCGTCCGCCACCACCGCCAGAGTGGCCACCACCGTGACCTCCCTGACCGCCGGGACCACGGCCGCGACCGCGCCGCCGGCGATTACGATCACGATCACCACCGCCGCCGGGACGTCCCTCACGCGTGCCTTCTGGACGCGCGGCGCCCGCCTCAACCGAGGCAACGACTCCATCCACACGGTTGAAGTTCGGCTCATCATCCGCATCGAAATCCGCGCCGCCTTCGATTACTGCTGTGGGTACTCCTGTGGGTGCGCCCTGTGGCGTTAACGGCGCCGCGTCCGCTGCCTCGTCGGTTGTTCCCGGAGGCGGAGTTCCGCCGCCCATTTTGGCTCGCTGCTCTTTCAGAATTGCCTTCCGGGACAGTTTGATCCGGTTGCCTTCGACGGCCAGAACTTTCACCAGCACCTGGTCGCCTTCTTTCAGTTCATCGCGAACATCCTTGATTCTGTGCTCGGCGA
>Ga0208191_1001489_pt1 | contig 11615 bp, 9 predicted proteins | sample June2015DPH_13_5_FD_184709 | JGI IMG/M metagenome (GOLD analysis project Ga0208191, IMG submission 184709) | Peatland microbial communities from SPRUCE experiment site at the Marcell Experimental Forest, Minnesota, USA - June2015DPH_13_40... | ecosystem: Environmental > Terrestrial > Soil >... | reverse complement strand
TTCGAGCGCTTGGTTACGGACCCAGGTCACGCCGGTAGACGTGCGTCTCTCGCCGGGTGAACCCGAGTCGCAAGTACATGCGGTTTGCGTCCTCTCTGGATGGGCGTGACGTCAGGTCCACGGTGCGTGCCCCGGCCGCCGTGGCTCGCGCCAATGCTTCGTTTACGAGGGCTGATCCGACGCCGCCGCCGCGCTGTGTGCTGTCCACTACGACGTCCTCGATCCAAGCGCGCGGGCCGGTCGGTGCTCTGAACAATACGAGGGTCAGTGATCCCACGATTGCACCGCGCGGGTCGCGCGCGACCAGCAAGACGGTGCTTGGCGAGCGCGCGATATCAACAATCTCGTCTTCGATGAGCGGGGGAGCTGAGGAGGAAAGCTGCGGGACGAGGAGTGCGAGGGCACGAGCAACTTCGGGGGTGACCGAATCGACCTCCTCGATTGCCACTTCGGTGTCCGAGGTCTTTCGTGCTTCGTGGTCGGTCACGCGCAGTAGTTCGTCCTCGGTCACGAGCAGTCGAGTCTAATCACCACATCTCGTGAAATGTCTTCGAATGCGTGAGCATTCAAGGCTCATTCGGGAACCTCATGACGGGTCCCGGCCGGGACGCCCTCTTTGAATCCCGGGCCCTGTGGGACGACAACCGGTGGCCCTTGCTCAATTCCGTCGTCGCCGGGAACGCCGAGCGCGTGGACGGTGAGCCGGGCCTTCTGTGCCTTCGACTCTTCGTCCACATGGACGTACTTCTCACCTCGCAGCGCCGAGGCGATCGCCGCGATCACGCTCATCACCACCGCGAAGACGAGGATGATCAGGAGGCCGTGCTTGAACGACGGGCCGATCAACTGCGGGAAGAAGGACCGACCGGTGAGGTCGGCAGCCTGCGCGGGAGCGAGGTGGCCGAGCACCGCCGGGCCGAGGAGGCTCTTCAGCGGGTTGTAGCCCAAGAAGGCCGCGAAGATGTAGCCCAGGGGCGGCAGGTGGGCAAGCTGGGCGGCCTTGGCGACGGGGATCCCATGGGCGATGAGCCCGTGGTACATAGCCATGGGCACCTTGGCGTTCAGGCCGAATACGAGCAAGGTGAAGAACAGCCCCATCGAGAGCGGCATGCCGGCGCTCGCGAACGTCACCCGCATTCCCGAGGCCGCCCCACGGTGGCGAGCCGGGACCGAGTTCATGATCGAGGCGGTGTTCGGCGAGGCGAAGAGGCCCATCGCGATCCCAGATACGAACATCACCGCGGCGAAAGGCCAGTAGGCGAAGTTGGCTGGGAAGGCCATCATCGCCATGTACATCGCAGCCGAGAGCAGCATCCCCGCCGTCGCGAAAGGCCGGGCGCCGTAGCGGTCCGACAGCTTGCCCGACACCGGGCCGGCGACGACAAAGCCGAGCGACCAGGGGATCATGTAGATCCCGGCCCACAGGGGGGTGTCCACGAAGCTGTAGCCGTGCTGGGGCAGCCAGATGCCCTGGAACCAGATCATCAACATGAACATCATTCCGCCCCGCCCGACGGCCCCTAGGAACTGCGCCAGGTTGCCGGCGGTGAACGCCCGGATGCGAAACAGCGACAGCCGAAACATGGGGTCAGTTACCTTCGTCTCGATGATGAAGAAGGCGACTAGTAACACCAGCCCTCCGAAGAGCATCTCCAGCACGAACGGATCGCCCCAGCCGGTGAGGGAGTGGCCGTAGGGCTTGATGCCGTAGGTGACGCCCGTGAGGAGCATGGCGAGGCCCCCGGCGAAGGAGAGGTTCCCGAGCCAGTCGATCTTGGCCTTGATGCGAATCCCGATCTCCTTGAGCTTGAGGTAGGCCCAGATCGTCCCGAAGACTCCGATCGGCACGTTCGCGAGGAACACCCAGCGCCAGCCCAGCTCCGAGAGCAGGCCACCGGCGACGATGCCGAGGAACGACCCGACGATCATGGCGACCATGTTCATGCCCAAGGCGAGCCCCAGCTGCTCGGCGGGAAAGGCGTCGGTGATGATCGCGGCCGAGTTCGCCATGAGCAGCGCCCCGCCGATGGCCTGGAACATCCGCAGGAACACGAGCTCCAGGGCTCCGGCCGGGCCGGTGCTCCAAACAAGCGACAACGCGAGCGCTCCGAGGGTGAACCAGGCGAATCCGAGGTTGTACATCCTCACCCGGCCGAAGATGTCTCCGATGCGCCCGACGGTCACGACGACAGCGGCCGAGACCAGCAAGTAGCCCATCATGATCCACAGCAGGAAGGGGAAGTTGGCCGGCTGGAGCGGGTTCAGGTGGATGCCCCTGAAGATGACGGGCAGGGCAATCAGGAGGCTCGTCGCGTTGAGCGACGCCAACACCACCCCGATCGTGGTGTTGGAGAGAACGACCCACTTGTAACGAGGTCCCACGACCGGCGAGCCGCCTGGCGCCGAGACGGTCATACCGGCATCTTGGTTTCCTCCTTTGCCATGGGGCGCTCCTCGGACAACACCGGCAAGCCGTCGGGCCGCTCGGCTGCCATGGTCTCGAGAAGCGCGACGGCCCGCTCGAGCGCCAAGCGGTCGCGCTCACTGAGGGCGCCCAGGTGCTCGGCGAGCCAGGCGTTGCCCGCCCGCTCTCGCCGCGCGAACAGGTTGGTGCCCCTGGCGGTGGCGACGACGTGCACGCCACGGCGGTCGGCGGGGTTGGCGTGGCGGGCGACGAGCCCGGCCTCTTCGAGCTTGTCGGCAAGGCGCGTCGCAGCTGGTGAGGGCAGGCTCTCTGCATCAGCCAGCTGGCCGATGCCGAGCGGCCCGGTCCGCACCACCGTGGCTAGCGCGGAGAGCTGGGCGATGGTGAGCTCGGAGGGGTCGTGGTGCCGCAGCTGGCGAGCGAGGCGGATCATCGCCAGTCGGAGCCGGCCTGCCAGCACCTGCGGCGTGGCCGGCTCCTCGGGACTCGCTGTTGCCGCCGGTCCGGCCTCGCTGATCACCCTGGCCTCCTCTCCGGGCTGCCGCCGCGGCGCTCGTAGGTCGCCCCGGTGGCCGAACGACCCACCGTGGCTAATGTAATAACGATACTAGATGCCCCCAGCACCGATCCAGCAAGCCGTCAGGGTCGGTGCTGGGGGCATCAGGTGGTCGCTGGTGCTGAGCGAGCGCGCCCTGGCCCTACCCCCTGTGTCCCTTTTTCGAGAGGGCTCGGCCAAGGTCGCGACAGCCTTGGTCGCGGATCCCGGTCGGGATCACGCGGCGGCGACGAACATCTGCCGACAAATTGCGGCGCCGAGCGCGATGGTTTGCCCGTCCACGTCGAGGCTGATTGTTCCGTCAGGTGACCTTTCGCGCACGCGCGCTGAGCAACCCGGGACGAACCCGTGATCGTCGAGGTACTTAAGAGCGGCGATGTCGAGCTCGGCCTCCTCGGTGATGCGCTCGAGGCGAACGGTCCCGCCAGGGGTGACCTCTGCCAGGCTCACTTGCGCTTCACGCGCAGCTTGTGAGTCCGCGACGTTCTCGGCACCGGAGGACCCGGCGCCAGGGATGGGGTTGCCGTGTGGGCAGGTGTTGGGATTGCCGAGCAGCTCGATCAGCCGCTGTTCCACCTCGTCCGAGATGACGTGCTCCCAACGGCCCGCCTCCAGGTGGACTTTGTACCAGGGAAGCCCGATCACGTCGACGAGCAGGCGCTCGGCCAGACAGTGCTTGCGGATGACACTGTCGGCCAGCGTGCGCCCTTGGTCGGTGAGGGCGATCTGGCGCCCGGAGCGGCGGAGGTAGCCCTCGGCTGCGAGCCTGTCGAGCATTTCCGAGACCGAGGGAGCCGAGCGTCCCAGGCGGTCGGCGATGCGAGCCTGGATGACCGGCGTGCCCTCTTCGGTCAAGGCCTGGATCGTCTGGAGGTACTCCTCGACCGGGGGATGGAATCCACCGGTCGAGTGGGAATCGGCTGCGGACACGCTCAAAGGCTAATGGCCCTCGGGCCTGCCCGAAGGAGCGTTTGACACAGCAACTTAGGCGAGGCTAACCGAAGTCGTGTCCTTAGGTTAGCCTGAGAAAGAGTGACCGGGGCCAGCCCGTGCAGAGGTGACCGGGCGTGCAGACATCTGGGACCGTAGGAGAGCGAGCTTGGTAGCGACGTTGGTGATCTTCTTGAGAGAGGGGATCGAGGCGAGCATGATCATTACGATCCTCTGCGCCTACCTGGATCGCATCGGCCAACGCAAGCATTTCGTCGACATCCTCGCGGGGGCGGGAACGGCGTTCGCGCTCGCCACCGTCGGCGGTGTGATCGCCTACTACAGCATCCACGCTTACGGCGGCTCAGAGGCGCAGAAGGTGTTCGAGACGGCGACCTACCTGCTGGCGGCGAGCGTCCTCACCTATATGACGTTCTGGATGCGTAACCACGCCAGGACGATCTCCTCGGAGCTGCGAGCAAAGACCGAGGCCGCCCTGGACTCCCGTGCGCGAAGCGGCCTCTTCCTCCTTGCCTTCCAGGCTGTGGGCCGCGAGGGACTGGAGACGGTCGTGTTCACCTTGGCGATCATCTTCTCTGCTAGCGCGAAGGGAGCGATGCTAGGAGCCGGTATCGGACTGACACTGGCGCTGGCTTTGGCTTTTGCCATCTACCGGCTCGGTACCCGCGTCAACATCGGGATCTTCTTCAAAGCTGTCGGCGCGCTCCTCATGGTCTTTGCCGCCGGCCTGCTCGTGGACGCGGTCGAGAACCTCCAAGAGCTCGGGTGGCTGCCTGTCCTGACCCATCCGTTGTGGAACTCTGCCCACGCCCTGTCAGAGGACAGCACGTTCGGTGACGTCGTGCACAGCTTCTTCGGATATGTGAGCCGGCCAACCCCCTTCGAGGTCGCGACATGGGTGCTTTACGTCGGGCTCGTGTTGACCGCTTTTTTCGGTCTTTGGCAGCGCCCACGCACCCTGCACGCGGCAGCAGTGCCGATAGGAACGGAGAACGACCGGTAGAGAGAACGTGAGCGCCGGCGGACCGGGCGCACCCCGGGGAGGTGGGAGCACCCGGGCCGCGGCGCCCTCAGGCAGCGCGACGGGAGATGGCACCGGCACCCGGTCGAGGTGAGCGTCGGGGTCGGCCACAGACCCTGTCGCCTTGTCGAACCGGAGCCACGCGTTGGCGGCAGCTCTGTGCCGAAAGAACAGTCCACGACCTCAGACAACCGGATCGGCAATCCGAATCGGTTGGGCAGTCTGCGCACCGTTCCCCTCCTTGGTGGCGGGTCGCACCACTGACAGGGACGCTAGGGGTCCCAGGTGTCCGCTTCGTCACCGCCGCGTTAACGCCGCGCGAAAACTCGTCTGACGAGTTTCGAGAACTCGTCTACCGAAGAGGTGGAGCGCTGCCGTCCTGCTGTAGCTGGTCGGTACCGGAGGACCGGGCCGCGGAGGGCCGGGGGAGCCATCTGTAAAGGGCGCCGACCTCTAGTCGCTTGCTCTCCATGAGGGCCTTCACCTTCTGCCAGTGCGAGCCTTTCAGGTCTTCTAGGTGACCGGGCAGGACGCGCCTGACCCTCTCGGCCTCCTGGCGGTAGCGCTCTGCCACTCCGCCCATCGCGAAGACCGTGGTAGACGAGAGACCGGTCGCTTCGGCCGTGGCCAGCTCGTGAAGACGCGTGGCCGCCACCCGGGCATCTTGCATGAAACCGAGGGCATCTTGGAGACGCACTACGCGGCTCACCATGTTGGCCGTGTGACCCTCGTAGATCTCGGAGACGAACTCCAGCGCGTAGCGCAGGCGTTTGCAACGGATCCGAAGCTGGTGGAAGTCGTCTGCCGCACCGCTGCGCCGGGCGCGCTTCGCGGCTTTTATTGCCGAGCGGTGCCGGGACTGGACGAGGTCGGGAACCACAGCTGCCGCCAGGGCGCTCGTCGCCGCCGAGCACGGTGGCGGTCCTTGGCGCAGTACGGCGCTGAAACCAGAGACCAGGCGTTCATAGCGCGAGGACTCGAGGCACGACAACAACTCGTCGCGCGCCGCCTCTCGCTCGCGTCCAAGGAACTCGGCCAGCTCGTCTAGGGCCCCCTTGTCCTCTTCGGGTAGTTCCCCAGCCCACTCTTCGAGGCGTTCGAGCTGGACGTCGAGGTCACGCACAGCCCCGAGCGTCCTTCCCAGCCAACCCAGCTCGTCGCGCACGTGCTCGGCGCTTGCCGGAAGGGCGTCGGAGAACAGGGCGAGGGCTGCGCGCATGCGGCGGGTCGCCACCCGCATGTCGTGCAGTTCCTCCACATCCTCTCCGAGGCGTGTGCCCGGCTCGTGCACCACCATCGCCGTCATGTTCCGACGAAGCACGACGTAGGCGACGTCGCCGACCGAAGGGCTTGGGGGCAATCGCTTCGGACCGAGGTCGGGCGGTCCGGGGACCTCGAGCCCCTCGGCCAGCAGGCCTGCTTCGAACTTCGAGAGCGTGGCGGGCTGAAGCCCGCAGGAGCCTCTCAGTTGCTCCACGAACGGGGCGAGAGCTTCGGCCCACCTGGGCACGACCTCCACCTCGACGCGACACAGGCGGGTAGGACGCTGCCCGTTGCCCGCGCTGATGGCGGTCTCGTCGAGGGCGACTTCGGCCACGGTCTCCCCCCCGACCAGCAGGTCATATGGCTGGCGCGTGGTGCGGACCTCGAGAACCGGGCGAAGAGGGCGCACCCCGGCCAACGCGCGTACGCGCTTTCCCACCGGACCTTCGGTGCCCAGGGTCTCGATGCCGTGCTCGGGCAATACCTCTGTGATCTCCACCCGCTTGCGCAACCCTGCGGTTGCCGACGCGGTGTCCTTGAGCGTCACCTCGCCCAGCGCACCGGCGTGTCGCACCCGGAGCACGTAGCCGGAACGGCTCACCCGCCAGTCCTCGGTGTCCACGTAGGTGTCGACGAGGTGTTTTGTGGACCTGGCCGACGCCGCGAGCGGGGCCCCCGAGCCGACGCCCGTCGTGGGCAGGGCACCGCTCGTGGGCAGGGCACTGCTTGTGGGCAGGGCACTGCTGGGCAGGGCACTGCTTGTGGGCAGGGCACCTGTGATGGCTGCGAGCCAGCGTTCGACGGGCCTCAGGTCGATCGCGTCGAACTGCCACTCGACCTCGATGTTCGAGGAAGCCGTCGAGCTATCTGCCACGGAGCAAGACTACTTCGACACCGCCAGTCGCTCTGAGGGGGTTGACCCCCCCTGCTGGACATCTCAGAGGGTCCGCCCCGGTAGGCACGCTGGGTCTCTCAGACATCCGCAGGGTCCGTTCAGGCACGAGATAGGGTCTCGGTCGTGACCTCGCTGATGGCCGATTCCCCCAAGGCATCCTGATGGGTGCAAACGAGACTCGGGCGCGACGGCGCTCTGGTGACGAAGACGGCATTATCCGTGCCGCCGGTGGGGTGGTGCTCCGGCGTCGCGAGAACGGTACTTGGGAGGTGGCTGTGGTGCACCGCCCCCGACGAGAGGATTGGTCGCTGCCGAAGGGCAAGCTCGCGCCCGGCGAGTCCCTCGAAGCCGGCGCTCTTCGCGAGGTGGAGGAAGAGACCGGGCTCAAGTGCCGCCTCGGGCGGTTCGCCGGGTACACCGAGTACGTCGACCGTCGCCGACGCCCGAAGGTCGTGGCCTACTGGGTCATGGAGGTGATCGACGAGGGCACCTTCTCCGCTCACTCGGAGGTGGACGAGCTGCGATGGCTCGAGGTGCCCCAGGCTTTGGAGATGCTCACGTATGGGCGGGACCAGGATTTGCTCGCCTCGGTCGAGGAGCTGGAGCTAGTCCGCTCGGCCTGACCGTTTCGAGTGGGACGCCCGCCTGGCTCGACTCGGGACCGCAATAGCGTCCTGACGGAATGGGCCAGACAAGGTCGTCGGTCACTGCACGCCATGTTGCTCTCGTCCGTGCGACCCTGGTGACGTCGATGCCGAGGTTCGCCTCTACCGGTCTCTAGGGGCGTCACGCCTATCGTGTGGAAGCAGAGACGCGCCGCGTGGAGAACCGAACGAAGGTCTTCGCCGCAGAGCGCAGCAGGCTCGCGGTGGCATTCCCGATCTTGCCCCGTGACGCGAGGACGTCGGAGAAGATCAGCCTGCGCATGCGAGAGGTGCTGGGCTCGTTGGTCGGAGAGCCGTGGCTGGTGCGGTTCGGCTCTGACGAGCCAGACCAGTTGCTGCACGATGCCGGATCGCCCATTGCAGCGTCGGATCGAGCGAAAGGTGGTTTCGTCAGGTACAAAGGCCGCCACGGCGTGCTCATCGCAGCGGAGCCCGCTTGGCTCAACCCGGCACCAGCCGCCAGACGGACTTCGGCAAGAGGCGAAGAACAGCGAAGAGCACCTTCAACGAGGCAGGTGACCACACGACGTCAGCTCTCCGCTCGAGGCCCCTAATGATGTCGGCAGCCACGGATTCGGGCGTGGTCGCCATTGGCGCGGGGGAGCGTCCGGCTGTCATGCGGGTTGCCACCCATCCCGGGCGCACGATCGTCACGCCCGCGCCTGTCGGGCGCAAGGCCTCCGCGAGGCCCTGCGCGAACGCGTCGAGGCCCGCCTTCGACGCGCCATAGACGAAGTTGGACCGCCTGACACGTACTCCCGCCACGGAGGAAAGCACCACGAGCCGGCCTTGCCCTTGCGAGCGCAGTATCTGTGCGAACGCGACCATGGCCACAGCGAGACCGGTGAAATTCGTGCTGAGCACCGAGGCCGTGGCACTCGGGTCGGACTCGCAGACGTCCTGGTTGCCCAGAACCCCGACGGCTACTAGGACGAGGTCCACCTGGCCCATGCGGCCGGCGACATCTTGGGCGAGCGCTGTATGCGCCTCCTCGTCGATCACGTCCCAGGTGATGGTCTCGACAGATGCGACCCCGAGCGCCTTCAGCTCCTTGGCCGCGCCCTCGAGCCCGGCTTCGTCGCGCCCGGCCAGCACCACGTGCCTCAGGCGGCGCGCTGCCAGTGCTCTCATTACCGACCGGGCAATGTCGGAGGTGCCGCCCAGCACCACCGCCGTCTGTGGCATACCCAGAGCGTCGTTCATCTTTGCCATCCTCGGGGTTGTGGCACGCCGCGAACACGCGCTGTGCAGCTGCAGCTAGACGTGCTCATCGGTGTGCACCAAGTGTCCGGCGCGGCCGTCATCGGTGTGGCGCGGCCGTCATCGGTGTGCACCAGCTGTGCTGCGCGGCCGGTTCCCTCGGCGTGCCCGGAACTGTCGGGGCGCCACGCCCTGCTCCACGAGACCCAGCCGACGCGCCAGGTCAGATGTGAGCCTGCAGTCGGGGTCGACGCGGTTTCGCGCCTCGCGCCATTCGTCTAGTCGGGGGTACATCGCCCCGAGGAGCTCGGGCCGCAGCCGTGAGTCCTTGGCCAGGTAGACGCGTCCCCCTGCCTCGGCCACCACCACGTCGAGCTCGTCGAGCATGTTCCCGAGACCGGGGGACCCTGCAGGGATGTCGAGGGCGAGGGTCCATCCCGCGGAGGGGAACGACAGGGGCCCTGGGTTGGCTTCTGCGAAGCGTTTCAGCACCGCGAGAAAGGAGGCCGTTCTCGCGGTGCTCACGCGCTCGAGCACGACTCGAAGAGCGTCCTCGGCGTCGAAAGGCACGACGAATTGGTACTGAACGAAACCGCGAGACCCGTAAAGACGGTTCCACGAGCCGAGCGCGTCGAGAGGATGGAAATAAGAGGCCAGCGTCTCGGGTTCTTGTGCCTGCCAGCGCGGCGCCTTGCGGTACCACATCTCGTTGAACGCGGCCACTGTCAAAGGGTTGAGGAGACCTCCGGGCGGAGTAACCGGCACCTCGAGCAACACTCGGGGGTAGAACGCGAGTGGGTCGGCGGCGCAGGACCCCGAGAGGTTCGCCAGGTCGGCATGCTCCGCTCGCGTCAGCACGGCGCGGCCGAGCCGCCGACCCCTGGCCAGGCAGTCGATCCATGCGACGGAGTAGCGGTACTCGTCGTCGCGCGCCGTCATCCGGGCCATGGTGTCTTCGAGATCCGTCGCTCTCTCGGTGTCTACGAGCATGTAGGCCGTCTCGATCCGCAGCAGTTGGATCGTCGCCTCGAGGACGATCCCCGTGAGCCCCATCCCTCCTGCGGTAGCCCAGAACAGCTCGGCGTCGTTTTCGGGGGTGATCTCGCGGGTTCCGGTAGGCGTCGCAAGCGTCAGAGACCTCACGTGTGAGCAGAACGAGCCGTCGCGGTGGTGGTTCTTCCCATGGATGTCCGCAGCGATCGCCCCGCCCACTGTGACATATCGAGTCCCTGGGGTCACCGGGACCCACCAGCCCTTCGGCACGAGCGAGCGCATCAGGGCATCGAGGCTTGCCCCGGCGCCCACCCGGACCCATCCTGCCTCGAAGTCCGAGTCGTGCACGGCATTCATGGCGGTGGTGTCGAGCACCACCCCGCCGGCCGATTGCGCCGCGTCACCATAGGAACGGGCGAGGCCGCGTGCGACCACCGCGCGCCCTGCGGAAGCGGCGGCAGCGAGCACCTGCTGGACCTCTTCGGGTTTCGACGGGCGAGCGACCTCGGCCGCGCTCGGTGCCGTGCGCCCCCAGCCAGTCAAGATCTGGTGGGTCGTGGGAACTCCCGTCGGCGTGTTCGGCGAGCTGAACGACCCCTCCTTCGGCTCGCTCACGCGTACACACCGACGGCGAACAACAGTGCCCACACGAGACCTATGACTTGGAGTGTCCGATCGCCCAAGGCGAGGTCCTCCGGAGCGCCTCCCTGTCCCCTCTCGAAGCGCAGCTCCACGTAGAGCACGGCCATGACGAAGGGCACTATCGACAGTTCGAACCAGATCGGGTGGTGCCCCACGCCGATCTGGTGGGCGCGCTCGAAGGCCCACAGGCAGTACGCGGTAAGAGTGATCCCGGCGGCGATGAGGCGTACCGAGCGCAGGAACGTCGGAGGATACGCGCCGAGCGCGCGGCGGTGGACGCTGCGAAGCTCACCGAGCTCGGCGTGCTCCGCGCTCCTCTTCCCGGCCACCACAAGCAGCGAGCCGAACGACACCACGATCAAGAACCAGTCCGACAGGCTCACTCCGGCGATGATGCCTCCGGCGATCGCCCGAAGGATGAAACCCGAGGAGACACACGCCAGGTCGATCACGGGCTCGTGCTTGAGCCGCAGCGAGTAAGCGGCCGACACCGACGCGTAGATCGCGATCACGAGGGCAAGGTGTCCACCTGCCAGCCACCACGCGAGCCCCACCGAAGCTGCCAGGAGGACCAAGCCTGTGGTGGCCGCGACCGTTACGGGCACCTCGCCGGCAGCCACGGGGCGGAAGCGCTTTGTCGGATGATGGCGGTCGGCCGCGGCGTCCAAGGTGTCGTTCAACAAGTAGGTGCCTGCGGCGGCAGCGCAGAAGACCCCGAAGCCGCCAGCCTCCCGCAGTGCGATGTGCCCGTGGGAGAGGACGCCTGCCGCCCCAGGAGCCGCGAAGACCAGCACGTTCTTCACCCACTGGCGGGGTCTGGCGAGGCGGAGAAGCCCCAGCGAGATCCTGCGCCGACGGGTGCTCACCTCAGTGGAGCCGTCGACGACGGGCGTTTCGTCGAGAGGCGACACCGCCTCGGGAGTGGTGCCGGTGTCGTTCAGGTGGTCTTCTTCGACGGCGCGCACCATGGTCGGAAGGGGGCTGCAGGAGACGATCCGCTGCGG
>Ga0208191_1001486_pt1 | contig 11634 bp, 11 predicted proteins | sample June2015DPH_13_5_FD_184709 | JGI IMG/M metagenome (GOLD analysis project Ga0208191, IMG submission 184709) | Peatland microbial communities from SPRUCE experiment site at the Marcell Experimental Forest, Minnesota, USA - June2015DPH_13_40... | ecosystem: Environmental > Terrestrial > Soil >... | reverse complement strand
ATACGGCATTAGCTTCCAGCCCGACAAGCCCACATTGGAGCGCCTGAAAGAGGAAGGTGCGGGCAATGCCTTGCTAGAGGCCATTCGGTCCGCAGCTCCGCCTCCCCACCCAAAGGCCCCCGCAACCCCGCCTCCCCAGCCAAAGGTCCCCGCAACCCCGCTGCCCCACCCAAAGGCCCCCGTAACCCCGCCTCCCCACTCGAAGGCCCCCGTAACCCCGCCTCCTCACTCGAAGGCCTCCGTAACCCCGCCTCCCCAGCCAGAGGCCCCCGCAACTCCGGCTCCTCAGCCAGAGGTCCCCGCAACCGCTCCTCACGAGGAGACTGCCAAGATGTTGGAAGCTACACGACATCTGAAGCTGAGCCAACTCAAGGCGCACGACAAGGACTTTGATGGTGCTTTGGCTGCGCTTGCGGAAGCCCAGAAGATCAGACCGCAGTGGGGCGAAGTCTTCTATCAGCGCGGCTTGGTTTTCGCGGAGCTTCACCGGTACGCCGAGGCTGCGAATGAGTGGAAAAAATACTCGGCGGTTGCAGGAGCCGAAGCCGACCTGAAAACAGTCCAGGACAAGATTGTCGAGTGGGAATACCAAGCCGAAAAGGGTGAGAAAATTCGACGGCTGAAGAACGAAGGCGCGCGAAGTCTCAAGAGTTTCAATGCCGAAGGAGCCATCGCTGCGTTTCAAGAAGTGGTCAAGACTCAGCCTTCTCTGGAAAATCTCCTTCTCCTGGCGGAAGCCTTTTGGATGAAGAGAGATTATGAATCCCTCTCTAAAACCGCAACCCAGGCCTTAGCTCTCGCTCCAAACTCTCCCCAGGCGATTCTTTACCAAGGGGCAGCAGAGCTCGGGCAGGGAAGAACCGGGGACGCCTTGTCCACAATTCAGCGAGGCATTGGCCTTGACCCAAGGTCGGCTTTTGGCTACGAGCTCAGTTGCGATGCTTGGCGTGTAAAAGGCGATTCGAAGAAGGCTTGGCTTCGATGCGAGGAGGCCTTGCGGATTGACCCCAACTCGGGTTTTGTCCACGACCGGCTTGGGTGGATCCTATGGAATTGGAGAAAGTACCCTTGGGCCTTAGAGGAGCTTCGGAAAGCCGTCCAAGTCGAGCCTGAAAATGCCTATTGGCAATCTGATTTGGCTTATGCGCTGGTTGATCGGGGCGACCTTCCGGGCGCCCTTGTAGCGGCGCGCGAAGCTCTTCGCCTGGATGCAAAGTGCCCGTACTCGCATGATGCTATGGGCATGGTATTGGAGGCTCAGGGAAACGTTGAACAAGCTATTCGGGAGTTTAACGAAGCGATAAGGCTTGCTCCGCTGGCTCGCTCTGAGTTTCTCGAACATCTAAAACGTGCGATGCGAACAACGAAATCCGTGCGATGAAACCCTCATATCGATTGCAGGCCACCTCAGCCGAAGGATGGTCGAACACTACTCCCCTATTCGGATGGCCGCCAAGCGAGCAGCCTTAGACACTATCGCAGTCGTACCAAAGCAACCCATTCTTGAGGCGGTTGTGCACCAAAATTGTAACCAAGTGGCGGAAGGCCAAAATGGCGGGTTTGCTAACCTATGGAATTGATTGGTGGGCCTGGGTAGAGTTGAACTACCGACCTCACCCTTATCAGGGGTGCGCTCTAGCCACCTGAGCTACAGGCCCGGTGCGCGGTCGCGGTTGCTCGGGCAACCCGCGACTGGCAAGCGGAAGACTTACTAAGTATAGGCGGAGGATCAGCTTCACGCAAGCGGAATCCCGCCATGGGTAGCGCCCTAAAATGGGATGTGGGGCGGGTCCCGTCCCGCCATGGCGGGACGGGAATGACTGCATCCAAAGCGCCTAGGTCTCGCACATGACACCAATACCCCATTTGTGTTTTCATAGCCTTTTCCCTAGCCCTGTGGTACAAATATTAGCAAGGCAGGCGCCGCCTATAGCTTGGCTCACGCGCCGGGCAGAATCTTTCATTTATAGAGGGAACTCTACATGTCGGAAGTTCGCAAAGACGTTCTCCCCAATGGCCTCACAATTCTCACTGAGGCGATGCCCGCCGTCCGCTCCGTCTCCATGGGCATCTGGATGAGAGCCGGGTCGCGGCAAGAAAGCGAGGAGGAGAACGGCATCTCGCATTTCATCGAGCACATGGTCTTCAAGGGGACCAAGAACCGGAGTGCGGAGCAGATTGCCCGTGAGGCAGACTCGATCGGTGGCCATCTGGACGCTTTTACGGCCAAGGAGTGTACGAGCTTCTCCGTCAAGGCTTTGGACGAGCACGTGCCGCGGGCCTTCGATATCCTTTCCGACCTGTTCATCAATCCTCTCTTTCAACCTGAAGACATCCTCAAGGAATCGAAGGTCATCCAGGAAGAGATCAAGATGGTGGAGGACACGCCCGACGACCTCGTGCACGAGATGTTCACGCAGAGTTACTGGCGTGGGCACGCTTTGGGCAGGCCCATTCTGGGTACTCGCCGCACGGTGGGCAGCTTCAACCGAGAACGGCTGTGCGACTATTTCCAGCGCCATTACACGCCCAACAGCACGCTGCTCGCCGCCGCGGGAAACCTCGAGCACGCACGCTTCGTGGACCTGGTTGCCAAGTCCTTTGGCGACCTGCCTTGCGGGCCTGCGGTTGACGAGGGTCTCCCGCCCACGCCCCACCCCAGCATCCGGCATCGGCATAAGAAAGAGCTTGAACAGGTTCACCTCTGTGTGGGCGCGCCTTCTTACCCGCTGCCGCACGAGAAGCGCTTTGCCTGTTACATCCTCAACACCGTGCTCGGTGGCGGGATGAGCTCGCGGCTCTTTCAGAACATTCGCGAGAAGCGGGGGCTTGCCTACTCGGTTTTCTCCGGCCTCAGCAGCTTTCGCGATGCCGGTTGCCTGAGTGTTTACGCGGGCACATCGCTGGAGAATGCGCGCCAAGTCCTAGGCCTTATCCTCGATGAGTTCCGGCAGTTGAAGTCCGAGGCCATCAGCGACCAGGAACTCCAGCATGCCAAAGACTATCTGAAGGGTAACCTTCTGCTCAGTCTGGAGACTACAGGCAGCCGCATGTCGAATGTGGCTCGGCAGGAAATGTATTTCGGGCGCTACATCTCGCTCGACGAGACCTCCCAGCGCGTCGACGAGGTTACTTCCCCCGAAGTCCTGGAAGTGGCGCGCGAGTTCTTCCAACCCGACCGGCTCGCGGTCACTTTCCTGGGGCCGATCAACGACTTCAGGTTCACCCGCGCCGACTTGGCTTGCTAGGCCTTACGGCGCGGTCCTCGGCCACAACCAAAGACCTGGTTCTCATTGCCGATTGCTGATTGCCGATTGCGGATTGTGGACGCCTCTCCACTCTTGATTGCGAAGGAGGATCCATGCTTATCGTTCACGTGCATGTTCGAGTCAAACCGGAATTCATTGAGGCCTTTAAGGAAGCCAGCCTCGAGAATGCGCGCCACAGCGTGCAGGAGCCGGGCATTGCCCGGTTTGACGTGATGCAGCAAGCCGATGACCCTGCCCGCTTCCTGCTGGTCGAGGTTTATCGCAGCCACGAAGCCACCGCCCGTCACAAGGAGACCGCGCATTACGCCACTTGGCGCGATAAAGTGGCCCCCATGATGGCGGAGCCCCGCAGGAGCGTAAAATACTCCAATATCTTTCCTGCGGATGAGGGCTGGTGAGGCGGCGATGCGTTTCGAATTTGCCACCGCCACACGCATCCTGTTCGGACCCGGCGTGGTGCGCGAAGTTGCTCCGGCCGCAAAAGAGATGGGCGGGCGAGCGCTACTGGCCATAGGGTGCCCGGCGGAAAGCGCCGCCTTGCTGCTCGAGGCAATGAAAAGGGAGGGAATCGGCTGCATTAGTTTGGCCATCCAAGCAGAACCCTCTGTTGCCTTGATTCGTGAGGGTGTGGAACTTGCCCGCCGGGAACAGTGCGATCTGGTGATTGCTTTCGGCGGAGGAAGCGCCATCGACGCAGGAAAAGCCATTGCGGCGCTGCTGACCAACGGCGGCGAGCCGGGCGATTACCTGGAGGTGATTGGCAAGGGCCAGCCTCTCCGTCATCCTTCCGTCCCCTTTATCGCTGTGCCCACGACCGCCGGCACCGGGTCTGAAGTCACGCGCAACGCCGTACTGGCTTCTCGAGAGCACCAGGTCAAGGTCAGCCTGAGGAGCCCGTTAATGCTGCCGCGCCTCGCGGTGGTGGATCCGGAGTTGACGCTCGAGTTGCCGCCTGCGGTCACCGCCAGCACGGGGCTCGACGCCCTCACGCAGTTGATTGAGCCCTACGTCTCGAGCCGCGCCAATCCCCTCACCGACGGCTTCTGCCTGGAGGGCATGCGCCGTGTCAGCCGCTCGCTGCGCCGGGCTTATCACTCCGGGCGCGATATCACTTCACGTGAGGACATGTCGCTGGCGAGCCTGCTGGGTGGACTGGCGCTGGCCAACGCCGGCCTGGGTGTGGTCCACGGCTTCGCCGCGCCGCTGGGCGGAATGTTCGACGCCCCGCACGGAGCCCTCTGCGCCGCGCTGCTGCCGCATGGGATGGCCAGCAACATTCGTGCCTCCCGCGCTCGCGCCCCAGAAGGTGAGACGCTGCGCCGTTATGAAACCGTGGCGCGTCTGCTCACCGGTGAGCCGGACGCCGTCGCCGAAGAGGGAATCGAATGGATTCGCCAACTGTGCCAGGAATTGCAGATTCCTCCTCTGAGTTCATACGGAATTCAGGAACGCGACGTGCCCACCCTTGCCGAAAAGGCCTCAAGAGCCAGCAGCACCAAAGGCAATCCCATCACGCTCACCAGGGATGAGCTGCGCCAGCTATTGACTTGCGCCTTGTAGCACCACGCGGTTAGCGGTCCGGTGAGAGAACGGGGCTGGGGCGCGGGCAATTCTGAATTCTAAATTACTTCCATTCCCCAGTGCCTGTTGCCTCTTGCTGTTGAAGAGCCGCAGCCAGCGTAAGTTGCTGACAGCGTTTTAGGTTCGTTATGCCGAGACGGCCAGCCGGTTTGGTAGTGGGTCAATTTGATGCTGTAGCGGCGATCCCGCAAGGCGGGAACGCCAAATGGCGGCGTAAAGCCGCCTCTACATCAAATTGACCCACTACCGCCGGTTTCTCAGAATTGATTTTCCCGTGCAGGGCCTATAAAATCGTGTGTCAGTCTTTGGCCATTATTTATTTGGACGGCGGGAGGAGGTTCGCAAATTGATGCGGAAAAGCTGGACCGGTTTTGAAGTATTGGGTGGGGTCTTACTGCTTGTGGGGGGTGTGTTGATTGCCGGCGGGGTGGCAAAGCCCAAAGCGAATGCCTCTAACGATGCCGCCCTGAACGAGAAGATCATCTCCTACGTTCGCGAAAGGTATGGTATCCCCGACACGGTGAAAGTGACGGCGACTCCTTTCCAGTCGTCGAATTTCCCGGGCTTTCTGGCCTCCACGATTACTACTACTACCGACGATGGTAAAGAACCGAGGAATACTACCATATTCCTTACCGATGACCGCCACTACCTCATTGTGGGGTTCCTTTTTGCTCTCAGCGGTGATCCGAAAGGCGAAATTGTTCAACACGTTCGTGAACAGTTCAAAATCCCTGAAGCTACCAGCCTCACCGTAGGGCCTTTCCGTAACTCCAGTTTTCCCAATTTCTTGACGACGACCGTGGCCCTTGAAAACGGGAAGCAGAAACAAACTGAGGATTTTTACATTACCAAGGACAATCGTACCCTGGTGTTGGGAAGGGTCTTCAATTTGGGACAGGATCTCAGGCGGGAAGCGTTGCGGGCCTTTGTAACCACGAACCAGCCAACCCAGGGTCCTGCGCATGCTCCGGTCACCATTGTGGAATACGCGGACCTCGAGTGCCCCATGTGTGGGCGGCTCCATGAATTCCTTGAAAAGGAGCTCATTCCAAAATACGGGGACAAGGTTCGAGTCATATTCAAGGAGTTTCCTCTTGTACAAATTCATGATTGGGCGCTGACGGCCGCCATTGCCAACGAATGCGTCTACGAGATTAAGCCGGAAGCCTACGCGCCTTACCGCTCGTTGATTTTCCAGAACCAGTCCGGCACGAACGCCGCCAACGTCCGCGACGCCCTCATGGGTTATGCGGACCAGGTGGGAGTGGACCGCGTCAGGCTGGCAGGGTGCCTGGATTCCAAAGCTTCACTCCCGCGCGTCGATGAGGGGACTCGCGAAGCGAAGCGGTTGGAGATTCAGAGTACACCGACCTGCTTCATCAATGGGCGGATGCTGGTGGGATTCCCGAATGCAGAGGCCTATTACAAGGCAGTTGATGCAGCCTTGAAAGAAGCCAAATAGCATGGGGAGGTAAGTGGTAGGTCGTAGGCGGTAGGTGGGGGAAAGACCGCGCCGCCTTCGGCCGCAACCAAAGACCACGTTTTCATTGCCGATTGCTGATTGCCGATTGACGATTGAGAAAGTGGTACTGTGGACTAGTGCGGCGGACCGAGGGGAAACAGGGAGGGAATATGGGCAAGAGGAAAGGCATCATTACTTCGAGCATACTGGCCCTATCACTTCTCAGCTTGGTGAATATCGGCTGGGGGGTCAACCAGGGGATGGGGGGGAACAGTTTGCGCGAACACCGAAATCACCCTGGCGTTGAGAGGCTGTTGGCTCTGCTTGATACTAACCGGGTCAGAATCTACTTGGGTCTGACCGACCCGCAGGTTGAGCGCCTGCGCCAGATCGCGGTTGAAACAGAGAAGGCTAACGTGAAAACCAGGGCCGAGATAGAAGTGCGGAGCATCGAACTAAGGGAAGCCCTGCGCGCCGACAAACCCGACCGCGATGAAGTTCTGAAACAGGTGCAGGAAATCTCAGACCTTCGGCGGGAGATGATGAAACACAATGTGGAGGCGATCCTCGCGGCCAAGGCTGTCCTTTCCCCAGAACAACAAAGGAAAGTACTCGCCATCTTTGAGAATCGGCATGAGGGCGGGCCTGTGGGAGAGGAACCGGGAGGGCTGCGTGCAAAGCCACTGCCGAGGCCTGGCGTGCCGCCGCAGGTCCCACTTCACCCCGGCGAGCCGCCGGTCCAGTAACGTCGGCAGTGGGTCAGTTTGGTGTTGTAGCGGCGAGTTTACCTCGCCAAATGGCGGCGTAAAGCCGCCTCTACCTGGCAGGTTCGACCAAGCTTCGGACTTTCGCGGCCCCCGCCGTATCTCCGGCGGCTTCAAGAGCCCTAGCCTCGGCGGAGACGGCCTGAGTATACGTCGGGTCCACAAACCGGGCGGTGTGAAACTGATCCGCCGCCTGGCGAAAATTGCCCAGTTTCATCCAGCAAGTCCCCAGGTAAAAGTGTGCATTCAGGTCGTAAGGGTTCGCGCTGACGGCGCGCTGGAAGTATGCAGCGGCCTGCGCAAAGTCCCGCTGCGCAAAATAGGTCGAGCCCAGGAGGTCATAAGCCTCGCTGAACTGGGGCGCCACCTGAACCGCCCTCTGGAAAAGCACAATGGCTTCCTCCGTTCGTCCCTGCCGGAGGGCAATCCTGCCCAGGCCAAGGTTGTAAGGGTAGCCGAACCCGGTCATGGGCCAGGAACTTGCCTGGTTCAGGCGCTTGGCCTCCTCGTATTCACGCAACGCTGCTTCGTCGTTGCCTTCTTTGAACATCAGATTTTCTGCCAACTGGACGTGCAGCACAACCGAATTTGGAGATTGCTCGCCGGTGCGGCGCGTCCAGGCTTCGTTGTTGCGCCAGTTGGGGACAACCTGAATGGTCTTGAGCATCCAGAAGCAGAACAGGAAGGCGAGGGGAGCAAGCATGAGGCGTCTTGGCCAAACTCCGGGCGCCAACGGTGGGAGCTTGTCGAGGCACAAGTACGAAATGGCCAAGCACCACCCGACAGAAGGGAGATAGGAAAAACGGTCAGCGACTTGCGGGAAGCTGAGTTGGCGAATGTCAAGGACCGGCAGCAACGCCACGCCCCACCAAATGAGGAGAAAACCTGTCCTGGGGTCGCGCCTCCGAAGGCTGGCTGCGCCAATGAGAGCCGCCAAGGTGAGCCAAGCCCATGGCGAATGGAAAGCGGAGGTGAAATCGAAGCTCCGGAAAACATCAATATGAATCGGCAGGAAAAAGAGCTTGGCGTGCTGACCCAGGAGTGCCACGCCGGCGGAGAATACCCTGGGGGAGATTTTCCAGAGATGCGCAGTGGCTGCCATGCGTCCGAGGACCACGTGCCGGATCAATAAGTATGCAAATACCACCGCAACATAAAGCAACCAGTGCGCCGCTTTCTCTTTCCATCTTCCGCTTCTTTCTGAGGCGGGGAAGAAAAACCAGTAGGCCAGCGCCATCAAGGGGAAACTCAGCGCCATCTCCTTGAAGAAGAGCGCGGGGAGGAAAGCGAGCGCTGCGAGCACATGCTTTCCGAGCTTTCCTTGACCAGCCGTTTCAGCATTGCAGAAGAGCAGGAAGGCGAGAAGATAGAAGAATCCGGCGCCCAAGTCCGGTAGAGCGGAAATCCATGCGACGGCTTCAACATGCAGCGGGTGCACGAGCCAGAGGAAGGCGCCAATTAAAGCAGCAGTTTCGCTCGGCAAAAGTTTCCGTCCCAGACCATAGACCAGCCACCCTGTGGCAGCATAGAGCGTGAGGTTAACCAGGTGGAAGGGAGTTGGGTCAGAGCCTGCCAGGCGGTAGATCAACCAGTAAATCGCGAACTGCAGAGGGCGGTAGAAGAAGTTCGAGTGGCCGCCTTGGAACGCCCAAACGTCACCGGTGAAGATATGCTTCCAGAAATGCGGGTTCAGGATGAAGGGGTTCTCAACGATGAGGGGTGAATCGTCGAAAACAAACCCGTTCGTCAGCGTCCTGCGATACACTGTGAAGGCGAGAAGGAATAAGAGCGCGGCGCACAGCCCGCGATGCCTTTCCAGAAACTCATCCCCGGCGTTGTTGAGCAACACCCGACCTCGCACTTAGCGTTTTCCCCGCCTCCTGCAAACCGCAGCGGAATTACGGGCGATGGGAACCGGCAGAATGATCCCCTCAAGAGGGTATTATAGCTTTGCCCACAAAACCGCGCACGACATCTTATCGGAATAGAGAAAATCAGCGAGGCAGGGGTCTGGCGCCGTGAAGCAGCAACGCGCCTTCTTGTTTGAAATTCCGCATTTGCTCCGCGTCACGGAACCAGCGCCCCGTGTAAACATCTGCCGTTGGCGAGCGGTCAGGGATGCGTTGATAGGCTACATCATGGAATCCCGCTTGCCTGAAGAGCTCGGCCCACCCAGCGGCGGAGAACAAATGGGTCGGCACCTTCAACAACTCACCCCATGGGTGGCGATGCGGATTGTCGCGGTAGTAATTGATGAGAATCCAGGCCGAGCCGCCGGGCGAGAGGACTCGGAAGATTTCGCTGAGGCCCCGCGCGGGGTCAGGCCAATAATAGGCGGACTCGACGGAGAGGAGCTTGGTAAAGAAGCCGCTGTCCCAGGGAATATCTTCCACTTCCCCGCATGAGAAAACGGCATTGGGCAGTTGGGCGCTCAGCGCCTCCGCCCGCCGGACCATGGCATCGGAGACATCAATGCCCGCCGCCAGACCGGCGGAAACAAGCGGCGCCATTCTGCGCACCAGCCAGCCCGTTCCGCAGCCCACGTCGAGAACTTTGTCCTGGGGCTTGAATTCGATGAGCGCCAGCATCGGCTCGACGATGGGGAGATGATGTTGTTCCATCTCGTCGCCGCGGCCCGCTTCAGCCCAGCGGTTGAATTCCTCGCGAAGCTGTTGTTCAGGTGATTGGCCAGTCATGTGATACGGATGACCTATATAGTTATTTATCGGAGGGCAGGGCAAGCCCTGCCCCTACAACTCGTAGGGGGACGGCTTGCCGTCCCCTGCTTGTCCCATAATTGCCGGCTTCGGTTCTAAGCTGGAACGGGTTTGGCGTTCTGGATCGTAACCTTTGGTTCACTTGCAGAAGCCGGGACGGTCAAACCGTGCTCGCGAAGTAAGGCGACGTGTTCCTCCATGCCCCACTTCGCTTTGTAAAGACAATCTTCAATGGAGTTGCCGACGCCAGTAAAGCCTTCCAGGTCGGGAGAATAGAACCCGAAGAAATTGGGGTCTTCGGTTGCTTCGATCATCAGGGAGTATTTCAAGTCAATCATGACTGTTCGGGAGTTTCCGACTAAAGTGTGACGTCGAGCCGACCCCTGGGGATTGCCAGTTCCGTTGCCATTTGCTCCGCGACCTTCTGGAACTTTTCGCTGTTTCCCCGGTCGAGCTTCTTGATGCTTGTCCACTGGGGGACCTCCTCCTGGGACAGGCCCTTTCCCTTTGCCCACTTCAACAGTTTTGTTGCAACTCGATTGTCCAGCGGCACCTCAAGCACGTCCTCTAAATGATCCAACGCATAGGCGGCACACAGGAATCGGTTCAGCGATGCCATAACCATGAAAATGTTCATGGATTTCCTGGCTGGCCCCCAGAGCCCTTTGATCGGAAATTTTTCCATCAACGCCTGCGTCTTGCGCTCCAGCCAATCTGGATATCCTGAGGGATCGATAGTGCTCAACGGCGTCAGGTCAATACCCCTAAGAAACTCCTGCGCCGTGCCCACGAAATGCCCCGCTCCCAGGTTCCTGAGCGCGGAGGGGGTAATACCCACATAGGCGATGTAACACTGCATCGCGCTCAAGTGAGTTTGATCCTGCATCACGCGTTCCATGAGAGCAAGCAGGTCGCGAGGAACCAACTTCTTCGCCACCGGATCGACCATGAAACCCAAACCCTCCAGTGCCGTCGCCCCCAGAACCGCTTCTTCGCCAGGCTCACCAAACGCAACCGGCACCGGAGCTTTCCGTCCGTCAATCGTCAACAGCACTGCGGTGATGTCCCTCTCCAGTCTTCGCCCATCTGCAAGCGCAAATGGCAGACGCGAGAAAGCCGTGACTCCGAGCCTTTCAAGGACGTCCCGCGGAATCCAGGACAACGTCGCCCCGGTGTCCACCAGCAGCGTGACCTCCGCGGCCCGCGAAGGGGCGGCCAGACTTGCCAGTTTTACTCTCACGTCAAACATTCCCATGGGCATTTTCCTGCCTTTCGTAAGCTCCTAGACGCGTTGCCGATGGTCCTGGATGGATGTATCTGGGATAAAGGCGCTCACCGGCGGCCCTCGTTGACCAAGTCTTTGATTCTCAGGCCACCTAACGTCACTCCCTTGCGGCGCTCTCGAATTCGGGCCGCTGCTCGTTTGGGATCACGCTTTTCTGCTCGCTGCAGGAAGCCGTGCTCTTTCTCTCGCAAGGCCTCTAAAGCACACCCAATTACCTCCTCGGCGGTTCCAAAGTGACCGGCCCGGAGTTCCTCGTTTACCATTCGCTCGTGTTCAGGGTTGAGAGTCAAAATCATTCGATACGTTTTCCCGCTATTTATCCACCCTGGCCAGCAGCTCCACGAATTTCTGCTCGCGCTCGCCCTGGTTCAATCCCAATTGCTTCTCCATGACCTGAGTGGTATTCATGGAGCAGAACTTGGGGCCGCACATGGAGCAGAAGGCGGCGTCTTTGTAGGTTTCGTTCGCCAAGGTTTCGTCGTGCATGGAGCGGGCCATTTCCGGGTCCAGGGAAAGCTCAAACTGCTTGTTCCAGTCGAAGAGGAAGCGGGCA
>Ga0208191_1001478_pt1 | contig 11661 bp, 10 predicted proteins | sample June2015DPH_13_5_FD_184709 | JGI IMG/M metagenome (GOLD analysis project Ga0208191, IMG submission 184709) | Peatland microbial communities from SPRUCE experiment site at the Marcell Experimental Forest, Minnesota, USA - June2015DPH_13_40... | ecosystem: Environmental > Terrestrial > Soil >... | reverse complement strand
CTCCTCACCCTGGGGCAGAGCGAGGGCGGTTCCGGTCGCGCCGGTGATGTACTGCGCGCGTTCCACTAACAACTGGAGTGCGGAGTCCAGTTCCGTTTCGCCAAGCGTGCGGCTCCCATTAGAGTTGTCGCCAACTGCGCCATCTGGGACGACCGCTCCTGCTGCAGACGACTGATCCGTCCCCGCGCTCGTGTCCCCGGTGCTCGCAGGCGGAAATCGATCTTCGGGTTGGGCGGATCCGTGCATGGAGAAGGGGCTGAACCGAGTCTCGCCTCGGAGACTCTGGCTGTCAAGCGCTGGAAGGATCTGCAAGTGGAGAGCCGGGCGTCCCCGCCCGGCCGCCAAACCGCCGGCCGGGCGAGACGCCCGTCCCTCCATTTCGGACTTATACGCGAGAGTTACTGCGACTTTTCGTCCTTGTGCCGCAGCCATTCGATAAACATCTGTTCTTTTGGTTTGTCGTAGGCCATGAGCAGATGGCGGATGCTGCGTCCGCTGACAAAGTGGCAAACTTCTTCGGCCAGATTCTTCGCATGATCGCCGGCGCGTTCAAGAGATTGCGTCATGAAGATAACCTGCAGGCTGGAGTGGTGCGCGATGTTCTCCGGATTCTCGATGTGGCGCAGGAAAATGATATTGCGCAGCCGGTCCATCTCGGCATCGGCGCGGAGCACGTCGATGGCTTTCTTGACGTCGCGCTGGGAAAAAGACTGGCCGACATCGGCCAGCATTTTTTCCAGGATCGTGGCCATCTGCGTCAACTCGCGGGCATCCTGCGAGTCGATGCGTCCTCCCGCAGCTTGCGCGCTGGTGGCAAAACTTAACAGCAGGTCCCCGATGCGCTCCAGTCCGATCATGACTTTCATGCACGCGAGCAACTGCCCGGTTTCGGCTTCCGGGACCCGCGTGATAATCGAGGTCACACCGTTGTCCACCTCCACATCAATGGCATCAAGTTCTTTTTCGCACTGCCGGATGGCGTTCAGGCGGGACATCGATCCGGTGGCAATTCCCTCGGCGGCAATGGCCGCGGCCTCGCGAGCCAGTTCGCAGGCTTCCACGGTTCGTTGCATCAATCCCGAGTGCGAGGGCTCAGGCGAAGGTGTTTTCACGCTGGCTGTGCTCATAAGCAAAACCGCCCTGCTTCCTTGGATGCCGGATCCGCTCTAGTGGACGCAATTGGTATCGCTCCAGAGTGTGACACACACACTCCCAGAAAAAGCATAAGTCCCGGCGTCGCGCGGCAGGTTACAACCCGATGAATTTCTTGTTGTCGCCGAATGAAATAGTCAGAGAATGACCGCGATTCGCTGCGAACAGGCGAAGCTCTGCAGGCTGGGCTCTCCAGCAACCGTTCCAAACGTGGCTACACGCACTTTTCAAGTGGCGGGAATCCAGCGCGCGATGGTTAGTATTACCATCGTTATCTCGCTCAGACTTCTCAATAGCTGCACAATGTTTCAATGGGATTGGATCTGCTCTTTCTCGGTTTTCTTCAGCGAATTGCAGTGGGGGTAGGTACGGTATTTGTTTTACTCCTGGTCATCTGGCTCGGGCTGCCCCGCCGCTCGGCGATCGTCGTCAGCCGTCGAACAATACGCTAACTGCCATCGCCATAGCTAGCGTTCCCCCATTTGACTGAATTCGATGCCTCGTGAGATAGTGGCCTGCTCCGATCACTCCAACTGACTGTCAACGCAAATACTTTTGTTGCTCCCAAAATGTTCAGCCTCATTCCCAGGGATAACAGCTTCTTCGCGATGTTCTCCGCGATGTCCGACAATCTCATCGCCGGCGCTCGCGTCCTGGTCGATCTCTTCGCAAACTACCAGGATGTCGAAAAACAAATCGAACAGATTCACCGCATCGAACGCGAGGGCGATGAACTCACCCATGCCATCCTGACCAAACTCAACCAGACATTCATCACCCCCTTCGATCGCGAAGACATTCACGAGCTGGCCTCCAAGCTCGATGATGTCCTCGATTTCATCAATGCTTCCGGCGCCCGCATCGTGATGTATCGGATCACGACTCCGCCGCCCGCCGCCGGAGAAATGGCCGCGATCATCTTGAGGCAATGCCAGGAATTGCAACAGGCTGTATCTCTCATGCAGAAGAATGGCAATATTCTGGCCCACTGCGTGGAGATTAACCGCTTGGAAAACGAAGCAGACCAAGTGTCCCAGCAGGCCATCGCCACGCTGTTTGACCACGAAAAAGATCCCATTAACCTCATAAAAATTAAGGAATTGTTGGAATGCCTCGAGCGGGCGACCGACAAGGCGGAAGACGTCGCCAACGTACTGGAAACGGTTGTATTGAAAAACACATGAAGGCCCATAATTCATTCAAATAGGAAAACTGGTGAAGCCTGATCTGCTTCTGCTGATCGTCACAATACTGGTCGCACTGATCTTCGATTTCCTGAATGGATTTCACGACGCCGCCAATAGCATTGCCACCGTGGTCTCGACCCGGGTCTTGTCCCCCAAGCTCGCCGTATTGTGGGCGGCGTTCTTCAATTTTGTGGCCGCGTTTCTTCTCGGGACCGCCGTCGCCAAGACCATCGGCGGAGGCATGATCCACATCGAAAGTGTGACCCAGTACGTCGTCATCACAGGCCTTTTCGGCGCCATCGTTTGGGACCTGCTGACGTGGTGGTGGGGGCTGCCGACTTCCTCCTCACATGCCTTGATTGGCGGCTACGCGGGCGCGGCCGTCATGCGATCCGGATGGCATGTGATTATTGCCGAGGGTTGGTACAAGACCCTGATCTTCATTGTGGTGGCGCCAGTCATGGGACTCGTCCTGGCCTTTACCTTCATGGTTGCCGTCTTCTGGCTTCTGCGGAATAAAGCCCCACGACCAATTGACGCCTGGTTTCGCAAGCTGCAACTCCTCTCGGCGGCGGCGTACAGCCTCGGCCACGGCGCCAATGATGCCCAGAAGACCATGGGAATCGTGGCCTCCGCTCTCTACGGAGCGCATTATTTAAGTTCGACGGAACTAGCCGGCAACTGGGGGAGATTTCACTGGCCCATCATCTTGGCAGCGCATGCGTCGATCGCGTTAGGAACATATTTTGGTGGTTGGCGGATTGTTCACACGATGGGATCACGCATCACCAAGCTCAGGCCGGTAGGAGGATTCTGCGCTGAGGCGGCGGGCGCGATCACCCTGTTTTCCACCGCGCTCGCCGGGATTCCCGTAAGCACCACCCATACCATCACCGGAGCGATCGTCGGAGTCGGAGCCGTAAATCGGCTCTCGGCAGTGCGCTGGGGCGTCGCGGCCCGCATCGTCTGGGCCTGGGTTCTCACCATCCCAGCCGCGGCGCTGGTAGCCGCAGCTGCGTTCTGGTTGGTGCGATTCATTCACCCAGGGGCATAGACTAGCAGTCTCCGGGAGAACTGAGCTGGCGAGAGTCCGTCTTCACAGCTCAGCCTGCTGCAAAATACCGATTTATCGTCAACCAGGAGCCAGTCACTCAATCATCCGCAGGTGCAAACGTAAAGCTGTCATGGCGTCACCTTTGTTTTTTCGCCATAATCCGAGGTATGGCTCTCATTGTTTTCCTCCGAGGAGTAAATGTTGGTGGACACAAAACGTTTCGCCCGAGCATCGTCGCACGAGAACTATGCGCCTATGATGTCGTAAATGTGGGTGCTGCGGGCACGTTTGTCGTTCGTAAACCTGGATCTCGAGCAAAGTTCCGTACTGCATTGCTCAGCAAGCTGCCGTTCAGCACGCAAGTTGTGCTGTGCGATGGCCGCGATCTTATCCGCCTGGAGAAGGTGAATCCGTTTGGGACTGAGCCGTCACCCCCGGACGTAGTTCGGTTCGTGAGCATCCTATCGAAAGCCGGTGGTCTCCGGGCACCGCTTCCAGTCACGTTTCCCACCGACGGGGACTGGTTGGTACAGGTGATGGCGTCAAAAGGCCAATTTGTGTTTGGAATGTACCGTCGCCATATGGAGACGATTGGGTATCTTGGCCAGATCGACAAGCTTTACGGCGTGCCGGCGACGACACGGAATTGGAACACGATAGTTGCGATCGTGCGGATCTTGAAGGGCCAGACGAAGACGCGATAACGATGTTCGATTACCTTCAAAACCCTCGATGAGTGTAATCGGGATGTTGCAACAATAACTTGAGATTGCGACGAACCTCTCTCGGGCAAACGACAACTTAAATGGCAGGTGAAACAGCGTGCGATTTTACTTGCACGCCTCGGGTATAGCGCCGTTCCGGGCCTTAAGGTTGATTTTGAGAGCCTGGTAGCAGGCCTGGTTATCGTAACTAGGCCTCCCTATCCAAATGCGCAGGATGCGGCTTAGTTCCTTAAGATTGGCCTCTTCCGCAGGAGTGCTTGCTTCCACGTCGGCCTCATCCACGAAGAAGGACATACGATCCGCAGTGCCACTCTCATTCGTATAGATCACGGCCCGCAGTGCTGCCTTAGCGTAGTCATCGCTAATCCTGCTGTCCTTGCTCTGGCACAGAGCAGACGCGGTGAGGAGGACTATCGATGCCATGCAGACGTTCATTTTGTTAATCACTGGTTCTCTCCCGCCGCGCTACTCTGCGCGGCTAATCTTTATGCCGAATCACCGAACAACTCCAAGAGGAAGTTCACTTTGTGCGTTCTTTTCAGAGAACGGTTGCCGAGAGCATACTTGCGCTCTGAAGCCTAGCATCTATAGTCATTGCTGAAAACAGGCCATAGCGCTCATTGAGGGTTTTGAGCGTAATCGGGATTTTTGCAACAGCGACCGCAACGCGGACTGTCTAATTTGCTTCAAGTGCAGTGAGAATTTCTTGGTTGCTCATAATGGCGGCGATTTTGTCTTTCATGTACTTCATCGAAATGTCATGGTGTTCTCGGTCGTAGGAATCGACGCAGTCCGCCGCCACAATAGTTTCCCAGTCTCTCTGATATGCATCAATCGCCGTCACGCGGATGCAGGCGTGCGTATTAATTCCGGCAAGAATAATTGCGTCAGGCCGTAGTCGTCGGAGCAACTGATCAAGCTCGGTCTGATAGAAGGCGCTGTACCGTTTCTTTATCAGCACGGGGTCTGATGAAGCAACCGCCAGATCAGCGGCAATCTGGCATCCGGTCGTCCCCTTGATGGTGATCCGAATACCCTTAGTTCTCATTTCTGGAAAGGCATCGCTGAGATCAGGCTCGAACTCCTGGCGAACCCAAATGATTGGGTGCCCATGTTGACGCATAAGGCCAACGAGGTCGTTGATCGACCGGACCAGCTGTTGCTTAGGGGCCGGTAACCATTTCTCAAGAAAATCATTCACCATGTCAATGACGATTAGGACTGGCCGTCGCATGGTTAGAAAAGTTAGCACACCTGCGCTTTTGAATCGCGGAGAATTCAGACGGGTCAATTGGCGAAACCAGGCCATAGCGCTCACGACCCGGACTGGCCGGGTTCCGACCGGTCGGATCACTGGCAACTCGGAAACTCCTCCGTTATAAGCAACTACGCTGATTCCGGCTCGGAAGCGGTCAGCGTGAACAAAAAGCTCGAGCCGTGGTTGAGTTCGCTCTCGGCGCGAATCGCCCCTCCATGTGCCAGAACGATATGCTTGGCAATGGCAAGCCCCAGCCCCGTACCCCCGGATTCCCGCGAGCGAGCTTTATCGACGCGATAAAAACGCTCGAAAAGACGGGGCAGATGCTCGGAAGAAATGCCGGGCCCGAAGTCCCGGACGTAGAACTCGACTCCGAATTCGACGCCGCCCGACGCCGCGCGGGCTCCGAGAATAACTTTTTTCCCTGACGCCGCGTACTTCAACGCATTCTCGATCAGGTTGGAAAAAATCTGGTGGATAGCTTCGCGATCCGCATTCACATGGCCGGCGGGGACTGAGTTTTCAACCACCAGTTCGACGCCATAGGAGCGTGCCACTTCGCGGAAACTTTCCAGAGCATCCTGCAGCAGTTCTTCGGCGCTGACCCGCTCGATGCCGAACCTCTGCTCGCCCGATTCGACGCGCGCCAGCGTGAGCAGGTCTTCCGTTAGGCGGGTCATGCGGGCCGCATTCTTGCGGATGATTTCCAGGAACTCGCGCACGTGATTGTCGGCCAGAGGACTGTCGAGCAGCGTCTCCGTGTATCCCTGGATGGAAGTCAGCGGAGTGCGCAGCTCGTGGGAAACGTTGGCGATGAAATCGCGGCGGCTCTTTTCCATGCGTTCGGTCTCGGTGAGATCGCGAAGCACGGCGACGGCGCCGCCGCCGGGCATGGGTGCCGCGGTGACATCGAAGATGCGGCCGGAAGCGATGGTGTTCGCGCGCGCCGAAGTCACCACCTGGCCGCGCGCCGCCCCTTGTATCGCAGCCAGAAAATCCGGGTCGCGCACGCTGTCGATCAGGGGCGCATTCAGGCGGGGTGCATGAAGAAGCAAACGGTTCATGCCGCGATTGGCCCACTGTATACGCCCGTCGGCATCGACCGCGACCACAGCGTCCTGCATGCTGTTGAGCAGAGTTTCCAGCTCGCGCTGGCTGGTTTGCACGCGAGCGTAACTTTCTTCCACACGGCGCGTCGTCTTATCGAGTGCCGCCGCCACCTGCCCGATCTCGTCCGTCGCCGTGGACGCGATTCTGGCGGTCAGATCCCCGCCCGCCACGCGCTCGGCAAACGTCACGATCCGCTGCAGACGCCGGCCAACATATTGGGAAGCAACCGCTGCCACCATCACCGCGAAAACTAAGGCGCTGAACGATCCCCAGAACAGGGCCAAGACCAGCGGACGATCCGTAATTTCCATCTCCGGCAACGGATACGCCAGCCGCACCGCTCCTCCAGAAACCGGCGCCGCCACATACAAGAAAGGAATGTTAAGAGTTTGACTCTTGCGTTCCTCCACGCCGACTTCGCCGGCAAGGGCAGCAACAAACTCCCTGCGATGCGCGTGATTCTCCATCGTGCTGGGATCGGCTTCCGAATCGGCCAGCACCTTGCCGGTTGGATCAATGACGGTGGCGCGGGCTCCAGCCGCCTGGCCCTCCTGGGCGGTAATGTCGGCCAGGGAGTGCTGCCGGTCCGCCTCCACGCGATAGGCGAACATCAACGTTTTCTGTTTGAGATTGCGTTCGATCTGCTCGCGCAGGGTGCGTTCCCAGACCCTGTGCACGGTCAACTGCAACGTGATCGCGGTTACGCCAATCACCAGCAGAAACACCACCATCAATTTAACGAAGATGCGGCTTGTCAACGCGCGACCTCAAAGCGGTAGCCGGCCCCCCGTACCGTCTTCAAGTAGCGCGGGCTCTCCGGATCGGGCTCAATCTTTTCACGGATGCGTCGCACATACACGTCCACCGAGCGAGGCGTGACGTATGCCGTATCTCGCCAGACCGAGTCAAGCAACTGGTCGCGCGTGAAAACGCGTCCGGCGTGGCGCATGAAGTGGTCGAGCAGCCGGAATTCGGTGGCCGTGGTCGCCACCTGTTGCCCGCGAACAGTCAACGTCATCGCGCCCGGGTCAATGTGGATTTCGTCAATCTTGGTTGGCAGCGGCGGCAGCGGCCGCTCAAAACGACGCAGCACCGCTTTCACCCGGGCCACCAGTTCGCGCGGGCTGAAAGGCTTGGGGATGTAGTCGTCAGCGCCCAACTCCAGCCCCAAAACGCGATCCGCCTCGCCGCTCTTGGCGGTCAGGAAAATCACCGGGACCGATGCCAGCGACACCGACTGCCGGATCTGGCGGCAAAGTTCCAGCCCGTCTTTTCCCGGCACCATGATGTCCAGCAGAAACAGCGCCGGACGCTGGCGTTCGGCATCGGCCACAACCAGATTGCCGGTCGAGTAGAGGCGCACGTTAAAGCTGGCCCCTTCCAGATGATGGCGAACCAGGCGCGAAATATCCGGGTCGTCTTCCACTACATAAATAGTCGGCTTCACGCGAACCATTGTATCTGGGAAGTGTTTCAATTCGATACCGGAGTCCAATCCGATTTTGTAACACTCCGGAGGGGTGTCCGACCTTAGCCCAGCGCTTCAGCGCTGGGAAAACCGGAAGAATTTGATTCAAGTCCCGGAGGGACGTCACTCAAAATGAGTTACCTCCGTTATCTTTCATATTGTTAGCGTCAGAGCGAGACTCCTATCAGTGGAAGTTTAGTGAAACCCACGAAGGAGAATCGCTATGGACGCAGCCGCGGCAGCACCGGCACCGGTTATCAAACGGCAACGGAAAGCGCGCGCCGTTCCGAAGGTCAGAGTCTACAGCCGTCATCGAAGCGAGTGCAAATGGGCCGGCGACGACACGCGAATTGGCTGCGACTGCCCGAAACAACTTGTATGGTTCCGCGATGGAAAGCTTCACCGCCTGGCCGCCGACACTTGCGACGGTGAAGTGGCGGAGAAAAAAGCGCGCGAGCTGATGAATGGATTCGAGGCGGCTGCCAAGGGTGAGCCGACGCCGATTCCTGCGGGCGCGTTGACGACGCTGCTCGACGATGCAGTGAAGACTTTTCTCGATACCAAGGCCGCGTCTGGGATTACCGCGAAGCACACGGCGAAGCTCAAATTTGAACTCGAACACTTCTCCCAGTTTGTTCTCGGCAAAGGACTGGTGAATCTCGGCGACATCAAGACGGAACATGTGGTTGCTTACCGCAATAGTCTGACCGGCGCGCAGAACACCCGCGCGAAGAAGGTTTTCCGCCTGATCGGCTTCTTTCGTTTCTGTGTCGAGATGGGCTGGATTCAGAGGAACATCGCGCAGGCACGGGCGGTGAAGCTAAAGTACGACGACACGCAGACCCCGAAGGCTGTCACGGATAGCCAGTTCGAGACGCTGCTGGCCGCTGTACCGAAAATGAACGGGCGCACCACCGATGACCAGCGCCGCAAGTTGCGCGGCCTGTTGCTGCTCATGCGGTGGTCTGGGCTTGCGATCCGGGACGCCGTTTGCATTGAGCGCGCCCGGTTCGATCGTAAGGGCACCCACACCACACTATTCTTGCACCGTGCAAAGACTTCGCAACCGGTGTACGCCACGCTGCGGAACGAGATCGTGGACGAAGTCTTTGCATCGGCAAATCCGGACGGTCGATACCTGTTTGTCGAATCAGTGCCCCAGGACGAGCGTGGTCTTGATCTGCTGGTTAAAGGGTGGGGCCATCTGTTTAGAAAGCTGGGCCTGCTGGCCGATCTGCGCGACGATCACAGCCAGCCCCTACACTTCACCAGCCACAGCATGCGCCATACGTTCGTTTTCTGGGCGCTCAATGCCGGACTTCCGACCGAAGACATCGCGGCCCTGATCGGTGATAGCGTCGAAATCGTAGCACGTCATTATTCGTCTTGGATTGCTGGTCGCCAAGAACGCCTCTCCGAGCGCATGTTGCAAGCCCTGAACTAGAGATTGCGCTTGTTGGGACGACATTGATGCCAAGCAAGGAGACGGTGTGACCACCACTTTCAAGCCAAGGAACACTTCGACCGGTCACCGGAGGAATAACCTCCCGGTGGCGAATTTGCCACGCGAGCTGGGGTGGAGGCAAAAAAGCGGAAATCGAGAAAACGTCCAGGGGACCACGGTCAAAGTAGAGTCGATTTGAATGACGGCGTGACCCGCAGCTTGCGCTGTCTCTTGGTGTTTTGGCCAGTTACTCCACCTAACTAACTCGACAAAAAGGCTTGATTTGGCCAGTAACTTGCTGTATGATGATCTTACTTCAAGATCGTTGGCCTCGCGCGGACGCACCGCGCGCAACCGTCAGGGTGCAACGATTGTTATCGGGAAGGCGTTGTGTAGCCTTGTGACCGCGCTCGCGGTCATCGCCCGCAATAACAGACGGCTCTAATCGGAGTCCGTCTCGTGACCGAACCCTTTTTGACTGTTCCAGAAATTGCGACAATTCTACGCGTTGACCGTCATACCGTCTGTCGGCTTTTTGCTGACGAACCAGGCGTCGTCGTAATCGGCAACCGTGAGACTCGTCGCGGCCAACGCAAATACCGAATGCTCCGCGTACCGACTGCTGTGTTGAATCGCGTTGTCGCGCGCATGACGGTGCGCTGACAAATACTGAAGTAACTCGCCGCCGGCAAAACGATGATCGAGGTCGACCGATGGGCACCAAGGACGAAAAGTGCTTCGGCGAGCGCCCGCGCTGGTTCCAAAGCAGCGGGCAGAGCAGCGAAGAAAGCAGGCACGAGTTGCTGACACCGAAACCGCAAGACATGCGACGCCCAACCATCTGGCTGATGACGAGCCAGTGCGAGCGGCGACCGCGGACGCAGCGCTGGCGCTGTCTGGCGTGCAAGGCTCGACGGAATCCGAAGCAGCGCAGTGGGGTGACACCATGAAGTGCCTGTTTCGCGGACGAGAAATAGACAGCGCAACTGATCCAGAGTATCTGGCATGGTACGCCGAAATCACGTCGAAGATTTCGCCGGACGATTACGAGCCAGACTTCAAGACGCCCTCCGAAATAGACAGGGCGAGCCTTCAGGCGCAGCGCGTGAGTCGCGAATAATGGCGCTTTCTCTGCACGCTGCGGGCGAAGAGAAGAGTCGCTCAGGCTCGCTGGCGGAAAGAAGCCAAAGCACGGCGGGCGCAGTTCCCGCTCCATGAGAATTTCGACGAACTCTGGGCGTCACTGCCGAAATGCCCAGCGGGTCATTACCGGGTGCTGGGCGATGAGTTCTTCTCGATGTACACGCTCTTCTGGCTAGGTGACTACGACACGCTCAAAGAAGCGAAGCGCAGAGCGGACGGGTTGAACAGTCTTTACAACTGGCGCGGGTACCCGCGCCGCCGTCACCTGATCGCGAGGGGGCAAGAAACCGGGTGGGGTGTGGACAGCCATGATTGTCTCCCTTAGCCCGGCTACGGGATCTCCAATACGCGCTGCCAACTGGGAATAACCGAGCTGCCGAAGAGCTGAAACCGGGCGGTTCGGAAGCCAAAACTGGTTGTCTGGGCAGCTGCACCATAAGCACACAAGAAACACACCACCTTACCTGCCAGCCCCCCACTCGCGATTCCGGAAACGGATAGAGGGATGGAGATTCTCTCTCAAGAGCAAGAGCAAAACCAAGTGCTAGAACCGATTCGCAGAACAGTACGCGGAGATGCAGCGGAGTCAAGACAACTTTTACTGGTCGCAAATGTTGAAGCATTTACCGGAGCAAATACGTGGTCCGGTTCCAAACAAGAAACAGCGAGAACAAGTGATACGGCACCTGCGGGGTAAGCGCTCGTTAGAAATTTCAGCGCTATCTTAACGCGATGCGTGACTGGATTGGCGAGCCAGAAATGCGGACTGAAAACCGTCGATTCCAGTGGTTCGCCTCAATCGCCTTGAGTTGACTCGCAACATCCCACCTTAGGCGACAGTTTTCGGACACCGAGCAGCATGTCCCGGCCCACATTTGCCAAGTCCGGTTAGCCGACCAACTGGGAACTACTCCATTCTCGGACACAAGCGCGTTTCCCCAGTACCGATCTGGTGAAACTTCCGAGAAGAGGACTTCTGGCCCGGAACAGTTGGGAGATTGCCTGTCATCCGACCGGAACCAGTGCCTACGACGCACCCGAATCGCTGCAACTCCCAGGTCAGGATTTCTAGACAATGGACAACGCGTCATCGGGAAGTCGGCGGAGGAGATGCCGGTCC
>Ga0208191_1001477_pt1 | contig 11661 bp, 10 predicted proteins | sample June2015DPH_13_5_FD_184709 | JGI IMG/M metagenome (GOLD analysis project Ga0208191, IMG submission 184709) | Peatland microbial communities from SPRUCE experiment site at the Marcell Experimental Forest, Minnesota, USA - June2015DPH_13_40... | ecosystem: Environmental > Terrestrial > Soil >... | reverse complement strand
CAACCCATCCGAGCACGAGTAGGTAACGCACATCGTGGAAAGCGGACACTCCTGGCACGCAGGACTATTCGCCGTGCAAGTCATGGCTCCGAGATCGAGGAGGCCAAGGTTGTATTCTCTCACCCCTCGCAAAGGTAGAAGAGAATCTGCAGCCGCCCACACGTCCGGGTCCGTGTGTGCTCGCGCTCTCCGACCATGTATGCCTAGCGCACGCCGAAGTATCCTGATGACATTGGTATCGACCAGGGCTACCTCCTTGCCAAATGCGAAGCACTGCACCGCCCTGGCCGTGTACGTTCCAACGCCCGGGAGACTCCTGAGTTCATCCGCATCGGCCGGCACCTCGCCATCATATCGAAGAACTATCGCCTCCGCTGCATCGACCATCAACCGCGCACGCCCAGCGATCCCGAGTGGTTTGAGTAGCGCGCGGACATCTTCGAGAGGAGCGTCCGCCAACTGAAAGACGCTAGAGTACTGGCGGATGAAGTCGGAATAGACAGACGCTACAAGGGTAGCGGTCGTCTTTCGAAGCATCATCTCGGCCATCAGTATCTCGTACGGGTTGCGCGACCGACGCCACGGGAACTCCCGACCGCAATCCGCGAACCACGCAACGATCGCGCTAGAGAACGCCCTCCCTACAACGCGAGCGGCAGGAGTCGCTCGGCGATTGCTTTGCTTAGTAGTGGGCATACGGCATTTGCCAGTTGCTGCTGCTTGTGCAAGATTCCTCCCGGTCGGCCATCAGCCGTGCCGGCGAACCGGAACCAGTCGGGAAAGGATTGAAGCCTGGCGGCCTCTCTGACTGAAAGCCCTCTGCATTGCCGCGGATGCACGATCATGCTCTTGCGATAGTGGCCTATTGTAATGGAGGGCCCGCTTTCGCGCAACCGTCGGTAGATATTGCTGTGTGTTCGCTCCACGGCCGTGTAATTCGTAAGGGCTTGGACGATGTCCTTCCAGTTTTGCCCGACCCGCAGCAACCTGTAGCGATCGAGTACGTATTGGGAGTGTCTGGAGGCGATATGGTCGGTGATGATCCCGCGTGGCGCTCCATGCCGCATCTGCCGGAGGAAGTGATTCCGCTCCATCGTATCCGGCGAAGGCTCGGTGTAGTCCAGCCAGTCATCGGAGGCACCGTTCGCGATGCGCGGAAGGTCGGATATTGCCTGGCGCACGGTTGTATAAGGTGAGCCGGAGCTTAGCCCGTGGCTCGGCATGGGAAAAGGCCCCCACTGACCGAAGTCGTCTCGCGAGGCAGCTAAGTCGCGGTGTAGAGCAATGAGGAAGAATCGAGCACGGTACTGAGGGACCCCGTACCAAACCGCGTCCAGAAGCCGAGCATACGTTGTATATCCTGCGCGCGTCAAGGACCTTGCGACCTGCTCCGCGGCGGATATTGTCCCGCCAGGCCCGGGCCGCTTTGTCCAGAGGATGCCTTGTACATTCTCCATCACAACTATGCGAGGCTTCAGTCGACGGACGCACTGAAGGAATACATCTAGCATGGAGTTGTTAGGGTTCTCAGCATGCCAGCTGTTACGGTTCGCCGTGGAGAAGCCCTGACATGGAGGGCCGCCGATCAGGATATCCGTGGACCCCGCAGCACCCACGCTATCGACAAGTCGGTCCATTGAGCGGCGCTGGCGTAGGTCAGTGGGAGGGACGTCGAGCGGTGCTTGCTCGGGTAACTCTGCCAGGTGGTATTGAAAGTACGAGTGGTTCCGCCGGAGGGTGGCGACGTAGATCGGTTCTACCTCAGCGGAGTAAAGGATCCTGTAGCGGGATTCAGGATTGTTCGCCAAGAGGAAACCGAGGCCGAGACCACCGGCCCCCGCGAACACCTCCACGACATTAAGGACCGCGTTTCGCGACGCGGGATGCGGGGTTGCGGGGCCGGCGCTGGGGGGCTGGAAAGGTAGTGCGAGGTCATGGAGGTGACCAACGCGGATGTTTGGGCGCCCGGGAATATCGATGTACCGTGTGGAGCGACGGGGTCCGCTCTCTGCTAGCGGCGAAGCGTCGTTGGGAAGCCGAGGCCTCGCAGCCCTGCGTATAATCGTTCGCACCCAGCGGGACCACGCTGCGTAAGACAGGAGCTGAGGAAGGTCGAGATCGCGGAGATTGGTTAAGACAATCCTTAGGTCGGCTTCTATGTCGATGACGGAACCAGGTGTGTACGCGACGACCCTTAGTGATCCGTCGCCAGCCTCCCCAAGTTCCGCCGCCGCAAAGGCCGTGGGAGTGGGGGATTCGGGGTTGGGTAGCCAGTAGACAGTCCAATGAGCGTGCGCCAGGACATGGTCAAGGAGTTTGGCCGGCCCTGGGCCGGTGCGAATGCACGAAACGCTGCGGCTGCTTCTGTGAACTTCGACTGCTATACTAAGGCCGCGGCGAATTGCAGCCGGAATGAAGGTGGCAGTGCCGCCGTATCGCGGCCCAGCTATCAGGATGCCGTCGTGGGCTTGAGCCTGGTCAAGAAGCCATAAGGCAATTGCAGGCCGGGTTTGCGGTCTGCCATTCCTTTGGAGTTGGCCCGCATCGTATGATGTGGCGGCGACTGGCCCCTCGTGCCTACCGCGAACGACCTGATGGAGCTGGACCGTGATGGTGGTTCTTCGGTCGGCCACTCCTCGGGTGGCGTGGTGCGCTGCGGTCTGAGAGTCGTCTTCGATAACCCAGAGCGTCGGTGATGAGCGTGTGTTGGGTTCGCGTGCATGTGGTGTAGCGGTAGTGCTGCGTGCCGAGGCGTGCGGCGGTGTTGGAACTGAGGTCATGGTGTCGCTGCGTGGAACGCTGAGGCTGATGGTGTGATAAGTGTTGCTGACGATGGCGTCTACGGAAGTTGGAAGGAGTGGGTCACCGGATCCTCGCGAAATAGTGTTCTTATACACCACCGCGGTGATGATGTGATGGTTCATGTGAGCTTGTCAATAGGTGGAGGCTTCGGAACCACGCTGCAAACGCAGACCGAGGACTTAACCTGCCTCCATGGCGCGTGCACCAGGATGCCTGGCGGCGAAGGGGGAGGAACTCGAGGTGGCTACCTAGGGGGCACATCGGGCCATCCTGCTACCTTGAGTCAGCGGCGAAGTCCGTCTGTTGAGGAATGCTGTACCGAGCTCCCCAAGGTCCTTCGGGTCCGGGAAAGAACCAATCCGAGCATAACATTGCAACCTCTCACACCACGCTAGCGCCTTGAACCACGCTGCCGCGGATGCCCCTGACGGAGTGGGCAACCGTGCGATGCCCCAGACCTGCGATCTGCGAGTCGGTGCCCGTCATGTAACCACTTCCCAAGCCCTTGCTCGCAGGCGAGCGGTTCATCCGCGCCGCGACTGCAGGACGGTCCGCCCAAGCGAGGAAGCAAACGTCCGCAGGTCAGGCGATGCCGTCCAGATCTCAAGTGGACAACTTTGCGCCCCTCGTCGAAGTCATTTCGAGGTTCGCAGGTAACAACTTCGAGGACTCTCTTCGGATCACTCAGCGGAGATGGTTACTTTGACATGACGAAGCGTCTCAGCCGCCGGGAGGCCGTCGTTCTCTCCGAGCCGACGCGCATACTCGACAGCAAGCGCGGTCAGTATCGCCCGCACTTTGGAACTTCCGTTCTGCTCACCACTGATGAGCTGGTGCAGATGCCGCGACGTGATGCCCGCCTCCCGGGCTGTCTCCTCGCGCCGCATCGCCCGGAGCACCGTGGATGCCGCGGCCCACTTCTCAGCCGCCTCCCCGGGATCGGCGTACTCAGCGACCGCCTCGTCTAGACGGTGCAGCATGCCGGCAACCGCCTCATCGAGCCCGGTCGCCTCCTTGCCGATGTTCCGCACCTCGCTCACTCGAACCGGACGCGGGACCAATACCTCCCACGTCTGGCGCGTACAGGGTTTCCCATCAGCGCCGAGCGACTTCGCTTCGGGGTGGGAGCGACAAGAGCAAAGGCTCAAGAAAGTGCGCCATGCTGGCGTCGAGGGTCTTTCTGAATACGCGCACCGCCCGCGCGGTGGCGTCTTTCCTTCCAAGCTGGAGCTGGTGGGTTAGTGACGGAGAGTGCCGAGGGGGGAACGCTGGAAGTAGCTCGAATCCAGGTTCGAGCCGGCGGCCCGCAACGCAGTCATCAGCGGGTCCTGTGCGCGGTCGCCAGTAAGGTAGGTGCTGAGCGGGAGTTGCGCAGCAGCGGTCCCGATAACCTTGAGATCAGAGGCGATCAGGCCGGAGTATCAGCGGTCCCGACGCTGGTTCCAGCAGTCCGTATCTTCTGGGCAGTAGCTCCGCAAGCAATCGGAGATCTGTGACAGAAATGACCAGATCGGTCTTATGCGGTGCCGTGATCTTCCCGTACAAGTGGTTCCAGAGTCTCACCTCCGTGATGCGGCCAAGATCGGATACGACCTCGACGTTGACGTGGCTCACCGCATTGCGGAGGAAGTGCGTTAAGCTGGCAATATCGGTTGGGATCTCATCACCCGTCAGACGCAAAGTCGTGAGCCCCTCGCGATACAGGGCATCGATGGGAACGAGTTCGTGGAGAACCAACCACTCGTCCGCCACAACCACCAGCCAGAGCAACGAGTTGAGTAGCTGCGTTACCTCATAGACCTCGTCGGTGGGTTGATGTTGGGCTACGTATCGGTCTATGAACCCGAGATTGGCGTGTGTCCGCTGTGCGAAGTCTCTCAGTCTCTCTACCTGGGACGCCGAAGCTTCCACAGAACACCTCCTGTCCGGGGACCTCCTCGCAGCCGCCGGGTGGTTGTGACTCTAGCGCTTCAATAGCGGTCGAGCCACTTACTTGCACTGGAGCTCGTCGCCGCCGTGTCGCTCCGAAGGTCGGGTCGATCCGATTGAGCGCGCCATAGGTCATTGTCGCATGTGAGCAGCGACCAGAGTTCCCGCGATTGAGCGAACGTTCTACAAGGAAGACCCACCCTGCATCTTCAGCCTTTATCCTTAGGGGCCCAGAGGCACAAGCTGCAGAGCGACTCCCTGAGCGGCACCCCGAGCCCACATCGGTGACACGGGTGCCAGCCACGCGGCAGAGCGGCGGGCTGGGGCTCGCGGAGCAGCTGGTCGGCGGCGACCATGGCGGCCACCCCGCGATGGTAGCCCGGACGGGTGCGGCCACGGTGCGGATCAGACTGGGCCAAGCTACCGTAAACTCCGGCGCGATGCGCTGGATTCGGATTCGCACGCTCTGGTCTAGGTGAACTCCTCACCGTAGTAGTCGTCGTCGATGCGGTCCAGGTTGTAGGACTGGATCCGAGTGACTCCCACGCCGTGCTCGATCATGAGATCTGCCAGCGTTCGGCCGTCGAGGAGGACTACCCGCATCGACTCGCCGTAGGTCCGGGCGCCCGAGGCGAACGTTGAGGTGGTGATCATCACGCCCTTGCTCGCGCGCTTTCCGGTCAGGCTACCGACGAAGGCCTGAACATCCTGCCGCTGGACCGGACGATCACCCCATCGCTTCGCCTGAACGTAAACGGCGTCGAGTCCCAGCTTGTCTTCCTTGATGATGCCGTCGATGCCCTCGTCTCCCGACTTGCCGACCACGCTCGCCTTGGCGTCTGCGTATGTACCTCCGTATCCCATCTTCACTAGGAGGTCCACCACGATCTCCTCGAAGCGGCGAGGAGAGCAGGCCTTGAGGTGCTCGAGAATGTCGGCAGCCAGCTGGTCGCGCAGGGTCCGCCAGGACCGCTCCAGGGCCTCCTCGGGCGTCTCGTGCTCCTCGGTGGTGACTATCGGCGCAGGGCTGGGGCGGCCACCCTCAGCCCGCCTACGGAACTCTAGGAATGAGGGGTAGCGCTCCAGGAAGGCGTTCTCGATTCGCTCTGGTGACGTCGCCAGCACCTTCCGCCCTTCCTCGGTGAGTTGAACTACGGCACGACGTGGTCGGACGGCCAAGCCCGCTTTCACCAGGTACGTGGTGGCCCAGTGGGTGCGGCTCACGTACAGCGCGCCACGCCCGCTGGGGAGGAGCTCCTCTCGATCCGCGTCGGAGATGTGAACCCGGTTGGCGACACGTTCGATCAGTTCGCGAACCGGCCGCTCCTTGCCGTCCCCGAGGGCCTCAAGGACCGGCAGCATCAGGGTCTGGTAGTCAGGTATAGCCATCGTGCCTAATCCTCAAGCAGCCGGTGAACCAACTCTTCCATCCGCGCGCCTATGCCTTCGTCATCGCGAGCCGCTCGGATCGCTGGACGTACAGCAACAGTCCCGGTGATTGCCCCTAGCGGCTGCCTTTAGGCGGCAGGGTAGCTCAAGGCGATGCGAATCGTTAGCAGACAGGGTGCGATAGGTGAGTTCGGAGCGCTCGTTCCTGACCCGACAATCCGGCCGCCAGGCGACAGCGCTTGCACGGCCGCCAACCACGGGACAGAGGGACGGGCTCGGGCTCGCGGAGCAGGTCCTCGGCGGAGATCACTGACACTGACGGTGATGGTAGACGCCCCGGCGCCGCCGAAGCGTGGCGTAAGCTCACCGGCGCGTAGATAGCCCACTTCCGAGGGGAAGCAGATCTATGGCCGTACGCTGGATGTTCGGAACGATCTTTGTCGAAGACGACGATTTGATCCTCGAACAACACAACACTTACACGACCGGCGTCTTCCGAAAGACGGAACACACGACGGACAGCCGTCGGGTGATCCCGCTCAGGCGGCTTCTGCGCGTTGTCAAGTGGAGCGAGCCCACGGGAGCTCACCTGATGTTCAAGATCAAAGGCGAGGAGTTGTCGCTTGGCTACTTCGGCTGCCGCGACAAGGAGGATGTTCTCGAGCTCCTTGAGGCCATCTCACCCTGGGCCATTGTCGAAGAGGACGGCAACGTATGGCAGGCTGGCCAAGCCGACGTCAGGGCGGCCACCCAGCCTCTCGGTACTCCGGACCCGACGGGCAAAGTTCCCGCCCTGACCTGCGGCAACTGCGGGGCCCCGATCCCTCACCGAGCTCGAACATGCCCCCATTGCGGCGCTAGCCTCGCCTGATCCGAAAGTGATAGTCTGGGGAGAGAGGTCCTCCGATACGACCTAGCGGATACTCCCCGGTCCTTTATCGGGTACGAGAACCCAGCGGTCGACACGGAACCGGCTGGCCGGAGATCCCAGCGCGAAGCAGGACCGCGGCAGGGGCCGGGGTTTGGCGGGCGCTCTGGGGCAAGTGGTAGAGCGCACGGCCCAGGCATCGCCCCGGACTGGGCCCTGCGAGCAGCAGCCCTCATCTATGGCGCGCACTGTAAGCGCCATCGCCGGGCGGACCTACCAGGGGGACCCGTAGTGGGTGAAGCCCGCCCACCAGAACGGGTGGTCGAGCATTGGAAGCGGGCTCTGGTCGACAACCACCAGCGTTCTTGCCTTGGTCGGTTTCGACGTCGATGCCGCTCGCAGCTCGTTGATGGTGCCCCGGTGCGCGAGCGCCGGTCGCTCGCCGGCCAACAGGCGTTGGTAGAAACGGCGGTTGTACTCCGTTGCCTGGTCATTACCGACCGACCACAGGGTGGCGATGACGTGGGCAGCGCCACCGAGCAGGAACCCGACGGGAAGCGAGATCATCTGCTCGGACCGGGTGAGGTCGGGGACCCCGGTCTCACAGGCGGAAAGGTTGACTAGCCAGGCGGCGTGGGGATGGTCGAGGACCGCCTGCAAGGTGAGCCGGTCGCGCAGCTCGAGACCACTGGACAGGGGCCTCACGTTGTCGTAGCCGCCGTGGCAGGAGAAGTGCGCGACCAGGGTGTCGGGCTGCAGGCTAGAAAGGTATACGAGGCCGCTGTCGACCCGCTCACCAAGCGCTTCCCGCGCGCCGTCCTCTGCCAATACGATGTCCGGAGATTCTCGGGCCCGGCGCTGCTCTCGGCCCTGCGCGCGCACCCGGACCTCATGGCACTGCCGCTGCGAACCATCATCAGCTAGGGGACACGGGTGCGGGCGGTGTAAGTCGCCAGTGACGACGTGGGCCGCCAAAGTGACATAGATCACCGGAGGCCGTGACCCGCCTCACCGACGTCCCGGCCTCGTTCCTGTACATTTCGCCGTGAAGGGCACTCGAGGGCGAAGCCGGCAGGGAGGTGCGCTCCCACGCCGACGTACCGTGAACCGGAGAACGACCCCCGCCGTTGGAAGAGCGCATCCACCGCCGAAAGGCGATCGAGCGGATCGTACGCCGGGCGAGGTTACGGCGGCCGGAGCCATCGTCGTCGCTGCGCTTCTCGGTACGGGCTCATCAAGAGTCAGTCGGTAGTTGAGACGGCGGTGCGATGGGACCTGATCGACGTCGTGGTATGGATCCGGACCGTCTCGCCGTTGCCCTGATCAGGGCAGCTCCTGCCGCCATCATCGCCTCCGACCGGCGTGGCGACATTCGGTTCGCCAACCTTGAGGCCGGGCGTCTCTTCGGGTGCCAACCGAGCCAGCTAGTAGGCCGCCCGCTGGACGCGTTCATTCCGGGGCAGGGCCGGGAGGCGCACACCGGCCACCTCCTCACCTACTTCGCCTCAGGCGGCCGCCCGATGGACGGGGAGCAACGCGTCGTGGCCCGCCGATTCAACGGCACCGACTTCGAGGCTGAGGTCAGCCTCGGGCCGGTGATCACCGACGAAGGCCTCCTCGTTGCTGCCGTGATCACAGAGGCCGGCGACCGCGTCGCCGTGACGGTGGAGGAGGAGCGGGTCCGCGCCCCCGCTGAACGCCAGCACCTTGACCGTCGCGCGCTCCGAGCTCAGAGGCTGACCATTCTCGGTCAGCTGGCGGGGAGCGTGGCTCACGACGTGACCAACTGGCTCGAGGTGATACTCAGCTATGCGGGCCTCGCCAGCAAGCATCTGGCGGCGGCCAGTGCTGGCGGACAAACTGAATCGGTCGGCAACGACATCGCTCAAATCCAGCGTGCCGCCGAGGGTGCGACGCGTCTCACCCACGAGCTGCTCGCTTTCCATCGTCCGGAGGCTTCAAGACCTGAACCCGTCGACCTCAATCAAGTCATCCGCGACCTCGAGCAGTTGATTCGGATAAGCGTGGGTGAGCGGGTTAACCTAGTGACCTTGCTGGGTTCTAGCCCCTCGCTCATCCACGCCGACATCGGCCAGATCGAGCAGGTCGTGATTAACCTCGTCGTCAACGCTCGCGATGCCATGCCTAATGGTGGGACACTGACGATCGCGACGGAGAATCTCACGATCGATGAGGCGAGCGCGACCACTTGGCTTGGGCTTCACGAAGGACCGCACGTACGGCTACGGCTAACCGACAGCGGCATCGGCATGTCGAACGACGTCCGCGAGCACGCATTCGAGCCCTTCTTCACTACCAAGCCACACGGCCGCGGTTCCGGCCTGGGTCTGGCAACCGTGGCCGCCATTGTCTCTGGGTGGGGCGGGCTGACTCGCATCGACTCCGCTCCCGGACAGGGCACTACCTGCACTGCTGTGATACCCGCGACAGGTGGAGGTGCCTCCAGATTCGTTGAAGGAACCTAACCACTACCCAGAGGAGGGCGGTCAATCGGTGCTGGCTCGGCACGTTCATCGCCTCGACCGCACCCGACGGGGCGGTCCCGTCGGCGGCGTCCACGAGCGCGACGGTGACCTGCAGCGAGCCGGAGGCCAGCTCCGGGATGTCGATCTTGGCGCTGACGCTGCCCAGCGACGTCCCCGCCGGGATGGGAGTGGTGGAGCTGGAGGAGCAGGTGAGCAGGGTTCCGCTCCGGCGGTGACGGAGCAACTCCAGCCGGGCGCGCTCGGGTTGGAGACGAAGGTCTGCCCGCCGGAGAGGCTGAGGGCAAGCGCTAGGCCCGAATTTGCGAGAAGCCGTCGTTGCGGGTCGAGATGCAGCTACTGCCTTCCAAGCTGGATGTCGCGGGTTCGAGCCCCGTCTCCCGCTCCAGCTTCGGAGTCGACCTCCCTATGGGGTCAGCTGGCCTCGACTGAGACTCGAGAAACGTTTCGAGATCATTCAAAGTGCGTGTAGCTGTTGGTGCTGCGGAGCGCAGATCTGCTCAGAAGGGCTCCATGCCGGCTCGAGGCGTCCGGATGGAATGGACGGCGGTCAGCAGATCGACGCCCCGCCCGCTCGGACTTCCCTGACGGTCGTGGCGCCTCACGAATCGACAGGCTGATCAGCCACGACAACGTCAGTGAGCGCTGCGAAGGCGTCATCCAGGAGCCGACCGACCCCGGGCGATCCGGTGCCCGCGTGCCGCTTCAGCTGGCCATGGCGGAGGATGGCGGTGCGGAGAAGCGCGACCGCGACGGCGGCGACCACCTGGGACTGGAGCTCGGCTCGCGCCCGGGCGGCGCGGCCCCGAGGCGCCACGTCCGGCTCGGCGCTCAGCCGGACCAAGACGGCGGTGGCGATGGACTCCTCCAGGCGCCGGAGCGGGCGCGGCGTCGAGCGCCGGAGCAGCGAGAGCGCCAGCGGCGGGTCGCCGGCCAGCCAGAAGCCGTCCGCGCTGAGCTGGCCGCCCACCTCTGTCATGGCGCGCCATACCGCCAGCAGCGGCGGCTCCTCGGCCGGGCGCCGCCGGATCGCGTCATGGAGCACGTCGATGTGCGCCAGCAGCTCCTCTGCCAGCAACTCCTCCTTTCCGTCGAAGTAGCGGTAGAGGGTGCGCTCGGCCACGTGGGCGGCGCGGGCGATCTCGGCGGCCGTTGTGGCCTCGTAGCCGTGCTCGGCGAAGAGCCGGCTGGCGGCTTCCCTCAGGGCGGTCCGCGTCGCCAGCTTGTGCGCTTCGCGCCGCCCGGGCGGTCTCTCCATCGCCTCCTATGATGGCAGGATCTGGCAGAACTGACACTTATGCTAAAGTGGCAGAGATGACAGAAGCTCTGGCCCTCGCCCCGGTCGGAGGCCTGTTAGCGGCGGTGCCCCTCCTCGCCGCCACCGGACACCGCTTGGTCAGGGTGCTCGTCCTGGTGGTGGTGGCGGCGGTCGTCCTGGGCCTGGTGACGCTCGTCACCGTCCTGACGGTGCGGCGTCTGCGCCGGAGGCGGCCGGCGTCTGGAGCCGAGACCGCTGCCGACCGCGACTCGGAGCCGGCGCCGGCGCCCGAGCCCGGGGTTGCGATCTTCGTCCAGCACCTGAAGAAGACCTACCGGATGGGCAGGGTCGACGTCAGGGCCCTCGACGACGTCTCACTCGAGATCCCTGATGGCGCCATGGTCTGCATCATGGGCAAGAGCGGGTCGGGCAAGTCGACCCTGCTGCGACAGCTGGGACTGATCGACCGCCCAACCGACGGCCGCGTCCGCCTCCACGGGGAGGATGTGACAGCCCTCTCGGAACGGGAGCGCACCGAGCTGCGCCTGAGCAGGCTCGGCTACGTCTTCCAGGAGTACGCGCTGCTGCCGGAGCTCACCGCTCGCGAGAACGTCTACCTGCCGGCGATGATGCTGGGCAAGCCTCTCCAGGAGTGCAGGCGACGGGCCGCGGAGCTGCTCGAGATCGTCGGGCTCGCTGACCGCTCCGCTCACCGGCCCAAGGAGCTCTCGGGCGGCGAGCAGCAGCGCGTGGCGATCGCCCGAGCTCTGGTCAACGAGCCGCGGGTCATCTATGCGGACGAGCCGACGGCCAACCTCGACAGTGCGGCGGCGCGCACCGTGATGGAGACACTCCAGAGGCTGAACGACGCCTTCCACGTCACCGTCCTCTTCGTCTCCCACGACCCCGAC
>Ga0208191_1001466_pt1 | contig 11692 bp, 17 predicted proteins | sample June2015DPH_13_5_FD_184709 | JGI IMG/M metagenome (GOLD analysis project Ga0208191, IMG submission 184709) | Peatland microbial communities from SPRUCE experiment site at the Marcell Experimental Forest, Minnesota, USA - June2015DPH_13_40... | ecosystem: Environmental > Terrestrial > Soil >... | reverse complement strand
CAACATGCTCGTTCAGAGACCTTACTTGTTCAGCCGTGCAGGGCTTTCCATCATTCTGCCTGCACGACAAAGTCCCGTCGGGCGAATCCAAACTCAAGGTGTTAATTTCGGCCAAGGCGGGGTGTTCCGCGCTCTTTTCCCCCATCCTCCTGGCCAAATCCCTCACCATCTCTTGCGTGCAAGGTCTCCTTTCCGGGCCCGTGCATTTCAAGGCCCCTACCGACCCTTTTCCCTTGGCGGCGCCGCGGTGCCTTGGGAGGTTGAGTTCATTCTCCGTTCGGTCCTTGCCCGCTCCCGCTCCTTGGCGGCGCTATCGGAGGTTGAGTTCATTCTCCGTTCGGTCCTTTCCCCCTCCCGCTCCTTGGCGGCGCTATCGGAGGTTGAGTTCATTCTCCGTTCGGTCCTTTCCCCCTCCCGCTCCTTGGCGGCGATTTCGGAGGGTGAGTCCATTCTCCGTTCGGTCCTTTCCCCCTCCCGCTCCTTGGCGGCGATTTCGGAGGTTGCGTCCATTCTCCGTTCGGTCCTTTCCCGCTCCCGCTCCTTGGCGGCGATTTCGGAGGGTGAGTTCGTTGTGTTTAAGGTCCTTTCCCACGCCTCCACCTTGGCGGCGATATCGGAGGTTGTATTCGGGTGGGTAGAAGTAGCATTCCCCGCATTCGACCCTGAGTATTCAAATCTCACGTCGCATCTCATCTCCGCCGCAACATGCTCGTTCAGAGACCTTACTTGTTCAGCCGTGCAGGGCTTTCCATCATTCTGCCTGCACGACAAAGTCCCGTCGGGCGAATCCAAACTCAAGGTGTTAATTTTGGCCAAGGCCGAGTGTTCCGCGCTCTTTTTCCCCATCCTCCTGGCCAAATCCCTCACCATCTCTTGCGTGCAAGGTCTCCTTTCCGGGCCCGTGCATTTCAAGGCCCCTACCGACCCCTGCCCGTTGGCGGCGCCACCGGGGGTTGTGTTCGTCGTTGCCTGCGACGTTGGTTTCGCCGTTGCCTGCGACGTTGGTTTCGTCGTTGGCTGCGACGTTAGTTTCATCGTTGGCTGCGACGTTAGTTTCGTCGTTGGCTGCGACGTTAGTTTCGTCGTTGGCTGCGACGTTGGGGTCGACGTCGTTTGCCCCATCATCTGCAAAGCTGCTGCCAAGCACAGCACTACCGTTGCCATCATGATGCGTTTCATTGGGGTTTTCCTCCTTTGTCCATCAGTCTCCCGCCGCCGATGAGAACCCTTCGCCCCTGTCACCAAGTCCAAATCGCCGAGGCGATATCATACGGGCCGAGCCTGTAGCGGGCGGAAAGAGATTCCATAACCACCCGAGTGTATGTCACGTGGGGCCGGGGTCAACGTTACTTAGGTACTAATTACCCATTGCAAGTGGCGTGCGCGCTAAAGACGGAGGAATTGCCGAGATTCTGCGCGGAAGCAGCAGGTAGCGCATCTCTGAAACCGCGATGCCGTGGCAACTACTTTTTTCTGTTTTTTCTGTCCTTTTTTCTTCTCCTATTGCACACTTCACCGCCGGCGCTCTGGAGATGTGGAACTTGACACGGGCGCCCTCCAACTTCACAATGCTGCCTGGCCGGTGAAGCGGAGGCGGTCCCGCCCTGCGGCATGGCGAGCAACCCGCTGAGGAATAGCCGGTTGGAAACTCATCGCGACGATGAGGGGGGGGCGACCCCAGGGCCGCCCTTCTCCCTTCTTCTGCCCCGTCGCGATAGATTTCCCATGCCTGAGAGAACGCCCCGGCCCCAGGCTGAGCATCGCCCCCTTTAGCCACAAATCCTGCCCAGGCGCCCCCGGACTTTGCCACGCTTTCCACCCCGCGTCATCTCTACCGCGCGTGCGGCTTCGCTCGTCGTGCCAAGCGAGCTAGGCTCGCCGCGAGCAGCTAGACAGTATCATGTCATGAGATAACCCCCCTATGTTGTCTGTTATTTTTATTCGTATTTCCTCCTTTGTGTAGATGTCGCCTCCCTCCCGCGGGTGGCGCCGACATTGCCCTTGATGTCGGCGACCGTTAAGAAGCCAGGACAGGCCACGGACAGGACGCGGTGACAGAGATGTTACCCGTGTTCGTGAGGCGCATACATGAAAGGCAGTGTATGCGCCACCCGCGAGATTGACGACCTACCAGGGTCCAGAAAAACCGGCCAATTCTTAGGGGCATGGTTTTCCGTGGAAATCCCGGCTAGTGGTTGGCGTACACTGCAAAAACAACGGCATAAACAGTGACCACCACGGCAACTCCTACAAGCACGGCAATGACGATCCAACTGGTCCTGCTCATGTTTGGCCCCATCTGCTGCACGTTGTTGTATGCGATCTGGATCGGTGCAGCCGTGTGGTCGGGCAGCACGGTGAAGCTCTCAGCCTCGATAGCCACGATATTGCCGTGGTACTCCTTTGCTTCCGACGTCTTTACCATGATGTGGTGGGCCACACCCAGTTCCGCCACCACGCGCCTTACCTCAACGGAATCCGGCTGGCCCGTCGCCTTATAGGTGTTCTTCGCCAGATTCAGTTGCGCGACATCGCCGTAGAGAACCCGTGTTGGTGAACCGGCTTTGGCCGCAGCCAGCACGAATCCACCGTCCTCGACGGACTGAATTGATCCTTTGAACTTCTTGCCGTTGGTAAGTTCGACTTTCACTTTCGCGCCCACTCCGAATTGATCCACTCGCTGTCTGGTCAGGCTCGGATTGGGTAGAGTGGTGTCCGCCGACAAAGCTACATCGGCCAACGATAACTGCATCAGACAAATAACAAGCCCTATGACCGTATGCTTCCTCCAGCTATTCATGTTCTCCTCCTTTGTCAGGTTATGGACACCCACAACATCTTCGTAGCGCTGTGGGCCTGCTTCCAAACAAGGCTTACGGGACCGGCTCCGTGCGGTGACTGCCGAGACAGACTCCGCTTTCGAATTCGCCCCTTGCAATAGGCACTCAGCGCGCGCGGTAGACGCCGAGCCAGCTCCCCGTGGGCACGACCAGCCTACCAATAGCGCCGAAAGACACCCCAGTCGCCACTCCGGCCCCCGCGGAGGCGGAGGAGGACGGCTACTCGCACCCCCGCCGCCGCGAGCCACCCGCGCCGACAGCACCAGTAGGGCCGACCCGAGTAATGCCCAAGCCGCCCTCTGTCGCACTTCCATGACAAGCGCGAGCTACTATGCCAGCAGTAGCAACGACACCATCCCGCTCAACGACGCTACTAAGCCATCCGCCAAACCACCTGTGCGCCTTGGGAAGAGGCGCGGTCTGTACGTGGCCTGTCCTCGGCACGGTGACGGTGGCGTTTGCGGCAGCCGCCCCGCTCAACGGGAGCGAACGCGGGATCGATCGTGCACGTCGCCCCACTTGCCGCGCCGCCCGGAATCTGCCAAGGAAAGCTTCCGGCGTGGTCCCTAATCTGAGCGGGACGCAGCCCAGATGATCAAGATCACCATAAGGACGCCGATTCCGGCCAGCCCGTAAATCACACCCCTGCTAAATTTCTTCCCGGTCGTCTCACCTTCGACCTTTCTTAAGGTCTTCACTTCTGTGAAGGCAATCTTCTGCGTCTCGACCTTGTTTCCTTGCGCCGTCTGGAGACTGAAGCCCTCGTTTGTGACCTCCCCAAGCCTCCCCCTGACCTTGTGCTTGTCCATAAGGCGTACTTCAACCATGGTTCCGGGTGGAATTTCCATAATGCGCTCCTGCACAGTCGGTTTCTTGGTTGTTTCCTGTGGCAAGACAGCGCCTGTTGCAGAGGCTCCGACTCTGGCCTCTAAAACCGAATTGCCGAACAGAACTGATATCAGAATCAGTAGGATCATATCTCTCATAGCAGCACCTCCAAGTGCTGAGCTGGAATTTCTTCCTCGAATCATGACAAGCCTCCCTTCGGGATCCCGCGGGAAAAAGATTTCCGACGGCAAAGCATTTTGTTCTTGCTTCGCGGGTGGCGCAGACACGCCGGGGTTTGACGTGTCTGCGATCGGCAAGGGGACTCCATTTGTAGGACACCCGCCGACGCCCCGCCGCTCTGGAGGTACCAACACTCGGGGACATCCAGAAGCGATCTCTGCGCCACCCGTGAGCGCCATCACCCCGTGCCGAAGACAATACCAACCCGAAAGCCAACCAAGTGCACGGCCTCTCCGGTCTCGGGTGAAAAGATATGATGGCGGAACTCGAATCGCAGGCCGAACCGGCGTCGCACCCAGTAATTCATTCCGCCACCGTAGTGAATCGCTACTGCCCCGCCTCCCCCGCCGGCAAGCAGAGAGAATCCGCCGTCCACGAAAGGATCGAATTTGCGCTTCGAATCCCTGGAGATGAAATGAAAGGCGGGCGTCACCGAAGCCAGGCCGGTCGTAATGGCGTATTGGTTTGTTACCGGCTTGAGAACCCCTATTTCACCCCCCAGGGCGAACCGGTCGGTGAGGCGGCCCTCGCCTCCTCCTCCCACGTGGACGAAGTCCCCGTTCCAGCGTGTGAAGGCGCTCTTCGGCACGACTACCGGCCCGCCAAACGCGTAAACATAGCCGCTCGACATCTGGGCAGCGGCTGGGAAAGAAGCGAGTAGCACAAACAGCATTCCAAGGATTGCCTTGACCATCGCATTCCCCTTTCAACTCAGGCTCATTTTCTGGGCTTCGTCTCGGCGCGGTAGACATCGTGCCAGCCGCGGGTGGGGATGGCGGCTCCTAAGCCAGCGCCTAGAACGCCTCCCACAAACCCCAACTGGGAGACCGTCCCAGCATTGACGCAGGACCCCTGCGCGCATTTCCCAGTACCCAATTCAGGGGAGGCAACAGCGACAATCACACCGGCACCGGCACCGACAGCGAGGCCGATCAGCGCGTTCCGGCCGCGGTGGCTCTTGCCTCGCGTGGAGACCCGCAGAACGTTTTGCCGCTCGAAGGTTTGGTCGCCCGTCGCCAGGCGCAGCACCAGCGCGTCATCGCCCACCGTTTGCAGTTGGCCTCGATACGACTTGGCGTCGTTCAGCACTGCCTGGACTTCCTGGCCAAGCGCCAGTTGCTTGAGGTTTTCCCAATTGGCTTGGGTCGATTTGGGCTCCGCTGCGCTGACGGAAGCGACCTCGATGAAACCGAGCATGAGGACCGCCATCCCTATTGCGAAATGTTGTGTTCGACGATTCATATGTCACCTCCTGGAGTTTCAGTTTCCTCTCCAGAGTCATTTGCGTTACCACGGCGGGCCAGCAGAGAAAACAATGACTTTTCACCGCTCGTCGCAAGCGCGCTTTTTCAGAAAGCAAGGCCGCTACTTCTTGGCTCGGTAAACCGTCCGATTACCAGGGATCGCGCCCAAGCCTGCGCCCCCGCCCGCCGCGGCAGCCGCAAAGCCGGCGACGCAGCCCGCGCAACCATTGCCCTCGTTGCTTCCCGGAGCGTTCGCTAGTAAACCGAGGGCTAAGGCAGCGCCTCCTGCGATGGCCGCGCCAATCAGCATGTTGCCCGTGCGGTGTGAGGTGTCACGGACGCTGACACGCACGACGTTGGCACGCTCCACGGATTCCGCGTTCTTATCGACCTGAAGCGAGATGGCTTGATCAGAGACGCAAACGAAAGTGCCTTCGAGCGTCTTCATGCTCGAGTCCACCACCTCGATCTTCTGCCCCGGGCGCGATTGTTTGAGGTTGTCCCAGTTATTCTGTGAAGATTGAGCCAAGACTAAATCCCACCAACCCGAAACATTCGGAGGCCCTGTAGCCGCCAGAGGTGTTCCTAGCCAAGGCCGTTCGTCAGGCAATCTTCACGGCTCTTCAAAAGGTGTGTCGATCAAAGAAAGGTTGTCAGCGCGCGGGAACGAGCCGCAGGGTCGGCCAATCGAATGGCATGGGCTGAGCCTCCGCCGTTAGGTGTGGGCGCCGGGAGCGGGGAATGGCAGACGCTTCTTGCGGGTCGCCTGTTGCCATATCGAAGATAAAGGTGTCTACTCAGCCAGAAACCGAGAGGGATTGCAGGCACCACCCTTTCTTCGTTTCCACGTGCTTTGCATTTAGCTCTTGGATTAGCACTCATCAGGATCCTGGTGAACGGGAAGTCGTCAAGATCTTGAAGTCAGGTGAGGCTCAGCCCGCTTATGCCTGGAGTTGAAGATGGTTTTTCACCGTCCGCAAAACCTGCGTGGTGGATAAGGGCTTCCTTAATCAGTCCAGAGCTCCCAAGCACACCACATCAACATAACCACTCCTATCGACACAGCCTGCCAGACCCAAGACACGCCTGCGGCGGGGGATCTCGATCTCACGCTCCAGGATTCCTCATCCTCCAAACTTGGGACTTTCCTGAGCTTCACCATGACCAGGTCAAAGTGCTCGGATTCAAGGCAGGATAAACCCTCCGGGAAAGAGACGAAAGCCCGGACTTCGAAGCCTTCTTGTCGAAAAGTCGAGGAGTACGCCTCGAGATCCTTGGCATCATCGTCAACTACCAGGATCTTTCCTCGGACAGTAATCCCAACTCCCTGTGCAACGCTGTGGCTTACTACGCTAGCCTGCATGAGCCGCCTCTCAATTCAGGACGATTCAGGTCTTTGCATGAGTCCAGCATAGCGATGGGACATCTTCCTGACGAATTGCCTGTCGGTGACAAGGACCCTCCTGGTCGACGTGAAACTTAGTTGCCTCATCTCTTTTTGCGTGCGGATTTTGTGAATTGAGAATTGTCTTCCGCCTCTCTCGTAACCACAATGGTAGCAATCATCACAGCGATAATGCTAGCTAAGGTATATATCTCCACAAAAGATCCTCCCCTCTCGGGATCTGTTCGTAAATAGTCGCTCTTATCCAGTCTTTTGCCACGCAGCCTCACGCGTCAGTATGCGCGTGTGCTGCCGGGCTCTGTACAGTTGTGACTTCGATACGCCAATGGAGCAGCCTAAGAGGCCGGAAATTTCCACGTGTTCGTAACCTTCGATGTCGTACAAAACGAGAATGGTTCGCAATCCCGACGGTAACTGGTTGAGTGCCCTCTCCACATCCACGCGATCAATCGCCACCAACGCCGTCGCGTCTGACGAACGAACTTTTGTTCCATGCCAAGCGCTCGACCGGTTGTCGGGATCCGTTAGTTCTTCGAGGGAGTCTTCTTTCGCTACCCTCTTTTTCCGCAGGCGCATCAAAACCACGTTGACGGCTAGCCGGTGTAACCAGGTGTAAAAGGACGACTCCCCACGGAAGGTATCGAGCTTTCTGGACGCCTGGAGGAAAGCCTGCTGGGTGAGATCTTCCGCTTCCGCGATGTTCCCAGCCATACGCAGGCACAACGAGTACACCCGCGGGCTATAATACAGATGGTAGATGTGCTCGAAATCTTCAGGCTCCGGCCGCTCGATACCTTCCGCCTGCCTCCAGAAAATCAACCTTGCGCAGAAACTCCACGAACAGAACCCCGCCCACCCCCGCCACCCCTCCCAAGGCGTCACCGCCCGCTTCGTCCCTCGCAATTTCCCTGCCTTTTCGCCCCAAAGTGGGTAATTTCGTGTCGCACTGTTTTGTCCCTCCTCAGTTTTGTCTCAAGCCATTGCAATCTAAAATGATTAGACTGAGTAAATATCCCCCGGCAAAGCCGGGCATCTCCCCACGGATTAGGGCAAAACAGTGCTACTCAATTCCGGGATTGAGGCCTACCTCGGCTACAGCCGGATCCCCCAGTGTTTTGAGACCCGGATTTGGCGTTTAATGGATGGCCACGCCGATGGCGCAGGCGCAGTGGCAACGGCTTTGACAAGTGCCTCAAAAGAGGCGCTTCTGCCCCAAATCGGACAGGCGCCCCACTTGGTATCCCGGCAAGCTCGGTTACCAAGAGGGCTAGTACCCTGCTTTAACACGGCAGCTCGGGCGTCCTGCCGGCTCTTTCCTCCTGCGGCGGAAACCGCTCTAATGGAGACCTGATTGCACTTTGCGGGAGAGGTGGGCGCGACGCCGGCGCTCCCACGCGCAAGTAGGCCATGTAGGGCGAAAGTAGGGCGCGACCGCGCTGATGTTGTCGGGTTGAAGATCGGAAGAAATCGGCGTACCCTCAAGTGTGACCGAGGATGGCAACGCATCATCGGACGCGACGGTGGAGGGTCACATCTTGCCTTCTATCACCAAGTTGGGTACTACCGGGGACGATGCGGCGGGAACCCTGAAGGGTTGGCTGTGGCGAGGCCTGATTCTGGTGGCGGTGGCAGTAATCGGCGTTCTCCATTTCTTGACCCCTCGGACCGCGGCCCACTGGATCTATATATTACAAAGGCTGTACTACATCCCGATCGTCCTGGCAGGCTTGAGCATGGGCTGGCGCGGCGGCTTGGCCGTCGCCCTGCTGTCAGGCATCGCCTTTATGGTCGGCACGCCACCCATCTGGACCGTGTCCAAGGTTGATGTGCTCGACCAATGCTTGGAAACCTGTGTCTTCTGCCTCGTAGGCGGGGTGGCCGGAGTACTCACGGATCGGCAGAGAAAGCAGGATCAGGCCCTCCGTAAGACCACCGAGGAATTGCGTCGGGCGCATCAGGAATTGCGCGAGAATTTCGAGGGAATGAAACGTGCAGAACGACTTTATGCCCTGGGGCAATTGTCCGCCGGACTCGCACACGAGATTCGTAATCCCCTGGCGAGCATTGAAGGCGCCGCCGCAGTGGTGCAGCGTGAGCGCGAATCCGAGGAGCGCCGTCGGGAGTTTCTCGATATCATTCAGAAAGAGAGCCGCCGGCTCAACCGATTGCTGACCAGTTTTCTCAGCTTTGCCAAGCCCAGCCCGCCTGATTTGAAGACGGTCGAAATCGACGGTTTGTTGGACTCGGTGATTGTTCTGGCGCAACATGCGGGAGAAACCCGCCGGCGGGATCTGAAGAAGGACATCCAGCCGGGTTTGTCGCGACTGGAGTGTGACCCCGAGCAGTTGAAGCAGGTTCTGCTCAACCTGGTCATGAACGCAATTCAGGCAACGCCGCAGGGCGGGACCGTGCTGCTGGCGGCGCGGGAGGACGGGAACAAGGTCACGATTGACGTTCACGATCAAGGATGCGGAATCAGCCATGATTGTCTCGACCGGATCTTCGATCCCTTCTTTACCACCAAAGAGACCGGCACCGGCCTGGGACTGTCCCTGGCGCACCAGATCGTGAGCCAACATGGAGGGACGCTGACGGTGGTCCGCAACTCGCCCGATGGGGTCACGATGCGGGTTTCGCTTCCCCGCCCCTCGAGCCGCACATGAAGATGAGCCGAATCCTCGTAGTCGACGACGAAGATAGTCTGCGCCGGGTGCTGCAGGTTCAATTGGAACAGGACGGCTATTCCGTCGTCACCGCGGCTTCGGCCCAACAGGCCTTCTCGCTGCTGCAGCTTCGAGGGTACGACCTGGTGATCACGGATCTGAGGATGCCCGGCCTCTCGGGTATGGAGGTGCTCAAGCAGGTCAAGTCGCAGTACTCGGAAACCGTCGTCATCGTCCTCACCGCCTTCGGAACCGTGGAGACGGCGGTGGAAGCCATGAAGGCCGGCGCCTATGACTTTCTCACCAAGCCAGTGCACCCGGATGAGCTGTCGCTGGTGGTCGCTCGTGCCCTGGATCATCTTCGACTCATTGAGGAAGTCCGGGCCTTGCGCGCCAATCTTAATCAGAAATACGGGTTTGAGAACATCCGAGGGAATTCCGACGCCCTCCTGCACGTTCTGGACGTCGCGGCGCGGGCGGCGCGAACGAATTCCACGCTTCTCATTCGAGGAGAGACGGGGACCGGGAAGGAACTGCTGGCAAGAGCGATCCACTTTAACAGCTCGCGCAAAGATGGCCCGCTGATCACCATTAACTGCGCGGCGATTCCGCGGGAGCTGCTTGAATCTGAACTCTTCGGCCATAAGAAAGGTGCTTTCACCGGCGCGGTCGGCGACAAAAAGGGAAAGATCGAAATGGCCGATGGTGGAACGCTCTTCCTGGACGAAATCGGCGAAATACCGCCGGAGCTGCAAGTAAAACTACTGCGGCTGATCCAGGAGGGTGAGATTGACAAGATTGGTTCCGAATTGGGACACCACGTCGACGTCCGCATCATCGCGGCGACCCATCGAGATCTCCAGGCCATGATTGAGGACGGCACGTTTCGCGAGGATCTCTACTACCGCCTCGCCGTGATCCCTCTCGTGCTGCCGCCCTTGCGGGAGCGGGTGGAGGATATCTCGGATCTGGTGCAGCATTTCTTTGCCAGGAGCCAGCAAAAGAACGGTCGACCGAATCTGGTGATGCCTCCCGCTCTATTGCCTTATTTTGTGCGCTATCGCTGGCCAGGCAATGTGCGCGAGCTCGAGAACGCAGTGGAGCGTGTCGTGGTCCTAACTCGCGGTGACGAGGTTACCCTCCACGACTTGCCGGAGTTCCTGCGTGAGGAAAGAGCCGGCGTAGATGCTCTTGAAATAGGCTTGCCACCCCAAGGCATCAGCCTGGAAGCGATTGAAAAGGAACTCATCCTGAAGGCATTGGAGAAGTGTGACTGGAACCAGACGCACGCCGCTCGCTACCTGGATATCAGCCGCAAGACCTTGATTTACCGGATGGAGAGACATGGGATCCGGCGGCCTCAGGAGCGCCAGCTTTCCAACTGATGAAGATCGCTCCGAGTGGATTCTCTACCGTTTCCAGCCGGCTGCTCTCGCCTTTCCTCACTTCTGCTGCCTCATTTGAGCCAATCCAGCGATCGCCGAGACGGTCAAGCCGAATGCCAGCCGGCCATCGCGTTCGGCGAAACCGGCCAAGCAGCGGGCATTTGGCCTTATTTTTGAAGCCACACCAACGTGAACCCCTCCAAACCAAGCGTCCGGTCCGCCCCAACGATGATCTGGCAGAGTAATTGCGCTGAGACAGGATGAATGCCAGAAACTATTCGCAGCAGCGGGTCCCTGTATGAGTATCGATCCGTGGCGGTGAGCTTTCGCCTTGATTCCGAAAAGCTGAGCATTCGAGAAATCCATCGTAAGGAGCACGTCTGCTCTACGCTTGCCGCTCTAGGCCAATCCATTCGTGCGACAAGATGTTATCTAAATATTACTGGTATGGTACGGACGTACTCTGGTATTAGGCTTCTGACTCTCCTAAGAGTGTGAGCATAAGGCGCAAGCTCGCGCGTACAAGGAGGATGCCATGACTGAGAGACAGCGGTGGAAGAACTGGTGGAAGGAAAGTAAGAAATACTGGAAGATGCTGCCTCTGCTTCTCCTGCTTTTCATCCCGGGTGGAGCAATTGTGGCGGGCATCTGGTTCTTCGTAGGGGGCATCCGCGAGAGAGACAGGATGGCTGAGTATTCCAGGAAGAGCTACGCCGAGTTCTGCGAACGCGGAAGCAAGGAAGGCAAGCTATGACATTCACTCCAACATGCCATCACAGTATTTTGTCCATGCCCAAGATCGAAGCGTCATTCCAGAAATAGAACCCCCAACTCGACCACGGCCAGTCGCCGGGGTGCTTGACCAGCCCTCGTTTCACGGGATTGTTGTGCATGTAACCCAATTTAGCTCAGACACCCGAACATTATATCGTCCCGGGGTCGCATACATCCCGACAAAAAGAAGCTGTGAAAAAATTATCGGGGGCGAGGATCCGCTCTCCCGCAGCACCATCGTTTTGCGGGTCCTATCGACCGCGGCTGTGATTGATTATGGCCACGACATTCGATTTCCTTTCCTCGGGTGGGG
>Ga0208191_1001456_pt1 | contig 11766 bp, 12 predicted proteins | sample June2015DPH_13_5_FD_184709 | JGI IMG/M metagenome (GOLD analysis project Ga0208191, IMG submission 184709) | Peatland microbial communities from SPRUCE experiment site at the Marcell Experimental Forest, Minnesota, USA - June2015DPH_13_40... | ecosystem: Environmental > Terrestrial > Soil >... | reverse complement strand
GGTCTGCTCGCCCCAGGTCTGCGGCGACGACGGCGGCAGGTCGCAGTACCAGTCGTAGAACGACATGCAGACGCCGCCGATTAACGACAGGTAACGCGAACCCGCCGCGTACGAGACCATCGACATCGCGGGAATAGGCGAGAAGCCGATGATGCGATCGGGGCCATGTCGTTTAATCGTATAGGCGTTGGCGGCGGCGATGATCTCGGTAACCTCGTCCCAGGTCGCGCGCACGAAACCGCCGAGTCCGCGCTTGCCGACATAGGCCACGCGCTTATTTGGGTCCTCGACGATCGACGCCCAGGCGGCCACGGGCGTCCGTATCAGCCGCGCTTCACGCCACAGCTTGAGCAGGCGCGAACGCACCAGCGGATATTTCACGCGATTGCCGGAATACAGATACCAGGAGTAGCTCGCACCGCGCGAGCAGCCGCGCGGCTCGTGGTTTGGAAGTTCGGGGCGCGTGCGCGGATAATCGGTCTGCTGCGTTTCCCACGTGACAATGCCGCCCTTGACGTAGATTTTCCACGAACAGGAGCCGGTGCAGTTGGCGCCGTGCGTCGAGCGCACGATCTTGTCGTGCTGCCAGCGTTTTCGATAGCCGTCCTCCCAGCTCCGGTCTTCCTGGGTCGTGATTCCATGCCCGTCTGAAAACGGCTCGCCCGCTCGCTTGAAGAACGTGAGGCGATCGAGGAAATGACTCATGGTGCGACCTCTAACGTGTCTGACGGATCGCGGGCGCGACCGCCGGCGTTGATTTGGAGCTGCGATCGAGATGCCAGAAGTACGCAGAAACGCCGATGGCCATCGCCGCCAGCACGACGTAAGCGAAGAAGCCACCGGCGTAACCCTGCGTGCCGAGAGCATCGACGACGGCTCCGAGAAACGGCGGGATGATGAAGCCGCCGAGCGCGCCAAGTCCGCCGACAAGGCCCGCCGCGCCGCCGACTGCCTGCGGCACATATTTCGGCACCATCTTGAACACCGCCGCATTGCCGACCCCCATTCCGAGGGCGATCAACAATTCACCGCCAAGAGCCAGCGAGAATTCCTCGACGAAAGTGAGCATCAGCGCGCCGGCCAACACGGCAATGAAGGCGACAACCGCGGTCCGCTCGCCGCCGACGCGCTCGGAAATCATGCCGCCGAATACCCGGACGACGGCGGCGAGGAGGGAAAAGCCGATCCCACCGAGTGCCGCTGCGGACTTCACGTCCATATGGTGCAGACTGATCCAATAAGTCGGGAACCAGGCCGTCAATGCGAGGAAGCCGCCGAAGGACACGAAGTAAAGAGCGACGAGGCCCCAGGTGCGCGGATCTTCGGCGGCGGAAATGATCGCCTGCCAGACCCGTTCGTTCGGAAAGAGCTCCTCACCCTTCTCGTTGGCGATCCGTCGGCTGTCCTCCGAGTCGAAGCCTTGTTGGCGCAATTGGAAGAAATAGGCGTCGCGGGCAAACCACGCGTAGATTGCGACTCCGATCAGAAGGAACGTAAACCAAGCAAAATAGGAGCCAGCCAATCCCCAGCTCGCAATGGCATAAGGCAGCAGCAGCGTGAAAAAGCCCGGCGCGAGATTGCCGATTCCGCCATAAGCGCCGAGCGCTGTGCCCTGACGCGATTGCGGGAACCAATAGGATACCTGCGGAATCCCGACTGAAAACGAGGCCACGCCGCATCCGCTTAAAAAGCCGAACAGAATGACGATCGGATAGGCGGCGACGGTGAGCGTTTTGACCGTAAGCAGAATGAATACCAGGCCCCACATGCCGACCAGCGACAGCCCGAATAGAGTGAGCATTGGCAGACGGCCACCGACGCGGTCGACCCACGCGCCGAATGGAATGCGCAGCAGGGAACCAGTGAGTTGCGGCGCCGCAACCAGCAGGCCGAGAGCGAGGCCGCTGAGATGCATTTGTTCCTGGAAATATTTTGCAGCCGGCCCGTAAAGCGCGACTGCGGCAAAGCCCACGAAGAATCCCCACGTCCCCATAATGAGCCCGGCCGTTGGGCTACCGGTAAGCTGATAGTGCCGTTGCGTTTTCGCGGCAGTTAAGTCGATTGTATCGGCCATCTTGGGCTCTCCCGAATTCTTCACGGGCGCCAAGAAAGCCGAATGACTTCGCCAATGCTTTGCGCTTGATCAAATACTTTCGCGAATAGCCAAAGAGTCGTGCGTATTCTTCGATTTGCTTTATTGCTGCCTCGAATTGACTAATGTTAATCCATTGCTTGATAATTATCAATTTCAGTTGAGCTTTTGTCCGATCTATAGTGTTACGAGACAAGGAGGATACGCGACGTGCGCCACTCCGACCGGGACTTGGTCCGCGCCTTGCCGCTGTTTCGCGACGTCGCAGAAACGCATTTTAACGGGCTGATGAATGCCGCGTTTCTGCAGCGCTTTCCCCCGCATGTCACGTTGATCAATGAGGGCGACTCGCCCGATTTCTTGCACGTCGTCGTCGACGGCACGGTCGAATTGTTCGGCTGTTCGGCCGAGCGTGAGACGACATTAGATATCATCCGCCCGGTGACGACATTCATTCTCGCCGCGGTGATCCGGGATGAGGTGTATTTGAAATCGGCACGCACGCTCACGCCGGCACGAATCCTCATGCTTCCGGCCGCTTCCGTTCGCGACGTATTCGATCAGGATCCCCACTTTGCAAGGGCCATCGTCGCCGAACTGGCGTTGCGCTACCGCAGCCTCGTTCGGGCGCTAAAGGACCAGAAGCTGCGCAACAGTGCCGAACGGTTAGCCAACTGGATCCTTGAATCCGATCGCCAGCAAGGCGGACGCGGCCACGTCACGCTCGGGCTCGATAAGCGCACGTTGGCTGCGCGATTGGGAATGACGCCGGAAAATTTATCGCGCAACCTGACGAGCTTGGCGGAACACGGCATTTCGAACACTGGACGCGAAATCGTCATTACGGACCATGAGGCGTTGCGGCAATGGGCTAGGCCCAATCCTTTAATCGATGGCTGACGATCATCACCGTCCAGGTCAAAGCAAGGCACGACGGGTAAGCTCGAGGTTCAGCACGATGCGCTCCGAGATGCGATAATTTTTCCGGATGCATCAGGCACCGGAATGCCGGATCATCGAGACACATAAGGCCACCGCTAGGCTAAGGCTCTTTGGACAGTGCGACGCTGCGCTAAGCGGGAAGGCACTCGCGTTTGCCGTTTTACGGCGTCAGTCCTCGAATTTCGGAAACAGGATGTTGTTCTCGATGTGGATGTGTTCGGTTAGATCCTCGGCAAATTTGGCAAGGCCGGCATAGAGCGCGCGCCAGGTATTGCAGGCTTCCGCCGGTAGCGTCAGGTCGCCGGTCAATTTGGAAACCGCTTTGAGGTCCTCGCCGGCTTCGTCGTGTTCATGGCGCATCATGGCGATGGGATGCACGATCATCGGGCTGCCGCCGCTGAGCATCAGCGGGAAAAGGATCTGCTCCTCCTTCTGCATGTGCGATTCGAGTTCGCCCTGTAGGCGGGCGAGCACTTCGGCGAGGCCCTTAGGCACCGCCGCATGATCGGCGTGCACGCTCTCGACACGCCGGGCGAGCGCGCGCAGCTCCGGCAATTCACGCCTATGCACTTGGTGATAGCGCTCAAGGATAAGCTGGATCAGATCTTCCACGCCCTCCGGCAATGCCGCCTGCCCGTGCGAAAGAGAGGCAAGCTCTGCTTGGATCGGCGCCAGCGCCAAGCCTTTGTGCCGGGCCGCCTCTTCCAGGCTTTCCGAGCCGCCGCAGCAGAAGTCGAGGTTGTGGCGGTGGAATACGGCGGTCGCCCCCGGCAGGCTGGCGGCGATCTCACCTAGGCTGCGCGTGGCCATCGATTGGGTTGCCGCCTGGCTCATCTCATTATCTCCTTGCATGCCGATTTAATGTGGTATTTCTGATGCCATTTTATCAAACACAAACTCTTGGTATAGTCAATACCAATATAGAGGCGAAAGCCAAGCGCATATCGACGATCTGCCAGGCGGTCGCGAGCCAGATGGCCGCCGCCACATAGGCGAGCCATTGCAGAATCAGCAGACTCCAGCGCCGTCGCACCAGAAATAGAAGCGGCGTCGCGAGGCACAGCGCGACGGCGACCATATTGCCCACACGCAGGAAATGCGCGGCGCTGAGCGCGGCGGCGACGACATAAAGCGAGATTCTGCTGATCATAGGCAATCACCTGGCGGCATGACCGAACGCGAGGGCAACCGTCGGCCTCAGATTGGAAATTCGCTTAAGGTGCATAATCTGGTATAGTCAATGCTAATATGGAGGGACCTTATGCGATTGCTCGCCTCGACCGATTTTGCCTTACGCGTGCTCATGCGGCTGGCGGCGACGCCGGAGGCTCACGTCAGCACCGATACGCTCGCGCGCGAACTGGTCATCTCCCGCAATCACCTGCACAAGATCGTCCAATACCTCACCGAGGCGGGCCTAGTGCGCACCATCCGCGGCGCGCGCGGCGGCGCCATACTGGCGCGGCCGGCGAGCAAGATCAAAGTGGGCGAAGTGATCCGCAATCATGAACAGGATCAGGCCCTGGTGGAATGTTTTCGCGCCGACGGCGGCGCCTGCACCCTGCTCCCGCGCTGCCGTCTGCGCGGCATGCTGGATGCCGCCAAGAACGTATTTTATCGGCACCTCGATCAATATACGTTGGCGGAGTGCCTCGCCGGACCCGGCCTATCTGCACCGGCGCAGCCAAATCAAAAACCCCGCAAACGCTCGACACAGCAGAAGTAGACGCGGTGCCGTCCATGCCCGAAGAAACCGACGAAAGTAAAGAGGCCGATCACGCCGGGCGAGCGGCCCTGCGCGCACGTGTGACGGATGTCATTTTGAACGCCGCGGCGAACGCGGTCGTCGTTTGCGACCGCGATGGCATTATTTGCTTCTGGAACCCCGGCGCTGCACGCATTTTCGGATTCGGGGTCGGGGAGGCTGTCGGTCAATCGCTCGATATCATCATTCCCAACAGGCTTCAGGCCCGCCATTGGGAAGGATTCCATAAGATGATATGCTGCGGCCAAAGCCGATATCCCGAAGGACACCTCCTTTCGGTTCCTGGCCGCCGGAAAGATGGCTCGCAAGTGTCGATCGAATTCACTGTTGTCACGATCAAAGACGAGCAAGGCCGGGTATCGAATATCGTCGCGATCCTGCGAGATATCACGGCACGCTTTGAAGAAATGAAAGCGCTTCGCAAGCAATTGCGCGAGAATGCACTAGGTTGAGTCCAGTAGCAGCACAGGCAAGGGCTTTCTTCATCAAAAGAAGTCGAACCCATGCTCTCCAGCGACCGCGCCGAAGGCGGTCAGTGCGGCGAGACCTAGCAAGAGCATGTGCAGATGTGCGATGCGGCGCAGGGTAGACGTCGGGTCGAGCCGCGCCCGATGCTCGAACCTTTTGTGCAGCAGCGGCTCCATCACGAAAACCATGAGCATAAAGACAAGCCAAAGCCCCAACATCGCCGACATCCACCAGAAGTGTGGATTAGCAAAGCGTGCCCAAAGATCCAAGCGGTAGGTCATCCACAGGCCCGTCGCCCCGACAAGCGGAATTGAAAATCGGATTTGCGCCGCAAAGCGCCGTTCAACGCTTTTGAAAAGCGCAACACCCTCCTCTGCGGTCGAACGCAACCGAGCGAGGGGGAGCACTACAAGCGTCACGAATGCGAGGCCGCCGATCCAATGAATGACCGCGAGTACATGCAGCCCAAGGGCGAGCCCAACATCATCCATTCTCAGCTCCCCCAGTTTATTGGCGCAACCGAACCGCGCGCTAGGTTACGAGGCTTTGTCTGGTGATCATGGACGGGTCTAGGTCCGTTGCAGCGCAGGAGTCGCCGGAAACAAAGGTCAGTCGGACTTAGCGTCGCCGATCGCTTTCGCTCTCACCCCTTGGGCCCGTAACCCAGCAGTAACGGGCCGAAAATTGCGGCGAAACCGCCGAAGGCCAGCACCCAGGCGAATGCTGCGGCGTAGAGCAACGCGCTCGACGGTTCGAACGCAGCAGCGATGCGAGCAAGTGCGGCAACCAGCGCGCAGAAATAGATCACCTGCGTGGGCATCGATGCCGCAAGTTTCTGTCCGGTGTGGCCGAGACTGGCGCGCGTCATCACTGCAAGAGTCATCAGACCGATCGCTCCCGCCATCCAGGCATGCAAGCCGGCGCTCGCTGGCCACTCGGACGGCCACAGGATTGCCGCACCGAGCAGGAGGAAGCCGATCGGAACGAAGGCATAGCCGACGTGGAGCACAAGAACGAGACGATCGGGAAGGGTGCGTTCGCCGGCCCAGCGCGCGAGCCGCGCGGCCTGCAGCACGCCGGCAATCATCAGCACCACGCCGGACACGGCAAGTTGCGGCAACACGATCCACATTGCGAGCGCCAACGCGCTAGCACCCAGTGCGAGTACATCGAATCGCCCGAACTGCCGCGGCAGTCGACCTGGATTGTTCCGCACCAGCCAGTTGTGCGTGAAGCTCGGCACGATGCGGCCGCCGATCAGCATCATGAGACCGATCGCCGCCGCAATGCCGAGACGAATGCCGTAGTCGGCGCTGCCGTATCCGATCACTTCGAGATGGAACACGATGTTGCCGGCAATCAGCACGCCGAGCACGATGAGGACACGCAGATTGCGCCAATTCGCGCCGGCGACGATTTCGCGCAACGCCACCGCCGCGAGCGTGGCGAGGAAGGCGACGTCAATTACAGCGGCGAGCCCGGCACCCCAGATCGCAGAGCCTGCCACTGCTACACGGCCCGCTAGCCAGAGCGCGCCGAGGCCGGCCAACGGATAGCCGTTGACCGGCAGCCGCCCAGTCCAATTGGCAATTGCGGTGAGCAGGAAGCCCGTCACGATCGCCGCCACATAGCCGTAGAGCATCTCATGGATGTGCCAGTCCAGTGGGATGAATGCCGTGGGCAGCGACAGCTTGCCAAAATACTGCGGCACCCACAGCAGGATGCTGAGGGCAGCCCACACTGCGCCGCCGAGGAAAAATGGCCGAAACCCGTAGGAGAATACGGCTGGTCCAGCGTATTCGCGGCGGCGCCGCAGCGCGGCTGGCATGCTAGGTGTTGCGTGCTCACTCATTTGGCTAAGTGCATATACAGACCTCGTGCGCTTCGCTACCGCGACTGGTGTCGTCTTACAAGGTCGCCGAAGCATGCAAACGATGCTTTGGCAATAGCGAACAAATTGTCCGATCCACCCGGCAGAGGGGACATGCTCTGCCCGTCCGTTTAGGTCGGAGTTGGGCCAAAAGCCAACATCGACTCGGAAGCCGAAACTCCAATATGGTGGCGTTGAGATGCGCTCGGACGCCTCCAGGTAATGACCCCAAAATAAGGAACAGACATGCCCGCCGGTCTTGTTCAGACTTACCGCGCTTTCGCCTACAATAACGCTTGGGCGAACTACCGACTGCTCACGGCTTGCGCAAACCTAAACCAGGAGGATTTTGAAGCTGAGCGGACGGGCTTCTTCCCGAGTCTGCAGATGACTTTGAACCACATTTACGTAGTCGACTTATTCTACGTCGACGCGCTTGAGGGTGGATGGCTCGGGCCAAAAGCTTGGCAAAACCACGTTCCATGTCCATCATTTGCTGAACTCAAACATGCTCAGGCTGCTATCGACAAGCGCTTGATCGCAGTCTGCAATACGCTGACGCCTGACCTCCTTGGCGGCGTCGTGCGGGTTAATCGCGATACGTGGGTACAGACCGAACGGCGCGACCGCCTGCTCATGCATCTCTTCCAACACCAGATCCACCATCGCGGGCAGGCACACGCCATGCTCTCTGCAACAGCTATCAAACCACCTCAGCTTGACGAGTTCTTTTCGATCGCAGAACCACCGCTTAGGGCCATCGAGTTCGACAGTCTTGGTTGGACCGAAGAAACTGTGTGGGGGCCATGACCAGTTCTTACACCATTGCGGCGCAATGTACCGGCGTCGTGCCACTGACCAGCACCAGCCTATATCGGCGAACTTCGCCTTTGGGTCAAAAGTCGACGGCACGTGTTCAAATTGCGATGTCTGTTTTTTCCCGATAAACAGACATCCCCTGCACGCTGATGAATTCGGCGTCGCCTACTGGCGGAGGGAGTGTCCGTCGATAGTTGCCATTTCGATTGTTAAATCACGCAGTTAGGAGCTAGCTTCGATTTTTACCCACAAATTGACCCGCGAATCGACCCCGGATTCCGGCGATCAACGGCGAACGGGAGCGATCGACCGACAACGGATCGTTGACGAGCTCGGGATCGCGGTCGCGCGGCGCCGATTTACATTCAGGGACGCCGATGTTGTTGGCATTGATGAGTACGGTATCTCGAGGCGAGCTCCTCCTGGCGACATCGATGGGTATCTGGCGTCCTCCGCATATTGGACAAATGGAGGTTTGTTCTCCATGTGCCGGACCATCAGTGCGTTAGAACAATCGCGAGCATGAACGATTCCACCCTTGACGAATTGCAAGAGCAAAATCGCTGGCTTCGTATGTTGGTACTGTCGCTGAGTGCCACCCTATTGCGCAAGATCGCGATTGAATCAGAGGCGCAGCGATCGCTCGATAGCGCCGATGCCGAGCGTTTGGTCCGTGAAGCCGAAGAATCTTTCAGTGCGCAAGAATACCGGGCGCGGATTCAACTTCCCAGCGCATAGAAATTTAGGAGTGAGCGAGGGAGTGGAAAACCTCTTGCGGTGAACGGAAGCCGAGGGATTTTCGAGGTCTCGCGTTGAGCAAACGTTCGACCTTGGCAACCTCGGCACTTGAGATCGTAGAGAAGTCTGTTCCCTTTGGGAAGAAGTCACGGATAAGGCCGTTGGTGTTTTCATTTAAACCGCGCTCCCATGCGTGATATGGCGTGGCGAAGAAGATTTTGGCTTTCAGGGCATGGGCGATGTCCTGATGCGCGGCGAATTCCTTTCCGTTGTCGAACGTGATGGTGTGCACGAAGTCGCCGATAGGCTTGAGGCGACGCACGGCAGCCTTTTGTGTCGCGCGGGCGGTCGCACGCGGCAACTTGGTGATTTTGGCTAGTTGGGTTTTGCGCTCGACCAGCGTGAGCAAGCCGCCTTTGTGTCCGGCGCTGACGACGGTGTCGCCCTCCCAGTCTCCCAGACGGGTTTTGCGCGCGACAATGGCCGGACGCTCGGAAATGTCGATTCTATTAGGGATCAGGCCGCGTCCGGCGTTCTTGCCGGCACGCTTGTTATAACGTTTTCCGCGCCGCCGAAGACTGCGCCACAAGTTGCCGCCGTCGCGTTTGTCATCCCAGATCATCTGGTAGATGCGTTCATGGCTCAGCTTGATGCCCTGTTCGCTCAGCCAGCCGCTGATCTGCTCCGGCGACCAGCGCATCTGGCACAACTTCGCCTCGATCTTACTGCGCGTCGGCGCCGTGAGCTTGCGGGGCTTACTTCGTATCGCCTGTCGTGCTTGAGCCTTGGCTTCCGCTTGCTTGAACCGATAGCCGCGCTGACCACGATTGCGGTGAATCTCTCGGCTCACCGCGCTTTGACTGACGCCCAAAACTTCGGCGATGCTTTCTTGGCTCGACCCACGCTTGCTCAGCGCATAAATCTGGCAGCGATCCTCATACTTTATTCGCCGGTACTTGCTCATCGGCAACCTCTTGCAATCTCAAGAGGTTACCCCATCATCGCATCAATCAATTATGCGTTGGCTACTTGAATCCGCGGGGACTTAAGAGTGAGATCGCAGACGGCTTGGAAGTGGCGGGCCGCGAATTGATGGCGAAGGCTGTCGAGATTGAGACAGGAATTCAGCGCGCCAAAAGGGAAGCCTAGTACCCACTTTCATTAATTCGTGAGTCAGAGATGATGCAAAAAGCTGAGATTCGAGAGTCGGTTAGCATCCTATGAAATCCATGCCGCGCCCAATTGGGCGACGCTCGACCGCATTCGAACGCAACCGTCGCGCGACGAGGCCGGAAATTCCCCCGGACGACTCGACCTGAACGGACATTGCCGCTGATCCCGTTACTCCATCGACTAGATCCGTTATTCGCCGACTGATGCGCAGTTGATCTATGTCATGGCACGACTGGTATAGCCGAGAGCAAAGAATACTGGCTTGCTCTGCGTACCCACGCTTGCCGTTAATTCAATGGCCAGGAATACGACCCAGCCTCCGCAATTCGTCTCTTCGGTTGTTAGGGGCAAAGCCGGGGTTCATCTCCCGGGCCAATCTCTCGCAGATAAGGACCGCGCGGCCGGCAAAGTTCTGCGCGAGCGCACCCCCCACCAAAGCCACGCCGCGATTGGCGAGCTCCCCCAAGGGCGCGATCCGGTGGCGTTCATCGTCGCCTCTAATAAGGAGCGGCTTGAGAATCTGGTGCCGATCCGCCATTCACGGATGCTCGAATCCCCCTTAACCTTTTACCGGGGTGCCGCCATCGTCCAGGCGAACGACCTTGCGCACGCGCCGTCGTCCGGTATCGTGACCCAGTGCTGCGGTGATGCGCACCTGTTGAACTTCGGCGGTTTCGCCACGCCAGAGCGCAAATTCATATTCGACATCAATGATTTTGATGAGACCTTTCCGGCGCCGTTTGAGTGGGACCTCAAGCGGTTGGTCGCCAGCTTTGTTCTCGCGGCACGCTGGCGCGGCATCTCCGATGCCCGTGCGCGGGACATCGCCACCGCCGCCGCTCTGGCCTACCGCACTCAGATGACAATCGCGGCCAAGGAAAACACGCTAGATGCTTGGTATGCTGCCGTCACCTGGAAGGGCATCTTGTGCGATGTGAAGGACGACCCCGCCGTTTCTCGGCGCCTCAGGAAAGTCGCCGTCGCAGCCAAGCGTCACACCTCCGAGCATGTCTTCTATAAGCTCACGACTCACAAAAGCGGGCACGTCCGCCTGCTCGACCAGCCGCCGCTAATCTATCATCCCCCGGGCATCGAGATACCCGCCATCGCCGCGCTCTTCTCCAAGAACTACGTTAAGACACTCCGGTGGAGCCACCAGGTGTTGTTCGCCCGGCTCCGGTTCGTTGACGCCGCCATCAAGGTCGTCGGCATCGGCAGCGTCGGTACGCGCTGCTATGTCGTTCTAATGATGGGTGAGCAGAACGAGCCGGTGTTTCTCCAAATCAAAGAGGCCCGCAAGTCCGTGCTCGCCGGCCCAGCCGGCCCCTCGCCTTGGCGCGACCAGGGCGAACGGGTGGTCGTTGGTCAGCTCCTGTTACAGACGGCTTCGGACATCTTCCTTGGCTGGACGAAGGGGCCAGAAGAAGAGCACTACTACGTTCGCCAGCTTCGCGACATGAAAGCTTCGCTCGATATAGCGAAGATGAACGCCCACGAACTCGACCTTTATGCCAGCCTTTGCGGTGCAACGCTTGCTCGCGCACATGCCAAGGCCGGTGGTGCTCCCCGCATTGCCGGGTATCTCGGCAAGTCTGATACTTTCGACGCCGCGCTTGGCAAATACGCTATCGTCTATGCCGACAAGACAGAGCAGGATTTTGAATCCTTCCGCCACGCCGCAGCTACTGGTCGGATCAAGACCGAAACATCGCCGGTGTGAAACACGCGCGCTACGGAGACTGATTGTGGATGACTGGTTCAACGCCGTCTCGGATTGGGGCCTGGGTAAGTTGAGATGATTGTGAGATCTGGTATTGATCCTGACCATAGTACTCGACTCGCTATCGGAAAGCCAAGAAACGCAGGGGTTTGATGGGTAGTTTTGGCGACAGGAGTTGT
>Ga0208191_1001441_pt1 | contig 11864 bp, 11 predicted proteins | sample June2015DPH_13_5_FD_184709 | JGI IMG/M metagenome (GOLD analysis project Ga0208191, IMG submission 184709) | Peatland microbial communities from SPRUCE experiment site at the Marcell Experimental Forest, Minnesota, USA - June2015DPH_13_40... | ecosystem: Environmental > Terrestrial > Soil >... | reverse complement strand
CCGGGCTTGCGGCAAAGAAAAACCCCAAGCAGTCTACACGCTTGGGGTTCGGGGAGTTTGTTGCCTCAACTTAGGCTCATTGAGGCCGGGCGGCAGGGTGTCGGGGGATGGGGAGCCGCCCGGTCGTTAGTTAATAAATGTGCAGCGCGCTCTGCAGTTGCAATGCTGCATCACGCCGCAGCGGTTAACGTTGCGGCCACGTATCCACCCAGACTGAATAAGCGGCGGTCCCGCAGTTCTATTCCACTAGCGACGAGCCATGGGACAATTTGTGCTGGGACGTCCTTCGTTTTTTCAGGTAGCCGAAAAACAGATTTTCTAATTCCATCTACGCCGGTTTTGAAGCCCCGTCCTGGCCCCCAAGGACGGGGCTTAATTTTGTGGCTTGCTGGGACGAACCGGCCAGGCAACGAGCGGCGGAATGTAAGTACAAGGGCTGGCAGCGGTTTAGGCTTTGTGTAATTCTCATTTCTCCGACAAAACTACCTAGGGAGAGAAAATCGTGGCCAACGTATACATTGAGGCCCGTCCCAAGGGTCGGCCTCAGGGAAGCCCCATCGACGATTATGTTGTCGAAGACCATGTGGACCATGTGCTCGGCACCTTCAAAACACAGCGAGAAGCGATCGATTGGGCAAAAAGAAACGGCCACGCTCCTCTTGTCGCTCGCGTGCGGCACCTGAATGATAAGAAGAAGCCTGATCACTGGCGGGCGGCCTAAGGGAACGTCTGATCTGAACTTCAGCTTCGCGTGTGAAGGGAACGCTCTACCCGTTGAGCCAAGCGCTCGACCCTATCGAGAAAGCGAGTTCGTGCATCCGATCATTATATCCCTGACATTCTGGGGCCCTCTAGGCGAACATCCACGCTCCGTATCCGACGACCCGATCCCGAGCGCCCGCCGTGTCTCCGGAGTTGCATAATGATAGCCGCTGGGCATGCAAACCACGGCGCTCGGCTTCGATTAGCAAGCCAGCTACCGGGAGGCAGCCACAAGCTTGGTTCGGGCCAAGATTGGCCCATTCGCCGTGCTCGATGGCGGCAGCGGTCGAAGCATCCAGGCGCCGCGCGGCCTCGTAGCTATGGTAATGGGACAAATCGGAGCTGACGACGATCAGTGTCTCGCGCCCGAGCCATAGCTGACGCAGCACATGGGCGACGTCCTGCGGAGCCGCATCGCCGACGACAAGCGGCACCACTTGGAACGATGGCAGGACCGTTTGCAGGAACGGCAGCTCCACTTCGAGAGCATGCTCGCGAGCGTGCGGGGCGTCGGCCCGGGTGACAAATCGCAAGTCGGCGACCGTGCTCAAGGCCTCCAGGTCCACGGGCACGCGGCCAAGGGGAGTTTCGAAGGCATCGACCGTAGGGGCGGCAATCCCACGCACGTGAACGTAGTGTGCTGGCCCGATCAGCACGACGCGCGTGATCGTCTGCGCGCTATCCCGAAGCGTCGCGAATGCCGCGGCAGCAACCCGGCCGGAATAGGCATAGCCTGCGTGCGGCGCAATCAGCGCCTTGGGCATAACTTTTGTAGACGCCGCGACATCGCCAAGCAGGTCCAAAACCTGCGTCCGCAGCCGATCCGGATCATCGGCGTAGAACAAACCTGCCACCGCTGAGGGCCGGGTTGTCATGCTTTGCGAACCCGTTCGCACCTTGCCCCGCTCTCGCCCGATTACCATTTATGATGCAATCCCTGAAACTTAAGACGACTGCGACATGAATCAACCCATCGAGGGCAAACCCGGGCGCTATTGGCACGTGCTGGAAGACGGCCGCATCCAGTGCGACGTTTGCCCGCGCTATTGCAAGCTGCATGAAGGTCAGCGCGGTCTGTGCTTCGTGCGCGCACGACAAGGCGATCAGGTGGTGCTCACCACCTATGGCCGCTCGTCAGGCTTTTGCATTGACCCAATTGAAAAGAAGCCGCTCAATCACTTCTTGCCGGGCACACCGGTCCTATCGTTTGGTACTGCCGGCTGCAACCTGACTTGCAAATTCTGCCAGAACTGGGACATCTCGAAGGCTCGCAACTTCGATCGCATTCAGGATTTGGCCTCGCCCAAGGCGATTGCAGAAGCGGCGCTACGCAGCGGCTGCCGGTCCGTCGCGTTCACATACAACGATCCCGTGATCTTTCTTGAATATGCGGTCGACGTGGCGCAGGCCTGCCGCGAGCGGGGGATCAAGACGGTGGCGGTGAGCGCGGGCTACATCTCGCCAGAGCCACGGATCGAGTTCTTTCGGCACATGGACGCCGCCAACATCGACCTCAAAGGCTTCACCGAGGGTTTTTACAAGAATCTCTGTTCGGGCAAGCTCGCTCCGGTGCTCGAGACGCTCGAGTACCTCAAGCACGAGACGAACGTTTGGTTCGAGATCACTACCCTGCTCATTCCAGGCGAGAACGACTCAGCCGCCGAAATTGAAGCGGAGAGCGCTTGGGTGATGGATCACGTCGGCCCCGACGTGCCGTTACATTTCACGGCCTTCCATTTTGACTGGAAGTTGATGGACGCCCTGCCGACACCAGTGAAGACGCTGCGCATGGCGCGGCGGATCGCCATGAATGCAGGCATTCGGTACGTCTACACTGGCAATGTCCACGATCCCGTTGGCCAGGCCACCCATTGTCACGGATGTGGTGCCGTGCTTATCGGCCGCGACCAGTACGACGTGACGGCGTGGAATCTGTCTGTGGACGGCGGATGTGCTGAATGTGACACGCGGTGTCATGGTGTGTTTGAAGCCATGGCGGGCCGATGGGGTCATCGCCGTCAGCCGGTGAGGCTGCGGGCATTTGAGCCGGAGCCGCTGGCGATTAGTTCCACCTAAATGGATCCGGCCAGTCACCCGAAATAGCTCAACACTGGGCCAGGCCCAACCAATAGATAACCAATAAAACCCCGCAACCAAACGCGAACATTTGTCAACGAACGTGCGCGAAAATGCCAATAATCATTGATTATTCCGGTGAAGGTAACGCGCTCATAACCGCTTGGTTGGAGGTTCGCGTTTCTGCATTTCGAGTGATCCTGCCGAGGGCAGCAGCCGAAAGCCCTTCCCGCTGTCCCTGGCTCAAGGCAGCGGGGATTTTGGGACAGTGACACTTACCTTGGCGCGTTACCCTGCACGGCGTGTTGCAAGACTATCGAAACTCAGTTCTGTATTTAAAATGCCACAGCTCCGCGAATTAAAGCTGCCTCGAAAAAACCGGGCTTGCGGCAAAGAAAAACCCCAAGCAGTCTACACGCTTGGGGCTCGGGGAGTTTGTTGCCTCAACTTAGGCTCATTGGGCCGGGCGGCAGGGTGTCGGGGATGGGGAGCCGCCCGGTCGGCCTTTAGCTAAGAATATGTAGCGCGCTCGGCAGTTGCAATGCTGCATCACGCCGCAGCGGTTAACGTTGCGGCAACGTATCCACCCAGACTGAATAAGCGGCGGTTGCGCAGTTCTATTCCACTAGCGATGGAGCCTTACGCACGACCCAGCGCTCTTGCCGGTGTCAAATTCCAAGGAATGGCAGAAGCACACCAAGGGCCTCATCAAGTTTGCGCTCGCGCGGGGGGGCCTGGCCTTGTGGCACTCCCGCCAGTCGGCAGGCTCACGGTCCGACGACGTGCCATTTGTACAGCGGACATTCAGTGGAAACAACGCAGCTAAACTGGAAGGTTTAAGATGGGTTTCGAAAATAAGACCGGACTTCAACTTCGCTCTTTGATCAAGAAGAGCGGCGAGCTCGAATTGTCGCTGGTGAACGTCCCAATCCCTGAACCAGCCGGCGACGAGGTCGTCGTGCGTGTCGAGGCCACGCCGATCAATCCCTCAGACGTGGGACTTCTTCTGGGCGCAGCCGATGTAAAGACGGCCAAATTGTCGGGTACCAGCGACGCTCCAGTGGTTACAGCGACCGTTCCGGAATCCGCGATGAAAGCTATGGCCGGGCGTCTTGATGAGTCGATGCCCGTCGGCAACGAGGGCGCTGGTGTCGTCGTCAAGGCTGGGGTTTCCGATGCGGCCCAGACACTGCTCGGCAAGACCGTCGCCATCATCGGTGGCGCCATGTACGCTCAGTATCGCTGCCTGAAGGCGGCTGATTGTCTCCTGCTTCCGGCGGGAACGACCCCTACCGAAGGGGCATCATGCTTCGTCAATCCGCTGACGTCACTCGGCATGGTCGAGACCATGCGGCGGGAGGGCCACAAGGCTTTGGTGCACACTGCCGCCGCATCGAACCTCGGTCAGATGTTGAACAAGATCTGTCTCAAGGACCGGGTCGGCCTCGTTAACATCGTCCGCAACTCGCAACAGGAAGATATCTTGCGCCTGATCGGCGCGAAGTATGTGTGCAATTCTGCCGCGCCGACGTTTATGGAGGACCTGACCAAGGCTCTCCTCGAAACCGCCGCGACCCTCGCTTTCGACGCCATCGGTGGCGGTAAGCTCGCCGGGCAGATCCTGACATGCATGGAGGCGGCCGCCAGCAAGACCGCTAAGGTCTACAGTCGATACGGATCGACGGTGCACAAGCAGGTCTATATCTATGGCAGCCTCGATCCTCGCCCCATCGAACTAGACAGAGCCTTCGGAACGGCGTGGGGCGTCGGCGGCTGGCTACTGTTCTCGTTTCTGCAGAAAATCGGGGCGGCCGAGGCACAGAAGCTGCGTGAAAGAGTCGTCGCCGAACTCAAGACCACGTTTGCCAGCCATTACAAGCAGGTGCTGTCATTGCAGGAGGCGCTTCAGCTTCAAAATATCGCCAACTACAGCAAGCGTGCCACCGGCGAAAAGTATCTGATCAATCCGAACAAGGCCGGTTGATACGGCGACGGGGAGAGCGACATGGAGTTTCGTTCCCCATATCAGGCCCCATAGCGACCGCCGTTTCGAGAAAGCAGGAGCTTGACCCACTTCACACCCCATAATTGAATTGTGCTATCTTTTGAACATTGAAAGCGGGAGAGCACAGGTGCAGTTTGCGGTCGGCTTTAAATTTGAGGGGAAAACGGGACACATTGTCGTTGACGCGGAAGATGCGCTGATCGCCGCCCTCAAAGTTAAGGTGCAGCGCCCGGAGGCGCTGATCGCCTATGTCCGCCAGCAAAATAAGCGAGGCGACACCCGTCACCCTATGCGTCGACTCAGCAGCGAGCGCCCTTAGTTCGGACTCTCAGACCACATAGCGCTTTGCGAGATGTCTTCCCAAAGTCTCGCCCATTGAGGCGTTTCCTGCCACACATAAAGCCGCCGAAACATCGGTACCACGTACCGGAGCTGTGAGTTGAATATCGACCGCCGCGGGCCGCCGCGCTGTGGCAGTTGGCCAAGAATTTGAAAGATGGCCCTCAGATCCAGCGGTTATTGTCGCTGTCGGCGCGACGCGGGCGCTTGCGAAACGGGCCGATGGCCATGCTGCCGATGAAGCTTTAGAGTCAAGGATGCTTTCGCGTAGCTTTCCGGACTACGAATTCATTCGGCAGCAGGAGTAAGTAACATGAGAGGCGCTCCCAAGGTTGTCGAGTATCTCAATAAGGCGCTCCGTCACGAGCTCACCGCAGTGAATCAATATTGGCTGCATTATCGTCTCCTCGACAATTGGGGCTACAAGACACTCGCCAAGAAATGGCGCAACGAATCAATTGAAGAGATGCAGCATGCCGATGAGATTATCGAACGTATCATCTTCCTCGACGGCGCTCCGAATATGCAGGCACTTGGGAAGCTGCATATCGGCCGCACAGTGAAAGAGGCAATCGAGCGTGACCTGCAAGCGGAATTAGATGCACGCGCACTCTACGAAGAGGCGGCGACTCACTGCCACTCGCACAAGGATTATGTGACTCGCGACTTGTTCGAGGGCCTGATGCGCGATGAGGAGGAGCACATTGACTTTTTGGAGACTCAGCTCGATCTAATTGCCAAGCTCGGTCATGATCTCTATGCGCAGCATCACATCGGCAAGCCTGATGACGACTGATAGGCGCGGCGCCGTCCGCGTTGTATCGTCATCGATTTGCTGGTGTGGCAAAGCATTCCCACCGCTCAACCACACCCAGCCAAACCCTCCAAAATCCGTGACGTGATTTCGAGCGAGCGATAACAAAAAGCCCCGGTCATAGGCCGGGGCGTCCTTTTAGCCACGAACGTTTGCTCTATTTGCGCGAGAGGTAGCGCAGTCGTAGCTAGCATGTCTGATGCTTGACCCGACATTTCGGGCCAGGGCCTCGCATATAGTGCAATTCCGGTCGGTAGGGGCTGAACGCATCACCGATAATCCGCCACAGCTCGCCAACCGCTCTCGCGAATTCACGGCACATGACACTCTTCCATACCCTTAACTTATGACCCGCTATTCAACCGCTCCTAAAGAGCTGATCAGACCAGCAAAGTTAGCAAGCCGACCAGCGCAAAACCTCCGCCAAGTATTGACCAGTCCCCCACGTCAAAGCCAAGGAGCCGACGGTCCGTCCTCGTACACGCGGTCATGTCTTCCTCTCACTGGTCGATTCACAATGTAACAGACAAATGGAGGCTGGACTGTTGCCGGCGCGCAACGACCGACGAAAAGTGAATCTCATTCAGATTGAGGTTACGCGAGATTTTTGCGGCTTTTCAGCCGTTTAAAGGATTGACCCGATATTCGCGGCGACCGTCACGCGAAGATATTCTGAAGTGTTGCATTTGCGCAGCAGTGTGCTCCGGTCGTCGGCAATGTCCACGATGCTTCGGTGACTGAGCGGGAAAGATACGCGGAGCCGCGGGTTCGATGAGTGGAGATCGCGGTCAGGCCGGTGGTATCGCTCACGGTTCCTTCGCGCGCTTTTTCAATTCAGCAAACGCGCGGCCAGCGAGGCGGCCAAGTTTGGTCGCAGTGGAGTCGAGCTCCTTGGCGTGGTCGGCGCGGCCCGCCTCGAATGCGGTGAACCAGCGGCGGAAGCGCGCGAGTTGATCCGGCGGCAGCTTGGCGATAGCTTCGGCGATCTCTTCGACTTTCGTGCGGCGCAGTATACCACCGGCGGCGGATGAAGCTGATTGGCTCAGAACTGCTGATTAATGGTGACAGCAGGAAACCGCAGGTTACCGTGCGATCATGCGTTGCCAAATCGCCTATTAGAGGGAAGCTTCAGGCACTAGCCGAACGACGGGACAAATTGAGAGGCAGCCGCTGATAGGGCTTCCGCCGGGATGAGGTTGGCCAATGAAGCCGCTCGAGACGCCCGTCCTGCCACCGGGCATCCGCTCGCGGTTCGTTGACGAGATCAACGGCCTTAAGGTGCATATCCTTGAGGCCGGTTTCGATGCTCCGGGCCGTCACCTGGTATTGATGCTGCACGGATTTCCGGAGATCGCCTATTCCTGGCGCAAGGTAATGGCGACGCTAGCCGCTGCCGGCTATCATGTCGTCGCGCCGGACCTGCGCGGCTATGGCCGCACGACTGGCTGGTCCGCGGATTACGACGCCGACCTCAGGCCCTTTCGTCTCTTGAACGCGGTGCGCGACACGCTGGGTCTCGCCTCCGCACTCGGTTACCGGCGGGTCGCAGCGGTTGTTGGCCACGATTTCGGCGCGGCGGTCGCAGCCTGGTGCGCGCTTGTGCGGCCTGATGTGTTCGGCTCGCTGGTGCTTATGAGCGCGCCCTTCGCTGGGCCACCAGAGCTGCCATTCAATACCGATGGCAAGCCGCTGACAGTGCCCAGGAGCCCGACCATACACGAGGCGCTGGCTGCCCTTTCACGGCCCCGCAAGCATTACCAGTGGTACTATTCGACTCGGCCGGCCAATGCCCAGATGTGGCATTGTCGGCAGGGCGTCCACGATTTCCTCCGCGCCTATTTTCATCACAAGAGCGCCGACTGGAAGCAGAACCGCCCGCATCGGCTCGCCTCATTGAGCGCGGCTGAACTGGCAAAGATGCCGACCTATTACATCATGGATCTGGCCGACGACATGCCAGCCACCGTCGCTAAGGAGATGCCGTCCGCCAGCGAGATCGGCGCCTGCAAATGGCTACCCGACCACGAGCTCGCCGTTTACGCCGCAGAATACCAACGCAACGGTTTTCAAGGCGGGCTAAATTGGTACCGGTCGCGGACCGGCGGCGCCTTCGACAATGAGTTGCAGCTGTTTTCGGGTCGCAAGATCGACGTCTCGTCGATTTTCATTTCGGGCAAGAGCGACTGGGGCATCTATCAGCAACCAGGTGCGCTTGAGCGCATGCAGCAGACCGTGTGCACCCGGATGGTCGGGGTCCACCTACTCGACGGGGCGGGGCATTGGGTACAGCAGGAACAACCTGAAGAGGTCAGTTCACTGCTGATCGACTTTCTTCGTGGATCGGCTGCTGGTTAGGTCCGCCTAGGACTAATCCACCCCGACGTCGACACGCGCCTATTTCCGGTTGGCAATCATTTCGTGCCCCATATCAGGCCCCGCGCTTGATTGAATATTGAGAAGCCTGGTCGGAGTGGCAGGATTTGAACCTGCGACCCCCACGTCCCGAACGTGGTGCGCCGCCACATTGCGCGTCTCTCACCGACTCACATCGTAGTCCCGCCGAACATCCCACCGCAAGCCGTTTCAAGGTTAGACACCGGAGTCAGAACGCTAAAGAAATCAATGGAGCGATTTCGGGCGGGTAGACACTGTATCTATTTGATTTCAAATAAATTCTTGCTAATGAGCGGTTAACGCGGCAACCAGGAACATCTAGGGGGAAGATGGCGGCGACCTAGCTCGTGTCGAGCACGATGTTTCGATTTAGCGTGCCGTCGAGGAATGTCTGATAGCCAAGGTTTGTATCTCCCGCCCTGTCCGGGGTCCGTGTCGCTCACGGTTCATTCGCGCGCTTTTTTAATTCAGCAAACGCGCGGCAGGCGAGCGGCTAGGGGGGTCGGCTTTGCCGCCACCGGCTCGCAATATCATGGAAGCCATACGCAGCCGATCACGCGCTTACAGAAGCTCCGCCACGTCACGTGCGAGGCTTTCCGGCTTCGTCGTTGGCGCGAAGCGCGCTCGCACGGTGCCAGCCCTATCAACCAGGAACTTCGTGAAGTTCCATTTTATGCTGTTGCCCAGCAGCCCGCCTTTTTGCTGCTTAAGCCAAACATAGAGGGGGTGGGCGTTCTTACCGTTGACCTCGATCTTGGCGAACAGCGGGAAAGTTACGCCATAGGTATCGTCGCAGAAGGTGGCGATCTCCGCGTCTGACCCCGGTTCCTGATGGCCGAACTGGTCGCATGGGAAAGCAAGGATTTCAAAGCCACGCGCTTGGAACTGTTCGTAGAGGGCCTGTAAGCCGATGTATTGCGGTGTGAAGCCGCATTTCGAGGCAACATTGACAATCAACAACACCTTACCGCGGTAGTCGGCGAGACGGCGCTTCTCGCCCGTGCCCAGCCGGGCGTTGAAATCGTAGATCGGCATGGCGGTCTCCTGTTGCCGTTGCGCACGTCGCAATCGCCGTAGAGGTGGTGAAGAAAGATATCAAGAACGTCCACCTAAGTGTTTTACCCGCCTGCCGGAAGGGTGTGAGTCTGCGCGATCCGTGAACATACGGAGATCAACTGCATGTTTTTGTACTTGGTAATACCGCTTTGTTCTGCCAAGCCTGCCAGTTCAGTCGATGATTGAGAGAGGATAAAACCCGCTGAAATAGCGGGCCTCACATTTTTATCCTCGTGCAACGATGGCAGGCCCCTTCCGCGATTCGACCAATAAGCCCCATCGTTAACCGAACGTGAATTTCGGTATTGAAGCTCGCGGAATCGCTTGCTTTGATCGTCGCGCGAAGACAAATGATGCCGGCGCGATCGCGGATGCTCACGATGAGGCGTGGCGGATGGCCTATCGGGGTATTATTCCGGGCGCCCAACTCGAAAAGCTCATAAACCGCCGTGGCCCGGCGTGGTGGGAGAACGCCATACGTAAGGGGAGCCGAATTGTGCTCTTCCAGTTCGGCGATAAGATCGCCGGCTACGCCAATTACGGATACAATCGGACGCGCAGCTTGTACTATGACGGCGAGATTTACGAGCTCTACATGCGGCCGGAATTCCAGGGGCTTGGCTTCGGTCGCCGTCTGTTCACGGCCGTGCGCTGTGACCTGGCGCAGAACGCCCTCAAATCGCTGATCGTGTGGGTCCTGTCGGAGAACGAAAAAGCCGTCGAATTCTACCGCGCACTCGGTGGCAAGGTAGTTGCGCGCTCTTCGGAGAAATTCGGCACGAGGGTGCTCGACAAGGTCGCCTTCGGCTGGCAGGGCTGATTGCTTCGGCCGTTCCCGCCAAACACCATGCGGATGTGGCCGATCTCCGCGCGGATCAACAAGCTTGAATACTACGATCCCTCGATCCTAGAGCCAATCGAATGGGCCAGCTTTGCCGTATAGGCCGAGCGAAGTCCGGATGTGCTTCATCCCACAGGTGACGAAGGCTTTACGGCTTCGATGGCACCATGTCATCGGGTCCGGGAAGCCGATTATGTCCAAATGGCAAGAGGAGAAGGCGGAAAGAAATCGCCAGTCGCTCGCGCGCCTCACCAAGGCATTGCCGCGCATCTTTCCACCATCCGTTCTGTCTCGGGCGCTCAGCCGCCCGTTCGTGCCGCCGACCCCGCGGCTTGCGATCGATTCGTATTGGCGGGCGCATCCGATTCGCGCCGATCGCCTGGCGCGTGCGCTTGCCGCCCGCAGCGGAGCGCCTAAGGGCTGGAGCTGGCGGCTCGGCGACGACCGCAGGAACGGATTACCAGCCACATTCCGAACGGCACCCGCGCCCTATCGCGAACGCGCATACGCGCGGGGTCCCGGCTTCTGCTGTGTGTGCGGGCAACCGGTTTATCGCTTCGGCTGGCATGTCGATCTGTGGGACACGGGCGTCAACAAGAATGCGGTCTGGCACTGCGCCTGCGTGATCGCATGGCAATTCTGGAATGCGCCGAGTGGCCAGGCCCGGATCCTGCGGCGCCTGCAGGCGCGACGTTGCAGCGAAACCGGCGCACGGCTGTGGAAAAGCGCCGAGGTGGATCACCGCGTCCCGCTGTTTCGGGTGTGGAGCGAATACCGGGATGCGCCATGGCCGGAGCTGCTCGATTATTGGGGCTTGCCCAACCTTCGGATGATCAATCGCGATGCCCACGCCGCAAAATGCGCGACCGAAGCGCGCGACCGACACGCCGCGCGCCATCTCCCATCAGAACTCGACTAATCTCTTCCGGCGGGGTGCCGTCGCATTCGGCGCGACTGTGTTCCGGTCGAGCAAGCCCGGAAATCAGGGTTGACATCTTTGCGCTAAGGCGTCCGCCAGCGCCCGGAGACGGTTTACATTTCACTCCTAACCGATTGTTTTGTATTGGTGTCCTTCGGATTGCGTTTACAGGTAAGCGATTGAAATCAAAGATATAAGAGCTGACTCTTAATCAGCGGGTCCAAGGTTCGAGTCCTTGTGCGCCCACCATTCACTCAGTCATTGGTGGAGATTTCCCGACTGTCGACCAATACTCCGGTTTGGCGGGGTTCGAACTCGCGGGTGGTCTTCGTTCGGTGTCGCGGTTTCGGTCGCAAGCTCCTTAAGTATGCGCACGATCTTTCAACGTCTCTCGTCAAGGAGTTTCCAGGACTTGCCTTCAAATCTGGCCATTCAATAGGATTTCGGAAGATCGAGCACCTTCTCGGCGATGAAGGAAAGAATGAGCTGCTCGGTGATGGGGGCGATGCGCGTGAGTATCACTTCGCGCAGCAACCGCTCTACATGATACTCCTTCGCATAGCCAAAGCCGCCATGCGTCAGCACGGCCTGCAAGCAGGCGTTATAGCCGGCGCGGGCGCCGAGGAATTTTGCCGCGTTTGCTTCCGCGCCGCACGGC
>Ga0208191_1001438_pt1 | contig 11891 bp, 9 predicted proteins | sample June2015DPH_13_5_FD_184709 | JGI IMG/M metagenome (GOLD analysis project Ga0208191, IMG submission 184709) | Peatland microbial communities from SPRUCE experiment site at the Marcell Experimental Forest, Minnesota, USA - June2015DPH_13_40... | ecosystem: Environmental > Terrestrial > Soil >... | reverse complement strand
CCCCAGTGTCCCAGCAGCATGTGCTTGATATCCGCGAGCGTCAGCGGCCGCTTCAGCAGCGGATTGTCGTAGAGATAAATCTGGCCGACCGACAGATAGTTGGCGGCGCGCCAGTAGGCATCCATCTTGTGGAGCAGTTCCGGGGAAAGAGTTTTTGTCTTCATGGTTCAATTCTCTTTTTTTCAGCCAAGACCGAGAACGTGGCAAACCGTCTTGGCTATCATGCATTCTTCGTCCGTGCAAATGACGCGGACCGCTACCCGGCTGGCCGCGGCGGAAATTACACCTTCATTCGCCGCGTTTCGCTTTTCTTCGAGTTCGATTCCAAGGAATCCCAGCCCATCGCAAATCCGGGCGCGGACCGTGGGCGCATTCTCTCCGATGCCACCAGCGAACACCAGCGTGTCCAGTCCCCCCAATGCCGCCGCGAAGGAGCCGATCCACTTTTTCGCCTGATAACAAAACAGCGCCACGGCTTCCGCCGCCCGCACATCCTGCGTTTCACGGTCGAGCAAGTCACGCATGTCGGAACTGGTTTCGGACATCCCGAGCAGCCCGGACTGGAAATTGACCATCTCGTTAAATTGCTTCGCGCTCATTTTTTCAGTGCGCGCAAGATACCAAAGCAGTCCGGGATCGAGATCGCCGGAGCGGGTGCTCATCGGCACCCCGGCGGTCGGGGTGAAACTCATGCTTGTGTCCACGGGTTTGCCGTCACGCACCGCCGCCAGGCTCGCGCCATTGCCGAGGTGGGCGAGGATGACCCGGCCTTGTGCCGCTTCCGTTCCGGCCAGGCGGGCCAGTTCTCCTATTAGAAACGCATACGACAACCCGTGAAACCCGTACCGCCGCACCCCCTGCGCTTCGTAGCGGCGCGGGATCGGCAACAACCGGGCCACGCGCGGCAGGTCATGGTGAAAAGCCGTATCGAAACACGCTACTTGCGGCAGGTCAGGAAATCGGCGATGAAACGCCCCGGTCAACAGGATCTCCTCCGGCAGATGCTCAGGATCGAATGGACTGAGCCGGTGCAGCTCCTCAACCATTTCCGGAGTAATTCGCTGCGGTTTGCTATACTTCGGCCCGCCATGCACCACGCGATGCCCCACCGCGGTCAATGCATCACGCCCGATGCGTTCCTCAATCCAATCCATCAGAGCGCCCACTGCCACCGTGTGATCCGGCGCCGTCACCAACCGTGAAAAGTTGTCCGCCTGGTTCAAGCCTTTCACCCGCAAGATGGCCTCCGGCATTCCAATCCGCTCAATCCCGCCCTCCAGAATCCGTCGGAGCGACTCACCGGCTTCGAACAGCGCGAACTTGATGCTCGAAGAGCCGCCATTGATCGTCAGGATGCGTGGGTTAGCTGGTTTCATGGATGACTCCTTCGTCGTTCTGCAATCCGAACGAAGCCAGTTTCGCGCACGTGGACCTGTAATCCTTGTGAAGAATGCTTCGAATCCCCAAACCTTCCGCGATCTGGACGAACATCAGGGTGTTTTCGATATAGACTACCTGCCGGGCTGGCGCCTGGGCGATGTCCAGCGCAAGCCGAAAGATGTCCGCGTCGGGCTTGCGAACGTGGACGAAGCAGGAGGAAATAAAAGAATCCACAAACCCGTCCAGCTTGAACCTTCGAATCCGATACGCATTCAGTTCGCGCCCTTCGTTGCTGACTACGGCGATCTTCAATTCGTACTTTGCCTTGAGCTTGCGGACCAACTCGATCATCTCGGGGTAAGGTTTCGATTGCGCGAACATGAAACGCCGAAACTGAGCACGGGTGAACGCTCGCTTTTGGTAGAAGACCACCCGACCTAAATATTCTTCCAGCGTGAGCTTTCCCTCCTCGTAGGTATCGAAGGTCAGGTGATGCCGATCCTCCATCTCGGCCAACTCCAGCTTGAAGTTCGTCGCCGCCCGTTTGCGGGCATGATGGTCCCACCCGTTGGTGAGCAGGACACCGCCGATATCCAGAAACACGCAGGTGATTGCGGTCACTTTCTTCATCGTCTTTTCCTCCGTCGATCGGATCATCGTTGCCACAGGATTCATACGTCTTCCAGCGGGATCGCAACGCCGTCGCAGTGTGGTATCACTCGCGCCGTATAGTCCGCTGGTGGGCCGGCCGCAGACACAGCCGCACTGTAAACGTAGCCGCCGAGTTGCGATCCAAGCTCATTCAGGACGGGTTCGGTATCGGCACGCGCCTTTTCCAATAGTTGAAGGGAATCATGCGCTCCGTTACCGCCAGGGAGATTGCCGGGGTACTGAGATGTGTTCAGAGTCTTCTTTGAAATCTCCATAAAAGGGTTCTTATTGATCCTGGGAGAATATTACCACCGTGTACGGGCCGATGCCGATTTCGCCGGAGCAAGGCAGTCCATCGGTTCCTTTTTCATGAGCTTGGACGTCAGGGGTAGGATGATTAGCAAAATTTGGGCCATAGTTGTAGGAGTCACTGTTAAAGCGCGTTTTCCACAATCCGGCCCGCGGAAAACCGATGACATAACCATCCCGATTTTGATTCGTCATATTCACCACCACAATGACGCTATCGGTTGGGCCTTGTTTGTCCCAGCGATGGAAAGCGATGAGCTTGGCCTCATGGTCAACATGATAGATTTGGAAGTTTTGTCCGCACAACCCTCTCGTCATGCCCAATAGATTGCGACGCAGGGCAATCAGATCCCGATACATCTTGAGGATACCGCTTGCATCCTCGATTCGAGACCAGTCGATCGGGACTTTATCCTGGAACCAGCGATCTTCCAGCAACTCTTGACCTTGAAATAACATCGGGACACCTGGTGAAGTGAGAACAAGGGCAGAACCCAATGTGGAGCGTTTCTTGGAAAACCAGCTATCCACTCTTCCTGGCCAGATCTCCTCCGGCACGCGGGCTCGACCATTGGCAATCTCATCGTGTGATTCAGTAAAAATAACCCGACGAAAGACATCTTTATCGTATTGATATCCGATAGCTCTGCAGACTGCATCTACATTACGTAATCCGTCATCACGAGCGATGATGGATTGCCGAACCGGATTAACAAATTCGCTATCCCACTGAGCATTAAAGCCAGCTCCACCCGCTCCAGTACTTTGAGTGACCCAGGCGTTAACCTTCATATCCTCAGCGATGCTGATCTTTCCGGGAAACCGTTGGTGAGTTTCATGATTGATCCACTGCATCAAACTCCAGCCATCGGGGATTTCATTAGCCGGACTTGAATCACTCCCCAGAACATTCTTGATATAGGTTATGGCGTCCCAACGCAGGCCGTCGACATGGTATTCCTCAAGCCACATCAGAGCGTTATCGCACAGATAGTGGCGCACTTCACCCCGGCCATAATCGGGGCGCGTTTCTCCCCAGGGTGTGCTCGAGCGGCGATCATTGTAAAAGTAGATTCCCCCTTTCTCATTCTCACTCCAACCGTCAAACCGCCATAAATCCAGATCGGAGGGGCCAAAGTGGTTGTACACTACATCTGAGATCACGGCGATTCCATGCTCGTGAGCCGCTTTAACGAACCGCTTGAAGGCATCCGGCCCACCATAAATGCTTGCAATGGCAAAGGGATGTGACGGATTGTAGCCCCACGAAAAGTCGCCTGCAAACTCCATGATCGGCATCACTTCAACGGCATTGATACCCAGTTCTTTAAGGTAAGGCAATTTTTCAATGGCACTATCCAGCGTGCCCGGATGCCCCTCTTCTTTGACGTGAAAGGTACCGATGTGCATCTCGTAAATGATGAGCTCATTCCACGGGGCAATAGTAAAGGTATCATCACCCCAATCGAATGCATCAAGGTCATAGATGATTCCGTTGCCCGCTGAGTTCGTCACTTTTCTGGCATAAGGGTCAATACGAGAGAGAGGAGGGAGATTCCAATCAGTAGGGGCGTGAATTACATATCGGTACTCATCTCGCACTTTTGCCTCTGGCACGTCAGTAGACCAGTATCCGTTTTTCTCATTGAAGAGAGGTGTTGAGGTTTTGCTCCAGTCATTGAAAATTCCGGTCACGTAAACCTTTTCCGCATGGGGCGCCCATACTCGAAAGGTCACACCCTTTGCATTGGGAATGGCTCCCATGCCCGAATGTCTTGCCATGGTGCGAGCTTTTTCTGCCATTCTCTCCTCCTAATCTTAGTCAATCGAAGTCTTCAAAGCTTGCTCCGGGATGAATCTGCAACGCTTATTATAACAGAAATTTTCATCTCTGATCCCTCGCATCTCTCCTGCCGAGAGGTTCACTTCTATTCTGGCTGGGCACCTTCATGCTTAAGCGGAACGGAACATCCTCCGGCCGGTGACTGTGACGGGATCAGCCGCATAGGCTGGGATTAACCTGCCTAAATCCATCAAAGTAGCCACTACCGCTCCAAAAATCATCATCTTCTTTATCAGTCCTATCCTCATTTTTCTTTTTTGAGATCATTTTGAAGTTTCCTGTTTGCTATCTCTTCGCCCTTGTTATCAACGGGTGCTTTCTATCCAGCTTACTCACCACCTCCTTTGTCATTCGCACGAAGTCAATTGACTTACTCGACGATCATCACACAATTCATGGTCCCGAACTCGTTCATGAAGCACCCTTCACAGAAAGGATCATTCTCCCACTTCCCGTCTATCACAAAGCGATATTCATATCTCCCAGGCATCAAGGGGAGGGTTATTTTCCATGTCCCACGTTCATCCTTTTTCAGTGGATGCGAACTCGGATTCCATTGGTTAAAACTTCCAGCTAAAAAGACGTTTTGCGCGTGAGGCGCCAGATAACTGAACTCTGTGTCCCTTTCTCTTCTATCAACTTGTGATGTTTTCTTCGCTGCTGTTTTCATAAATCACCTCCTTATTTACGCAATAATTATGTATGAGTGTGAATCTAAGTTCTTCGCTGAATGGTACAGGACAGGTGTGTACAGGCTTCAGCATGGACACTCAGCGAAATCTAATTATGCCTTTCTGATAAGAACAACGATGGATCGTGGCTTCACCACGTAAGTGAGCGATTGTAGAACCGGCTCTGTGTCCGACTCCGAAAAGTCCAGGGGGGGTGGTAGGCTCGTGTCCACGACACGCTGCCATTCAAGGGGTCGCCCCTCCTGGATCGTGAATTGAAGGCCCTGTCTGTGGGCATTCATCATCACATAGATGTCATCGTCATTTTGCGAGGTGCCATGCAAGCAAATGGCGAGGCTGTGCGACTCATCCCCGTAATCTACCTCTTTCCCGACCCCGTACCACTTGATGTCCTCTCGCCAGAAACGGCTGCGGCCTAGTGATGGGTGCGCCTTGCGGAACGCGATCATCCTTTTGAAGAAACGGAAAAGATCCCGGTTTTTTTCGAGTAAGTCCCAATTCAACCAATTTGTCTCATTGTCCTGATTGTAGGGATTATTGTTTCCACCCTGCGTGTTCATAAACTCATCCCCGGCACGGAACATCGGCGTGCCGTTCGCCAGGAAAAGCACGCAGCAGAAATTCTTTATTTGCCGCTTGCGCAGCTCAACCACCTCTTCCGGAACGGCGGAATCCCCTTCCCACCCACAGTTCCAACTGACATTATAGTCTGTTCCGTCCTGATTATGATGGCCATTGGGCTCGTTATGTTTGAAGTTGTAAGAGACCAGGTCACAAAGACAAAACCCATCGTGAGAGGTGATATAGTTGATGCTCTGATAAGCGTGGTACGCATCAGCCAGGTTATCAGGAAAAAGATCGTCGCTGCCATAGAGGCGGGCCATAAATGCGGCTATCTTGCCCGGGTCGCCCCGGATGAAAGAGCGCACATCGTCACGAAATTTGCCGTTCCACTGCAGCCAGGTCATGCCTGGAAAGTTGCGGCCCAGTTGGTAACTTACGGGATCCCAGGCCTCTGCGATAAGACGGATGGATGCAAACTCTTTGAGACCGCTTATTTCTGAGATGATGGGCGGATCGTCCAGGTTGATCCGGCCATCCTTTTCTCTGGTGAAGATCGTCCCGAGGTCGAAGCGGAACCCGTCAACGTGCATTTCGCACGTCCAGTAGGCCATGCTGTCAATAACCATACGGCGGACGCCACGGTTGGCAGTGTTAAGGACGTTTCCTGTGCGCGCGTCATCGCGGTAGCTGCGCCGATCTTCAGCAAGCAGATAATAGCTGCGGTTGTCGATGCCACGAAAGCTGTAGGTTGGGCCCCTCTCATCAATCTCTGTCGTGTGATTGTAAACCACGTCGAGGATCACCTCGATCCCCGCTTTGTGAAACTCTTTAACCATGGTGCGAAATTCTTCGATCTGGGCTCCCGGAGCCTTGGTCTTCGCGTAAGCCTGATGGGGCGAGAAGAAGTTCAGGGTCATATAGCCCCAGTAATTGCCCTCCTGGGGGTCGTATTGATGAACGGGCAGCAATTCTACGGCTGTCACACCCAGTTCTTTCAGGTAAGGGATCTTCTCAATCAACCCTGCATACGTCCCGCGACTCTCCGGGCTCACGCCGGAATTCATCCGCGCGGTGAAGCCCTTGATGTGGAGCTCGTAAATGATGGTATCATGGGTATGGTGCGGCCGCCGATCATCACCCCAGTCAAACAGAACATGCTGCGGGGGTATCATCCCCAGAGGAGCCTTTCCGGCATTAGATCCGGGACGGCTTGCGGCCTCGCGGGAGAACTCTTTGGGGAACCAAACGGCCTTAGCGTAGGGATCATGGAGAACCTTTTGTGGGTCGAAACGGTGGCCCATGTCCGGGTCAAACGGGCCTTCCACCTGATAGGCATAGTACTGTGCGCCAGGAATCTCCGCGAAAGGGATTCGGCAGTGCCAAACGTGCGCCGTCTTGTTCTTCAGGTAATTGAGTGGATGCTGATAGACAGGAATCGTGGTATCTCGGTCAGAATAGAGAAGTAAGGTTACACCCGTTGCGTGCTCCGAGAAGAGGGCAAAATTGTAGCTCTCTTCTTGCTCGATCCAGGTCGCTCCGAGAGGAGATGGAGAGCCTTCCTTTTCAGCCCAATCGCCCGATTGTTCTTTCCCTCTCTTCACCTTCTGCGATCCTTCGTGAGAGAGTAGGTGATTGTTCAACTCTGCCCCCGTCGAATCAACGCTGCCACAGGATCCGAGCAACTTCCAAAGGAACCGCAACGCCGGAGCAGTGCGGTATCACCCGGACTGTATAGTCCGTAGCTGGGCGTGCCGCCGGCACCTGTGCGCTATAGATGTATCCGTTTGCGCCCACCAGTTGCTGACCGCGCGTCATCTCCTGCCGAACCGGCTCGGCGCCGTTGGCTCCGTCGGCATAAAGCTCCACCCGCACCGCATTGGGATCGAGGCCGTTGAGATAGACCTGAACCTCGAAGGCATGCTTCTTTTCGTCACTCGCAACTTTCATTTCGCCGAAGCGAAGCTTTGACCAGTTCTGTTCCAGGGCGTGCTGCCAATACACCAGTTGGGCGCCCATGGCTCCCTTATTGGCTGCACGCTGGCGGTAGTCTGCCGCAGCGGGAATGTAATACTGTTCGGTGTACTCGCGCACCGTGCGGTTGGCAGAAAAGCGCGGTGTCAGTCGCGCCATGCTCTCACGCATACGCGCCACCCAGGCAGTGGGAATGCCGTTCTTGTCGCGGCTATAAAACTCGGGGATCACCTCCCGTTCGAGAAGCGTGTAGAGCGCTTCGGCGTCAGCAGCGTCCCAGGCCGGGTCATCACCATGCTCCTTGCCATCGCCCAACGCCCACCCCACTTCAGGCGCGTAGGCTTCCGCCCACCAGCCATCGAGTTCCGAAAGGTTAATACCACCGTTGACGAGCACCTTCATACCGCTCGTCCCGCAGGCCTCCCAGGGTCGCCGCGGCGTGTTGATCCAGACATCCACTCCCTGAACCAACTGCCCGGTCAGAAGCATGTCGTAGTCGCTCAGAAAGACCACGTGTTTGCGCGCCTCGGGCCTCCGGATAAAACGGGTCCATTCCCGGATCAGGGCCTGCCCCGCCTGGTCCGCCGGATGGGCCTTGCCGGCAATGATGAGTTGCACGGGACGCTGAGGGTCGGTGAGGATGCGAAGGAGCCTCTCGGGATCATGCAGCAGCAGGTTTGGTCTCTTATAGGTAGCAAAACGGCGCGCAAAGCCCAGAGTCAACGCGTTGGCGTCAAAAATATGCTTCGCATCCTCAACCTCCTCGGGTGATGTACCAGAGGCTTCCAGTTGTCGGGAAATCCGTTCGCGAACATATTCGACGAGCGACTGGCGAGCGGAAGCGCGGCACTCCCAGAGCCTGGAGTCGGAAACGGCGCGCATGTCTTCTTCCAGGGTCTCCAGCGTCCCATGCCAGCGATCCTTTCCGCATGAGTCTGCCCACAGAGCGTCGGACTCTTCCGAATCCCAGCTTGACATATGGACCCCGTTCGTAACGTGTCCGATCGGCACTTCGTTCTCGGGCCAGCGCGGAAAGATGGGCTGAAAGAGATGTCGGCTCACCTTCCCGTGCAGGCGGCTCACCCCATTGACCGCGCCGCTCCCTCGTACAGCCAGGTAGGCCATGTTGAAAGGTTCGGAAGAATCATTCGGGTTCTGGCGGCCAAGGGCCATTAAATCGTGGAGCGAGATGCCGAGCTTGTTCTGGGCGTACCAACCAAGGTATTGTTCGATGAGGACGGGAGCGAAACGATCAAAACCGGCGGCCACCGGCGTATGTGTGGTAAAGAGGTTGCCCGCTCGCGTGACGGCCAGCGCGACTTCGAAGGGCTGTCCTGTCTCCTCCATAAAGGTTCGAGCCCGTTCCAGCACGGCGAAGGCGGCATGCCCTTCATTCAGATGGCAGACTTCTGGACTAATGCCCAAGGCCTTGAGCAGGCGCCATCCGCCGATCCCGAGTACCAGTTCTTGGTTGAGACGCAACTCCGGCCCCCCTCCATACAGCTCACTGGTAATCCCTCGACGGACCGGAAAGTTCGCCGGGGCATTGCTGTCGAGCAGGTAGAGCTTTGCCCGGCCAACCTGGACCTGCCAGACGCGTAGCCAGACCGAGTAACCGGGTAACTTGAGCTCCAGCCGCAGCCACTCCCCGTTCGGTTGACGCACAGGCGTGATCGGTAATTGGCCGGGATCGTTGTACGGGAAGAGGGCCTGCTGTGCTCCGTCTTTGTCGATCACCTGGCGAAAATAACCCTGCTGGTAGAGCAGCCCAACGCCGACGACGGGCACTCCCAGATCGCTCGCGGTTTTGAGTTGGTCGCCGGCCACATTTCCAAGTCCGCCCGAATAGATTGGGAGAGCTTCGCTCAACATGAACTCCATGCTGAAATAAGCGACGGAAATCAGTGGCGACTGCGCATAATTCTGCTGAAACCATGAGGAGGATTCTGCCTCTTGACGCTCGGCTCGCAAAAGGTCATCCACCCTCTTGCGGAAAGCCGGATCGGCTAAGGTACGACGGAGTTGGTCTCGCGAGACCGTTTGGAGGACGACCCAGGGGTTATAGGTGAGTTCCCACAGTGCGGGATCAAGCTGCCTCCATACTTCGTCGGCAGAATGATTCCAATACCAATGCATGTCCAGCGCCAGTTCAGCAAGGGAATCGAATCCCTCGACCTCCGTGGGGAATAAAGCATAGACTGGACTGCTGACTCCTGTTGCTTTCCTCATGGTCTTTTCCTCCGCTTTGCTTGATCCGGCCGTTATCGTTCTGATCCTGTCTCGCTCATCCTCTCCTCTTCAGGACAAAGCGGTAACGAACGGGTGCGCTTTTAAGTCAATCATGCCTTACCCTTATGCTGCGGTGTGTCACAGTCTCCAAAGCCTCGTTAACGATGGTCTGCGCTTCCTTCAAGATGCGTCGCAGATGCTCCTCCCCCCGGAAACTCTCAGCGTAGATTTTATAGATATTCTCTGTCCCGGATGGACGCGCAGCAAACCATCCGTTCTCAGCGATCACCTTTATTCCACCGATCGCAGCCCCGTTGCCCGGCGCATGGGTCAGCACGGTCCGAATCTTTTCGCCGGCCAGATCTGTGAATCGAACCTGTTCCGGTGAGAGTCTTTCCAGTGCCTCTTTCTGCTCCGGAGTGGCCGCCGCGTCAATCCGGTCGTAGGCAGGCTCACCGAACTGGCGCGTCAGGTCGCCGTAGATCTCGCCCGGATCGCGGCCCATCCGCGCGGTGATCTCTGCCGAGAGCAGAGCGGGGACGATTCCGTCTTTATCCGTCACCCAGACAGCGCCATCCCTGCGCAAAAACGACGCGCCGGCACTCTCCTCCCCGCCGAAGCCAAGCGAGCCATCGAGAAGCCCATCCACAAACCACTTGAAGCCTACCGGCACCTCGTAGAGCTTTCGTCCCAGCTTCGCGGTGACGCGGTCAATCATCTGACTGCTCACCACGGTCTTCCCCACCGCCGCATCTGTCCGCCACTTTGGTCGTTGTTGGAAGAGATAGGAGATGGCAACCGCAAGGTAGTGGTTGGGCGGAAGAAGGCCCGCACTCCTGGTAACAACCCCATGCCGGTCATGGTCCGTGTCGCACCCGAAAGCAATGTCGAAGCGATCCTTCAGGCCGATCAACCGCTGCATCGCGTAAGGCGACGACGGGTCCATGCGAATACGACCGTCCCAATCAACCGTCATAAAACTGAAAGTAGAATCAACGGCGTCATTGACGATCGTGAGGTTCAATCCATAGCGCTCGGCAATCGGTCCCCAGTAGTGAACCCCGGCGCCTCCGAGCGGATCTACGCCCAGGCTGATCTTTGCATCGCGAATCGCATCCATGTCTATTACATTACCGAGATCGCCCACGTAGGCATCGAGGTAGTCGTGCCGGTGCGTCGTGGAAGCGCGAAGTGCCCTTTCGAAGGAAACCCTTCTGATACCCAAGAGGCCGTTTTTGAGAAACTCATTGGCTTTCGCTTCGATCCAGTCGGAGACGGTAGGCTCCGCAGGCCCACCCTCTGGAGGATTATATTTGAAGCCGCCATTGTCAGGCGGATTATGCGAGGGTGTAATCACGATACCGTCGGCGAGTCCTGTCTTGCGCCCGCGGTTGTAAGTGAGAATCGAATGAGAAACGGCTGGCGTCGGGGTATATTCATCTCTCTCCGCGATCATGACGTCCACGCCATTTGCTGCAAGCACCTCAAGGGCGCTTCGAAAAGCTGGGACGGAGAGCGCGTGAGTGTCCATGCCAAGGAACAGGGGCCCCTCGATCTTCTGTTTCTCACGGTATAGACAAATGGCCTGAGTGATGGCGAGGATATGCCATTCGTTGAAAGACTTCTCGAAAGCGGAGCCCCGATGTCCTGAGGTGCCGAACGCCACCCGTTGTTCGGGCACGGAAGGATCAGGACTCTCGGTATAGTAGGCCGTGATAAGCTTGGGCACGTTGACAAGCATGGACGGCTCAGCAGGCTTTCCCGCAAGAGGACTCACTTTCATGACTGCTCTCCCTTGGACCTACGGTAGCGCCGGATGAGTGAGTTGGTCGAGCTGTCATGCCGGAGTGGGGGTTCCTCGACACTTTCCATCTCGGGAATGATCCGCTTCGCCAGCACTTTGCCGAGCTCGACGCCCCACTGATCGAATGAATCGATGTGCCAGATTACCCCTTGCGTAAAGACACTGTGCTCGTAAAGCGCGACAAGCTTGCCGAGGGACTCCGGCGTCAGCCTCTCTGCGAGAATCGTATTCGTCGGACGATTGCCTTCACACACGCGGTGCGGCGCCAGCCAGTCCGGCGTGCCCTCGGCCCTCACCTCATCCTCGGTCTTACCGAAGGCCAGCGCTTCCGTCTGCGCAAACAGGTTCACCATCAGCAGGTCGTGATGATGACCGAGCGGGTTCAACGTGCGGTAGAAGCCGATGAAATCGCACGGGATCAGTTTGGTTCCCTGGTGAATGAGCTCGT
>Ga0208191_1001435_pt1 | contig 11908 bp, 28 predicted proteins | sample June2015DPH_13_5_FD_184709 | JGI IMG/M metagenome (GOLD analysis project Ga0208191, IMG submission 184709) | Peatland microbial communities from SPRUCE experiment site at the Marcell Experimental Forest, Minnesota, USA - June2015DPH_13_40... | ecosystem: Environmental > Terrestrial > Soil >... | reverse complement strand
CTATCTCAGAAAACCAAGCAGGAGTCCATTTGAGCGGACCCCACGCTACAGAAGCGGCTTCAATGCCGCTACAGACACTTCCATAAATCATGCATTCCTCTCTTAAACCAACTTCATTCTGGCGTCTGCGATGCGGGCCGCAATAATGAGGTCGCCATATTTGCGACTCTCTTTGGGGCGGGGGTGACGCAAGCCGCCCGCACACCTTTTAAGGTTGTGCCATTGTCTAGGCAAATATCATATTGCGGTTTTCCGCCGTTTGGATAAAAGGCCAAGACTGCTCCGGACTGGCCGCTTACTATCACACGAGTTTTCTTTTTGAAGTTCATGTGAATCTCCTTGTACTATTACAATCATATCAGAATCTTGGGAATCTTGTCAAGCATTCTTTCGCCTTTGTTTTCAAAGAGATAGGCGAGATGGATATCCAGTCCACTCGCCTCATCTCCCTTTGGAGGAGAACTCTCCTATACCGCCCCCGCCATCCGTGCTTCACGGATAGAATTGTAACCTTCTGTCAAAACTGCAACCCGCAAAATCCATTTCGAGATGCGACGATGGTGCATTCGATACGCCAGATAAGAAGAACCGATGACTACTCCACCTTCGATGGCGAATGCCGCAGCGGTAGCCGGTGTGCCGTGCGTGACGAAGAGGCGTGTGAACGGATTTAACTCATCACATCCGGCCCGCGTCATCTTTACTGTGCTTCGAAGGTCGAGGATGCCCGCGCCTGTAAGAATAACCGCTTCTGTCTTAGTTTCCCTATCCCAAAATTTGGTCCGCTCTGTAGCCTTTTCGTGATGCCGGTGTGGTATAGACATAGAAAATGCTGAATTCGATAGCGCGAGACTAAGCATTATTACTGCGATAAATTTCTTCATAAAGCCCTTTCACTAGTTTCGGCTTCTTTGATGAACTGGACTTCCGCGTCACTTTTCTCAGTGATTGTAATCGTACACTTGAAAATGCTCGCCCGCTTCCCCTTCAATTGCCTTCGTAAATCTTTGAAAGCACGGGATACTGCGGCAAGACGGATTCGCCAAGTCGCCGCCTTGTTCTCCATTAAGAAAAGGAGATGATCTACTGTTGGCATAAAATCTCCTTGATTCGATAACCGATTAGCTCGGCAATTTGGGGCACGATGGAGTTACCGCAAGATGCTACCCGATCAGTGTCCAATTGTTTGGATACCCCATCAACATTTCCATGAAGTTTGCACTCGGTCTCAAGCCATACTTTACGATCAGTTGTTCTGAAAGACTCCCAAAGCCATGGGGTGGACACCGTACATACCCGACTGGGATCGAAAAACGTAGCGTCCCATCCTCTCGTATTGGGGTAAGCAACGATCCAGACTCTTTCCCTGCGATGGGGCGCACCCACATCGGACGCTCGGATACAAGTCCATTCCGCATCATACCCGATTTCGGTAAGGTCAGTAAGGACTTGTTGGAGTCCATTTTTGATGAGTCGGGAGACATTTTCGATGACGACAAATTGGGGGCGCATTTCGTCGATGATTCGCTTGTACTCAAACCAGAGCCCGCTCCGAGTCCCGGTTTTAATCCCTGCTTGAAGCCCTGCTTGACTGATATCTTGACAGGGGAATCCGCCAGTGATAACATCGACAAATTTGAGATTATTTTTTCCGACTTCTTTGACATCTGTAAACCTTTCTGCATTGGGGAAATTCTTCGCCAATACCTGTAGACAAAACGGCAGAATTTCAACCTGCCAAAGTGTTTCTATTCCTTGTTTTTCAAACCCGAGATCGAATCCTCCGATCCCGGTAAACAGGGAACCTTGTGTAATTTTCATATTTCTCCTATCAGTTGTTACTTGGTACGATGGGTGCCTTGAATGCCGTGTACACATACAAGCCCGAAGCGACTACACTTGCCCGAATCGTCAGAAATGCGGGCTTATTGAGCGTCTCAGGATTAGCAGCGACGTATTTAACAAACACCCGAATGACTTGGCTAAAAGATACCTTATCTGCCCAATTTCCCGTAGCATATTTTTGACCATCGGCGGTGACCAGTTCTCCATCCATCTCTTCTGTTACGCCCTTTACATAAGACATGCACCCCATGTTTGACGGGGTCGGCGTATCCGGCTGGACGATATATTGGGTACAAAGAGCATTCAGTGTGTCCGTAGATGTAGTAGCGAAGGCTGAGCAAGCGAGCCCAACCAAGAGGATCAGAGTGCAAATCAATCCCTTCATAATCCCTCCTATCGAACGAAATCTTCTACCCGGCATTTCGTAGAGGGGAAATGAGAAATAGTATTCCATTTCTTCTCTTTCCCGCCGCCGCAATTACCGCTTCGTGCAAAAACATCCGCCCCGCAAACTTCCGCAATTGCCCGCTGTGACGCCTCTACGCTGCCCGGAGAGGGCGGGTTGACAGCGTATGTTTGAATCAATGGCATCATCGTCAAAGTTCCACCTTGAAACTTGTTGGCGTATCCTGTCATCATCGCCCATTCTTGGGAAACGTTGGTAGGGATATGGTGCCGGATGCCTTTGATAACCGCAGTGACCCCGTTTATTGCCCGATTTCTGGCGAGTGGAAAAAACTCAGTGTTACAGAAAACCGCCTTGGTTGCCTCAGAGCCGTTTGCTCCGACATAATTGGCCCCGCACAATTTCCCGAGAGTAATACCAAATTTCCATATGTCGTGATGCAGTTCAGGGCTGATGACATACCGATGCCCGCCAGTACGTACTACCGTGTCACACACGCATGGAAAAATCAATCTTGGGATAGCCCGACTGGGATCATATGATCCGCCTTTGTATGAAGTACCGGGATCGTCATCACTAATCAAATCCGCTTCCGTAAAACGTTCGATCCAAGTACGAATTGCCAAAAGATCGCCAACCAAACGACTTGGATAGCGGAGAACTTCGGATTCCGTCAGTCCATGTAATTTCGCATCGAGCGAAACGGCGAATCGTAGACTAAATGGTGAGGCGTAAACTCGTCGGCAGGCGGATATCTTCGACCGCCAAGTTTCGCAATTTGTCGGCACTGTTGTGACAACAACGCACAATCGTTTTTTACAAGTCTTCGCCCAGATATAATCGAAGACGGCGGGATCGTCGATACCAAACGACATGCAGACTGCGGTTCGGGTATCTGTTAACAAGACCTCTTTCCCATTCTCAATCAAACACATCGCCGTTCACCCCAATATTGAATTTGTTGTACCATTACAAGAATAGCAAAAGATTACGGAGTTTGTCAAGCCCTTATTCACCTTTATTTTCAACAAGATAGTATCCCCTTGCCCGTCGAGCCGTGCGTAAAAGCCACGGTTCCGCCGCTCCGAGGAGCAAATGGGCTTTGTCGTGATCTTCCGGCGATAGGGCTATGAGGTTGTCTGGGTCTGTTTTGTACGGATAGAATGTTTTGACCGATGCGGGGAGTATATGATGGTTTTCTACATCGTAAATGATTTTAATAGTTGGTTTCCGCCCCGGCAGACCTTCAAGAAAATCAAAATATTTCGAGAAATCGGCACGAGGGTAACGAGATTGCAAAGCGGCTTTGATGCGTAACGATATCATAAATTTACCTTTCAAAGAGATAGGCGAGATGGATATCCAGTACTCGCCTCATCTCCCTTTGATACAACACGATTTGGTTGACGCCCCTTGCGGTCGCTACCATTTCGGTTCTTCCTCGCCCATCTCTCGCAATGTGCGTCCTAATTCTTCGGCGATACGAATCTGGCGTTTTTCTTCCTTATCCAAGGTTGGGTTGGTTCCCTGACCGATACAAGTATCCTCGTCAGTCTCTTTTATGAACTGGACTTCCGCGTCACTTTTCTCAGTGATTGTAATCGTACACTTGAAAATGCTCGCCCGCTTCCCCTTCAACTGCCTACGCAAATCTTTGAAAGCACGGGATACGGCGGCATCAATGGAAGATGCTTCGCCTCGTCCGTTTTTGTAAATGTATGGCCCACGTAATTCAGGCATCATGGCTTCGATGATAGCGATTTTCATAGACCCGCCCGTTTTCTGCTCGCTTCGATGCTCTCTTGTAATAGTGCATCGGCTCGCTGGTTGACCGCTTCGGTATTTATCGTTACGATGGGCACGGACCCGACAGGCGGTACCGATGACAGAGTATCACCGGGCCACCAGCGGAGCCAAATTAGATCGTCGCAATGAACATAAGGGAAATCGTTCATGTTAGTACCTGTGGATTACAGGAAGGCCATATTGGAATAGGTGGTAAAACGCATATACCCATCCCAGTATCGCGTGACCAACGGCCAGCCAGAAGCTATGGTACATGTGATACGACAGTGCAGCGGCCAATCCAGAGCCGATGCCATTTGCGAAATTTACCGTCTTGACGGTCTTTGATGTGTCAGCCATGAATCCTCCTAAAATTTGGTGGAGCCTACCTGTCCTCCCTATAAGATCAGGCCCGCCGTGTTCACCAGTACGGCCCCATTACGGTCTGGAGGAGACTTTCATCTCCCCGGTAGAGTCCTACTACCAAGTTTACCAATTGGGTTCAGACTCAAACTTGCGATGCATTTGACCCGTCTCGGTATAGGGGCCGCTCACCTGCTCAGCCGTTCATCCCTATGCCGTCGCTCGTCCTTCAAGTGTCATGATCCACGAAAGGACTTCCACTTGATTGCCCGTATCTACGTGACCATCGAAGTATCTACGATTTGATGCTATTATGGTTTGATACTATTATATTATCTTTTAGGTACTTCATTTTTCAAAGGGTAAGAAGACGATACCCTCCCTTCCACTACATTATTGATGCTTGTGCTGCCTGTCGTATGGTTTACGGACAAAACGTTTGCGTTCAAATTGTCGGTTCCACTTAATTTCCGCTTCCCGCCAGCCCTGTATCCACAATCGCCGCTCAGCGTCTTGACCTTCCTTAAACGGACAATTGGAGAATTCCCACATTGCCATAAACTGCTTCTTGCCTTGCTCAACAATTTCCAGACCACGTTTTCGTGTCAGTCTCATGCGTAATCCCTTGTACTAGTCTTTCTCCGTCGCCTTTCACAACGAACTTATCGCCCTTGCGAACGCTTCGCTAGCGGTGTCATCGTCTACAGCAAGATACATCATTGTCGAAGCGCCCGACTTATGGCCTAATCTCGCCTGTACTTCCGGCAGCGTCATGCCGCCTTTCAAACCTAGTGTCGCACAGGTATGCTTGAACACATGCGGGTGGCACTTGAACGATTCGATGCCTGCCTGTGCGCCTATCGCCTTAATCCGCCGCCATGCTGTACACCTACTAATCGGGAACAGTCTACCATCTGGCGCAGGCTTATGTTCGGCCAATAATGTGGCTTCGTTAGGTAGCAATCTTTGGATCGTCTTGCAAGAACCCTTGAGACGCTGAAGTACTAAATGCCCGTCTACAAAATTCTCAGCAGTGAGCCCGATTACTTCGCTCACCCGCAGCCCGTGGTTGACTGAAAGCAGGAACATCAGCCGGTCATTTTCCCCGGCCACTCCTAGAAGCGAGACCAACTCGTCTTTTGTCAAATGCTTCAATGGGCATCTCCTGTACTATTACAAGAATAGCAGATCGGGCCGGGCTTGTCAAGCGAAATCTTTATAGCCCGTTAATCGTTTGGAACGCATCCACGAAATCTTTGGATTCTTTAAGCCCCAATCCCGATTTGCCCCGTACATACTTGATTCCATTGATTTTATTGCTAAACATATTTGGCATCGTTGGCTTAAGGCCTAGTAGATTACGATATCGCAGCGCCCACAGAGGGAGACAAGTTGATGGCTAAGAAACCAGGGTCCCCTACCAGCGTGCCGATCACGGTTGTCGATTCCTGAACGCTGCTAGACGATTCATCGTCAGACTCGTCTCCCCCCATCCACTTGGGTGTCTCGCGCACCTCGCGTGCCGTCCGTTCGACAAACTTCCAGTATTCCTGATCATCACTATTCTGCAAATTCTTTTCGCTCATCGTGACCTGGGCGGCTGGGTGCCCGGTGCGGCATCGCCGGGAATTCCGTTGCCTGCATAGTTCGTACCCATCACCATGCCCATGAACTCTTGCCCGCCGTGGTCGCGGTGCGCGTCTACACGAATGAAATTGTCTTTATACAGACGCAGACGGACTAGCGCCCGCGAATGTTCGGTGACCTCAGCGGCACCCTTCAGGATGTTGATAAGGCGCTCTGCGTTGATTGTAATCGTACAGAGCTGATCCTGAGGATCGGGGATGCCTACATCGAAATTCGGGACGGTGTAATGACCTTCGGGCATCGTAACAAGGTCATCGCCCTTCGGCATGAGCTTCTTTACCTCTTCCAGCGGGAAGATCGCAGGCGTCTCGCACTGATCGGCCACTTTCGGCAACGATACACGTACAATCGAAATCGTATCAGTCGCAGTAATCCCCTTCGGGCCGACATGGATGTATTTCCAACGGTCGGGCGCGTCGGCACGAATCGCCCTCATTGCCGCGAATGCCTTTCGATTGAGTATCCATCGATCCTTGCTCATAAATCCTCCAAAACCTAACCTAGTCTACTCCTCGGCTTTTGTCAAGAGAAAACTTTTGGGGGAGGGAATTTTATTTTGCTCTCACGCGCAACTGCCGTAAACTACTTTCCAATCTCCACCATCTAGCAATGCAGGGTGAGCGGAGACCGACAGGTGATCTTCCATGTTGACGTATTGTATCGCCGTCTCCATCCCCCGGATGAAAGCCAGCGCCTCTTCTTTGCTACCAAACAAATCGAAGTCCATTATTTCTCCTTGTCCGGGTCTACGTAGTTTTTACAACGCTTGTCATACTCGTGATGGCATCCCTCGCCGGTGCCCGCCCGGTGAAAGCAGCGTTGACTATCGGGAAAGTTTCTATCAATAGCATGTTCCTCGAACGCATGGCCGCAATTCTTGCATGGTTTCATCGTAGGAACTCCTTCAACGGAATTGTACTAATAATGCCTTTAGTATCATAGAAATACACGATGCCGTCCCGAGCGCCGATCACGATGTTGACAGGGTCCATCGCATTCGCAAGGTCAATATCCGACGGCGGTTGAATAAACAGGCACTCATGGTCTTTGTCATGTTGCTTTGTAGCCCGAGGATGCACATGCCATTCCCCGTCAATCGTTTTCAGGTTCGTGTCGAGCGACGGGTCTGCTGCATCTCCGATAGCGAGGGTTACAATCCCTCCACTGCATACAGGATGCTGTAAGCCGGGTTTCGCTGGGATTACGACCAGCTTATCGTCTACAGTCGTACCCCAGATGCCGCCCTCTTCATGTATGCCGTCTTTGTTGGACGCTTGTATGCTTACAGCAATCGCTCGCTTGACCTCAGCGGGCACGACGGGCGTCTGGCCGTGGGCGAAACAGCTCAGCACGACGATGAAAGTGAATACGACCGACACGAGGACTGTGTCACGCAGAATATCTAGTGTTCGAGAATAAGAAATTGTACACCACCTTGTCCCGGCAGTCAAGGCAAAGTTCTTCGTTGCGAGGACACTTGCCGCCACAGTCTCCACAGACATGCACTTTCGGCTTCTCTTGCTTTTCCATCCGCATTGTAGAACTGTAACCTGACATCTTTTTCTCCTAATCTGAATCAAGGATATCAAAATCAGGGAATCCTGTCAAGAACTAAATTCCCTTTGGAATCAACTGCTCGTAATGCACACCGCCTTATCGCAGGCTGAGCGAGGGTCCATGGTTACCGTGATGTGCATTACGAGCAGGACTCCAAGTCCAAACTCGTTCCCACGAGATCACATCTTTTTGTGTAACTTATTCCGTTCATAGCGTGCGGCTTGTTGCACAATCCATGTCGTATGGGCCTGTAGCGTGTCCCGTTTTAATTGGCTGGCACGTTCCCACACCCAACCCGCAATGAATGCACCCAACACCCAGCCCGCAATGAATACCGCTACGTAAAGCAGATAAAATATGGTCATTGTGATCTCCCGTTATTACTGATTTGATGGTACAAAATCTTTCCATGGCATGCCGACACGCCAGCCGGTATCGCGGGCGGGTTTCACGCTGCCATCGGGCTCGTACTGCCGTGAACGTTCTGTTTTCTCTTGCTCGTCTTGGGTCATAGGATGCCCTTTCATTTCGAGAATTGTATATGCGTACGCTTCGTACTCTTGGCGCAGTCGAGGGTAATCGTGCGCCATGTTGAAACAATAAACCATAGAGGCCGTCTGGCAACCCTCGAAGCGGGCCAGAATCGCCATGATATTAGGGTTAGGCATTGGCCACCATCCGGTCAACAGGGACATAGGACTGAGCGGTGGTCTCTCCCTTGCTGTTGATGACACGATAACAGCTCGTGCCATTATCCAGAAGTTCGAGCATGAGCACATTGTCTTGGTACACATCCGATTCCCATTTCGTTCGTGCCATCAGCTTCACCATATCAATCTCCTCACTGAATCAAGAATATCGGAATTGGGGAATCTTGTCAAGGACTATATTTCCTTTAGAATCAAACATCCGAGCCAGATTGCATCAGCCAAATATGGCGCAAAGATGTATAGACCATAGCAGACGGCCAGGATTATCATCGCTGTAACTAAATCGTCATCGCTCACAGTGTATCCAGATGCCGTGCACAGGCCAGTTTCGCCTCTTGCAAAATTCCCCATGCGGTATATTGGGGCTCGCCGGGTACGCCATTGCAGCACAAAACCACAATATGCTTCTGTGCGGCCCGTAACATCGAGATCGCCCCGCGCAATTCCAGCGGAGTTACCGCAGCATGGCGGCGATATGGTTTCGATTGCACAGGAACCGTGCGATAACGCAAAAATGTTTCTTCTTGTACAATGTGGCGTGCTTCGTCATCTGTATATTCAAGAGAAAAAGTGTCCGATGGTACCCAACCATCGGATGGACAATTCGCAATTGCTCGTTCAATTTTATATTTCATATTCCTCCTAATTCAACAATTCAAGCCTACCAGACTCCCCAGCTCTTGTCAAGAAAAATCTTTTGGGGAGGAGAAGTCTTTTCCTTTCTCGCGCATACGCGTAAGATGTTTTTCGGGTACTGGTCGGCGGCAGAGCAGCAAAGATTCTGCCGGGATTTTGGGGGAGGAGAATTCGATTTTCATTCTCGCGCACACGCGTAAGATGTTTACGGGCTCCTGCTGGCAAGAGGAGGAGCCAAAGAAAGTTCTCCCCCAGAGGGAGAGAATTTGATTTTGTTCCTCACGCGTACGCGTAAGATGTTTTTCGGCGTTATTCATAGACTCTTCCGCCTTGGGAATCCGACCTGTAATAGCTCGTAGGTAACATTCCTCTAAGTCTCGGATTCTAAACGAGTTAATCATAAGTAATCCATAGTCACAGTTACTCTACGGCGATTACAGGCCCGCCAGCATCCGGCAGATTCAAGGGGATGCTGTGATATCACCTAGGCGCAACTATCGCCCCATGGCCTTGCAATCGCCAAATTTCGCCCCTATAATCCCCTATCGGGCCTTAATCTCCAATCTAGACCTGCAGTGTCTACAAATTTTCCCCCTTGTAGGCTTACGGTAAAATTGATGCTGTATCCCGCACGGGCATTCTGCGAAGTACGGGCCCGGTATCGGTGTTACATTCGCTCCACAACGGCCTGTATCCTTACACCCTAATTCACGGGCCTTGGCCTTCCATAAAGGCCCGTGATCGGCGTCAGGGCCTACTAGCGCGTGAGCAATTTCATGTAAAATCGTATCTCGTACATACTCGGGGGAATTGATTGCTACTAATCGCTTTGATAGGAGTATCGCGGTAACGTACCATGGACCGAAACAACCAACCCGGTTAAACGTGCACGTTCCAAACACCCGAGCCCGCCCGTGCCATTCTAGCGGGACATGGTTTAAGCCGTGAGAGTCCATTAGACTCCGAGCAAGTGATTCCGCGTCATATAATTCCATAATTCCCCCTATAACGTGTCAATTGCATCTGGGCCTTGGTTCAGCCAATCGCCCGTGCTAGAGGCTTCGGGAGCCTTCCCGAGATCAGTACCCGTACACTTTAGGGGCACTCCTGACAGGAATAGTGCTAGATTCAGACCGGGGGAATCTGGTAATTGTTCCCGCAGTTCTATAATCGTTGCACAGCGGGCCGTCATTACAGCACCGCCCTATTCGAGAATTCGACTTCCAACTGAGCGAGAGTTTTCGATTCCAACTCTGCTTTCCGTTGTGCACGGTACGCATCCGCCCATGCCCTGAAAATCGCTTCCATTTCTGCTGTTCGTGGCTTCGGTGTCGAAGTGGCGCGTAACCATTTATCATGTGCTTCTAGTATCTGGTTTAATTCTTCGGTTTTCATTTTTCCCCCCTTGTATCTGGTATAGCGGCCAACCGCTCTAGATCAGCGATTGGCGCATAATGCAGCGTTATAATCGTACAGGCTTGTTGCATTGTACACCCTGTCCCGATCACAGGCCCAAATCCGTGTGAATCCGGGCAATGACGGACTACAAACAATGGTGCGTTGCCAAGGTCCGTGTTTACTTCAATGGTATAGTTCATCTCGTCCGCCTTTCCATTTCGGCGTCCGATTCCCAGATTGTAGAGCAACGCGCCATGTGCAGCATCCGGGCATCAATCGCAGAGTCCAATGTGCGGGCCTTTACAACGAGCCCACAGGCGAGACAGTGCACCTTGAGACCGGGCTGATATGCGGACCATTTGATTTTAACTTGCTCCGGTTGTAATGTCATGCTTTCCCCCTTATAAAGCCCTATAGGGCAGGAATCTAATGTACTCAGTCTTACAAAAATCGGGCAAACTGTCAATGGCACGAACGGGCTATCGTTCTTCGCCTTTGGTAATCTCAAAACTCTTCATGGGATCGTGAGAACCAAGGTCTACACTACTCCCAATTACCTCTACGACTTGTCCAATATGTAAATCTTCGCAGTCGGCGGGGTGCTCAGCGTAAATGCGGGCCATACTGTTTGCTACGACAATGCGACACCCCCAATAAGGCGGGCCGTATGGTGCTTGGCGCTGTTGGAATGATATCAGATGGTACTCGGGCGACTCGGGCGTCTTTGGATCACAGCCCATAAGGACTACTGTAAGCAAGATTCCCAGAGCCACAATTCCGTTTTGGATTCGTTGTCTCATATCGTTTACCTTGCATCCTAGATGCCAAAACACTGTACTATTAGAATCAAGAGTTTAGCAATTCCAATGTACGATTAGAGTGTAAAAATATGGCACTTTGTGTACAAATGGTGTCACTTTCTCTACAGTCGGTTGATATTAAAGCAATTAGCGACCTAGAATATGTGACACTATTTTGCATAAGCCTGTCGGCAATCGCATGATGTACGACAGAGCCAGTAGATTGTAAGGCTCACTATAATTATGGTGATGTCCCTGTGCTGGTGTAGCCGCAGACTTCGCAAGCTCTGCGCACTATCCAGCCGAAGCAGCGCACGGGAAGCAAGGTATCGGGCACGGTCACGTGGCTCGGGTACTGCTGCATGATATTTAGATCATGGCTACTGTACTGACACAGGCGCAGTGTAGAGAAATCGGCCATAATATTACAAGAATCGGGCAATCCGGGGATCCAGGCAAGCAGGTAAGCAGAGTAGTATAGCAGGAGCCGTACTAGACCCCGCCCAATTCCCCGATTCCAATTCCACGTCCCCGATTCCCCGATTCTGCTAGGCTCCGCTAGCCTTCGTCTCAAAACTCTACTGAGACGATAGAATTCAACGCAACGTCTTGTAGAAGTGTTTCACTCTGTTGCAATTTTGGAATTTGGGAATCTATCTTGTTATCAATAACTTGACGGGTACGGGTACGGGTATGGGGCAAATACACTCCTCCAGGCTACCGATTACCCTAATTCCAAGAATTCCAGAATTAGACCATAT
>Ga0208191_1001429_pt1 | contig 11951 bp, 10 predicted proteins | sample June2015DPH_13_5_FD_184709 | JGI IMG/M metagenome (GOLD analysis project Ga0208191, IMG submission 184709) | Peatland microbial communities from SPRUCE experiment site at the Marcell Experimental Forest, Minnesota, USA - June2015DPH_13_40... | ecosystem: Environmental > Terrestrial > Soil >... | reverse complement strand
CTCGAATTCGCCGCGAACCTTTCCTGCCAGGGCTGCCGCCACCAGGAAACTTGAGCGATCCGCCTTTTCGCCGTACACGCGCCCCAGCCATAGATGGAAACGGCTATTGTCCGGGTCCAGCGAGACCGCTTTTCTGCACGACGATTCCGCACGATCCCAATCTTCGAGCGCGAAGTAGGCGCGGCAGAGAAGGTTGGAGGATTCCGCGTCCGCCGCAGCGGAAGAGAGGCGGCCATTCAATTCGGTGATGGCTTCATCGACCCGGCCGCCGGCCAGCATGTCCTTGGCGGAGTCCGCCATGCTGGCGGTCAACCCCGCAATGAGCAATAGTAAAACCAGCAATACTCTGGAAGTTTGTATGATCATTTAGATTTGACCTGGGTTCCGTCGCCAATCGGTTTGTCATTCGACGAACTGATCGCAACCACGTCCTTGGCGGAGAGTCCGCGGGTTATTTCAACCTGCGTGAGATTGGAAAGGGAAGTCTCCACCTCCCGGCGCTTGAGTTCGTGGCCGGCAACCAGCAAAACATAAGGCTTGACGTCATCCATCCGGACCGCCTCTCGCGGCACCACCAGCGCGTTATCGTGCTCGGCGGTGATGATCGTGACTCCGACGTTTATATTGGGCAAGAGTTTCAAATCCTTGTTATCTACGATGCTGGTGGTTTCGCCGACGTTGCGGGAACCGCGCAATTTCACCGTCGATGGGATGGCCGTCACCGTGGCCTGCCATACCCGTCCGGGGACGGCGTCCCAGGTAATTTCAATCGGATTTCCCGGAGCCAGCCGGCCCAGGTCGGGTTCATCGATGAAAGCGCGGACCAGCACTTTCCGCAGATCCGCCACTTGCAGCAGAAGATCTCCGGCCGCGACAAAGCCGCCCTGCTTCGCAGGCAGCGAGTACACAATGCCATCAAAAGGCGCGCGGACATTCGATTTCGCCAGCACGTCCTCGGCGGCATCATAGGCGGCCTGCCCTTCCGCTCGCTGCGCATCGACGCGCGCTAACTCGGCGTTCGAATAGCGCTTGGCCTGCTTTTGCCGGAGAAAGGTGAGTTGGGCATCGGCGCGGGCAACGGCGTTTTCCGCTTCTCGCACTTCTCCCGCCGAGGCCGCGCCCTGCCGCTCAAGTTTCTTCAGCGCGTCTAAATTGTGCTGGGCGGAATCGCGGTCGGTGCCGGCTTTCACCAGTTGGGCTTCGAGGCTCAGCACTTCTTCCCGGTTTCCGCCTCGTTCCGCAGCGCTCAGGTCGGCCTGCGCCGCTCTCAATTGGGCCTCGGCACGAGCCGCTTGGGCACGCGCGTCGGCATCGTCCAGAACGGCCAGCAATTCGCCCTTCTTGACGGAGTCGCCTTCCTTGATAAGAACGCGCCGTACACTCGTCGCGGCCGGAGCGTGGGCCTCGAAGTTGTTGACCGGCTCAATTTTTCCGTTAGTGGAAACCATGCTGCGGATGGAACTCTGCTCGACGACGGCGGTTCGCACCGGCACCGAGTCATCCCGGTGGGAGACGAAAGCAGCCAGCACAATCACGCCCGCCAGGATCGCAAGCGCCGTTACCCACCAACGCCACGGCTGGCGTCCCGAACTGTTTCCATTCAATGGCATGCAGAGAAAAGCGCAAGCTTCAATGTATCATCCGCGCGCTGCGGGGCGCAGGCAAATGCAGGTTTGGGTCTTGCCTGTTTAGATGCTTCGGGCAGGCCGTTAGCGTCAGCTACAGCGCGGAATTTTCACAGCGGGCATCCGGGGCAAAGGCCCGAACGATTGTGTTTTCACGAGGCAGGAAAACCCGTGCGGGATTTTCGCAAGGCATGGGAAAAACTCACTGCGGCGGCTGGCGTCCCTGATCTGTTGCTTCACGATCTGCGACGCAGCGCTGCACGCAACTTGCGCAACGCCGGTGTGCCTGAAAATGTGATCATGAAGATTGGCGGCTGGCGTACACGGTCAGTTTTCGAGCGCTACAGTATCATCGTGCAGAGCGATATTCAGGATGCGATGGGGAAACTGGAAGCCCAACGAATGCAAAAGCGGGAACAAGCGAAAAAGCAGGGGGGTCAGCCGCTCGAAAGTCATGATTGGGTCAAGATTGAGGGTAAAACAGAGGAACCAGCGACCTTGACCAAAGAGTTAAGTTGGGATCTGTGTCATGATGCTCCCATGCGGCACAATTTGCCACCAACGCCAGCTTTTCGTGACTCGCCTCCGACCGATCCTATTCAGGAAATCGCTCTGCGGGTGGTCGTGGAGTTGCCAGAGTGGAAGTACTACGTGATAGGAACAGCGGTCGTGATAGGCGGCTATCTAGCCATCACTGCCAAACACGTTCTAGAAGCCGTGATTGCGAGGTTCGGACCGAACCAAGTGCCGGAGGAACCCGGAGTTGGGCGATACTCTCTACAGCTGTACCAGGTCTTGCCCGGTCCCGTTTACAGAATTTGGAATGTGTTCAAAGCCTGGAGATGCCCGAGTGATATCGCGATATTACATCTTGGCCTAGGCGGCAGTTCAGCGCCGGAAGCAAAAATCGAGTGGACGGTCCCACTCATCCGTGTGTTGCCTCCACCCTCAGGACAAAAAGTACTGGCGTTCGGATATCGCGAATCGAAGGTCGAAGTTTCTGAAGGAGCCGATGGAACTCATCACATCCAGTTCGATGACATCGGAACCACCTCAATCGGCGAAGTCGGACACATTTTTCCCGAGCAACGCGATTCGGTAATGCTGACGTTTCCCTGCTTCGAAGTTTATGCAAAATTTGCCCACGGTATGAGCGGCGGCTTGGTGATCGATGAGAACGGTGCGCTCTGCGGCTTGGTTTGTGCTGGCTGCGAATTAGCCGATCCGAACGCAATGCCTCTCAGTTACGCTGCTACCTTATGGCCGATGCTAAGAACCCTCATTTCCGGCGACAGAGGGGATGCTTATCCTCGTGGGGTTGAATATCCAATGATCGATCTTGCCCTCGATAAGATAATCCATGTCACGGGCTTGGAAGAATTAGATCCAGGTCTGTTCCCAGGGCGTGTGCTTCCACGGAGGTAGAATTCCCGGATGCCCGCCCGGAAAAAGATCGACCTGGAAAGAGTGAGGCGGGTGGCCAGTTACTAACGACTAGGTACAATAGTCAGATGCCAAAGTCTCCCCGCTCCCCATCTTCCCTTTACACCGCGGAGCACGCCAGCGCCGGGCTCAATCACGATTTCCCGGAAATTGAAACCTGGCCGAACCAGTTTCCAGGTTCTGGCCGGTCAGGATACGAGATTGTTGTGGATGATCCCGAATTCACGTCCGTTTGCCCGAAGACGGGCTTGCCGGACTTTGGCAACATCGTGATCCGCTATGTGCCCGATCGCCGCTGCCTGGAGTTGAAATCGTTAAAGGAATATCTTCAGGCCTATCGAAACCTCGGCATCTTCCAGGAGAACATTGTGAATCAGGTGCTGAAAGATGTTGTCCGCTGTGCCAAGCCGGTGTGGGCCGAGGTGAAAGGCGAGTTCCGTCCGCGCGGGGGGATTTCGACCGTCGTGATTGCTAGATGGCCGCGGGGGAAGAAAAATCAGAAGTGATTGGGCCTTCCGGGCCGTGCTATATTCCTACGACATGTGACCCTGCAAAAGCTCCACGCCCGCACCGCGCTGCTTGTGCTCACCGCGCTCAACCTGCTGAATTATGCGGACCGCAATGTGCTGTTCGCGGTGCAGCCTTTGGTGCAGGATGAATTCCATCTGAGCAAGGTTCAAATCGGATATCTCACCAGCGCGTTTCTGGGGTTTTACATGATTGCCGCGCCTTTTGTGGGGCCGTTGGCGGATCGCTACTCGCGCAAGCTGATCATCGCTATGGGTGCGATCTTCTGGAGCGGACTCACGTTGCTCACCGCGGTCACCCACACCTATACGCAGCTGCTGATCCGCCACACGCTGGTTGGGATCGGCGAAGCGACATTCGTTACCATTGCGCCGACCTTTGTGGCGGATCTATTCGCGGAGAAAATGCGCGGACGCATCCTGGGCGTGTTTTATCTGGCGATTCCGGTGGGATCGGCTGCGGGCTATCTTCTGGGAGGCAATCTGGCCCCGCACTATGGCTGGCGCTTCCCGTTCTATATTGCGGCGGCGCCTGGATTCCTGCTGGCGATTGCGGTGCTGTTCCTAAAGGAGCCGCAGCGAGGGCAATTTGATTCGCTCAAGGAAACTCCAGAGCGCGGAACCATCCTTGGTTTGGCACGTAACCCGGCATTTTTGACCGCGACCCTGGGAATGGCGGCGATGACGTTCTCGCTGGGCGGGATTCAAGTTTGGATGCCGCAGTTTCTTTACAGCGAGCGTCACTACTCGCTCGCCCAAGCTAATTTTATTTTTGGCATTATTATCGTGGTGGATGGGATCGTTGCCGCACTGGTCGGCGGATGGCTGGGCGATTATCTGCTGCGCCGGACGAAAGGTTCCTATTACCTGGTTTCGGCAGTCAGCATGGCGCTCGGCATTCCTGTGATGATTGTGGCGCTGTTTGCCAAGGGACGCGCCATGGTGCCAGCGATTGCGATAGCGGCCTTCTTCCTGCTGCTGAATACCTCGCCGCTGAATGCGGCGGTAATCAATTCCGTGGGCGCCCATATTCGCGCCACTGCCATCGCAGTGAATATTTTCATCATCCACTTTCTCGGCGACGTCCCTTCGCCTACGATGATGGGATGGGTTGCCGATCGGCGTTCTTTGCAATCTGCGTTCGGTTTGCCAGTGATTGCAATGGGGATCTCGTCGGCGATCCTTTTTTACGGCATGCGATTTGCCCCGCCATTGCGCGTACACGGTGAATCGGCGGCATCGCAAGTTCCCTCAGGAGCATCTTCCTAAGCAGAATGCATTGGCAGACATTTCACTGGATTGCAGGCGGCATCCTCGCACTGGCCTGGTTTTCGCGCATCGTGGAAGCGGCATTCGGCATGCCGCATGTCGTCGATATCGCGAGGCCCGAATGGGACCGCAGGCCAGCGACCCCAAATGGCGAGCCTAAAGTCAGCATTATTATTCCGGCGCGCAATGAGGAAGAAGATATTCGCTCGACACTCGTGCAGCTGCTTGCCCTGGACTATTCGAACTACGAAATTATTGCCGTCAATGACCGGTCGACGGACCGTACCGGCCAGATCATGGACGAGGTTGCGGCGAGTTCCCAGGCGCACGGCCTGCTGAAAGTGATCCACATTTCGGAACTGCCGTCGGGCTGGTTAGGCAAGACGCATGCCATGTGGACGGCCGGCCAGCAGGCGACCGGGGACTGGTTGCTCTTCACTGATGCCGATGTGCTCTTCAAGCCCGATTCTCTGCGGCGCGCCGTCGCCTATGCCGAAACTGAGCGAGCCGATCATGTAGTCCTTTTCCCGCGCATGATCATGAAGCGGCCGGGCGAGAGAATGATGATCGCTTTTTTCCAGGCGCTTTTCGTTTTCGGACACCGCCCGTGGAAAGTTGCCGATCCCAAAGCGCGCGACCACATGGGTGTGGGTGCCTTCAACCTGGTCCGTCGCTCCGTCTATCACGCGGTCGGCACATATCGCACCTTGCGCATGGAAGTGCTCGACGACATGAAACTGGGCAAGATAATCAAGAACGCGGGCTTTGCGCAGCGCAATGTTTTTGGCGAAGACCTGATTTCCCTCCACTGGGCAAAGGGCACTTTCGGCATCGTCAACAATCTCACGAAGAACTTTTTCGCCGTGCTCTCTTTCCAGTGGCCACGGACGGTAGTCTCCATCGTGGGTCTTGGCTTTCTGAACCTCGGGCCATTTCTTGGCATCTGGCTGGCCCATGGATGGGCGCGAGTTCCTTATGCCATCGCGCTCGGTTCGCTGTCTCTGATTTATTACGGAATGTCGGCAAGATCGCCAATCCCGGCCTATTATTTCTTTCTGCATCCGGTCAGCACCAGCCTGTTCATGTACACGCTACTGCGCTCCATGGTCCACACCCTCCGGAACGACGGCATCGTCTGGCGGGGAACGAAGTATCCGCTGGAAGAGTTACGCAAGGGGATGGTGTGAAATCCGTGGATTGTGAGCTTTTGGGTGGCGCAGCTATTTATGCTACTGCGGCTCCCCAGGATCTTCGATCGACATCGGGTCGCCCTGCTTTGTATCCGTCTTCTTGGCGGCTTTGGGATGGCTGTATTTCCCGGCACTGTTGTGGCCCTGGCGCTCGACGTCGTAGTCGGTAGGCACTTGAGGAAACAGCAGGAAAGCGCCTTCGCCCAGTTGCTGGGTGCGCCGCAGAATAATCTCTGTGCGTCCGTCGTAGTCCTGGATGGTTCCCTTGATTTCAATCTGCCGGCCTTCGAGCTGGCGAACGTCGCCCATTTTTTTGAGGTCGGCTGGAAACACGACCACGGTGAAGGGACATGTCTTGTCTTTGCAGAAGTTGAGGAACTTAGTGCCGTTGCGGCCATCTTCCACGTGGAGCACGGTTCCGCTGACGCACTGGGTTGTCCCTACATGCTTGCTCGCCTCAGCTAATGAGACGCAGTCAAGCTTGGAAGTATTGCGCGCGGGGCAAACCCCGCTCATCACAAGAATGATTCCCAGCAAAAAGGCCAGAGTAAGAAAACGCATGATGGCTGAGGCGTAGAGAAGCGCATCCTAAAGTTTTATTGTAGGCGTGGAGGAGAGATCCTACGCTCAGCAAGACAAAAATTTTCGCGGCGATTTCCCAAAAAAGGAACTTGCAGGCCGGGTCCCCAGCACGCCCGGTTTTGGCGTGATAGGGTGGAGCGCCGGGGCCGGTCTCCGGCCTGCCACAGTCCTCGCGGTTAAAAGCACCGCGCGCCCCGCTACTTGCTGAAAGCCTTTACGGCTGCTGCTTCGTCCTCCTTGACATCGAAGACGGTGTAGAGCTTTGTGATCTGCAGCAGGTCGTGTACTTTCTTGGTGAGGTGGAGCAGCTTGAGGTCGCCGCCCTGGTTCTTGGCCGTGGTGTAGGCGCTGACGAGCTCGCCGATGCCGGAGCTGTCGATATAGTTCACGTCGCCGAGGTTCAGCAGGATCTTTTTCTGCCCCTTCGAAAGCAGGTCGCGCACCGTTTCGCGCAGCACCACGCTGCCTTCGCCGAGGGTGATCCGGCCGCTGAGATCGACAATTGTGACGCCATCGACCTGACGAGTACTGGACTTCATGGTCACTGAGGAGCCTCCTTGGAATCCGCGGGGTTGCCGTGGACGTGCTTGATCATTCTAAGTTCGGTGCCCGTATGCGAAGGGTGGATTTCCACCACATCCATGAACGAGCGTATCAGGAAAATGCCCCGCCCCGATGTCTTCAGCAGGTTGTCCGGCGCCAATGGATCCGGAATCTTGCCGGGATCGAGCCCTTTACCTTGATCGCGAATGACGATGACAAGGTCGTGGGGGGTACGTTCAAACGCGAGTGTAACCTTCTTGCACGGGTCGTAGGCATTGCCATGTAAAACTGCGTTAACGGCGGCTTCTCGCACCGCCATGGAGATCTTCATGACCTCCTCGTCGTCAAAGCCGGCTTCGGCGGCCATGCGGCTGGCCGTCTCTTCGGCGTTGTTCACCGTCTCCAGCGTCGAATCGAGCGTATAGGAGACGCAGTCTGCGGACATAGTAGTCTAATATGAGCGAACGGTTCCTGAGCCGGCCCTCGCCTCGCTTGCGATGGTGACGCCGGGCTCATCGTGCTGGCCCGAATGCGTTGGACGGGCGAATTGAGAGTTTGCCTGTAGGACTCGCAAAAGTCAACGATACCCTACCCTTTGTCATACCACATTAGAAACGTCCCCGCACGGGAGCCATTCAGCAGGGGCAGCGCCCAGCAGTCAAACTCATTGTGTGCCGGCATTGCTCACCGCGGAGAAGAACCGCTTCAGCTTGGCCGCATCCAGCTTGCTATCGGTCCGCACACCGGAACACACATCGAGCCCGAATGCGCCCACTTCTTCAATTGCCTGGCCGACGTTCTCCGGCGTGAGCCCTCCAGCCAGAAACAGCGGGATGCCGATACTTTCCCGGATCGCTCGACTGAGGGTCCAATCGTGAGTTCTACCCGTACCGCCTAATTTCTTGACCGCGAGTTTCTGGTTGCCGGAATCGAGCAGGATTGCATCCACATACGGCGCCACCCGCGCGGCCTCCTCGACTGACTCGGAACCGGTCACGTGGATGACCTGCACCACGGCAATCCCAGGCAAAGCATCCTTCAGATCGCGATGCGTTCCGAGAGTGAGATGATCGCAGATCTGGATCGTATTCGTGCGGCAGAAACGCTGCTGCTCGATGATATCGGCAACCCTTTGCCGCGAAGTCAGCAGGAATGTCCCGATGGCAGGTGGAACGGTCGCGGCAATCTCCGCGATACATTCATCGCTGATGACGCCCGGCCCGCTCGGCATGCTTGAGACCAGGCCTAGCGCGGATGCGCCACACTCGATGGCCAGAGCCGCTTCGTCAACACTCCCGATGCAGCAGATTTTTACTCGGGGCCGGGCATTGAGACATTGAATCATTGAGACATTGAATCATTTAAGACCCGCTGCGGGTCAAGGCTTTCAATGATTCAATGACTAAATGACTCAATGATTCAATGCCCCTACTCGCCGTAAGGAACCCAGATGTTCTTCACCTGGGTGGCGTGCTCAAGAAACCAGCGGCCCTCGGCCAGTTTCGGGTTGAACCAGTCGATGGCGCGGCCTTCATTTGTCCAAACCTGCTTCAGATTGCCCACCGACATCGCCTTGGCCGCCGAGACTCTGGCCTCATCGCCGAAGCACCAGATGGCATCGACGTCGTCGTGTTCGGCGAGCGTCTTGAGAAGCTGTGAAGTGTATCCGGTCACAATATTCAGCGAACCGCCAGGCAGATCGCTGGTGTCGAAAAGCTGATAAAGGTCGCCAGTGATCAGTGGGTAGGCTTCTGAAGGAACGGCGATCACCGTGTTTCCAACCGCGAGAGCAGGCATCACGACAGAAAGAAAACCGAGCAGGGGCGCCTCCCGCGGACAGATGATGCCAACCGTCCCAATGGCCTCGTTCATCGCGATGGCGATATTGCGGAACGGAGGATTGTGCACCGCGCCGTCAAACTTATCGGCCCACGCCGCATACGAGAAGATGCGCTCGACACTGAGATCCACTTCCGCGGCAGCCTGCTTTTCGCCGACCACGTCGGCCAGGCGATGCGCAATTTCGTCGCGCCGCTGGGAAAGATTCTCCGCGCTGTAGTAAAGAACCTGGGCACGATTGTGCGCCGTAGCTTTTGCCCATGATGCCGCTTTTCGCGCCGCCTCGACTGCGTTGCGAATGTCTTTGCGATTACCGAGCGGAGCTTCACCCAGCAATCGTCCGTCAGCCGCGCGCACTTCCATGCTGTAGCCAGAGTCCGGCCGCGCCTGCTTGCCACCGATGTAAAGCTTGACGGTTCGATCGATCGTGGGATTATCAACATCAGGAGTGCTTGCCTGTTGATGGAGCGCCGCCCGTCGCTCCATCCTTGAAGCGTCGGGTTTGTCCTCCAATTCCGTCTCGGGCGGCGTGGACGTTTTCTCTTTCTCTGCGGGAAGCATTGGGGCGCTCTTGAACCATGCTGGCTCCATATATTCGAGCAGCCCCTCGCGTCCGCCCTCGCGTCCGTAACCGCTCTCGCGGTAGCCGCCGAAGCCGCAGGAAGCATCGAACAGGTTCGTGCAGTTTACCCAAACCACTCCTGCTTTAAGTTGCGCGGCAACATGCAAGGCGACGTTGACGCTCTCGCTCCAGACGCAGGCTGCCAAACCATAAACCGTATTGTTTGCCAACTCCACTGCTTCCGCCGGTGTTCGGAATGTCATCGCCGCCAGCACCGGCCCGAAGATTTCCTGCTGCGCGACAATCGACGTCGGATGCACATTGCTCAGCAGCGTCGGCGGATAGTAAAACCCGCGCGCAGGCAACGTGACCTGCGGCTGCCAGCACGTTGCCCCGTCCGCCACACCCTGGTCAACTAGCTTGCGGATTCGCTCGAGTTGAACTTTCGCGACGATGGCGCCGATGTCAATTGCTTTGTCGAGCGGCGCGCCAATGCGCAGGGTGCTCATGCGATCCTGCACTTTGGCGATCAGAGTTTCGGCGATGCTCTCCTGCATCAGCAAGCGCGAGCCCGCGCAACATACTTGGCCCTGATTGAACCAGATTCCATCCACCAGGCCTTCCACCGTGCTATCGAGGTCGGCGTCTTCGAAGACAATGAAAGGGGATTTTCCGCCAAGCTCGAGCGAAAGCCGCTTGTGGCTCGTTGCCGTAGCTGCGCGAATCGCGCGTCCGACCTCGGTTGATCCGGTGAAAGCGATCTTGTCCACGTCGGGATGCTTGACCAGCGCCTCGCCAGTTGAGCCGTCTCCGGTGACGATATTGACCACACCGCCGGGTAAGCCAGCTTCCTGGCAAATGCCGGCGAAGGCGAGCGCAGTCAGCGGCGTGAATTCCGCCGGCTTCAAAACCACGGTGTTTCCTGTCGCCAGCGCCGGAGCAATCTTCCACGCCAGCATCAGCAGCGGGAAGTTCCAGGGAATAATTTGACCGACGACCCCGCAGGGCACGTACTTGGGGAACTCCTGCTCGAGAAGCTGTGCCCAACCCGCGTGGTAATAGAAATGTCGCGCGACCAGCGGAATGTCAATGTCACGGCTCTCGCGGATGGGCTTGCCGTTGTCCATCGTCTCGAGCACCGACAGCAGACGCGAATGCTTCTGCACCAGCCGCGCGATGGCATAGAGATAGCGCGCGCGGGCATGCGGAGTAAACGCCCGCCATCCAGAAGACGCCGCCCGCGCGGCCTTGACCGCGGCGTCGACATCAGCCGCCGATCCTTGCGCAACCGAGGCGAGTTTCTCCCCGTTCGAAGGATCGACGGTGTCAAAGTACTCTCCCGCCGCGGGCCCCTGCCATCCGCCGCCGATGAAATGTTGGAAGCGGCGGCCATGACGCTGCAGCCAAGCTACTGCTTCTTTCGAGTCTTCTGGAGCGGGACCGTATTCCATGCTCACGAACTTTTCGGCAATTCTCATTGGCGTTTGCTCGATTCCTTCTTCGGACAAGTTACCGTGACCGCGTGATTGTCACTGCTGTCTTTCAACTTGCTCGTGGAGAGCCGGGCGTCCCTTCGGCAAGCTCAGGGCAGGCTCTCGCCCGGCCACCAAACTGCTGGACGGGCGAGACGCCCGTTCCTCCACTGACTTATGCCATCGGATGCCGATAGTCGGCTGAATAACGCCCGGTGGCATGATGCTCCAGCTGCCGCTCGATGTCGCCCAGCAAGCCGCTGGCTCCGAAGCGGAACATTTCCGCCCGCAGCCATGACGGACCCAGCTCCTCCTTGATCATCGCCAGCCAATCAATCGACTGTTTTGCCGTGCGAATTCCGCCCGCCGGTTTGAAACCCACGGCCATTCCGGTTTGCTGCGCGTATTCGCGAATGGCGCGCGTCATCACCAGGCCGACCGGCAAGGTGGCGTTCGTTGGCTCCTTACCCGTCGAAGTCTTGATGAAGTCAGCGCCCGCCATCATGGCCACCACGCTTGCTCGCCCCACGTTGCGCAGCGTCAACAGGTCTCCGGTGCCAAGGATCACCTTCATGTGCACGGAACCGCAAACCTGCTTGAAAGCTACCACCTCGTCGTAGAGCGCCTGCCAGCGGCCGCCGAACACATGCGCCCGGGTGATGACGACGTCGATTTCCTGCGCGCCAGCCTCCACCGATCGGCGAATCTCGTTGACCCGCTCCGCCAGCGGCGACAGGCCTGCGGGGAAACCGGCGGACACGGCAGCGACGTGCACTCCACTGCCTTCGAGCGCACGCAAAGCCGTTTCCACAAATGCGTGGTAGACGCAGATGGCAGCGACCTTGATTTGCAATTCCTCGATCCCCAGCTTCTGTTCCAATTCCTGCTGGAGGGGGTGC
>Ga0208191_1001426_pt1 | contig 11957 bp, 12 predicted proteins | sample June2015DPH_13_5_FD_184709 | JGI IMG/M metagenome (GOLD analysis project Ga0208191, IMG submission 184709) | Peatland microbial communities from SPRUCE experiment site at the Marcell Experimental Forest, Minnesota, USA - June2015DPH_13_40... | ecosystem: Environmental > Terrestrial > Soil >... | reverse complement strand
CTCACATGTGCGGGGTTACCTTCGCAGACGTCAGATGCAACCCCAAGTGGTACAAAGATATTTTCTGGAAAAACATGTGCGGTACGCTGCCGCTTGAAATGCATCAAAATTTATGCTCTGAGTAGTAAATCTGGATTATGGTCATTCGGGGCTGACGCCCGCGCCGATCTAAAACGATCACGGAACCGCGTAACGCTGATCTGCTGCGGTCCTTTAAAGTGTCTTGGTCATGTCAGCTTTACTCTCAAAGATGAAAAAGCCCGCCAAAAAATAAGCGGGCTTTCACTTGGACTATATTAGTTTACGCGGTTTTTTCCTTGAAAGCTTCTTCCTCCTTCTTTTCCATCGTCATAGGTACTAACTGTACGAGCGATGATGGTTGAGGACTCGTACCTTGGAACCAAGTTGACGAAGCAATCCCAGCAGTTTGCGCCACCGCTTGCTGATATAGGGCTAGCCTGTTTGTCTGAGAAGCATCCATCTTATCACCACCTTCCTATGCCGTAGTCTACTTGACGGTTACAGCATGGCTTTAACTATATCTTATCCAACCCTCGTCTAAGACAACCTCCTGATATCCAGTTGTAGGCACGGGTGCCACAGGAGGGCCTATTACGACCTTAGTTACTTGTCTTACCGTGCGGAATAAATGTGTCAGCACCTCGGATTCAATTGCAGCCCTAAAGAAAGTTCCAGTTGCGGACTGCTGCTCTCCCAAAAATGTACTCGGGGAGTAAGGAGTGTTTAGCTCCATTAGCCTCTCGTACTCACTATACAACTCCCACATTGACTTTTCAAGCTCAAGCGAGGCGTCCACGACCGTAAGACCTATTTTTTTTGCCTCCTTGCGCCCGATAAGATATTCATGCGAACCAAGCTTCTTTGCTAGTATGTCAACTATGTAGTCTATCTGTTTCCGTTGTTTTCCCATATGGAGCCCGAGAAGTTCAGTTGCCAGCTTCACAATTTGTGGTCTAACTCTATGGGCGGCGCCAAGAGCAAGAGGAGCATAAGGGTTTATTTTACTTAAATTATCTAGGATAGACGCAAGTGAATCCCGCTTTAGTCCAACCTCTTTCTTTGCCAAATCAATGAAAGATACTACATCCTCTACATTCATTGGCAATGTATTTTGTGGAGTGACTGGGAAGCCCGGAATCGGGGGATTAAACGGTGTATTAATTGAAGGGTCAATAGGCCCTAACTGCCCAAGCCTTCCCATTACTATCTCATCGGCACCCAGGCATATCAGAGTTCCGGAACTCCACGCCTTGTAAGGGACTAACACACCAAATTCCTTGCAAAATTCTCGGATGAGATGTACTAAGCCCCAGCCTGCGACTATGCTTCCGCCTGGAGTATACAGAAACAAGTCAACCTTTTCTGACGCTCCTATTTCTCGAAGATGACTAAATACTAAAGGATGGCAATCGTAAGCAATCTGGGTTTGTAGGTTTTGCCGATCGCCTGTTATGTAACAGATGACCTTACTCTTTCTCGCTTCTTGAATTTTACTTATTAGCGCTCGTCGCCGTTCTCGCGCATCATTTAGTTCAACATCAGTAACCACTGTTGTTCGCCTCCAAATGCCATTTATAGCATAAACAATAGCGATAAAGGTTATATATATATTTAGGGGATTATCACTAGATCCGTAATTTCCATGTCGTAATATGGATCACCTTTAATTATTCGGTACAGCAGTTCCACTATCGGATCGTTGGGCATTAGTTTTTCGCTTTTTATTTGACGAATGTTTCTTTTTTCGTCTATTACAGTACCCAAATTGACATCGTGAGCAAGTCTCCATCTGAGTCCATCTAGATACCGTTTGGCAATCGATTCTTCTCCACCCGCCGCCGCGATTTTTTCAGTAACCGTTTTGTTTGTCTTGATCTGATAACGCAGCATCAAACCTACTCGTTATAAAGCGCTGCATTATTCGCAATGGATTCTTTGGCCCATCGAATGTCCTCTTCAGTTATTTCGCCGAGTTGTGCCCCATAAACGGCGAAATAGGGAATTTCCTCGCCTATGTCAGCCAGCTCCCATATTATATCATGCGTTGCCGCACTGATGGATGTGGCGGTATGGTGGTGGCAAATATCGTGCGTTATATTAGCCGCAAGACTAATTTCTGATTTGTCAAAACGACTGATATCGGGTTCTGCGAGAGAGATGTATTCCCTCTTTGTGTCTTTGAAGTAGGGAATGTCTCTGACGGCCATCCTACCTTCTTCAGACAGGTCTTTGAGCGCGCGCAAAATATCCTTCGGAACAGGGCCAAACTGTCTTTTTATGTAGACCGCTCCAGTCAGAGGGACGCCATGGTTGATATAGGAAACCATGTCCGAATACCACAAAATTTTGTTTAGTTTAGTTGCACCCAATTCATCGCGGTCGGCTATGTGGCAGATATAATGGACAAGGTCCTTAAATTTCTCATACTTAAATTCCATATCCATACGCATCCTCCCCCTCATTAATTTTATACTTAGCCCGGAGGCTAGTTTATCAGGATATTATGAAATGTCAAGCGCAATTTTCATATCCTTCAATGATTGGCATTAAACCTAAGGCTGGGAACCTAATCCGGATAATTCCGGCCTTTGCAAATGGAATTCGGGTTGGTAATCTTCTCGAAAAATTGAAAAATCTCAGGGGCGATCATACTGACCGAGGGGGGTAGGAGTCCCGTCCGGGGGGTTTGCCTTCAGGGGCCGGAAATCCTTTAGGCTGTCGGTGGCGGCTCCAGGGAGATCCGCGGTGGCGCCAGGGAGATCCGCGGTGGCCGCGCCGGGGGGAGAGCCGGTGACGGCGCCGGGGAGGGCCTGATCACCTCCACGGGGGCGAGGAAGGAGCGGCGGTCCCTGATCCTGGTGGTGCGGGAATCACCCCCACGGGCGCGGGGGTAGGGAGCTCAAAGAAAGTTTCCTGAAGCTGGTGGGAGCCGCCAGGCGACCCGGCAGTCTGGGTTCCCCGGCTAACCCTTTTCTTAGGCCCCAATCCCCTGAAAACGACCCTCTGAGAAGCCCCAGGAGAGGCGATAGGAAGGAAGGCAAGGGTATAAAGACATGGGTTCATCGGGTTATCTGCACCGGCTTGACGCGCACGGCTTGCCGGCGTCTGTCACCTGGGCGGGCTCTGGCCAGGTGTCAGACAATCAATTTTCCTTTTTTAGTTAGGTTTATGCCGCACCCCTGCCCCTATCCCCCCATCGGAATGCTTAAAAGACCCCTTCCGGGAGGTGGTCTGGCTCCAGTTGGTAAGGGTAGCCTTGGCCACCTTGAGCCTCATAGAAGCTACCTTTGGCTCCCGTGATAGCATCGGATGTCCCCCTGCTGGGGCCGAGAAACCCAGGTGGGGGCGCCTTTACATTTTTGCGGGGTTTGTGCTATCATGCCGTCCACGAGAGGATTCGGATTCAAGAATAGAAACTTTGGAGGATTTTCCCCGGGCCAAGAGGTCCCAAAACCTTTTTTGGATTGCGATGGCCAAGGCGGCCGCATAATCTCTTAGTAATTGCTTCCGGCTGCGGATTCTTAGGTAGTGGCTCAGCGGTAGATTTTCTTTCTAATGGTTTCTGCGGACATTTTTACATCCATTAGCTTTAAAAGGCCAGATACCCTTTCAGCAACGGTGGTATGGGGGGCGTTGAAGACATGAGAGCGCAGTATGCTTACCAGTGTATCGGCAATAGTTCTCTGACTTAAGGGGCGATTGAGAGCGGGTGCACCGGCCCGAATTTTCCTTTCCCAGGTTATCAGTTCTTCCTGTATGCGCCGTAAGTGGGTTCCCGGATTCACCTTTGTCACGCCGCTCCAAACCGTAGCTAATTGGATCAATGCTTTCATTATGCTCTTAAATAAGTTCCCAACCACAATTTCAGTGGTGATTTGGCTGGTTCCCCCTTCTCCCCATAGGACCAAAGCATTGGACAATTCAGAAATCAATCGATCTAAATCAATAATCTCAAAGGTTCGGTATCCACTGGAGATTTTTCTGCCTTTCAATCTTTGCCATAAAGTATCTCCTCCCCGACTAAGCGTTTCATTTCCATAATGCGTTCCTGGAAACTTTTTAGAGATGTATTGACATACTTATCGGGGGTCTCAGACATGCTCTTTAACCTCTAATCTTTCTTTGGGTTTCGGTATTATCTTAAATAATTTTCTTTCCTTTCACTTTATTAAAATAGCGTGCCAAAAGCTCGCTGCCCCAATCATGGTCAATTATTCTGACATCTAAATCTTTCTCGACAATTAATCCCTTAAACCGAGATTATGCGCCAACCTTGGCCACCGCGGTTAAAAAGGGTTTGGAACCTTACATCCTGGGGTCGATCCCGGAGAAGTTCCTCTTTTTGTAGCCCAATCGTCTTGTTGAATGCAACCACAAATTTCCCACGCCAGGTTTTAACCAATCGTAGTAAAGTTACGCCCGGCTGCTTTGCTCAGATAAAGTAAGCTGTCGACCCGCCGGATTAAAGTCTCCAGGGTGTCTTGAGGCCGCGCCATGGTTGCCCCGAGGGAAATGGTCACCATAACTTCGTGGTCCGGCAGCGTCAACGAATAGTTCGCTACCAGGTTGCGCAACCGCTCTGCCGCGGTTTTGAGTTGTCCCTCATCCTGAAGGTTACCTAAAACCCAAAGGAATTCTTCCCCCCCCCATCTGCCCGCCAAATCATGGGAGCGGCAGTTTTTAACCATGGTTTCCGCGACCATTTTCAGTATCGAGTCGCCGACTTGGTGGCCAAAGGTATCGTTTACCTGTTTAAAGTGATCCAGGTCCGCAAATATTACCCCGAAGGGCCGTGCGAAGCGCTCTAATTCGTTAAATCTCGCGGCGATAAAAATTCCCAGATGACGGCGGTTGGCAATGCGGGTGAGCTCATCCAGATAGGCCTGGTCTTGCAACTCTCGGAGTCGCTCCAAGACGGTCCCTTCGGCGATCAGTTGGAGAACCTCCCTTTCCCTGGAGGAGAGCTCGGTAAAGATGGAAGAATCGGCGCTTTTTGCCTCCAAAATTTCAGCGATTCCAGGGCTCAGATAGGTCTGATTTTTGTTAGCCACCATCCGAATGGCTTCGGACAATTCCCTGAAGGCGCAATCCTTGATCAGGTAGCCCGCGGCGCCGGCCTGGATCATATTAATTACGAATTGCGGGGCGGTATGCATGGAGAGGGCGATCACCTGCACCTCGGGGAAATCCCTTTTAATCAGGTGAGTGGCCTGGATGCCGTTCAAATCCGGCATGGAGACATCCATAACCACTACCTGAGGAGCCAGATCCTGCACCATCCTCAGGGCGGTTCTGCCTTCCTGGGCCAACCCAACCACCTGAATATCCGCGTCCTTTTCTAATAGGGAGCGGAGCCCGTCCAGGACGATTTGATGGTCGTCGGCGATCAAAACCCTGATCGTTTCAAATGCCGCCATAGGCAACCTCGCTCAGGCGTCTGGCCCTCCTGGTTTTTTCTGAGATTATGCCCCAGCCTTGGCCACCGCAATCCAAGAATGGATTGCGAAGAAGTTTTTGAGGAAGAAGGAGCCTAAAGTGAGCCAGCATCTGGGTCTTTGGGATCGTTAATGTTTATGGTTTTATCAAAGGCCGCTCCTTCGAAATCAGACTTTCCAACTATCCGGAGTCCTTTATATTCACAATTGCGATGAGGAACAGAATACTTGGAAAGTAATTTTAGGAATTCCAACCTTTTTCGAAGCGGTATAGTGAAATAAAGCGGGCTTTCCATCAAAACCGCCAGAATCTCTCTTTTAATATGTGCACTCGCCATTTTGGCCATTCCTCCCAGCTTAAAACTATATTGAATTTTGAGATTCATCTGATTGATTTGCCGATGCTCCTTTGGCTTTGATGGTAATATGGTTCATCGATGGGAAAAGGTAAATCAGGGTTTTCCTAATATTTGCCTTCGATAACAATGGATTTGGGACAGGAGAATGCTGTATCCCAGGACGGCCGGATTTTCGATAGGGAGACCGGAGAGATGCTGAATAAGAAAGGCCGGGGTTTTGGTTTCCGGGCCGGGAATCCTTTAGGCCAGGACCGAGGGAGGGGCGGGTCCTAGCGGCGCACCAGGGGCAGCAGACAGGTGGTGCTGGGGGTGGAGGGAGTGGAGGGCTGTCTGCGTCTGGAGGCACGGCTCACGGGCCTGAAAATCCCCGATGCCCTCCGACCCCTACAACGACCCTTGGCAGGGTCCGTTCGATCGTTTTGACGCCTGCCTCCCCCGTGTTCAATCGCGGGGAGGCCATCCCAGAGATCGGCCTGAGCCTCTTTGCCGGACTTGGCGATCCAGTCGCGCCGAGCAAGGTCCGCCAAGGCCAGCACCACAACATGGCGATCATCGTCCTGGGCGCGGGGGAGGCCCTGGGGCTGCGGCTACGGTCTGGACAGGGGCAGGCGAAGGGGAGGCCGGCGCCTGGACGGAGCGGTGGAGACTACCCTGGTCTGGACGGCCTGAGACGGCCCAGGAGAGGCGATATTGGCTTTACCCCTTACTCTATACCTTGGCCTCGGGGAGAGCGTTTAACCCTCCATAATGCCCCATTTCTGGGCCCGCTCCCGGTAGGGCGGGAGAAAGGCGGGGGAGAAATTCTGATAGACGGTGATGGGGTAGCGGGCCCCGATTTTCCGGGCCGCGTCCTTGAGGCCCACCAGCACGCCCTCCAGGACCCCCGCCGGCATGCTCAGGACCAGCTCTTCATCCTGGGTCATGGAAAAGGTGCGGTCCCCCTGGCCGGGGATCACCACCCTAACTTCCCCGTCCCGGTAAGGCCCGATGAGGTAGGAGCTGCACTCCACCTTGCCGCCGAAGTCGCCGGCGACCCTTTTTCCCAAGCTGAAGGTCACGGCCTGGATGAGGCGCATGAGCTGGGCCGGGTTGCCGTAGACCACTACCACCTCGGGATCCAGGGCCAGCTTCTCCAGGGGGCAGAGGTAGATGGCCGCCACCTCCTCGGGCTCGAAGCGGGGCAGGGCCTCCACTTCTTTGAGGGCCGGGCCCATGGCGGGGTGGAAGCCCACTTCGCAGAAGAGCTGGCCCAACTCCAGGATGGGGTCAGCGACCGGCACAAAGCCGAAGGCCAGCATGCCGGGGACGCACAGCAGGTCGTCGCGGGTCAGGCCCACCGCCCACCCGTAGATGCGGGCCATAGTGACGCCCTGGCAGATAGTTACTTTCTTGCCGAAGGTCTGGGAGGGGCGGCGAGTGCCTTCCGGCAGGTTTGCCACCTCTTTCAGAAAAGTCACGCCGAAAGGCTCGGTGCGAAGGCGCAAGGTTTCCTTAAGTTGGTGGCCCGCGGCTTTATAGTCCATAATCTCCCTCGCATAAAATCGGTAATGGGTTGATAGTAAGGATTGAATCCCCAGGGTGCAAGCCAAGCTCCGGCTTTTCCCTTGGACTCGAGGCCGACGCCTGGACGGGAAGGTGGTAAGTGGGGATGGTGCACGCCTAAGGCCAGGGCATGAGCATCGGAGTGAGCGTAGGGGTCTCTCTCCTTTGGGGGGGTCGGTGGGGCAGGGCCAATTCGCTCTTCAACCAAAGCCTTGACCTGTTTATAGGTGACCACCTTTCCATCTGCTGATCTCACGGCTTCCTCCCATACTTCACATTGCTGTGGGGGGTCAAGGACATATAAGGGGCGGACCTGTTTTTCATAAATTGGTTGGATTTCACAAGGGGTATAAAGTTGGTCACCCGGGTGACCATCGTGGGCTAACAAATTGGCCGCCACCTGAGACCCCCTTATCAGATAGCCCGCATAAGTCTTCGCCATTCCACACTTCTCATTGCAATATTCATTAAAGGACTTGAACTGTTCCCGGTAGAGTTGTTGGTCCCGAATCGCTTGTAGAGCTCTACCGACAGCCATAAATGATCCCATCTCCCGGGCGATGACGCCTTCAAGGTTTTCAAATTCCGCTTTTTCGGTTTCGGAAAGCTGATTAGAGCAGGACCCTTAACTTACCATTCACCCGGGAAGATCGTGCGGGAATGGCCCGCTAGCCCCCACCCTGGCGCAGCGAAACGGGAAGTCTTTCGGGAAGTCCTTCCGAGGTGGCCCGGGGGCCCGGACCCCCCAGGCTAACCCGCTTCTTAGGCCCCAATCCCCCGAAAACGACCCTCTGAGAAGCCCCAGGAGAGGCGATTGAGGGGAGGGTAAGGGGGGGTTTTTAGTATCCCCCTTTATCTCTGCTGTTCGGGCTCCAGGCGGGATTTCACAAGGGGTATATAAGTCCACGGCAGTGGACAAATAAGAATTAGACGCAATTAGGCCCCTGCCATCAAATTCCCAGGTAACGGGCTGAGCTATCCTCTGGCCGGGCGTGGAGATAGCGGCCTGTGGTGGCAACGCTGGCATGGCCCAAGGTGGCCTGCACCAAATGGATCGGCGCCCCCCTATCCAGGGCATGACTGGCGTGGGCATGGCGTAGCCAATGGGGAGAAACCGCGCCATCTACTCCGGCCCGCTTAGCCGCGGCTTGCACGATGCGGTGCACCTGGGCAGGGTGTAGGTGGCCCCGGCCCTTGCGGGAAGTGAACACCGGGGAATCAGGCCCGGCTCCACCCCGGAGTGCCGTTAATTCCTTCCAGGTATCAGAGGAAAGAAGCACCACACGGGTTTTCCCTCCTTTGCCAAAGATGGTTACTTGGCCGGCCTCTTCCCGTTTTTGTGTCTTGCTATTAATTAGCTGATATATAGTGTGAGAACAGGCATAGGGGCTGTGCAATGCAAGATAAGGAAGTGCTAAATTCAGAGGAAGCGGCGGCTTTCCTGGTGACCATCGCCCTGATCATCGCGGTCGGAGTGCTGCTCCTAACCCTATCAGGATGCGCCAGCGTTGAAGCGCCTGGCGCTCCTGCACCGGGCGCGAGACCGCAAGAGAGCTGGGGTGACCGGGCAGTGGCGTTGGAAAAAGCCCGGGATTGGCCGGGGGTGCTGGCCTTGTGCCGCCGCTGGACCCAGGCCGAACCGGGCAACGAGGATGCCTGGAATAGCCTCGGGTTGGCCTACGGATGCCTGGACCGTCACCAGGATGCCATCGCAGCCTACCGGGAGGCAGTGCGCCTTAAGCCTGATGATGCCGAGGCCTGGGCTTTGCTCGGCGGCGCGTACGGACACCTGGACCGTCATCAGGATGCCATCGCAGCCTACCGGGAGGCAGTGCGCCTTAAACCTGATTTTGCGGAGGCCTGGAACAACCTCGCCATTGCCTATGACCTATCAGGGAACCGCAGCGCCGCCCTGGAAGCGGTCAAGGAGTTGCGGCGGTATGATCCGCAGCAGGCGGACAAGCTTTTTAACCTTATCATGAAGCCGTGAGGCAAGAGGGCTGCATTGCCTAACCCAAGCGGCGGGGGGGATGTCAAGAGCGCCAGGGATTATTTTAACTTTCACAAGACTCTCCCGGCGGCAGACCAAATTTTGCCATTAAAATTTTTGGGGTTGGGTCCCATAACCGGGGGGGCCTGCTGCTATTGCCCCCTCGATGGAAATTTGAAAAAATTCCACACGGGTCATATTAAGACCAGGGGGGGTAGGAGTCCCGTCCCGGGGTTTTGCCTTCCCGGGCCGAAAAACTCTCTGGAGAGCCGGGGTCCGGCCAGGAAGGGGGACCAGGGGTAGGCGGGTGACCCTCAGTGCACGAAGTAGATGATGGCGATGACGACCCCCGCGGTCACCACGATGCCGCGCAGCGTCTCCGGTCGGATACGGCCGGCCAGGTGGCCCCCCAAGGCCCCGCCCGCCAGGGCGCAGAGGGCCATTACCAGCATCGCCGGCCACACCACCTTTCCGGAAAACAGGAAGAAGATGGCGACTGCGATATTGATGCTGAAGGAGATGATCTGTTTCAGGGCGTTGAGGCGGGTCAGCGTGTCTTCCAGCACCAGCCCCAGCACCGCCAGCACGATGACGCTGAGCCCCGCGCCGAAATAGCCCCCGTAGATGGAAGCCAGGGCCACCGGCGCCACCGTCCAGGCGGCGGGGGGATCGGCCCTCTCCTCGCCCTTCCCGGCTCGGCGCATGACCCAGGCGTGCAGCCGGTCCTGCACGGCCAGCAATAAGGCGGCAAACAGGATCAAATAGGGGACCAGGGTCCGAAACATGGTCTCGCCGGTGTTCAGGAGCAGAATGCCCCCGGCGACTCCGCCCAGGGCGCCGGCGGGCGCCAGGAGCCAGAGCCGTCGCGCGTGCCCGCGCAGTTCGCGCCACTGGGCGAAAGTCCCGCCCAGGTAACCCGGGCAGAGCGCCACCGTGTTGGTGATATTGGCGGCCACCGCCGGGATGCCCACCGCGGTGAGCATGGGAAAGGTTATGAGGGTGCCGCCGCCGGCCAGGGCATTCACCGCCCCCCCGGCCACCGCCGCCAGCCAGGGCATTCACCGCCCCCCCGGCCACCGCCGCCAGTCCCACCAGCACAAACTCAACCCCAGTCATAATCCGAGTCACCCTGTATTTGCATGTCCTCTCCAGGCAGACCGGCGCCGGCAGGGAGGCATGGCGTGGAAATTTTCGAACACCCCGAAGGTAGGCGTTATGCAGGCACGGCTTTAAACCGAAATTATGTGGCCGCCTTGGCCACCGCAGTCAAGAATTGGTTTGGAGACTTCTCTTCCCGGGCACCCCGATAAGCCCCTTTTAGCCAAATTGGCTTATTGAAGGTACGATAGCACAACCTTTTCCGAATGTGAAATTTCAAGTCCGGGTCCCATCACCGGGGGGGGGCCTACGGCTGTACCCTTTTAATTAAAAGCCGAAGAAATTTTAGGAAAAATATATGGACGGAGCATATTGACCAGGGGGGGGTATGGGACCCATCCCGGGGTTTGCCTTTCCGGACCGAAAATCCTTCAGGTCGGCGGCGGCGTCAGTGGCGGGACAGCAGCGATGTGCTGTCCATTGGTGGACGCCAGGGGTCAAGAGCCGAGGCGGTCAGGCGGGGCCAGGCCATGTGCCAGGATACTTGAATTACTGCTGTGATCCACCATTTATATGAAGATAAGAACTTCCCATATCCAGATCATGCAATTCGGCCCGGGAGCCTGGGACACCGTTCGTGGGAACCCCTTTTTCATTCGTATTGCCCACTCCTGCCCTTGATGGCGGATATAAGAGTGCCAGCCTTGGAAGGTGAATAGGATTAGTACCGAAATGAAGAAGGGGGAGCGGCTTCCAGATCACAAGCGCCGTTTTCCCCTTGGCAAAGAAATTATACTTGCCGAAAAATTATTGAACCTGTGAAATTGGTGAGTAGGTCGGTGAGTAGGTTTGGTTCCAAAGGGGGTAAAATCATGTCACGCCATGCACAATGAATGTGTCAACCATGCATATTTCCTGGCTGCCGGAACCTATCCCATAAGACTCAAAATCCCCCGAGGGCAACCTTGTGCGAGTTCGAGTCTCGCCTCCGGCACCAATGATATCAGGTAGTTACAAGGGTTTGGGTCGGTTGGCCTAAACCCTTAGCCATTTCTGGGTAAGACTTGTGTGAGACTTTTTGAATTGCCCTCTCGTATATGGAGATAGCCTCACGTTCCGTCTCGCTAATTGAGTGAAGATAGATCCCGGTGGTGGTGCGGTTTTCAGAATGGTTTTGGATGGTCGCACAAGTTTGCTTTTCCCTATAATTTCTCCACACTCCCACGAGAGGCATCTATTTCATTAGAGAAAGTATATGGCCCCACTTTTTTCATCTTTTGATACCTTCCGATAACCCTTACCGAATCTCCCCCATTTATTGAGAGAGTACCATAACTAAAAACAGAAAGGATTTTGCCGTCGCCTTCAAGCTTAAAGGTGGTAAAAGCATTCACTGCTGTCCGGTAGAAATTACTTGAGATAGCAAGTAAAACAGCCCCAAAACAGCCAATCAATGCTATAATGGGTTTGGCAAAAATCTAAACATTGAAAGGAGTTATGGGGCTTATGGCA
>Ga0208191_1001416_pt1 | contig 12023 bp, 11 predicted proteins | sample June2015DPH_13_5_FD_184709 | JGI IMG/M metagenome (GOLD analysis project Ga0208191, IMG submission 184709) | Peatland microbial communities from SPRUCE experiment site at the Marcell Experimental Forest, Minnesota, USA - June2015DPH_13_40... | ecosystem: Environmental > Terrestrial > Soil >... | reverse complement strand
ACGATGGTTGATTGATGAACGTCGAGCCCAATATACTTTTCACTATCCATGAGGGTGCTCCTTTCTGTAGGTGGTGATGTGAACGATCACAACCTACTCTAAAAGGGCGCCCTTTTATAATGCGATTTCAACAGTTATCGGTAAACAGCAGCGACGACCCCGATGCGTGGCTGCTCTCATCCACTGTCGACGAACCATAAACAAAAGACGCCGACTCCGATATTCCCATCCTGAAAGAAGCTAAGGCGGAGTACGCGAAGCTGCAGTAGCCCAAAGAAATCTTCGATCCTACCGTAGCCCCCGATTCGCGGGGGGGGCCGTTAGGAGCAGGTTATTCACCTATCTGCCTGCTAAAATACCGCATCGCCGAATTTACTTCCGGCATCTTCACCTCATGCGCATACCCAAGCGCGGCTTTACTTGACGGCGTTCCCTTTAAGACGCCCGTGTGTCGTTTTCCAACCAGTTCTCAGTTGCCTGTTCTCAGTTCTCAGAACCTGAAAGGACGCCGCCTATGGTGCGCCAGCTCTTTGTGATCTCGTCGCTGTTTCTCGCCTTCGCTCTTTCCGCCTTCACCCAGGATTCCCGCCACTTCACATTTCATTACGCCTTCACGGTAAGGAATCTCCCTGCGGGGAAAAAGGTTCGCATCTGGATTCCGGCGGCCCAGTCCGACGCCTATCAAGAAGTGAAAATCATCTCCGCTCAAGGCGATTTGCCATTGAAACCGACCGCCGAATCGAAATACGCCAACCAGATTTACTATGCCGAGACGAATTCGGCGCAGCCCGAACTGCACTTCGATTTGGGATATGATGTGATCCGCCATGAGCGCGTGGCGCTCGGGCAAAGCGCCCGGCACGTAGTTGCCGTCTCACTCTCCGCCACAGAAAAACAGCAAGACCTGAAACCTGACGTCCTTGTTCCGGTCACAGGTCTCCCCGCTGATTTGGCCGTCAAAGTCACACAGGGCAAGACGCAGCCGCTCGACAAAGCTCGCGCCATCTACGATTACGTCTTCACCACCATGCGCTACGACAAGACGGGAACCGGGTGGGGCCACGGCGATGTGCTCTATGCCTGCGATGCGAAGAAGGGCAATTGCACTGACTTCCATTCGCTGTTTATTGCCATGGTGCGATCTCAAGGCATTCCGGCCCGCTTCGAGATCGGATTCCCGCTGCCGCCCGACCAGCACTCCGCCGAGATCGCTGGATACCACTGCTGGTCTGATTTCTGGATCGATGGCAAAGGCTGGATTCCGGTGGACATTTCCGAGGCGTGGAAGCACCAGGAAAAGCGCGACTACTTCTTCGGCTCCCACGACGTGAACCGCATGCAGTTCAGCATGGGCCGCGATCTGCGATTGAACCCTCCACAACAGGGAAAGCCGCTGAACTACTTTGTGTATCCCTATGTGGAAGTCGATGGCCAGGAATTTCCGAACGTGTCTCTAGCCTTCTCGTTCGCCGACGTTGGGGCAGCAGTCGCCACGCGATAGCGGGTGAGCGCTTGTATCTTGCGGGGATACAGACCTGGGACGGATCTTTCTCTCTGGACTGTGGCCTCTCCGCGCGAGCCGCCGCGCCCGAGCTCCTCGATGATGAGGTGATGCGAGGTCTGCCCGATCATTAGGGGCAAATCTTACGTGGGCGAAACGGACAAGTCAATGAAGGCCGGGGAATATACGACACGAGGGCAAAATGCTCCCCCCTACCCCCTGGGGGTATGCGAGTGGGCGAGTACGCGTGTTGGCGCGCGTGGCGGGCGCGGGGCGCTGGAAATAGCAGCTCAACAAGAGAAGCTCACGAGCACGAACGACCTTGTAAATAGCAAGCGTGGGCGGGGCGCGGGTGGGGAAGTCCTCCCGGCTGGGCTGGAGGTCAAGACGGAAGCCTTTTTCGGTAGTGTCTTAATGCAGTGTTGCTGGGCCGATGCCAATTTTGCAAAAGGCCTTCAGCATTCCCTTGTTGGCAGCTTCGACTTTCTTGTCCAGTTCGGTCACTCTCTCTTCAACGTGCTTGCTCGCGTTCGCGATTTGATTCGCGGTCTGGGATTCCAGCCCGGATGCCCTGTTTGATGGTCAGGCAAATATGTTGTTACCCAACTTTGCTGTCGCCGCGTTGATGGACTTGACGGCGTCGTCGGCCTTTCCCTCAGCGTCCTGAGCCTTTTTTGTTGCTGTGTCAGCTTCGCTGATTGCCCGGTCCAATTTTGGCTTCAGCTCCTCGGCGGCTCGCTGAACGGTCTTGTGAAAGTCTGAGTAGTCGCTAATGCCGAAAAGGGCAAAATGATTACTAGGGCTGCTGCCGTGTCAAGGGCGGAGTAAAAGTGAGCCAGAGGGGCAGAGTAAAAGTAGACCAGAGGAACTGGTAGAAGATCGGGGATTGTCGGGGAGGAGGGCGTCTAGAGCGGAGGCCTGCGCCGCCTGAAAGGCGGCGCGTTTAGGCCGGAGCGGAAGACGTCCTCCTCCCCGAGGCAGGTTCAGCGGGTAGCCGGGCGGAGTCGAGGCGGGTGCTGGGCGGATTAGGAGTTCGGAGGCGAGCCTCGCTTGCGTTTGCTCTGCTTCAGGCGATAGCTCTCGCCGTTCATCTCCAGGATGTGGACGTGGTGGGTGAGCCGGTCCAGCAGCGCGCCGGTCAGCCGTTCGGATCCGAGAACCTCGGTCCACTCCTGGAACGGCAAGTTGCTGGTCACCAGCGTCGAGCCGCGTTCGTAGCGTTGGCTAAAGACCTCGAACAGCAGTTCGGCGCCCGACTTCGACAGCGGCACAAAGCCCAGTTCATCGACGATCAGCAGTTCGTAACTGGCCATCTGCTTCTGATAGCGCAGCAGCCGTTTCTCGTCCTTGGCTTCCAGTAACTCGTGCACCATCGCCGCCGCCGTCGTGAAGCGCACCCGATGACCTCTCTGGCAGGCCGACAGGCCGAGGGCGAGCGCGAGGTGCGTTTTTCCCGTGCCACTGTTGCCCAACAGCAGCACGTTCTCCCGGCGCAGTAAAAACTCCGAGCGCGCCAGTTCCAGTACCAGCGCCTTGTTAAGCGATGGGATGGCGGAAAACTCGAAGGTGTCCAGGCTCTTGACCACCGGGAAATGCGCTTGCTGGATGCGGCGTTCGGTGGCCCGCCGCTCCCGATCCAGTAACTCCAGTTCGGTCAGGCGCAGCAGAAAGCGCGGAAAATCCACGCCCTCCGCCGCACATTGGCGCGCCACTTTGTCGTACTCGCGCAGAAACGTCGGCAGCCGTAACTGCTTCAGGTGATGTTCCAGCAACACCTGGGGCGTGTCGTTCCCAGAGGGCATGGCGAGGTCGCTCATCGCGTCACCAGCAAAGCCATGTAGTCGGTGGCCTGCGTGGTTTGTACGTCGGCCAGTGGCAGATGGGGATAGTTATCCAAGTCCAGCCGCGGCGGACGCCGCTCGATGCGGCACAGCAGCAGATGCTTGACGGCGTCGAAGCCAAGCGTGCCCAGATGCAGCGCATCGAGGACGGCCGCTTCGACCTCCGGCAGGGAGAACGTTTCCAGCAGGCGCAGCACCTGCACGTACTCGCGCTTCCCCCCTTTGTTCAAGCGCGCTTCCAACAGTCGCCGCAGACGGGCAAAGCATTCGGGCAACTCCCAGCCCGCCAGCGGCGCCGCCTGGTCCAGGGCCCGTGCCTTCTGCTCCAGCAGTGCGAGATAGTGCAGCGGATCGAAGACCATGCCTTCGCGTTCGTAGCTTCTGCTATTACGGGCAATCACCTTACTGCCGCAGACGATCACCACCTCGTGCGCGGAACCCTTCACCAGCACGTCGCGATGCCCGTACTCGGTGGGCACCGAGTAATCGTTCGTGCGATAACGCACCAGTGACATCGAACTGACTCGCGCCACACGCTTTTCGCAGGCTTCGTACGCACTGGCTGGCAGCGGAAGAAACGCCGCCCGGTCCCGCTCCCAGCGTTCTCCGATCGTCTCCTGGTGGCCGCGCAGCCGCCGCATGCGCCGTGCTCGGCATTGTTCGAGTAACTGCTCGTTTAACTCCTCCCAACTGTTCACCCGCGGAATCGGCACCATGAAGTTACGCCGCGCATAACCCACTAACCCTTCTACCTTACCTTTGTCGTTTCCCTTCGCCGGGCGCCCGAACTTCTCGGCAAACAGATAGTGGCTTTGTAACTCGGAGAACGCCCGCGTCTTCTGCCGGGTGCCATCGCCCAGAATCCGCGCCACCGCCAGCTTCGTGTTGTCGTACAGAATCGTGGTGGGAACGCCGCCGAAATAGGCGAAAGCCTGAACGTGGCCTTCCAGAAACGCTTCCGTCGTCTCCGCCGGAAACGCTCGCACGAAGCAGTCGTCGGAGTGCGGCAGGTCGATCGCGAGGTAGTGGGCCTTGCGCTCCTCGCCACCGACGATCACCAGCGCCTCGCCGAAGTCGGCCTGCGCCTCGCCGGGAGCGTGCGTCAGCGGAACGAACATCTCCCGGCAGCGCAGCGTCGCGGCCCGCACGTAGTCCTTCACGATCGTGTAGCCACCCGTGAACGCGTGCTCCGCTCGCAGTCGATCGAAGATCCGCTTCGCCGTATGCCGCTGCTTGGCTGGTTTGCTCTTGTCTTCTTCAAGAATGGCGTCGATCATGCCTACCCACGGCCCCAGTTTGGGCCGCTTCGCCGGTTCTTTCCGCCGGTAGCCCGGCGGAATCGAATACCCCAACATCTTGCGTACCGTCACGCGCGCCAGTCCAAACTCCAGCGCCACCGACCGTTGACTTCTGCCCTCGACTAAAACCGCTCGCCGTACACGCCCATAGATCTCCACTGAGTACATCCCTCCGGTGTTCCACGATCGCGGCCGTCGGCTCAACGGAACCGAACCAGTTCCGTTACCCCCGCAATCGGCCGTGCCCTGTGAAACAAGAATCCGGCGGTCTAGTTTTCCTCCGCCGCATCACGCCGCTTCCGAGGCGTGATGTGGCCTAGTATTGCTCCGGCGCTTATACAACGGATCGCCCCACACGGCCACGGCGCGGCGCTGGGATGCAGCCGGACTGTGAGGCAGGCCGGCGAGCCTGAAAGTTTTGGAACAGAATGGAACAGATTCGCAGTTTGGGGTTGGTCTAAGTGCCTGAAAACATGGTGGAGCTACTCGGGCTCGAACCGACGACCTCATCGTTGCGAACGATGCGCTCAGCCAATAAACCTCAATTTGGCGTGCACTTGGCAGCCGATTACGGTCCAAAACGGTCCAATTCAAACAGGGCTCGCCGGGAGTTGCCTCACAACTTTCCCGCCTTGGGCCCGAATCGCGAAACTGAGGTACACGGCGGGTACACGGAGCCGAGTTACTAGCCCGATGGCTCAGGCTCACCCCACCTCCCCAAAGTTGCTCTGCCGTATGTGCCGGGTTGTGGAACTACTCCATAAGACTACTCCATAAGTAGCAGCTTCCAAACTTAGTATTTTAGGCTAAGCCACGTGGATACTTGTAAAGAACTCAGGAAAGGTTAAGAGTGTGCCTTAAGCACCCAGAGCTCCTCCTCCCCCAAGCCCCAGGCGCTACAAAAACCAGGAGGATTAAAAAATGAAAAAGCTCGGATTGTTGCTGTTTCCACTACTGGCAATTACCCTGATGTTGGGGGGGACTGCCTTCGCTCAAGGTGACCCAAGTGTCGTTGACACAAGTGTCTATTTCGTCACCTACTTTTCCAATGCACATACCACTGGTGCTCCGGATGCAACCGTGCGTATCATCAACGATGGCGACCTGAGCATAGGTAGAGGCGAATGTCAGGGCGCCACGTGCGGAGGAAATCTTTGGGCGGACATCTACGTGTTCGATGACAGCCAGGAGCTGCAGGAGTGCTGCAGCTGCGAAATTACGGCAGACGGTCTGCTCTCCGAATCCGTGAATCAAAACCTCACGGCTAACACCCTGACCGGCAGGGTGCCCACACGTGGCGTCATCAAGGTGATTTCGGACCCATTGGGTTTAGCGTACTTCCCCGTGCCGCTACCCGGGCTGCGGGCATGGAGCACCCACATCCAGGCAACGTCGGTCATTTTTGCGGCTGGAAAAGTCCCTGCGGAGAAGTCGCCTTTCTACGTTACCGAAGACGAGTTCGCCGACTCGAACCTCTCGCTGGATGAACTACTAAGACTCGGGGCCCTGTGTTCTTTTGACGTAACGCTGGGCAGCGGGTCTGGTGTTTGCTCCTGCAACAATGAAGACTATGAATATTAGTAAAAAGAATGGCTTCCGAGTTGAAGGGCTGTGAGGCAGGGCTGAAGTAGCTTCGTTGGGGATAAGGCTTTTGCAGCACTTTCCTCCTGAAACGGCTGGGAGTTTTTCCCGGCCGTTTTCTTTTTCGCTTCCAATGGCTGGTTAGAGCGCCTGCCTTACAAGTCGCAGTCAATGCCCCGCTCATCGTGAAACCAAGCAGATAGAGCGGGTCTAAGTGGCCTAATGTGGCACTGTTGGCGCTAATTGAACACGTTATTGAACACAACTTTTTTCTGCTGTTCTCTCTAGTCTGATGGTTCAGCCCCACCCCACAAGAGAAACGTTGCCCGCGGGGCTGCAAACGCAAAAGCGGGACATTTCTGCGCCTGAATCGCGAAACTTAAGGTACACGGCGGGTACACGGAGCCGAGTTACTAGCCCGATGGTTCAGGCTCACCCCACCTCCCCAAAGTTGCTCTGCTGTATGTGCCGGGTTCGGGAATATTCCAAAAGTAGTAGTTTCTTGGAACGTAGTGGTTTTGACTAAGCCACGTGGGCACTTGTAAAGAACTCAGGAAAGGTTAAGAGTGCCGTAAGTACCCAGAGCTGCCCCTCCCCCAGCCAGGCGCGACAAAAAAACAGGAGGATCCAAAAATGAAAAAGCTCGGATTGTTGCTATTTCCACTACTGGCAATCACCCTGATGCTGGGGGGGGAATGCCTTTGCTGTTCCTAACGAGGGTGGTGACCCCAGTGTCTATTTCGTCACCTACTTTTCCAATGCACATACCACTGGCGCTCCGGATGCAACCGTGCGTATCATCAACGATGGCGGCCAGCCAACTACATTGCCTGTTATATCGTCCGACTTAATCCTAAACAGAAACCTGTGGGCGGACATCTTCGTGTTCGATGACAGCCAGGAGCTGCAGGAGTGCTGCAGCTGCGAAGTTACGGCAGACGGTCTGCTCTCCGAATCCGTGAATCAAAACCTCACGGCTAACACCCTGACCGGCAGGGTGCCCACACGTGGCGTCATCAAGGTCATTTCGGATGGGATTGGTATTGAGGTTGACGACACCCTCGACCCGTCGCCCGGGCTGCGGGCATGGGCCACCCACATCCAGGCAACGTCGGTCACTTTTGCGTCTGGAAAAGCCCCTGCGGAGAAGTCGCCTTTCTACGTTACCGAAACTGAGTTTGCCGACTCGAACCTCAATGCGGCTGAACTAGAAAGACTCGACAATCTGTGTTCTTTCGCGATAACGCTGGGCAGCGGCTCTGGTGTTTGCTCCTGCAACTATGAAGACTATGAATTTTAGTAAAAAGGAATGGCTTCCGAGTTGAAGGGCTGTGAGGTAGGGCTGAAGTAGCTTCGTGAGGATAAAGCTGTTGCGGCACTTCCTCCTGAAACGGCTGGGAGTTTTTCCCAGCCGTTTGCTTTTTCGCTTCCAATGACAAAAGAAAAGCCGCAGCAAGCATAGAAGTCACCCAACGCGCAAAACGCCTGCCAGCGAGCTTCCTGCGTTGAATTCCGGGCATCCTGAGACGCGCGCTGACGGCAAGCCCGCTTCGCTATAGAATTTCCGAATGCCCGCCCGCCGGAAGATCAATCTCGAAAAAGTGAAGGCGTCACTCTCTAAACTCTGCCCGCAGTGTGGGCATGAGATCACACCGGCGGAAGTGCTTCGCATCAACTCCACTCAAATACGTTGCCCGAAGTGCGGAGTCACTTTCACCGCAAGCGCGTCGGCCTGAATCGCGAAACGGAGGTACACGGCGGGTACACGGCATCAAGATCATTTCTTCAGGAGGCCAACTAAAATCGGAATCAACCATGCTAGGAATGCGACAATCGCCGACACGACAACTACCACTCCAGCCCAGACCTTTTTCGAAACCCGAGTCTCCCGAATGAATCCCGCAGAAGCTCCAGTTGGCCCGACACCAACCTCCATTCTGGATATTGGGAGTCACAGGTGGTAACGTCGCAGGCATTGACCAACCTGCGTTCTTTCGCTTCCATTATCGCCAGCGAGATTTCCTTGTCGGTAGCTTTAGGAGCGTCGATCTTGAGCCAACCACCGTCCCCTCTTTCACCCTTTAACGCAGCGAGCACCACCTTCCTTACGACTCTCTCACTCATGATTACTTTTTCCGAATCGGGGAGCTATCCCTTGAACCAATGCCACAACCAACCGTGCTGGACCGTGGCAGCAACTTTGGTTTCGACATGATGCACTTCTTTGATCACCTTGAAGGACTTGACCACAGTCGTATCGACCCATTGGTAGTCGTCCCTTTGGTATTGGTATCGGCGATGCGACTTGACCGTGAACCTTGCTTGTATAGTTTCCCCCGGCGTAAACGGCACCCGCTGCGCTTTAGACCAGTGGGCAATACGGTGCCCAGACTCGTCATCAAAGAGCAGTTGCCGGTAACCGCACAACCCATCGACGGTGCCGATAAAAGTCAGGGGCATCTCGAACGTCTCGCCCCGCCAACCGTTGTCAGCGGGGTTGCTTCCTAAATAGCTCATAAGGACGACCTCCTTTCGTCAGCGCTCAGCGGTGCTCTAGTCGCAAAAGCGGGGCATCCTAAGTTTCTCCGTCGAGATCACGGAGTGGAAATTCTCTCACAATTTGACGGTGGGGAACTATACTAGGTTGGTCTGTGGAGATCACCATGAGACGCCATCTGGCCTGCATCGTAGCGTTCACGGCCTGCTGCTTCGCGCAATCCGCAAACCCCAACCCCGCACCCGATCTTATTCCACCGCCTTTGCGACTTACTCAACCGGCAGCAGTCACAACGGAACCGGCAAAGCGAGCTAAGCCCCAAATCAACGATCTTGATCCCGCAACCCAAAAACCGAAGTACAACCAGCTAGATCAGTTTCTAGACGATTTGCTGGCATGGCAGCGCGACGAGATGCTGGCGACGTTCAAGGGAACACGACCCAAAGCTCCGGTCAAATGCAGGACGTTGGCGAACTGCCAAGCGCAGATGACATTGCTGCGACGGGACGCCGATGCTGCCCTCGATGGCTGGCGTCAGGCTATGAACGACCGTGACCAAGCAACGAACGAGCGCGACAAGCTCAAGACCGAGAACGCTGAACTTGCGAAGAAGTACGATGACGCGATCACGATCCTCGCGGCAGTCAACAACCACATTCTCGGCAAGCCCTATTCGGATGAGCAGACGAAGAAGTTCAAAGACATGCTACCGGGAGAGGCTCTCAATCTCGGCGCGTCCATCGAGACCGGGCAGAACAACTTATTCAGCTACGCGACCAAGGTCAGTCAGCATGACTCAGAGGCCGTTGACAAGTACAACGCGCTGCTTGCGGATTACAAAGACTACGTGACCCGTGTCGGCATTCAGTTCGCTCAGATTGGGCAGTACAATCGAGTCAACAACGCGCTCTCCCTTTACCAGATGATGCAGAAGCCGACGACGCAAACCATCAACGTCAACGTCACAGATTGCACAAAGCTTCCGGCGCTCTGCGTTCACTAGACCGCGCTCTCTTCGAGCACGTCTGTTGGAGCATTCCAGCAGGCTAGGCACATGCCTCGCTCTGAACCGGGAATAGGGAGGTTGCGGTTTGTGGGATCGGGGACGTGCTGGATTGGTGGTACAGCTTCATTCGAGCATCGCTGCCCCGGCTTGTGATGACTGCAATCTTCACCTGCACAGCAACATTGGATCATGACAGCCGCATACTAGCACACACCTTGACGCCAAGAATCGCGAAACTGAGGTACACGGCGGGTACATCGGATTCGGTGAGGTCACTATTTTTTTGGCGCCTGATGAGGGGTCTTATGGTGCCCTGTTGGGGTTCCAACGCCGACGTTGGCTTCGTCTTCCCAATATCCTTCGATGTCTTCTTTCGACAGTTTGTATTCAGTCCCATGCTGCGCTACGTCGATTGCTTCTAGTCTCGGAACAAGCAGAACCAAATTCGAGTACTCCGCTGGGTCTTCCTTTCGATCTTGCTCAATAGAATCTCGGTCATCAGCATATAGAGGAAAGATTTCGGAACCGAAAGTCTCCCAAACATCCTTGTCTGTAAGGTACCCCTCGTTGGCGAGCAGGGCTACAGTTTCAAAGAAGTTCAGCATCTGCTCTTCCTCTGGCGGGTCTTCAACATGTGCGAGTCTTTTCTTCGCACAGACTTTTCGGTACGTGACCATCGGCTCTTGTTCGTACTGCTGCTGAAGGGTAAGTAGGTGTTGAATGCGGGACTCTTCGTGAAAATCGTTAATCTGCTGGCGGGCGTAAAAAGCTGCCCAGATGCCCGTGACCGCTATGATGGCGGTGAAGAATGTGGTCAGCACGTCTGTGAGGGTCGTCTTCATTTCTTGGTGGGAAAGTATACACCCGATGCGTGAAACGCTGCCAGTGGGGGCTGCAAACGCAATTACCGGCATTCCTGAGATACAACAGGAGGGCATTGCTTGCCGTGACAGGGCTAGTATTCTTGAGTAAGTCCACTCCAATCCATAGCCTCGAATTTTGGGAGCTGTTCCGCCGCGTTGCATGGCGCCAGGTAAACGTCTTTAGCGACTGTTTGATAGACAGTGCTTGTACAGACCGGGGAACGTTGAATCGGAGAGTTGGGGAAACCATCGCTATAGCTAATCGTTCCGACGATCATAATCAATTGCGTTCCATTGTTGAGGCGGTCTTTGGACATCTTCGGGATTGGAAAGGCTATGGACACGACAGGGGGGAGTCCCGGAGGAATAGAAGTGAGGTGCGTAATGCCTTTATGTCGCTCGACTATGTACTCGAAACTGGTAAAACCCTCCGTCATTTTGTCTGGATTGAGAGTTGCTTCATAGGACACGAGTTCGACCTTCCCAGAAGGTATATGTCCGCTGTTTACAAGAGGGACGGTGATGAGGTTTTTAGCATAATCAATCTGCGGAGAGCCCGTGGCTATATATGCTCTTTCGGAAATGTGAAGCGTATCCTGAGCTATTTTCGCAGCGCGTTGGGTGGCATCGGCCAAGCGTGTGAATTCCCCGACGGCCTTAGTGGTTTGGGTGTTGATAGCACCAGCGCTTTTGGAAAAGCTCTCAGCAGCAGCGGCATTCCTACCAGAGGCATCGGCAATCTTCTGTGCGGCGCAGGCCTGAATATTGGCAGCATCAATGAGTTTGCCGACTTGCTCGGACGTTTTCCGATTGTTTTCTCGCATTATGCATACCTGGACGATCACAGCGCCCGTTCCAAATACCGTCCCCAGAGCGACGATCAACCCCGCCTATTCCAACGTCGGGAGGAAGGTGTGGTTTCTTGCGCGTAACGTTTTGATTCTATTGGCATTAACTTATTGACTTGTTTCGAAAAAGTAGTAGGCTGAGATCAGCCCGTAGGCTGAAAGGCCGGACATGGCGGCCATAATTCGCTCGCGCCAATCTCAATCTGAGAATGGTCTTCGGGATAAGCCGAGCGTCGTCACCGTCGAAGCGTCCGGAAGCTGAGCCGAAGCGGCTTTGGCACGGTACCGTGCAGTCGGGAGCCGTGCACTCTTTTTCCACAGACTTATTAATTCTGTTGCAAAAACATTTGTTTTTGAGCCACTCCCAGGCGCTGGTTTCGATCCTTTAGGAATCAAGTGGTTGGCAAATGCCAATGGCAAGGGTTTTTGGGCAAGTTTCAATTCAGCCCGGTCGTGAGTGAAATGATTCCATAACAATGTCGGCTCCCAGACCCGAGTAGACTTTGGTGGCGCAAACCAACCAAAAGGCTCGGGAGAAAGGAGCCGAACATGATGATTATAGGTTGTGACTACCACCCGGGCTTTCAA
>Ga0208191_1001415_pt1 | contig 12025 bp, 6 predicted proteins | sample June2015DPH_13_5_FD_184709 | JGI IMG/M metagenome (GOLD analysis project Ga0208191, IMG submission 184709) | Peatland microbial communities from SPRUCE experiment site at the Marcell Experimental Forest, Minnesota, USA - June2015DPH_13_40... | ecosystem: Environmental > Terrestrial > Soil >... | reverse complement strand
GAGCAGGAAATTCGTTGCCGCATCATCAAGCTTGATGTCGAAGAAGAAGACGTGGTGGTCGATCGCCGCGCCCTCGCGGAAGACGAAGAGCGCGCCGGTAAGGAGCGCCGCTACTCGGAACTGAAAGAAGGCGACACGGTGCACGGCGAGGTGCGCAGCCTGACCGATTACGGCGCGTTCGTCGATATCGGTGGCGCGGACGCCCTGCTTCATGTCGGCGAAATTTCCTGGCGTCGCGTCAACAAGCCCTCTGACGTGCTCTCTACGGGCCAGCAGATCGAGGCCGTGATCATCAAGATCGACTCGGACAAGCACCGCATTGCGATCAGCATGAAGCAGCTTCAGCCGCATCCGTGGGACGCCGTCGCCGAAAAATACAAGCCCGGTGAACGGGTGCGAGGCACAGTCACCCGCATCGCCGATTTCGGCGCGTTTGTCGAACTCGAGCCGGGCATTGAAGGTCTGATTCATATTTCCGAAATGTCGTGGGCCAAGAGAGTAAGAACCGCGGCGGATGTAGTGAAGCCGGGCGAGACCGTTGAAGCTGTGATTCTCGGAGTGAACCCGGCAGAACGTCGCATCTCCCTTGGCCTGAAGCAGGCGCTGGGCGATCCCTGGGCCGGGGCTGCACAAAAGTTTGCACCGGGCACAGTGATCGAAGGGCCGGTAACCAGCTTGACGAAGTTCGGCGCCTTCGTCCAGCTGACCGAAGGCGTCGAGGGCATGATTCACGTCAGCGAAATCAGCGCGGAAAACCGCATCAATCACCCGCAAGAAGTGCTGAAAGCCGGGCAAGTAGTCAAGGCGCAAGTGCTCGCGCTCGATACCGAAAAGCGGCTCATACGCCTGAGCATGAAACAGCTGGTTCCAACCGGCCTCGATGAATATCTCGCCGAACATAAAGAGGGCGATATCGTCACCGGCCGCATGGTCGAGCTTTCCGAAGGACGAGCCCGCGTGGAGCTTGGCGAAGGTGTCCTGGCCACGTGCCGAATTCCCGAGGAGCCTTCGGCGAAACAAGAGAAGCGCGCCGAGCGCGATTCGCCGGCATCTTCCTCTTCGTCCTCGTCCAGGCCCGATCTGTCGTCATTGGGTTCCATGCTGCAGGCGCGCTGGAAGAGCGGTGGCGCCTCTGAGGAGTCTAAGCCGGAAGCCTTGCGGCCAGGGCAGATCCGCAAGTTCCGGATCGCAAAACTCGATCCTGCCACAAAGAAAATTGAATTGGAATTGGAGTGACCCTGGGCTGGGCGCCTTGGGCCCTGTATCAGGGCATCGCTTCAGCGATGCCGTAAGCCTCTGAAATAAGATGCCCCTTTAGGGGCTGGAACTGCCTCCTCCGCCTTGTTACTGACAGCTAACTCCCCGAGTTCGCCATCATGAGCGCAAACAGTGTTGGCAGATAGATAGCTTTTCGCTGATCTCTGCCCACATAATCGCTTTTAAGGGGCTGCAGCCTGAAATCGTTGCCCAGAGCGGGATTTTATCCAAGAATGGGAACGTTGTGGCAGCCAAACATCCTCTCCCGCAAGAACCGCCTTGATGTCCGACTTACAAATGATAAAATCCGTCTATGCCAAAAACACTGATGCAGTCCGTAGTCAAACAGCTCCAGCAGGAACGCAAGCGACTTGAGGATGAACTCCTCCGCGTAAGCGCTGCCCTAACCACCTTCGGGAAAGTTTACCTGCAGGGGACCAAGCGTAGACCAGTCGCAACTCGCAAGAAACGAACGATTTCAGCGGCAGGACGCAGGAGAATAGCAGCAGCGCAGAGGGCACGATGGGCAAGGGTCAGGGCAGGCAAGAAATAGGTACGCCGGCCTTCCGTCTGTAGAAACGGGGCTTGCCCCGTCTCCGGACAGAGGCAAGTCTCTACGGAAAATCAGCGTGGGGGCTTCACTTCGGGAGGTCCCCCACTACTGCCCCCACGAATTCTGCAAACTCCCGGACGTCCTCTTCGGTCGTGTCGAACGAGCACATCCACCGCACCACCGACTCCTCTTCGCTCCACACATAGAAGAAGTACCGCTCCTGTATCTTCTGAATCGCCTCCCGAGGAATTTGCGCAAACACTCCATTCGCCTCCACTGGATACACAATCTTGACTCGTGGAATCTTCTTCACTTGCTGTTCCAGCAGTCGCGCCATCCGGTTCGCGTGCTCCGCATTCCGCCGCCAAAGATCGTCCGTCAGCAGCGCCTCCATCTGCACCGACATGTAGCGCATCTTCGATGCCAGCTGCATCCCCTGCTTGCGCACAAATAAAAAATCCTCCGCCAGTTCCGGACGAAAGAACACCACCGCCTCCACGCCCATCAACCCGTTCTTCGTCCCGCCAAACGAAAGCACATCCACTCCCAAATCGCGCGTCGCCTGCCGCAAGGAGAATGACGGTCGCTGCGCCGCCACGGCGTTCGCAATCCGCGCCCCATCCATGTGCAAGAACATCTTGCGCTCGTGGGCAAACCGAGCCAGCGCCTCGATTTCGGCCGGCTTGTACACGGTTCCCATCTCGGTCGATTGCGTAATCGAAATCACCCGCGGCTGCGCGTGATGCTGGTCCCCAATTCCGTGATACGCATGGGCCACCGTTTCCACCGTCAGCTTCCCGCCCGGCGCTCCGAGAGGCACCAGCTTGCAGCCCGTAAATTTTTCCGGAGCGCCACATTCGTCCGTATAAATATGAGACAGCTCGGGACACAGCACCGCATGAAACGGCCGCGTCAGCGCCTGCAAACTCAGCACATTCGCCGCCGTCCCATTGAAAACGAAGAAGACCGCCACATCGGCCCCAAACTGCTCCCGGAATTTTTCCACTGCCGATTCCGTGTGCGGATCATCCCCATACCCCACGACATGCCCCTGGTTAGCGCGCCGTATCGCCTCCAGCACCTCGGGATGCACCACCGCGTTGTTGTCGCTCGCAAAACTTCGGCTCGGTTTCATGATCAAACAATTTAGCAGAACCGAAAATTCTCCGGAGCCCCCTCCCGTTGCCATGAATCTATAATGTTTGTATTGGAAGCTATCTCATAAATCGTTTTGCGTGGGGCATGGCTTCAGACCCTGCCCTGAGCGCAGCCGAAGGGTGCCGCCCGGAACTGGAATGACGAGGGCTTTAGCCCCGGCGCGAGGTCAAGCCAATGAAAAAATCACGGCTCACAATTCTTGCTCTCCCACTGATTCTCTCGTTGACGACTCTCTCGTTGACGATTCTCTCGTTGACGATCTTCTCGATGGTGGCCCTCGCCAGTCCCGCCATCCAGGACAACCAACCGACTGGCGCGCTCCCTCAGAAGAGCATCGATCGCATCTACAAGGAAGTTCGTCATGAACTCGTCATGCTTCCTTACTACGGCGTATTCGACAACCTCTCCTACAAGGTTGACCCTGATGGCACCGTAACCCTGTTCGGCCAGGTCGTGAATCCTGTTCTCAAGTCCGACGCCGGAAACGCGGTTAAGCACATTGAAGGTGTCGAGAAAGTCGTCAACAACATCGAGGTGCTGCCTACCTCCATGAACGACGACCGAATCCGCCGCGCTGCCTACCGCACCATCTACGGCAACACCGCCCTAAGCGAGTACCAGTTGCGCGCCGTTCCGCCTATTCACATCATCGTCAAGAACGGAAATATCACGCTCGAAGGCGTAGTGGCCCGCCAGATGGACAAGCAAATCGCCGGCATGCAGGCGAACGGTGTCCAAGGCGCATTCTCCGTGACCAACAATCTTGTAGTTGAAGAACCAGAAAAAAAAGACGACAAGAAAAAATAATTCGCAAGCGTGCCGGTGGATTCGAGTGGGGACGGGCGCCCTCGCGAGCCTGCCCTGAGCGAAGCCGAAGGGTCCAAGCCGAGCGCACCGGGGCCCCCGTCAAGCCCGGTGTTGGCTTGACGGGGTGGAGGAGCTCGGCAGGCTGCCGGCGGTCATAGCAACTTTCGATTCACACGAAGATGCAGATTGAGCCGTGCGCTTCTCCAATCTAAAATCTGACCTCTGCAATCTACAATCATCCAATCATCCATGTTCCAACCCGCCCATCCCGGCGAAATCGAACACGCCGCCCGGCTCCTCCGCGCCGGCCGCCTCGTCGCCTTCCCCACCGAAACCGTTTACGGTCTCGGCGCCAACGCCCTCGACGCCGAAGCTGTAGCCCGCATCTACACCGTCAAACGCCGACCCGCCACCAGCCCCCTCATCGTCCACGTAGCATCCATAGAAATGGCGGAGTCGCTAGTTGCGCACTGGCCAGCAATCGCCGACCGCCTGGCCCAGAAATTCTGGCCCGGCCCGCTGACCCTAGTACTCGAAAAGCAACTTGAAAAGCAACTTGAAAAGCAACTCGAAAAACAACCTGTCATCCCCGACATCGTCACCGCCAACCTCCCGACGGTCGGTCTTCGCATGCCCGCGCATCCGATCGCGCTAACCCTCATCCGTGCCGCCCACATTCCACTCGCCGCACCCAGCGCCAACCGCTTCACCGAACTTTCTCCGACCACCGCCGAGCACGTCCGGCGCAGCCTGGGCTCGGACGTAGATCTCATCCTCGACGGGGGCCCCTGCAAGGTCGGCATCGAATCCACCGTGCTGTCGTTAGTGGGAACGCTGGCCGAGTCGAGACCGATCCTGCTCCGTCCCGGCGGAATTTCGCGCACGGAACTGGAAGCGATAGTCGGGCCAGTCGCCTCCGCGCAGGAAGTTCAAGCCGGAGCCCATCCGTCGCCCGGACTGCACCCGCGCCACTACAGCCCGCGCACCACCTTATATCTAGCGAAGAATGGAAAACTGCCCGATCAGGGCCAGGGGATCTACCTGCAGCATGCGAGTCCGCCCAAGCGCCCGGACATCAAGACCATCCAGATGCCAACCGCAGCCGCCGACTACGCCGCTGCTCTCTATGAAAAGCTTCACGAAGCCGACACCGCCAACGTAGACTGGATCGCAGTAGACCTGCCTCCAACCGCGCCCGAATGGGAGGCTGTGCAAGACCGCCTACGCCGCGCCGCCTCGAATGGATAGAAAAGAACTCAACGTCAGGTAATTGGTGCAATCGCCTGTTATCAACGCCTACCGCTAGACAGTGAGCCCACGAGGCAGGACTTTTCTCCAGCTACTGCGAACTCAGACTGAAGTTGACAACCATAAGTGTTTCGACCTCCACAGCACCAATTCCGTCGCAGGTATAGGGTTTGTAACGCCACTGCTGCACCGCATCGAGGCTCGCTTTGTTCAACCCTGGAGTCACGCCAGAGACAATCCGAAGTCCATGCGGAACTCCATCCGCGCCAATCAGTCCATACATTGTAACTGTCCCCTGCGCATGTGCTTGTTTCTCCGATGTTGGATATGAGGGGGTCACTTTCTTGATCAAGAGCCCCGTGTTGGTCGCCATGCAGCCCGGCTTTGAAACCGTTCCGACTGGCGGCTCGAAAGCAGATGACGGCAACTGCTCCGTTGTCTTGAGTTCCGTAACTTGCACCTCGGCGAGAGGCTTTCCGTTCTCGACGTAACTGAGAAAACGAGGAAATAACTTTGTGCCAATGGGCATCATTTCTCTGTCGAGAAATGGGGGTTGGCGAACCAGCCCACCTGTTGATAGGTCGACACACACCTCTCTCAAGGTGGTGTGATATTGTTGCTCGGCGATCTCAGCGCACGCGACTTTCACGTCATTCACGTTCCGATGATGAACTTGCTTGACGGTTTCCTCGGGTCCGGGTGCCAGGCGTCCGCGGCCATAACTCAGCGCCCCGTATAAGTCGTCGAGATGCAAGGGCTTGAAATCCGCGCTTCGCTTGAGGGAAACAACGCCTTTGCCACCGACCTTAACTTCGCTGTAACCTCGGAAACTGATCTCTTCTCGCCACTGGTCGGGGCCATTCCAGAGAAGCATGTAAGAGCCGTCGAGAGGTTGGCCCTTGTTGTCGATTCTGACGCTTGCCTTCATCTCGAAAGTGGGCAGCCCGAAAATATTTCTTATTTCTGCTTGCTCCACCAAGTCCTTGCCTTCCCGCCTTGCTTTGTCTGACGCTGCGAGGCTGCTTGAATGGGTCAGGAGCAACAAGACCAGCGGCAGGTAGCGTTTCATAGGGCCAATCTTAAACCATGGAGGGCGTTGGTTGGCGTAATATCCCCACTACACCAACAACGTTTCTGGACAGTCCGACGCGGCCACCTCTCAATCTGACCTCTAACCTCTGACCACTCCCGGCACACGCACCCGAATCGTCTGCGGAACCGCGCGCAGCTTTGCCAGCAGCGCCTCGTCGCAATCCCGATTGATGTCGTAGATCGCATATCCCAGCGGCCCGCGAGTGTCCAGCACTTGCCGCTCAATATTGATGCCCCGATCCGCCAGAATATCGTTAATCGCCCGCAAGATTCCCGGCACATTGTGGTGGATATGCATCAGCCGGTAGGATCGCGGCTCCGAGTCCGGATCGAAGTCAAGATGACAATGCGGCAGATTCACACTCAGCAAAGAATTCCCGCTCTTGAAATAATCGATCATCCGCGCCGAAACAAACTGCCCGATATTCTGCTGCGCCTCCTCCGTGCTGCCGCCAATATGAGGGGTCAAGATCACATTCGCCAGCCCTAGTAATGGGCTTGAAAATGCTCCGCCCGTCTCCGGTTCCGACGGAAACACATCCACCGCCGCTCCCGCCAGCTTCCCGCTCTTCAAATGCCGGGCCAAAGCGTCATGATCCACCACAAACCCGCGGCTCAAATTAATCAGGCACGCTCCATCTTTCATTCCGCGGATCTCATCTTCCCCAAACAGATTCTGGTTCTGCGCCTTCCCATCCACGTGCAAAGTGATCACATCGGAAGTCTCCAGCAATTCGCGAAAGCTCACCGGTCGAGCATTCCCGCGAGCCAGCACATGCGCCACATCATGAAACACCACTCGCATGCCCATAGCCTCAGCCAGATCCGATACCTGCGACCCAATCTTTCCGTATCCCACAATCCCCAAAGTAAGCCCGCGCACCTCGTGCGATCCCGCCGAAGATTTATTCCACACCCCGCTGTGAAGTCGCGTGCTAGCCTCAAAAGTCCGCCGCATCAGCAGAATGATCTCCCCCATCGCCAACTCCGCCACCGACCGGCTGTTCGAATGCGGATCGTTAAACACCCCAATCCCCCGCTCGCTTGATGCCGCGCGGTCAATCTTGTCCACGCCAATGCAGAACGCCCCCACCGACACCAGCTCCGGAGCCGCATCCAGCACCGCCGCCGTGATGCGCGTCTTCGAGCGCACCCCCAGAATCAAAGTTCCGCGCACCTTCTCGACCAGTTCGCGTTCGTCGAGCGCTCGCTTCAGCGACTCCACCTCGAACCCCGCTTCTTCAAACTGCGAAGCCGCCACCCCGCTGATGTTCTCCAGCAATAGAACCTTCAAGAACCCTCCCGGACCCAGCAAAAGCAAGCCTGAATTATAAAGACAATCCGCCTGGCGCGGGCATTCCCGTCCGCGAATCCCCGTTCCTCCGCGCGCTTCCCCTTTGCCCCTCTGTGTCCGCGTGGTCAGGGTTTTGGCCAGTCGCAACCCGCACTCTCGCCAGCGCACCGCCCAGATCCCCCCATGGCAAAACTATAAGGACGCACGCGCATGCCTGGGCGTAGAATCTTTCTGCTCTGCCCTGTCATCGATAAGACTCTGGAGGAAATGAAAATGGCGCACGAACTACCCCCCCTGCCGTACGATTACACGGCGCTCGAACCCACCATCGACGAAAAGACGATGCATCTGCATCACGACATGCATCACGCCGCTTACGTCAAGAACCTAAACACCGCTCTCGACAAGCATCCCGAGTTGCACAAGAAAACCGGGGAAGATCTGATCCGCGACCTCAACGCTGTTCCCGAAGACATCCGCGGCGCCGTCCGCAACAATGCCGGCGGCCACGTCAACCACACCATGTTCTGGACCATCATGAAGCCCAAGGGCGGAGGCGATCCCACCGGTCCCATTGCCGACGTGATCAAGAAAACTTTCGGCGACTTCAAAACCTTCCAGGAAAAATTCAATGCCGCTGGTGTGGCCCAGTTCGGCAGCGGATGGGTCTGGCTGGCAGGCAACCCAAAAGGCGAAGTAAAAATCCTCAGCACCCCGAATCAGGACAACCCCATCTCGCAGGGCCTCCATCCCATCTTCGGCAACGACGTTTGGGAGCACGCCTACTACCTCAAATACAACAACCGCCGCCCCGAATACCTGCAAGCTTGGTGGAACGTAGTCAACTGGGAAGAGATCAACAAGCGCTACCAGTCTTCGCTGAAGAAGTAACCGTGAATCGCTCGTGTCGGGACGGGCCCCGGGCCGCGCTTTTCGTGGGCGGCGGTGGTCGCCCGTCCAAGCCGAGCGCAGTTCGTCAAATGCGGCCATCGCCACGAACCGCAGCGGGGGTCTTCTGCGAACTGCTGATCAAAGGTTTCGCTTCGACCATCGCGCGCCGAACCCGCTGGCAACTGGGTACTGGCAACCGGCAATTGTTCTTAACCTGTGCGCCCCTTGTGCAAATTCCGGTCGTCGAGCACAAAGGCGTCCCGCGCAATTTTCCGCCCACTACTCAAACCCCGCCGCTCGTGCGCCAACCGCAGTCACCCTCGACCCATGCTTGATCCGGATTCATCACATCGAATTCGCGAACGGAAATTCCACCGTTGCACAATTCTTATGTAATTGACCCGCCCTCTTTCTGCGCGTACAGTCGCTCCACTTGCTACAAAGTATTCCGTCGAGCGGCGACTGTGCTCGGTCAAAACAGAAACACGCACCGGGTTGGGTGAAAGAAAGTATTATGAATTTCGAAAGTCAATCGACCGTCTACCGCACCCGTTTTTCTGGTGCGCGCTCGTCAACTCACCGAACCCCTCGTCTTTACCGACGCTCTCGGCCGCGAACAATCTGGCCGGCCCGGCGACTACCTCGTCGAGTCCTCTGACGGCATAAGACGAATCACCACCCAAGCGATCTTCGAAGATATCTACGTGCCTCTCGCACCCACCCAACTTTATTTCCCGGCCCCAAGAGTTCAAGCCGGAGTCCCAGCCGATGGAGCCCCTGCCGCTCTCGCCCGGCCCGTGACCCGGGCCTCGCCAGAAGATAGCCCCCGTGCCACCGCCTGAACAGATCGCTGAAAAGCTCAGGTTTCGCATCAGGACATCGCTAGCGATGCCGTAAGTTCTTCCCCTGTAGAGACGGGCTAGCCCCGTCTCTGCGGTCGGAGTTGGTTCCAAGAAGCGTGTTGAAAGCGGATCATGCGTAGCGAAAACCGACCGGCAATTTCACAATTCGGTACCCTTACCACTTTCGGGCTACAAGATGTTGTATTTCCCTCTTGACAGGCACCATATACGGGAGTACGTTAAGCATCCCAGAGCACTTTTTGCAGATCTCCTTTGAAGGAGGCTGCGACCCGCAAACACGGGGCGAGACTCAAAGTTGAGGCGATTAGCGGGCGTTAGCCCGCTGCCGAAATCCTGAGCGAGCCGGGGTCCCCAGCGCGCCCGCTTTTGGCGCGATGGGGTGGGGGAGCGAAGCATCTCGCATCTCCCCCCTTCACGGGAAACCATCCCTCCGGAGTGGATGGAAACGAGCGGTGACTTCCCCCGGTCTGGCCCGCCAGGCACCCCCTCGGGGGATTCATCAACAGAATTAGAGCGGATTCAGCGCTGCTGTAGCCCGCTCGCGTAGAGACGGGGCTTGCCCCGTCTCCTTCGCGCCATTAGGAGCCCAGATGGAAAGTTTGATCGAACTCGTAGCCGCCTCTTTTGTCCGTCATGGCATCGAATGCCCAGCCGGCGATTCTCAGTTGGCCCAACCGAAGCTAGCCCAACCGAAGTCAGCCCAACCGAAGCGAGGCCAAGCGGTCGGTCCCGTTGCCGAGCCCACCGCGCTCCCAGAGCACAATTACGGAAAAAGCTCGCAGGCCGATCCAGTTCCATAAGGAATAAGTCGTGGCTTTCGCCGTAGAGAAATGAGTATTAAGTGCAAGATCAACTGCTTTTTGCCATCATCTAATTAGGAGAAGGAAATGCCCGAAGTGCGCGACCAAATCAAAACTCAAAACGCCGCCGGCAATACCGCCGTCAATAAAAAGACCAAGGCCCCCGGCCTCACCTTCCGCCGTTTTTTCACCAAGCCCGGTGTCTCCCCCTACTCCGAAGTCGAGTGGGAACTCCGCAACGCCCAGATCACCGACTCCCAGGGAGGCATGATCTTCGAGCAGAAGAATGTCGAAGTCCCCAAAGATTGGTCGATGACCGCGACCAACATCGTCGCCTCGAAATACCTTCACGGACAGATCGGCACCGAGGAGCGCGAAACCGGCGTCCGCCAACTGGTCACCCGCGTCGCCGAAACCATTCGCGACTGGGGCATGAAAGACGGATACTTCCGCTCCTCCGAAGACGCCGCCACCTTCCACGACGAGCTCGTCCACCTGCTCATCCGCCAGTACGCGGCCTTCAACTCGCCCGTCTGGTTCAACGTAGGCTGCGAGCGCGTTGAGCCGAAATCAGACGCCACCAACTGGCACTGGAACTTCACTACCCAGCAAGTGGAATTCGGCGTCACCGGATACACGCGCCCGCAATGCTCGGCGTGCTTCATCAATTCAGTGAAAGATTCGCTCGATTCTATCCTCACTCTGGCCAAGACCGAAGGCATGCTCTTCAAGTGGGGATCCGGCACCGGAACCAATCTCTCGCCGCTGCGTTCCTCCACCGAAGTTCTCAGCGGAGGCGGCACCGCCAGCGGCCCGCTAAGTTTCATGAAAGGCTTCGACGCCTTCGCCGGAGTAATCAAGTCCGGAGGCAAGACACGCCGCGCCGCCAAGATGGTCATCCTGAACATCGACCATCCCGACATAGTCGATTTCATCGAGTGCAAAAGTAAAGAAGAAGCCAAGGCTCACGCGCTCGTAGCGCAAGGTTACGACGGATCGCATCCCGACTCCGATGCCTACAGCTCCATCTTCTTCCAGAACGCGAACAACTCTGTCCGAGTAACCGATGACTTCATGGTAGCCGTCATGCGCGACACCGATTTTTCCACCCGCGCAATCGTAGACGGCCGAGTAGTCAACACCTATAAAGCCAAAGACCTGCTCCAGAAAATTTCCGAAGCCACCTGGCAATGCGGCGATCCCGGCATGCAGTACGATTCCACCGTCAACCGCTGGCACACGTCGAAAAACACGGCGCGCATCAACGCTTCGAATCCCTGCAGCGAGTACATGTTCCTAGATGACTCCGCCTGCAACCTGGCCAGCCTGAACCTGCTGAAGTTCGCGCCCAACGGCACGTTCGACGTGGAAGCCTACAGGCACGCTGTGGACGTGGTCACCACTGCGCAGGAAATTCTGGTAGACAACGCCGGATATCCCACAGAAATCATAGCCAGGAACTCGCACGACTATCGCCCGCTAGGATTAGGCTACGCCAACTTAGGCGCGCTGCTGATGGCCGCAGGCCTGCCCTACGACAGCGACGCCGGAAGAGATTACGCCGCCTGCATAACCGCCATAATGTGCGGCGAAGCCTACCTCCAGTCGTCACGCATAGCCGAATTCTGCGAGCCGCTGGCCCCAATCACCGACACAGTACAAACGCGCCTGGGAGTAACTACTGCCGAAGCTATGCCCGGAGCCGCCTGCCCCGGCTGGTACATCAATCGCGAGCCCTTCTTAGACGTAATAAGAATGCATAGGGCCAGCGTAAACAACATAGGCAGTGGCACAAATCACGTAGGGACGGCCGCCCCCGGCCGTCCAGCCGAGCGAAGCTCGGCAGCCAATCAACTGCCCGAGTTAATTGAAGCCTCTAAGCAATGCTGGGACGAAGCCCTATCCCACGGCGAAAAACACGGCTACCGAAACTCCCAAGTCACCGTCCTGGCCCCAACCGGAACGATAGGCTTCATGATGGACTGCGACACCACCGGTATCGAGCCCGACTTGGCGCTCATCAAGTACAAGAAACTAGTCGGCGGCGGGATGATCAAGATCG
>Ga0208191_1001411_pt1 | contig 12032 bp, 9 predicted proteins | sample June2015DPH_13_5_FD_184709 | JGI IMG/M metagenome (GOLD analysis project Ga0208191, IMG submission 184709) | Peatland microbial communities from SPRUCE experiment site at the Marcell Experimental Forest, Minnesota, USA - June2015DPH_13_40... | ecosystem: Environmental > Terrestrial > Soil >... | reverse complement strand
TTTCGTGGTCCATGGCCAACGGCCGATCTTGAGCTAGCGAGTCAAATAGCTTGTACGAATGCTCTGCGGGAAGCTTCAAATCGGAAAAAGTGAGAATGTGAGAACTCGACTGCTCCGTCCAGTTAAAGACTGCCAAAATGGACTGACGCTGGTCTTCGCGCAGCAGAAAAACGCTCGGCTGCTCATCCTTATCTGCAAAAGTCAGGAGATCTAGAGGCAAAGCAGCGCGTCCAAGTTTCGCCATTGCGAGCAAATCTGGATTCTTGACCAATGCCACGCGTTCCGGATCACTCCCCAGTGTTGGGAGGTCGTCGCCAATTTCGAACATTCCTCCAGAAACTGCCGCCAGAGCGATCGAGACCTGAGCCTCATTCAATGTGAGTGGAGCTTGAATGGTTCGCTCTTCAAGCAGTTGCCGGGAAACTGTGAACGCGTCCGGGTCATCGATGAAAAAGTTGCGATGCATGTAATAGCGCGCCGCGATGCCCGGCTCAGCTTCCTTGCTGCGCAGAAACGCATGACCTGTATCCTGGGATATACGACCTTCATCCACCAGGCCAACAGGGTTCAACATGGGACTGCCATCTTTATCGAGCAGCACGTCTTCGCCGACTGTCTTGCGAATAATCTCGAGCCCAATTCGCTGCGCCTCAAGTGCCGTTGTGTTCGGACGATGGTAATAACCCTCGATTGCCGTGTTGTCCATGAAGTCGAGCTTAATGTAGCGCGCACCCCACTCCCGGACCAGCGTGCGATAGGTCTGTCGAAGATATTCCTGGGCATCCGGATGAGTGACGTCTAAGACGAACAGGGGTTCACCCTCCACCTCTTCGGCCTTTCCAATCGAAATCGGATCGCCATGTGCGTTATGCACCAGCCAATCTTTATGGTGTTCGTAAATCCAGGCCCGCTCACCTACTTCAAAGGGAGCCGTCCAAACTCCTACCTTCAATCCCAATCGGCAGATGCGGTGAGTAAGATCCCACATGCCACCTGGAAATTGAGATGCATTGGGCGTCGCATATTCACTGCGAGAGTATCCGTAACCCAGGTCGAAATGAAAATAGTCGTAACCCAGTATCTTCAAGTGCTCGGCCAGCCATTGAGCATTGGCGAGCGCGGCGCCTTGCGTGATTTTTGTATAGAAGGCCGTCCAACTCCACCATCCCAGCATGTTGTCTGCGGTAACCCGACTGTGATGCAGTTCCCGAATTGTGGCACCGTAATTCTCAAGTTGCGAGTGGTAGCTTCTTCCGGCGGCAAACATCACGCGTTCTGAAGTTATTGATTCGCCTGCGGGAAGAGGAACGCTTAATTCAATCAGGTTTTCCGCAGGCCCTTCTCGCAGACCGGATTCTGGATCGGTCGCTTGTATCTCAGTAGTTCCAGTTGAATCAACCGTGTATGAAGCGATGCTGGGGCCATCTGGTGATGAAGATTGCGTTTGCAAATGAATGATAGTGAGGAAGCGGCTGGAAGTGAGAGCCCCCAAAAACAGGCTCTCCGTGCTATCCCGGTTGTAGATAAGTTGGCTGCCTACGGCGCGGTGCATGCCCTCCGGAGCTTTTCCTAAAGTGTAAATCTGCAATGGCGGCCAGTCTTCGCTGAAGCTGTCCGAGAGAACTCGGTCGCTCTTCTGCGTGCCGCTGAGATCGATAACTTTGTTTCCGACGGCTTCGACGCTTCGGATACTTTGGATTGTTACCGGATTGCCTGTGTGATTTTGTACTTCAGTCTCGATGACACCAAAAGCTCTCCCATCATAGATTTGCAATGTATATGCAAGATCAGGGAAATTCGGAAGGCCGGACGAAGTGACTGTTATTTTCTTGCCGTGTCCGAGAGCATCCTCAAAACTCGATTGAGATATTTCATGTTTCGGATAATCGGTCGATTTGACCCATTTGTGATCGATCTCTGCTGCCACCCTTGCGTGAATGACGCTGTGTCCGCCATTTTCTGTTTGGATTTCATATGTGCCATCGCTCGGCTGAACGACCACAGACAGACCCTCGGTATGAGCAACTGCCTGAGAACCCCGAGCCGGGTCAGAAGAGCCCAGACAGCCTTCAACTAAGATCAGCAAGCAGGCTATCAAGAGACTTGCGATCTTGACCTTGCGGATTTTTCCGGCCCATGCTTTCGGCAGCCGAAAACCACGACAATTATGCTCAATCATGAATTCCTCCTGCTGTGCGTGGAACTTGCTACGGCGGAACGTCGATTTGCCTCTCACTCAGAATCCTGACTTGGGTTGAAGGGCCATGTAGCTTTCCACTTCGCCCAGATGAAGAAAACCAGAACGCCGGTTAGTAGCGTCAATAATCCGATCTTGATGTAGAGCCAGCCCGAGGTCAGAAAAACGTATGCCCATCCAAAGAAAGCAATGACAATGGGGACGGGATAAAACCACATCTTGTACGGCCGCGCGCTGTCTGGAAACTTTCGTCGCAAGAGTGGAATCGCAAATAGCTGTCCGAGAAACTGGACCAAAATTCTGGTAGTGATCAACGCACTGACAAGCTGATCAAGTTTAAGGAACGCGGCAGCAATAGATACACCGCCCAGAACCAGAAGGGAAACTTGCGGATAGTTTTTCGTAGGATGCAGTTGCGCAAACGGACGGAAGAAATAGCCGTCGATGGCAGCCGCATAAGGAATGCGCGAATAACCCAGAAGAAGCGCGAACACAGAGCCAAAGGCCGACCAGAGGATCAAAATTGTTACCGCGATTGCGGCGCCCCTGCCGTATAGGCGCTCCATGAAGTCAGAAACGATGAAGTTCGAATGAATTCCTTCCCGCCACGGCACCACTCCGATCAAGGCGAGATGCAGCGCTAGGTATCCTACACAGCAGATTGCCAGCGAAAACAGAATCGATCGCGGCACTACGTAGGAAGGATTCTGCACTTCGTCACCGATGTAGCACACATCGTAATATCCGAGATAGTTGTACACAGCGATCAGGGTAGCGCTGCCGAGACCGAGCACGAAGCCACGATTGAAGGCCATCGCTCCTGGGGGAAAATCGAACGCCCTGTGGGCATTGAAGTGAGGGAAACCGGTGACGATGACGGCTACCATCGCCAGCACCGTGCCAATCCAAAGAGTGAGCGTGACCTTGCTCAAAAATGTGATCTTTCGGCACAAGAGGAACAAAGCAACAAGGCCTGCGGCAACCGCTATGTATTGCTGGCCTCGACCGCTCAATCCTGGCCAGAGATATGTAGAATAGTTTCCAAATCCGATCATCCCGGATGCGATTTCCAAAGGCCCACTCAGAACGAATTGCCAGATGAAAAGAAAAGCCATCAGGCGACCCCAACTTTGATGGCCGTATGCCTCGCGAAGAAAATGGTAACTACCGCCGGAGCCTGGCAACGCCGCCCCCAGTTCGCTCCATATCAGACCATCGGAAATTACGATGAGCGCACCCGTCAGCCAGCCCAGCATGGATTGCGGGCCGCCCATGGAAGCCATCAATAGTGGGATTGTGATGAAAGGCCCGATCCCAACCATGTTTGACATGTTCAGGGCCGTGGCAGGAAGTAAACCAAACGCGCGCGTCAGGTGGGGGTGCGTTTCAGTCTCCATTGCCATGGGCGTGCAAGATCGTAAAAGTTCTAGGCTGCATCACAGCGATTCCTTATGCAGAAAGATCCCATAAGCATTCGCTGCGCTCGTCTTGCTGAGCTATTCGTTTTGCCGCTATGCCGTTCCCTTCACTCCAATGCGGGTCGCGTCACTCACCTTACAATTGCGCGAATCTACCGACAGCTTGCCCGTTTGTCAATTAGATTGTTTGTTTCTGATCGATTGTGACTCCTGGAGGTACACTTTTTGCGGTACAAATCGTCCACATCCCAAATACAATTGGTGCCGCGGAGCCACCGATCCGCGCCAGGTTGGGCAGCCAGGAGAGCCAGACATTATGCTCGCAGAAGAGCGCAGATTTCGCATTCGAGAGATCCTTTCCGGTCAACGCACCATTACCGCTTCCGACCTCTGCGCTGCTCTGGGGGTTACCGCCGCCACGGTGAGGCGAGACTTGGCGGCTTTGGAGCAGGATGGCGTACTGGTCCGTTCGCATGGGGGAGCGGTTTCCAGGATGTCCAGCACAAACTTCCAACCTTCCTACGAGACTTTGTCGCATAGCCACAGCGGCGAAAAGCATGCGATTGCGGTCGCGGCTGAACATTTGGTGCTTGATGGCGAGACTGTGTTTCTTGAGGGAAGCACCACAGTGTATGAACTTGCCTGCGGCTTAAATCAGCGGAACCGACTGACCGTCGTGACAAATTCTCCGACGATCGTTTGCCAGTTGCAGAGAAGCTCGGGTGTGACTGTCCTTTGCACCGGCGGCGATCTTCAAAAGGATACGTTCTACTTTTCCGGCGAATGGGCGCAGCGTGCGCTCTCCGAAATTCGGTTAGACAAAGCGATTTTGGGAGTGAGCGCAATCGATCTTTCGTATGGAATCTCGACCGCGAACCACGCCGAGGCACAGATCAAGAAGATGATCATGAGAGCTGCGAAGACCCGGATCGCGCTGGCAGATCACAGCAAGTTTGGTACTCAGAGCTTCGCCTATGTCGGCCCGGTGGCGGACATCGACGTGCTCGTAACCGACTCCGGCACCGATCCAAAATACATCAAGGGCCTGCGTGAAGCGGGTGTCGAAGTTGTGGTTGCGGAATTGCAAGAAACGCGTAAAACACCGCACAAAAGAACACATGCGAACAAAACAGGTTGACAATCGCTCAAATGCGGGATAATTTGAGTCCCGTCTTGGTTCAGCGAGGACGAGGGGAACTGTGAGCGATTGCGGCAAGAGGATTCGCTTGAATCGTGTGCTCGGAGGCTCGGAGCGCCGAGCCCTGGTAGTCGCTTTCGATCATGCTTTGGTACTCGGGCCGATTCCTGGGACTGAGGACCCATTACGAAAGATTCGCCAGTTTGCCCAAGCCAGAGTCGATGCATTGCTGTTGAACCTTGGGCTCATTCGTCAATTCGCAAACTCGACAATAGTCGGCCCAATACCAGCTCTAATTGCCCGCCTGGACTGGACAACCGTTTGGTCTGCGATTGGGCAAAACGGAAGTGGCGCGCTGCACAGCTCGCTTCTCGCACGCCCCGAGGAAGCGTTACGACACGGCGCAGATGCCGTTCTCACCTATCTCGTCGTAGGCACCGGTGATGCCGAGTTCGAGATGAAGGAGATCACTCGCAACGCGGAAATCGCCCGCGAATGTGAACGAGTTGGAATCCCGCTGATTGTTGAATCTCTCGCACGGGGGAAGGATGTGCAGAATCCAGGTGATCCCAAGTGGCTGAACCTCCACACTCGTATGGCAGCCGAGCTTGGTGCGGATGTCGTTAAGACGGATTACAGCGGGGATACAGCCTCGATGCATTCGGTGGTGGAAAAATGCCCTATACCAATCCTGGTGCTCGGTGGAAGCCGTCATGCCTCCGACAGACGTGCGCTTGATGTGGTCCGCGAAGTTGCGGCCGCAGGAGCGGCTGGTGTCTTCTTTGGCCGCAATGTTTTCCAAGCCGACAACATCAGCACATTTCTAGAACAGGCGCGTGCTGCTCTTGACGGAGCGGTGGCGGCAGAATTTCAAGCAATCCCAAGATGACGACATCGGGTTCCCAGGCCCAGGCAGTTTTGTGCGACAAGAATGTGATGGACGGTCGTCCCGGATTCCGCCTGCGGGCCGATTGGGGATATATTTCAGTTCTTGAGGGCGGTGGGCATATCTGCGCGTTGAATCTGAATGCATGTTCCGGAGTGAACCCGCTATGGCGGCCGCAATGGGCCACGATCGATCCATCCCAGTACGAGATTTCGAAACATGCTCGCAAGTACGGGCCTCCGCCGGACGGCAGGTTACTCTCCGGCATTGCCGGACATAGCCTCAGCTTTGATCAGTTCGGGCCGCCTTCCATAGAAGAAACAGCAGCGGGTCTCACCACCCACGGCGAAGCGCCCGCATTGAAGTGGAAGATCCAGAAGCAAGCGCAGTCGCCGAAGCCACAATTGCAATATGGTCTGACTCTTCCCGAAGCTCGGATCAGTTTCAGCAGGAAGCTCACCCTCGACCGCGTGAATCCGGTGATTTATTGCGAAGAAGAGGCGGTCAACCTGAGTAGTTACGACCGCCCCATTTCGTGGAACGAACATGTAACTTTCGGGCCACCGTTTCTGGAACCAGGAACCACCTGGTTCGACATGCCGGCAAAGCGGGCAAAGGTTTGTCCGACGAGCTACAGCCCTCGATTTTTTCTTCAGCCGGATTCCGAGTTTACTTGGCCCAACGCACCGACAAAAGATCGCAAGCGGATGAACTTGCGTACTACGCCGGCACAGCGGTTCGGACACTACACAGCGCAATTGCTGAGTCCGGAACGTGAGATTGGCTTCATCGCGGCATGTAACCCTCGCCAGAAGCTTCTCGTCGTCTATGCATTTCGACGGGCAGACTTTCCCTGGGTGGGCAATTGGGAAGAGCGATACAACCGAACCCAAGCGCCGTGGCGAGGGAAAACGTTCTGTCGAGGACTGGAGTTCAGCACGACTCCGTTCTCTATTCCGCGGCGCGAAACGATCGAGCAAGGTCCGCTGTTCGGCGAACCAACGTATCGCTGGCTTCCGGCTAAATCCAAGGCTCAAGTTCGGTTTCTGATTTTGTTGGTTAAGGTGCCAGAGACATTTCGTGGCGTAGCGAGTGTTTCCGTTGCTAAAAGAAAGATCGATGTTGTCGAGTCCGGAGCTCGTGGCCGGAAGCTTTCAGTCGCGGCAGACAAATTCCTGTGAATGGCGTCGATCATGAGTTTGCTTGCCATTGATATCGGTTCGAGTAGATGCAAAGCGGTGGTGTTTGCGCTGACGGGTGAGATACTCACACAGCACGCCTGCGCGTACACACCGGCTTTTCCCGCTCCTTCGCACGCCGAGATAAATCCCGAGACCTTTTGGCAGGCAGTCTGTCATTGTTCGCAAGCGGTGTCGAAGAATCTTTCTGATCCCGTCCGAGCATTGTGTCTGAGTTCGCACGGCGAAACTTTCGTGCCGGTAAATGGACGCAACCAGCCAGTCGCTCCGGCCATTCTCAACCAGGACAATCGAGCCACGGAAGAAACGGTGTGGCTCGAAAGAACATTCGAAAGAAAGCGACTTTTCGAAATTACCGGCCTGGTCGCTCATCCCATGTATCCGGTTCCGAAATTTCTCTGGCTGCGTAAGCACCGACCGGACGTTGTTGCTCCCTCGGTTCGTTTCCTCAGTGTGATTGGTTATGTTCTTTCGCGATTAGGGCTACCCGCTTATATCGATTATTCTCTGGCCTCCCGTTATCTGGCATTTGATATACGGCAGCGCCGCTGGTCCGAAGAAATTCTTGCCGCCACAGAAATAAGTGCCGAATGCCTGCCCATTCCTGTACCTGCTGGAACGATTGCTGGAAAAATAGATGCACACGTTGCCAGTCAACTCGGCCTTTCACCCGGAACAATTGTTGTGATGGGAGGGCACGATCAACCTTGCAGTGCATTGGGAGTTGGCGCTATTGGTTCGGGCCGCGTGGCAGACTCAATGGGCACTTACGAATGTCTGCTGGCAGCTTCCGATCAGCCCTGCTTAACGGATGAGGCGCTTGCGGCTTCTCTCAACTCTTATTGTCACGTGGTTCCAGACAAGTTCGTTACGCTGGCATACTTCCCATCAGGAATCATGGTTAAGTGGTTCCACGATCTTTTGTACGCAGCAGCGTATGGTGAAGGCTCGCTCGCTCAAAACGGGGATCCATCGGACTCGGAGTCTATTCACTATGCGTCACTCGAACGAGAAGCACCAGCGGGCCCGACGGGTCTCTGCATTACTCCGAATCTGATCGGCACCTGCAATCCCGATTTCAATCCGCGTACACGTGGAATAATCTCTGGCCTGGGCCCGAACACAACCCGCAGCCAAATTTACAAGGGCATCCTCGAAGGGCTCGCTTGTGAGCTGTCACAGATGACCGACATTCTGACAAATGCGGTGGGAGAGTTTCGGGACGTTTACGTCACCGGCGGAGGCGCGCGATCAGCTTTAGGTCTCCAGCTGCGAGCCGCTTTATCGGGCCGGGAGCTGCATGTAATGAAGTGTCCGGAGGCAGTGTGTCTGGGCGGAGCCATACTCGCCGGAGTCGCATGCGGGGAATACGGAAGCTTGCGAGAAGCAGTGGAGCTTGTAGTCCACGATGTGTCGACCGTATCGCCCGACCCAGCGCTTGCGGCAGCCTATGCACAACAAGCCAAACAATATCGCCATTTGCGTTCAGCGCTCACGGCGGGCGCAACCACCGAGAGTGCAATAGGCCGACAGGAGGAGCAGTGATCCAAGCCACAATCGGATTCGTAGTTTTTGGAGTTCACAAAGATGGTCTGAAAGACCCAATGGGCACCCCATTCATCGATGACGCATTGGTTCAGCGCGCCAAGAGTGCACTGGTTGCCGCGGGTCTGAAAGTTATTGAGTATGGCGTTGTTGTCGCCAGCAAAGAAGAAGCTCGGGCCGCATTCAAGAAAATGAAATCCGACGATGCCATCGATGCGGTTGTCCTATTTTCTGGGACCTGGGTTTGGGCGGCGCACATGGTCGGCGCGATTCGCGATTATTGCGCAAGTGGAAAAGGCTTGCTTCTGTGGACGCATCCCGGCTCTCAAGGTTGGCGGCCGGTTGGCGGATTGGTGCTGCACGGAGGTTTGCTCGAAATCGGTGTCCCGCACAAATTTCTATACGGAAGCTTGGAGGAACCAGATACCGTAAGCAAGATCGTCAGCTATGCTCAGGCTTCATATCTGAAGAACTTCTTAAACATGTCTACCATTGGTACTTTTGGCGGTCGCGGGATGGGGCAAACCTGCGGCACCGCCGATCCTTCTCAATGGATGAGAATGTTTGGCATCGATATCGATTCCCGGGACACGACGGAGTTGAAGCAAACTGCTGAAGGAATCTCATCAAGCGAACTGGATCAGCTGCAGCCGAGGTTGAAGCAGTTGTTTGGCAAGGAACCCGAGCGAAACGCGGTGACCGAGCGCTCGATGCGTCTATATCTCGCTCTGAGAAAAGTTGTAGCGAGAGAAAAGTTTGATTTCTACACGATTCAATCTTTTCCTGGTCTAGCCGGCGATTACTCTGCCACTTGCTTCGCTCAGAGCATGATGCTTGAGGATGGAGTTGGTACTTCTACCCTGGGCGATTTCAATACCGCTTTGACCGTTCTCCTGCTCACCAAATTGAGCAGGGAGAGAGTGTATTACGGTGATTTGCAGCACATTGACAAAAAAACAAGAGAAATCAAGATCATCGGGGATGGCGCTTGTCCACCCTCACTGGCCAGCAAGCTGGGTCCGGCTGGCTTCTCTGAACACGGTATCCCTACGGAAGGCGAAGCCGGCGGCCTGTCTGTAAAGCTCACCTGCAAAGTGGGGGAAGGAGTACTGGCCCGGCTCGGCAGAGTGAACGGTGCGTTTCAAATGGTCATTACTCGAGCCAGCATTTTCGAGCCGGCACCGAATCAGATAGAAAAACGGCTCAACGAATGTGGCATCCCATTCTGGCCGCACGGTTTTGTGACCGCGCATTGTGACATCGACGTTTTGCTCCAGCATTGGACCAATGAATATGCATGCCTCGGCTACGGCGAAGAGCTATATCCGGCGTTAGTCGATTTTTGTGAGATCACGGGAATAAGGGCAATCCTTCCCTGAGCGTTCAATAGAGGGATGATCGATTCAAGGGGAACCTGACAGGACACGATGCGGGAGACAGACGGGACCGACCGAAGGATATCCCTGAAAAGGGCTGGGAAATGTTGGTGGCTACCAGCAACCCGCTGAACCGCCGACGGAGGCGCGATTAGAGAGAGACTCGGACGGCCGAATTTGCTGGAACGGGCAAACGGCCACCACGATTCGCGCAACATGCAGCATGGCGCGATTTACTTTTGCTTCCAGAAGATTCGGCGGGATCGGCCCACGTGGATGTCGAAGCCATCGACGCCCAAGAAAAGAATGTCGGCATTCAGCGGCGCAATGTTTCTTCCGCAATTGGCCCAACCAGCGAAAAAGAATTCTTCCGCAGAGTCCCTCCTGTCAGAATTACCTCCAGAGACGAGCCGGCTCGTTCCGCAGCGATATTCACTGCGTTGGTGATAATCATCAGATTTTGATGATGGCGGGTGAAGAGTGCGAGTCAACTACAACTGGCGAGTATTCCTTTCTAACGTCATTAGCTTCGTTTGTCCATGTAAAAGAGCTCGGGCCTGACGACCGGCCCAAACCAGGGAAGGCATACCTAGAAGGCATATCCAGACAAAAACAAGTCAGTCTCGCGTTTTTTCCGCTTGACTTCCGTACGAATCGCAAGTAAATGTTTAAATACGTAATAATTCGAAAGCACGCCGAAACTGATCTTTGGCCGAGGAGTCTGTGGCGTGGATGCTCTTGCTAAACTGCTTGATCTTTCGAGAGAAGAGAAGATCGAACGCGGTCTGTTATACACTCCTGCGGAGATTGCCCAGCAACCTGCCACCTGGGAGTCAACATTCTCTATCTTTCAAGAACACCGCACGAGGCTTGCGGAGTTCCTTGGGGACGCCGGGTTCGGCGATCCCGTGTGTCCGAAACCAGTTGTTTTTCTCGTCGGTGCTGGCACTTCTGACTACGTGGGCAGAAGTCTGGTGCATTTGCTTCGTCGGCTCTGGAAGTGTGAAGTCATTGCCATTCCCAGCACCAGTCTCCTGACCCACGGGGAAGAGTGGCTGATTCCAGGTCAGAGGTACGTCTGGATTTCATTCTCCCGATCCGGCGATAGCCCGGAGGGTGTGTCTGTCCTGGAAAAAGCTCTGGTGAGTCATCCGGATATTCATCACATTGTCGTGTCGTGTAACGCAGAAGGGCGGATGATTCGTTGCACGGCTGGCAAACGACAAGCGTTCGCCGTTGCCCTAGACGATGCGGTTAACGACCGGGCTCTGGCCATGACCAGTTCTTTCTCTAATATGGTCGTATTCGGCCAGTGCATGGCGCATGTTCATAATTTCACACAATACGAAGCTATACTCAGCCAGCTTGTAGAAGCGGGAAAGACTTTCCTTCCACACGCCGCTGACGCCGCGGCGGCCCTTGCTGCAGAACCTTTTGAGAGGGTCTGTTTTATCGGATCGGGCGCGCTTGAGGGCGTAGCCGTTGAATCTGGGTTGAAGGTACTAGAACTGACTGCGGGCGGAATCCTGACCATGTCGGAATCCGCCATGGGACTGCGCCACGGTCCTATGGCAGCTCTCGACAAAACTACGCTGCTGGTTGCTTATCTTTCGAGCGATGAAAAGGTTGCCCGCTATGAAAGAGATCTGTTGCAGGAGCTCAAGCGGAAGCGACTCGTGAAAACTCAGATCGCAGTGGGTGGGCACTCCAGGCCGCCGTTGGATGGTTTCGCAGAGCGCCATCTTTCGCCGGACATTCGCACAGCGGTCCCGGATGATTGTCGTCCGCCAGTGGACGTCTTGTTTGGTCAGTTGCTGGGGCTGTTTTTCTCCTTGCGCTGTAACTTGATGCCGGACCGGCCCAGCCCCGACGGCGTCATAAGCCGGGTCGTTCAAAATGTGAGGATTTACGCCTGATTCGCGCCATGCGCCTCGGGGGGAGTATGAATCGATCATAAACGAACAAAACAATTGACAAACGAGCACACTATGAGTAAATTCGCGCAATCGCAAACTTGCAGGCCTCATGTAGCGCTTTCGCAGGTTTTTTGTTTTGTGAAAGCGCTGAACGGATCTTTTCAGCGAGCGAGTGTGACGTTTCTTGTTTTGGTCGTGGAGAGTGGCGATGGTTTAAACGATGGCTCGTCGAAGTGAAACGAAAGCCCGGCAAACGATAGTCCAGTAGGTAACGCAAGCATATTTGGCTCTCAGGGACGGTGAACGATGAAGAGAAAATTTCGGAACCTATTGCCAGCGCGTCGGTTCATTTGCTTC
>Ga0208191_1001410_pt1 | contig 12038 bp, 10 predicted proteins | sample June2015DPH_13_5_FD_184709 | JGI IMG/M metagenome (GOLD analysis project Ga0208191, IMG submission 184709) | Peatland microbial communities from SPRUCE experiment site at the Marcell Experimental Forest, Minnesota, USA - June2015DPH_13_40... | ecosystem: Environmental > Terrestrial > Soil >... | reverse complement strand
GAGCCCGTCCTATCGTTTGCTCAACTACTTCCGCGAGGTCGTGCTGGTCGATACTGAGTTCCGACCTCGCGGGGATGGCTCCCAGGAGGTTCGGTGCGTTTGTGCGTTAGAACTATCCAGCATGCGCGAGCACCGGCTGTGGTGTGATACGCCCACGTCGTGTCCATACCCATTAGATGATGATTGCCTGTTTGTTGGCCACTACTCATCAGCTGAGTTACTGAGCCACAGGTCCCTCGGCTGGCCGCTGCCGATAAATGTGCTTGATACGTGCGTTGAATTCTCCGCGATGACAGCGGGCAAACGCCGGAAAGATCAGGGCCGTGGCCTAAGCAGCGCCTTGATATACCTCTCTCTGCCCCATGTTAACCAAGAAGAAAAGGACGAAATGCGGGCACTCGCCGTTCTCGACAAACGGAATCACGAATACGCGCCGGGAGAGCGTGCTGCCCTGGTCAATTATTGTTGGTCCGACGTGGCGGGTATGGCTGCACTAATCCCATTGCTGGAGAATGTGCTTTGCGAATAGTCCCCCGGAACCTCCAGGCTGCCGTTCTGCGTGGTGAGTACATGAAGGCAGATGCCAATTACAAATTCGCTCCCCTGGATGTGCACACTCTACGACTGCTTCAGGAACACTGGAATGAAGTGCGGCTGCAACTAGCCGGCGAGGCGATCGCCCGTTACGACATCTTCGACGGTCTCCACTTTAACCATAGAAAGTTTGAGACCTTCCTAAACAGCCGGAGCCTCAATAAGGCCTGGCCGCATACGCCTAAATCCCGTGCTCGTTCGCTGGACAAAGATACGTGGGAAATGATGTGCGGCCTTCATCCCGAACTTGAGCCCGTATACCAGCTATATAAGACCGTCACGATGCCCAGGTTGAACATCGCCTGCGATCAAGATGGCCGCAACCGCGTGCTGTTAGGAGCCTTTGGAGCACTCACGTCTCGGAATACTCCAGGGGCTGACGACCGGGGCACGTATATCTTTGGCCCGGCGAAATGGGTTCGCTTCCTGATCAAGCCGCCAGAAGGATGGGCTCTCGCATACATAGACTGGGCGTGCCAAGAGTACGGCATCGGTGCGGTTCTTAGCAGTGATAAGAACATGCTCCAGTCTTATGCGGCTGGCGACCCGTATATGGCCTTTGCCATCCTGGCGGGTGCCGCTCCTCCCGACGCTACGAAGAGCACACACCCAGCCCAACGTAAGCTGTACAAGTCCGCTACTCTTGCCATTGGTTACGGGCAGACAGTCTTGGGCTTTTGTCAGAAAACCGGGGTTACCACACTCACGGCCGAGCGGGTGTTCAAAGATTATCGGAAGCTCTATCCCCGCTACATTGCATGGCGGGAGAGGCAAGTAGACACCTTCGGCATCAGTCTCGAATTATCTACCAGGCTAGGATGGACGCTGCACCATGGGGAGCGGGTCAAACCCAACACCCTTCTTAATTTCACTGCGCAAGCGACGGGCGCCGAAATGCTACGGCTTGCCGTCATGGAAATGATGCACTGTGGTGTTGAGGTCTGCTGTCCGGTTCACGATGCCGTGCTGATTCAAGCCCCAATGAATCAGATTGAATCGGTCGTCGCTCAAGCCCGAGCGGCCATGGATGCAGCTTCTGCACTGCTTCTCGGTGGCTACGTGCTACGCAACGAATACGAGATTTTCGCATACCCCCAGCGATTCTTTGACAAAGACGGCAAAGACACTTGGGTTGAGATCCGGGAAATCGTCAAGAATCTTGAACCCCCCGCTGCTTGACGACATGCAGGAATCGAATGCAACACCAACCTCATCAGGTGGTGACCAATAGTCCCGACCAGCAGGCCCGCAGGGCGTCGCTCCAGCCCTCAATCGGGTATGCCCTCCGGCAGTTGGGGCAAGACGCCAGTGATTCCGCTGTTGGCCCGGCGTCCGCGCCCTGCTTACTGAGGAAGCATTTATCGTAATGCTGCTTCCAACTTCTTTGAACGCGCGTAGCCGACTTTGCGCCTTGCGGCGGATCGGTGCGTTGCTGGGTCTTCCTGTCCAGTAACTCTCGTGGTAATCTTCGGTTCCGACGAAACCGTCACGCGATAAGATCGGGCCAGGATAGGGAGGAAATCGAGATGAAGTGGAAAACGGTTGCTATTGTCGGGATTGTCCTGTTCCTTGCCGGTTTCCTATTAGGATTCATTCCCGAGTACCAAAGAGCTTCAAAACTCACCACGCAGTTGGAAACTGCGCGGCTGGAAAGCAAGTTGAGGGAGATTCGCGCGCTGGCTTCGCTCAGCTACATCGACGCGACGAAGCTGAATTACGGTTCAGCAGCGGAAGATTCGGAACGGATGTTCGGCCTTGCCCGGGAAGTGGCAAATGACACGAAGGACGATGGCTTGCGGAGCAGCCTCAATGGTTTATTAACATTCCACGATACGGTAATGGGCAAGTTGAGCGCTGCCGATGCGAGCGTACTGGAGCCGCTACAGCAGATCGTGCAAAAGACACAAAAGGAGTTGAAGCGTTGATGAACGGGCAGATCTTCCCGGCACATCTGTCAGAACAGAATCGGCCAAAACTTGCTAGGGTAGCTGCCGAAAGGGCCTTGAAGAAGCGCCGTAATCGTGGAGCCTTTTCAATGGTGAGACTCGCCCTGGTCAGCAATTAAACCCGACCAGCAGCCGCGTAGAGTTCCGCTATAGCACTCAGCCGAGATACTCTCTCCGCCTTAGACCGCCACGCGCCAGTGGCTCCGCTGTAGGCCGGCGTCACGAGGGGCTTCCCACGCTAAGCTGAAGCAGGATGTTTCTTCTGTCCATGTGGGCAGGCGTAGACGCACAGGCCGCAGACACGCACTCCAATGGCTTTCTCGGCTTCACCTAGGCGCTCATGGCATTTGAAGACGTTGAAGCGGGTACTGCGCGGTTCGTCTTCGGCGAAGATGCGGCCGGTGAAAGCACCCGCCGGGCACATGTCGACGCAGCTCGTGCATTTGCCGCAACGGCTCTTCATGGGCTGACCTGTCACAGTCAGGGCCGCATTCGTCAACACAGTTGCCCAACGCACACGCGGGCCGGCTTGAGGTGTCACCAGCAGGCAACTTCTACCAATCCAACCCAGCCCGGCAAGGTGAGCGGCCAGTTTATGGGAGAACGCAGAAAGCAGGTTCTTGCTGTCCACGGTCTGCGAAGCCGGGATGGGCAACGCCTTGTATCCGCTGTTCTGGAGGAGGCTCGATGTCCTCGAGGTGATCGCATCGAGGCGGGAGTTTACGATGTCGTAGCCATGCTGCTTGAAGTTCAGCGCGACGCCGCGGTCTTCGCGGCTTTGCGGAAGTTCGTCGATGATCGTGTCCATCACGCGAATGCCGACCGAGATCGCTAAGGGATAAGTGGCAATCCTCTCTCCGCCTTGTTCCTGGATCACCTGCCGCGCGGGGGAAAGATCCGCTACGCCGACGAAATCAGCCCCCAGGTCGCGGATGAATTTATGCAGACGCTGGTCGAAGGACATCCGAAGCTTCTCCTGATAGAAAATTACCCCACGATCAGCTTCGCGACAAGCAGATAGTGACTTTGATCGTATTCCTTAAGTTCGCAAGATGCTACGAGATAGAGATGGCAGCCCTACCAGTCAAGATATCGAAGCGGACCCGAGAAGACCGAGGAGGAATCCAACTAACCTGACGACTCGGAACGGTCGAAGCATCACGCCGCCGACCCATGCGGTCGCGGCATTACAGGTGTGCCTCAAAGTCGGTTTTCTGTGCATTATTCAGGTAACAACTGGCTGCCCAGCGTGCATGATGCAGTTATTCGATAACGTTCACCGCTTTGGGAAAGGGCAGGAGGTCAGGCATTACGTCTCGCTGCTAGCAGAGTCATACCGCAACGAGAAAAAAGCGGAGTAGTTGCCGCGATGGAACAGCCCGCTGAAGTTTATTAAAATACGCGAGCGTCGGTGCGAGATGCCATTCGTAGGGCGGCTAGTTGGGCGATGCGCGGTTTGCGAGGTCAAACCTCACAAGTACAGGTTCGCGGTTTCAACGAAGCTTCGATTGGAGGGCGAGGGTGCAGAACGCGGGAATCAGGCCGAGTTCATACGGGTTGGACAAGGAGTTCACTGTGTCGCTTGTTGTTGCCCTGCCATCCTGTCATTAGGTGGTTTTACCGGACAGGTATAATGGCAAACAAGTTTGACGACGGATCCACATATAAAGACACTTCGACCCGTATAGACAGAAAGTTTTCTCGTGATTTTTGTTCACGTTCTCAATCTCCAGTTCTCAGAAGCCTATTGGAAGAACTGAGAACTGCCGGCTACGCATGAGCCCCGCTAGCGACCCCTTTGCGTCCGGCCAACTGGAGCAGACTGATGCCCAGGGTAAGCACGAACGAGACCCCGACGCCAGGAATGATGCCGCCGCCAAAGATCTTGAAGAGAGCCGGGGTCAGCTCAAAGACCAATACGGTACCGGAACCCAAAAACAGCGACGCCATGGCTGCATGCCGGGTGATGTATGTCTTCCCATTTCTGTCCTTCCAGAGCAGCCCGAGCATGAGCGGCATAAAAAGTCCGCCGCCGACGGCGGCGTACCCGAACAGAACGGCCGAAACAACGGTGGGAAAGTGCATCGCCACCCAAATCGTCCCCACGCCTAGCACAAACGTCAGCCAACGCGCCCAATTCACCAGTTCCTTGTCGCCGGCGTTCTGGCGGAACAGGGGCTTGACGACGTCCATGGTCAGCAAGGTCACGCCGGAATTGAGAAAGCCGGCCGATACCGTCATATCGGCGCCGATGATGGTGACAATCAATAAGCCGCCCATCACCGGATTCAGCCAGTTGGTGAGCATCCAGGCGAAAGCCATGTCGGGCCGGGTCAGGTTCGGGTTCATGGCGTGCGCGGCGATGCCCATCAGGACGCTGCACGTGCACATGACAACGCAGAAGATGCCGGAGCCCAGGAACGCGTTCCTGGCGGTCTTCGGGTTTTTGCCGGCGAAGCAGCGCTGCCACCAGTGCTGGGCGGTGAATTGCCCGGTCATCGGTCCCAGCAGCAAGGACAAGGCCGCGAACCCTCCCAGGGACTTCATGCTCCACAGCTCCGGCTTGACGGCAACTGCCGCGGCATGAATGCCACTGACGCCATGCATGTAGTGAAAGATCGTGTAAAAGAATATGAAGCCCACGATGATGCGGATGACGCCCTGGATCAAGTCCGTCCAAGCGATCGCCCACATGCCGCCCATCACCGTGTAAAGTATGGCCGTAAAAGCCGCGACCCAGATGCCTGTGGTGACATCCACGCCCATGCAGACGTTGAGGATAGTGCCGATGCCAATGGCTTGCGCACCTGTAATCGCCACCATGGGGACACACATCAGAATGCCGCTGAAGGCGCGCAACCATTTATCGTGAAAGAACTCCTTTTCCATAAACTCGTTGATCGTGGTGTAGGAGTATCTGCCGATATATCCAGCGAGCAACAGGGCAAACAGGATTTTGGTGCCCTGCTCGCCCAGCATCATCCAGAGTTGATTCAACCCTATCTGATAGCCCTTGCCCATGTACCCGATAAAGTTGGCCACGCCCATCGCTGTTGCGAAGTCAACGAAGAAAAGGATGATCAAGGGCAACTGCTTGCCGCTGATGAAGTAATGCGCCGCGCTCTGGCCGCTTTTCTTGGCCAAGCGGTATCCAATGTACAACTGTAAGGGAATCAGAAAAGCCAGAACCCAAAGAGCAATCGTCCCAACTTGCGTGATGTGCATGGAACATTCTCCCTTTAGTTTATCTTCGTCAGATGATCTGCGGTGATTTCTCCTGTTACCGGCGCCAGCGCAATGCCGTCGCCTTCATGACCGGCTAAGGAGCAACAATCTACAGAACGATTCGGCCTTGACTTTTGTACACCTCATCCGGATGACTCTGTTATGCAATAGTGTTAGAATGGAACACATACTTCTTAAGAATATCTGGTCTAATATCGATGCCGAGTCCCGGCTTTTCAGAAATGCTGACGAAGCCATCTTTCAATTGCGCGGAGTATGTAGTTATGTCGTCATCTAGGCGCAATGGAGAAAAATAGGCGTGTCCAACATCCATGAGGTTGGTGGCGACGGCGCCAAGTTGTAAGCTTGCAGCTTCCGTGATCCCCTCTTCCAGCATGGAATTCATCAGGCAGCGGATTCCAAAAACATCTGCCAGTTCCATGATCTGCTTGGTGCGATAAATTCCCCCATGTTTCGCCACCTTGATGCTAAAAACGTCGATTGCATCTTTTTGAATCAGGTGTTTAGCGTCATGAATGGTTTGCACCCCTTCGTCGGCGGACACGGGAATATCAACTTTCCTCCGTATGCGAGCCAGAGAGTCAACATCCCAACCCGGAACCGGCTGTTCGAATAAATCTATTTCGCATTGCTTGATCAACTTGCAAAACTTCACGGCCGTGTCAACATCCCAACCCTGATTGACATCGACAATAATTCGGAAGTCTTTGCCCAGTGCTTCTCGTACCGTACGAACTCTCTCGGCATCATATTCAACGTTACTCGAGCCCACCTTGATCATCACCGTGTTGTAACCCTGTTCCCGATATGCCAATATTTCGTTTGCATTGTTTTGTGGCGTATCATCTCCGACCGCGCGCATCATCGGAATCTTTTCCCGCAAGGCGCCACCCAGGAGTTTGTATATGGGCACGCCGCAAGCTTTGCCGAAGATGTCGTAGCAAGCCATATCAATCGCGGCTTTTGCCGCATAGTTTCCTCTCACTGCACGGTCCATATTACAGTGCAGTGTGGACAAGTTGAGGGGGTCAGTCCCAATGACTTTGGGGCCAAGGTTCTTAATCAGGACCTGCATTATCGTTTCGGGGGTCTCGTCGGAAAATCCGGGAATGACGTCCGTTTCTCCATACCCAAAGAGGCCTTCATCGGTTTGGACCTTCACGACGATAGGGTCGGTCACATTGATAGATCCCACTGCGTGCGACATAGTGTAGGTCTTTTTCAAGGGTATTTTGGTGTGAAAGAATTCCAGTTTGCAAATCTTCATATTAACCTTTCAACCTTCTGTCGTTCGTTAACGTCACATTTCCATTGCACACCGGCTAAAGCACTATGACCCTACAAAACTAGTTGGCGGATCTCCTCAGACGTTTTGCCCTGCAAGCCCAGCCGCTTGAGCGGGCGACCTTCTTCCCAGTAATTTCGGCCTAACAACCTGTTCGACAATTCCACGACGGCGCTAATCGTCGGCGTTGGTACACCCATTGCTTGCCCCAGTTGTGCCAACGGGACTAATCCGGTCGGAACATCTTCGAACAGGTACCAAGTTTCCAAGGTTGTAGGTCCCTTTACACCTTTATAAGCGGCAACATTTTGTACCTTTTCGTAAAGATTGTTCCCGGTAACGCCATAACACCGGGTATACCATTCCTGGATTGTATCGACTTTAACGCCAAACACCGCACAAATGCAGGCCCGTTCTTTATCGACAGCTTCCACAACCTTCGCTATGGATGGCGTTAGGCCGTCTGTATAGTAGTCAAAAGATGTCTTGGATTCGATTCTGCCGGCATTAAGCAGGGTCGGAGTCGGATGCATCATGGAATTAGCATTACTCAGGCTGGTATATAAAACATTGGGTACAGCCTTGTACAGTGGGAAGGCCGTATTCAAGGCGGCCACTACGGTTGCAATATCCCCGGGCGGAAGCGCGGCGACTTTAACGTCGTGCTTAATTCCCTGAATAATAATTGCTTCTCCTGCTTTCGGAGAGCGGCACGTATACAACAACGTATCGGTTTCAGCCACTAAAACCTTTGCCTGGCAGTTATTTTCCAAAAGCACACTGCGGACTTCCAGTGCGCCTCCGGTTGCGCCGGGATTTAACACTATAATTTGCCCATCTGCCAGACAGGGAGCCATGGCTTTGGCAAGACTCCCCTGATACACGGTGGGCACCACAACCATAATGACATTGGCGCCACGGATAGCCTCGCCAATATCATTCGTGATGAGATCTATGACCGCCTCGCCGGTAACAGCGCCGGAGACGATTATTTTGCCGGCGCGCCGCAAAGCATTTACTTTGTCCGGTTCAATGTCATACAAGTGGACAGGAAAGCCAAGCAAAGTTAGGTGGGCAGCAATGCTTTGGCCACCATTGCCGGCCCCAATGACCGCAAACTTAGGTTTATGCATGTAACATTCTTCCCGCCATCGGTTTCGAAAAGGGACCCCAGTTTACTCAAGTTGCTCAAGCAAATCGCGGCTTGGTCTTATCTGGTGTTCTGCCGCTACATCACTCCCTGAAATTCCCGCCGCACGGTCGCCGAGTAGACGTACTTGACCATGGTGACGACGTCGAACACGGGCAACTTGGTTGCGTCCTGGACGTATTTGGCAAAGGGCGGCATATTAGTGCACTCCAGAACGATGGCGCCAAGCTCGGGGTGGAGTTGAATCAGCTTCGTGGCGACAGTGGTGATTTCTTCCGCGGCCCGCTCGACGTCAAGATCGGCCTTGCCTTCGATGAACGTGCCGTGGAATTCGGGCGATTCATCCATACCCACTACAACCATCGGAATGTCCTGAATGCCGACGGCGCGAAAGTGCTTTTCCGTGAGGGACTGCGCGCGGGCAGTAATGACGCCGACTTTCTGGTCGGAGCGAATGATCGCGTGCGCCATGTGCACCTGAATGAGGCTAGAGGTAAAGACAGGAATCTTTACGGATTGTGCGATCTGCGGCTGAAAGGCGGCCAGGAAACCGCAGCTTGTGGTGATCGCCTTTACGCCATCACGCTCCAACTCCCGCGCGCCCTCGATGAAGGGCTGAATCAGCGTGGGATCACACTCCTTGATGACCCGGGTCATCGACGCGCCTTTGACGACCCGGTAACGAACGGGAAAAGGGAAGGTCGAAGCATTGCCTATGTCGCCCGGTATCCTCGGGAACACCGTATCAAGCATGAGAATGCCGATTGCCTGGCCATAATTGGTGAGACCACCCTGAACTTTCATTGCTATCTCCTGTTCCGCGCCCGCGGAGGCGCGCTGTCTACGTTGTTGCGAGCAACCGCGTGAATTGTCCGACATCTGGGTTCGTGTAACCTGAATTATGCACGTCGTTGTGATCTCACCGCGAATTAACCAGCGAAATCGCTGTTCGGGATGCACCCGCATGGTTCCCTACAGCGATCGAGGCATTCGTCGGCACCCACAGCCAATAAGGGCTTCGAGGAGTCACTCGGAACCCCAATAAAAATGCACTTTCCAGCTCAAGGCGCTGAAGGAAAATCCTGTGCATAGAATTCTATGCACATCCATCCCTTTATTACCAACAACTTCCAGCCATCCCTCGTCGCAACCAGCGAAGTGAGGAAGGGGCCGGATCAAGAAAATGTGCATAATTCAGGTGCCAATAATACCCAATTCAAATCCATCGGCGACCTCGCCACCACAGGCGCTGAAAGCCACATGAAAATGAAAGAATCGAAAAGGAGCCTCTTCGAATGGAATAACTTTTGTTTGGGTCATCTCATCCTCCTGTTGTTGTGTGGTGTTGCCTCTTTCGGGTGCACACCCGTCCAAGCGTTAGTGAACGAACTGCTCAACCTCGGCAATATCCGTCGCGTCTGAGATAAGCCAAACATCCGCATTATGGGCTTTATCTCTCGTTTATTTTGTTTGATCTTATGTCCCTATGATCAACTTAGGTCGTGCAATAACCTTAGTCAAATTCTTTATTTTTTGCTATCTATGCATCTATGTTATGATTCCTGGTCATGGCACCAGCCGCCCTCACAATTCGACAAGTTGAAGCATTCCGCGCATTCATGCAGCGGCGCAGCGTTACGCGCGCGGCCGAGATGTTGTACATCTCACAACCGGCCATGAGCCGTTTGATCGCCGATTGTGAGGAGAGCGTGGGCTTCACCTTGTTCGAGCGGAATCAGGGGCGGCTAGTTCCCACCGCCGAAGCGCAGGTGCTGTACGACGAGGTGAAACGGGCGTTCCTCGGGCTCGATCGCATCGCCTTGGTCGCCGAACAGATCCGGACACTGCGGCGGGGTTCGTTGCGCATTGCTGGCGCCCCCTCGGTGGGGCTCAACCTGCTGCCCGATGCCATAGCAGACTTCCTGCGCGAGCACGAAGGCGTCGATGTCGCGCTGCTGGTGGACAGTTCCCGCGCAGTGCTCGAACTTGTGGTGGGTCAGAACTACGATGTCTGCTTCGTGGTCGAGGCGATTCCGTGCGCGGGCGTGCAACTGCAACAGATCTACGAAGCGCCGATGGCGTGCATCCTCCCTCTGCACCATCAACTTGCGAGCAAGCGGGTGATTCGTCCGGAGGATCTGGCGGACCAGGCTTTCGTGTCCTATCCCGAACCGTTCGATTCGCGCATCGCGATCGACAAGGTGTTCGTCGCCCATGGCGTGCCGCGCAAGACACACATTGAATCGCAGCTTTCCCAAACCATCATCGCGCTGGTCGAACAAGGTCTGGGGATGTCGCTGATTGATCCGATCAGCGCCCATTTCGCCCGTGCACGCGTCGCGGTGCGCAAGTTCGAGCCGCTGCTTACTCGCAAAATATACCTTGCGATCTTGAACGGTCAGACGATGTCGACGCTCGGCGCGGCATTCGTCAGCGCGGTACGGAGCAAGCTTGACGCGTTGCCCGGGCTTTGAGCGGAGTCACAGGCAGGCAGCCAGCCGGCCGGCTGTGGGGGCATTGGCGCAAGAGTGGTCGCCACGGCGGTCACGCATCGAAGGCCGCTATGATCTCGTCGGTTGTGCGCACTCGCCCCATGCGCGGAAAGATGCGCTCGATGGAGTTGGCGTGGCTCTCAGCATGGATGCCCGTCATCGCATCGGCCGCGAACACCAGGTCGTAGCCGAGCTCATAAGCATTGCGGGCCGTACTCTCCACGCCGAGCTCGGTGGCAATGCCGCAGATGACGATGGTTCCCAACCCCCGGCGGCGCAGCTGCAGGTCGAGGTCGGTACCGTAGAAGGCGCCCCACTGGCGCTTCAGGATTACAATATCGCTGGGCTGGCGATCAAGCTCGGGAAGCAGCTCGCTCCAGTCCGGCGGCAGCGGTCCGGCCGGCCGTATCGGTTCGTCGGTCGTCGGCTTCAGCCGGTCGGCGCCATCCGGCGCGCCACCCGCGTGGATCAGGACAGGCTGTGCGCCCGCCCGGCGCCCAGCGGCGAGCAGCCGAACGATGTTTTCAGTCATGGTCGCCCTCGGCAAGGGAGCTCCAGGCAATCTGGTATTGATGTTCTGGAGATCGTTGACCACGATGGCCGTGCGCCGCGCATCGAGTTTGAGATCGCTCATGGTTGAAATCCTTTCCGGAATGGGGCGAATCGATGTCAAGACTGTCGGTGGCGAATGGTTGACGTGCTGATCAGAGCGGCGTGGTCTTGCCAGTGACCGCCTTGAGGGCTTCCGGCGTGGCTGGGCCGGGTGATGAATGCAAACCACCCAGAGGGCTCCCGGTGACGGCCATCAGGGCTTCCGGCGTGGCAGGAAGGGAGGCCAGTTCACCGAGGCTGAGCGGTTTCACCGGAGGCCGCAGACGGTAGAAACCGATATCCTGCGGATCAGCCTTCCGCCCGGCCGCCATCATTTCCGTGACCGTGAGCGAGCAGAGGCGTCCTTGGCAGGGCCCCATGCCGCAGCGGAGGAAGGTCTTCAGCTGATTGGGGCCAGGCGCGCCGAGGGCAATGGCCGAACGGATCTGGCCCGCCCGCACCTCTTCGCAGCGGCAGACAATGGTTTCATCGTCGGTCGGAATGCGGAAGGCGTCCCTGGGCCGGTAGAGAATGTCGAGAAAGGAACGACCGCGCCGGAACCGGGCAAGCATGCGTTGCAGGGGCCTTTGCAGGTCCGCTTTGCGGGTCTGGTCCAGGACGCCGATAGAGGCCAGCGCGCCCAGGGCGGCCAGGCGGCCTGAGACTTCGGCCAGGGCGGCGCCGCCGATGGTGGCACCGTCACCAGCGACTGAAATACCGCTGACCGTTGTCTG
>Ga0208191_1001407_pt1 | contig 12047 bp, 14 predicted proteins | sample June2015DPH_13_5_FD_184709 | JGI IMG/M metagenome (GOLD analysis project Ga0208191, IMG submission 184709) | Peatland microbial communities from SPRUCE experiment site at the Marcell Experimental Forest, Minnesota, USA - June2015DPH_13_40... | ecosystem: Environmental > Terrestrial > Soil >... | reverse complement strand
CTCCGCAATCCGCAGTAATCGCGCCGCCGCCCGCGCTGGACGCCGCTTCCAACCGGCACCTTGGCGAACTGAATATTGGACCGAGCGCCGTGATTGCGCCCGCGCCGCAGCTTTCGTTGGATGAACAGCGTACGATGCCCAGTCGTTCCGTCACTCTGGGCGGACATTCTCCACGGGTGATCGCACCGCCGCCTTCGGTGGGCGCATCCGGAGGTGCGCGCACGGGTGGCGACATCATCGCGCTCAGCCTGCATCCCGCCGTGGGCGCTCCACCCGAGCCTGCAAGCGGCAATCGCCGTGGCACCTTCGCCGCCACACCGGAGGGACATCGCGGAGCTTCTGGCGCCCCGGGAAGTTCTGCTGGCGACGCTTCCACGGCGAATGGAAGCGGAAGTGGCAACAAGACTGCCAGTAAGCTGCCCTCGGGACTCTACGTGGGCAAGACGTCGAACATCGCGTCCTCCGTGGCTGGTGATCCCGAGCCGGCAAATTCGAGCCGTAATCTGGTCAATCCGAATCTGATAGCCGACGCGCGCCCACCGCGAGTTTCGCGCACTCCCCCCGAGAATGACGCCAAAATCTCTGAAGCCGAACGCGCTGTTTTTGGCGGCCGTAAGATCTACTCGCTCAGCCTCAACATGCCGAACCTGAACTCCGGCGGAGGCAGCTGGATCATCCACTTCGCGGCGCTCAAGTCGGATTCAACTTCTGCCAATTTTTCCGGCGAGGCAGCCTCTTCTGACCTTTCATCGCCGGTGGCCATGCGCAAAGTTGACCCGGCTTATCCCCTGGACCTGATGCGGCAAAATGTCGCCGGGACCGTCATCCTCCATGCTGTCATCCTCGCCGATGGCACGGTAGGCACGGTGCACGTGCTGCGCAGCATCGATGATCGCCTGGACCAATTCGCCAGCGACGCGATCGCCAAGTGGCAGTTTGAACCCGCCATGAAAAACGGCGCTCCCGTTGCTGTGGAAGCCACGTTTTGGATTCCTTTCCGGCCGACAAAGAGGAAATCTGATTTCTGAATGCGGGGAGTCTAGTCCTGAATGAGTGCGATGGCGATGTTTCGACAGCAATCGCCAATCGCATAGTTTCCCGTTTGTCGACAAGACGCCCCTGACTCCAGATGAAAATCATTTCGCAAGGTTGCGAACGGGCGAGATGGGTGTAGACTGGGTGCCGTTTCTTGGTCAGAAAGGAGATTCCGAATGAAGAGCAGCAGGATTTTCGCCGGTGTGGCGGTGGCTTTCCTTAACGTCGCCCTGTGCACTGTCGCGGTTGGGCAGGACCAGGCAACCGCTCAGGAGGTCGTCGCCAAGGTAAGGGAAGCAGCCAGCGCCCTGTCGAAGACAGGCGACTTGGCGCAGTTCAACCAGAAGCAAGGTCCGTGGGTGTGGAAAGACACTTATATCTTCATCCAGGACTGCAATAAGAAGATCATGGCGGCTCACCCCATCAAGGCGGAGCTGATAGGCCAAGAACTCACGTCGGTTAAAGACGCAAAAACGGGAAAGAGCATCTACCCAGACTCAGAAGCCTATTGCAAGACAGTGGAGGACTCGCCCTCTGGCACCTGGAACGAGTATTGGTGGCCGAAGCCAGGCGAGAAGGAGCCGTCCCGAAAGATCACCTATCACTTGAGTGCCAAAGGGACCCCGTACGTGGTTAACGCGGGGATTTACAGCGACAAGGCAACCGTCAAGGAACTGTCAAAGCTGAGCAGCACGAAGTAAGCGTCCGCCCGCACGTCCGTTGGTCTCGCGAAAATGCCCTTCCTCCCGAAGGGGGAAGGGCGTTCCCCCATTTGCCAGATCCCCGTTTTACTTCGGCGACTGGAGTGAACCTATCGAATTGGACAGTTTTCAAGCATGAGACGGACATACAGTTTGATGGCGGAGGACCGGCAGGTTTGGTTGATGTTAACAGGTTCAGCATGACCGGAATCCGGTCACAACGAAACATGAAAGTAGTCTAGCGGCACTGCGCGGTCCCCAGCGAGCGCTGATCGCGGTCGCCCATTCCATCCTTACCGCCGGCTACTACCTGCTCCACCGGGCCACCACCTACCCAGATCTCGGCCCGGACTACTTCGACAAACGCAACCCCGTTCGCGCCACCCATCGCTTGGTCAAACGCCTCGAAGCACTCGGGCACAGAGTCATCCTCGAACCCCGCTTCATTGCTGATGCAAGCAGTTAGAAGGATTTTCTAGGGAGGCGATTGCACCAACTAAGAAAACGGCCGGGTCGGGCCAATGCGTGAAGGCTCGGCCGGGTAGTTGCGCCTACCGCCCGGCGGCTTTTTTCTTTTCCAGCGCAGCGTAGATTGCGGGGTCGGTGCAGAGTTCGTAATACGTGCGGTCGGTCCAGCCCTGGACTGAGAAATCTTCCGCATTGACTCTAGGCACGCGGCTCTGGCGGACGACGATTTTGCGGAAGATGTCGCGGTCGACAGGAACGGTTCCGATGGACAGGCGATATTCTCCCTTGTCGGAGGAGACCGATGGCGGTAGCTTTACCGCAAGCGGCACCAAGGAGATTTCCTGCTCCAGCTTGCGGAATGCGGCCTGATTCATACGAATGCCGCCGAGGTTGTAGCTGAGAACGGAGTCCTCGGGATTCGCCTGATCCGCAGCGGAGGTTTCGTCCTCCGTCTGAAAAACATACACATGAAACGGCCCCGCTTGCGATTCCATTACCTTGCGGGCACGCTTGTTACAAGAAGAAAGGCGATCGCTCTCGTTGAGCGCCTCGGAAATCATGATCTGGTGCTCGCCATCCATCAGATACAGCGGGGAGGATTCCTGCAGCGTAATGCCCACGCCCAACTCGAGTTCCGGCATGCCTGAGCGCAACATCAGTTCGTTATACCCGCGAACGATCTCGATGATCTCGCGGCCCAGCACGCACGCCCGGCTGACGGCAAGTTCGGGCTCGCCGGCGCGCTCGAGGATTGCAAGGATGATGGCATCGCCCTCGAGAAAAACCTTTTGCGCTCCGTACTTGCCGAGGAGTTTGTTCACCGGATCGTAAAAATTCAGGCTGAAGTAAGAAGCGGGATTGAGTCCTTTTTCCATCAGCGTGCGGGTGAGCCGCGTGGAATCACGCACGTCGGCCTTAAGGACCACGTGGCGCAAGACCCGTTCTTCCTCGGGCTGCTGTGGCTGCTCATCGGGCAGCAGGAATTCATAGAGCGTCCCGTTCATGCGGGAAAGCTCGCGCAGCTTTTCAGTGGCCACCACGTTCACCGAATCGAGCGCCGCATTCAGAGTTTCCAGTCGACGCAAATCGCGATGATAGTGAGAGAAGTCCTGCAAAAACCGTGCTGCGACTTTGGCGCGCTCCGCGCCTCGGCAGCCCGCCACCTTACCTACTGCCGCGTACAGGCTGGCGGGCGAGAGTTTGCCGTGCTCCTGAATCATGCGCTCCACGCGGTCGCATTCGGGACGTGAGATCAGAGCGTTCTTCAATTGCTGCGGATTGATCCGGGGCGCGTATTCGCTGAGCAAAGGGACGGTGTGGTACGAGGCGATCACACACTCCATCACTTGCTCATCTTCGAGCAGGCGGACCCATGTTGTTAAGCGCTCCTGCTGGGCCACGCCTTCTGGCGTGGAGTCGTCTTGTTAAGCGCTCCTGCTGGGCCACGCCTTCTGGCGTGGAGTCGTCGGGCGTTCCCGTACCTACCAGGGCACGGGCGTTTTCCGGCGCGCACAGCCAGGAATCGATGGTCTCGGTAGCCGTTTCCTGGCCATAGAGCGAGCGCAGGAAACCTGACACCACGTCCTGCAGACGAGGGTAGCGGTCGGGATCGCGATCCCAGTTACCCAGCATGACGTAGTGCTCGGCGCAGAGATAGTCGTCACGACCATCCTCGGAGAAGGCCAGGCGATTCACGAACAGGCCGTGACTACTGAGTGCAGCACTGGCGGGTTCCGACGCTTTCGGCTCTCCAAAAAACGACCGCCGGGTGCGCGCCAGGGTTTCTTTCTCGATGGCGCGCAAGGTCTCGAACAATTCCTGCCCGGTCTTGCGAAGAACAATTTTCTTGCGTACCTGGAAGGCGGCCACGCGCTCGCGATACTCCACCGCCTTGCCCTGCCGCATGCCCTCGTAGCTCTTGAGCAGAACGCGGCAGCGCTCCAGCACCTGCGCGAACTGCTGGGACATCTCGGTGCGCACAAATTTGGTCACGGCCAAGCGCGCGAGGAGGTCGACGGAAACGTTTTCTTCTCTCTTGGCGCGATTTAGAGCTGCGAGATGCAGTTCGGCCAGCAGCTGCTTCCAATCGGAGGGATCGAGTGGACCGCGTACCGGTGCGCGAGTGGCTGCCGCAGCGGCGTGTCGCATCCACGACGGACCTTGGGTTTTCTGCGGAGCTTCAGCCGCCAACAGGCCTTCCAACTCGCCGTGGCGCACGATCAACCGCATAATCTGTGCCCGCGCCGCATCGACGAAACGAGGGCTCAGTGCCACATCGTGCCGCAGGTTGTCGACGCCGACCGCCACTCCCTCGAGCGCGATCGATGGCGTCGCGGCAACCATTTCTGGCAGCGATGGTTTCTCAGGCTCCTTGCCGAGGCGGAAGATGGGGAATCGAGGCATTCGTAAACGGCTCAGGATTTCGGGAACTTACTGATTACACATATACATATCGGAGGCTAGCATGGGTGGCACGGAGGCTAAAGTTACCGAGGTTATCGTGGCGAACCTTTGCCGGGTTGGCTCAGGATTTCGGGAACTTACTGATTACACATATACATATCGGAGGCTAGCATGGGTGGCACGGGGGCTAAAGTTACCGAGGTTATCGTGGCGAACCTTTGCCGGGTTCCTTCGAGCGAAACAGTGGCAATCGGCGGGAACGCCTTGTTCGTCGAGGTGAGTAAGAAATCTCCAGTGTGATTCCGGACACCGTCGCGACCCGTACCGACGGAATACACTTTGCGCGATCCCTCGTCGTTTGTTGGGGTGCGTTGAGAATAGAAATCTTGGTGAAGGTATCTCGCCGAGAAGTACTCGCTATTGGCTTTTAACTCGGGCCGCCTCGAATTCATCGCCCTTCTGCCAACCGATGAGTCGTGAGAAACTTGCTGCTTCCCAACCTAAGGCGAAGCCAAAGCGCGCCATCGCCGCATCGCCGACGAAGTCCATTTCCGGATGGTATTCGTCGCTCGGCTGGTGATAATGCTTCTCCGTGTATTCCTTATCCTGCTCAAGTCCCCAAGCCTCATCGTGGCCTTTGAACTTCATGCCTTGGTTGATCGAGAACGATGGAATGCCCACGCGCGCCAGACTGAAGTGATCGGAGCGGTAGAAGTGTCCAGCCTCGGGGCGCGCATCCGGACGGATCGCCAGCCGGAACTCTTTTGCCGTCGCTTGCACCCACGGATAAAATGTCGTCCGTTCCGCGCCTGAAACCTCGACTTCTTCCGGGGCGCCCCGCGGCTGCACGCACCCACGGATAAAATGTCGTCCGTTCCGCGCCTGAAACCTCGACTTCTTCCGGGGCGCCCCGCGGCTGCACGTCGTCGTAATTCAAATCCAGCGTAACCTTCCCGGCGGGAATCGGCGGATGCTCACCCAGATACTCCGAGCCCAGCAGTCCTTGCTCCTCCGCCGTGACCGCAGCGAAAAGTATTGACCGCTCCGGACGTTCTTTGGCGACGCTGTAGGCGCGCGCCAACTCCAGCAGAATGCCGCAGCCTGTGGCGTTGTCGGCGGCACCGTTGTAGATGTTGTCGCCCGGCATGTCCGGACGAATGCCGAGGTGATCATAGTGCGCCGTGTACATCACCGCTTCGTCTTTCAAATTGCGGTTGGAGCCGGGCAGCATCGCCAGCACGTTGTTCGACTCAAAATTCCGCACCTTGCTCACCATGTGCGCCTTCAACTTCGCGCCCAGGTTCACGGGACGAAACTCACGCGTGCGCGCATCTGACATCATCTTGTCGAGATCCATGCCGGAAGCCGCGGCGAGTTTCTTCGCCACATCCAACTGCACCCACGACGCAACTTTTAGCGCCGGGCCTTCCAACTTCAAGTACGACTTCTCTCCCGAGTTCGAGTTCCGCACAACTTCCCACGGATAACTCGCCATGTCTTCCCGGTGGATGAGAATCACGCCCAGGGCGCCTTTGCGGGCCGCTTCTTCGTACTTGTAGGTCCATCGGCCGTAGTAGGTCAGCGCCTTACCTTTGAAAAACTCGGGATCGTCCGACGGCGGCTCGTTCACCAACATCAGCAACACTTTGCCGTGCACGTCTATGCCTTTGTAGTCGTCCCAGTTATATTCCGGAGCTTCGATGCCGTAACCCACGTAGACAATGTCGGCATCCACGTCGGACTGCTCCTGCTGCGTTTGATCGTAGGCAACATATTCATCGAGCGGCTTCAGACTCATGGCTGCGCCTTGCTTCGGCAGCAGCGAAAACTGCGTTTCCGGCAACGTCGTGATCCCCACGAGCGGCACCTTCTGCAGGTACGATCCGTTATCGCCGGCCGGCTTCAATCCGTATTCGGCAAACTGCGTGGCCATGTATTCGGCTGCGATGTCACCGCCGCGCTGGCCCGTGCCGCGACCTTCCAGCAGATCATGCGAGAGAAAGCGTACGTGCCAGCGAATGTGCTCTGGATTAATGGTCTCCATGGCGGCGAACGCGGCGGAGGGCAAGCGCACCGAGACGGCCTCGCGCCTAACCGAAGCCGACGCGGGATCCGGCGCCGCGCCGCCTTCCGCCGACACCATCAGGCTTAGAGTCGCGATCACAAAGGCAAGAACACTTCTCCTTCCGATTGCTTGCATATTTCAGTCTTCTCCCCCGACGAAGCAGCGCATCGGCGCAGCAATGTTTATGCCCGAGAATGCTTATTGTTAAGACTGAGTGAATTGTAACGGAGAAGAAGAGTTTGGCCGTAAGGAAGTGGCTGGTTTTATCTGCACCGTAGGTCATCCGACGACAGGACCTTCGGCCCGGCGCCGTGTTGTACCTGCGATGGTTTCCTTCCGCGTTCCCAGTGATGTTGATATGTTTCAGGCGTCCCGCGACCGCGGGATCAGTTCTTCGATCCTCAGCCGGCGCGGAAGTCGCGTACGTCTTCTCCCGGCTGGAACACTACTGCTGGCGCGATTTTTTCGAACTCGGCCATCCTGCGATTGATCTCTGCGAAGTCGGTCTTCACCCAGCCGACGCTGGAAACTTCAATCTCGCCATCCTGCGCGATCCAGAAAATGGTCGGGACGTTGGTCAGGCCATAGGCGTTCGACACGGGATACTTGTGAGTGTCATCGAGCAGCACCGGAAACATTACGCCAAATTCTTTGGTGAACGCTGCCGTCTTCCGCGGATCGTTCTGCGAGACGCCGATGATCGTGACACCCTTGTGCCCATACACCTGCTCCAAACGCTGGATAAACGGAAATGCATACTGGCACGTCGGACACGACACTTTGAAAAATGCCAACACGACCGGCCCATGCGCTAACCCGTCACGCAGCACGAAGCGCTTGCCATCCATCGCTTTCAGTTCGAAGTCGGGAGCTTTAGTGCCTGCGGTCAGTGCTGCCATCGGTAATCCTCCGGTTTCGCGATTTCAGGATGTTTCGCAGCCCAGGATGTTTCGCAGCCCGCGCATCTTTCCATGCGCTGACCTGGTTTTATTTTAGATGATGCGGATGCAAGCACCGGTCGTGGGCAGTGGTCCGCGTACAGTTGCTAGTTGTTAGCCGCCGGAGCAAACAGCGGCATCACAGTCGTGCAGGAGCCACATAGTGAAGAATCGCGACGTAGTGGAAGATGCTTCCCGCCAAAACAAATCCGTGCCAGACGGCGTGACTGTAGCGCAGCCGCGGCATGGCAAAGAAGACCACGCCAGCGCTGTAGGCTAGCCCACCCACCAGCAGCCACAGCAGCGCCGACGCGGGCACCACGTGGATCAGTGGCTTTAGAGCGATCACGACCGACCATCCCATCAAGAGATAGAAAATGGTCGAAGCGATGGGATAACGGTCGACGAACCAGAGTTTGAAGATGATCCCGCCGAGCGCCAGGGCCCACACCATGCTGAATAGAGTCCATCCCCAACTTCCGCGCAAGGCTACCAGCGTGAACGGTGTGTAGGTGCCGGCAATGAGCAGGTAGATGCTGCTGTGATCTACGATCCTGAGAATTCGCTTCCAGCGCGGGGCCCGCACAGCGTGGTAGACGGTGGATGCGGCGTAAAGAGAAACCAGCGTCGCACCATAGACACTGCAACTCACAATACTGAGGACGCCTCCGTGCAGCGCGGCAACGACGATGAGCACGACGAGCCCCGCCAAACTCAGCGCCAGGCCGAACCCGTGCGTCAGGCTGTTGGCGATTTCCTCGGTAGACATTCGCGTCGCGGCCATAATAACCATGTTAACAGCGCGCGCGATTCTTTTCAGAGAATCGCCGCCTTGCGCAAAATCTTTCGTGCCAGTCCCGTGAGCGCAACCTGCTTTAGACGGCCCACCGGAATCCATTTCCCCCCACAACGCGATGGTGCGGCAGCGTGCCATACATGCACCTTGTAATCCGTTACGGTAATCGAATGGCGCAGCGTGAACGACGGGCTAGCCGTTCGCTTCATACCAGGCAGTTCTGGCAGTTCCCACATGCCGGGCATCAGAGACGCATCGCTTGAGCGCTGGACCAGAAAGATCTCTCGATCGCGGCAGTGAAGCGAGTAGTGAATCTCGCGCTGCTTCTGTGGTGCTGGCTTAGTTGTTGCCGCCAACTCTCCTTGCGTGGCGCAGAGCTCGAGTACCGGACACGTTAAACATGCCGGCGCTCGTGGTGTACAGACGACCGCGCCCAACTCCATCATCGCCTGATTGAAGTCGCCAGGCCGCTTCGCATCCAGCAAATGATTCGCGGTAACCCACAATTCTTCACCCGCAAGCCGCTTGCCCGTCACGCGCCGCAGCACGCGCTTCACGTTGCCATCGACCACGGCAACGGGCTCGTCGAAAGCAATGCTGGCGATGGTTGCCATCGACCACGGCAACGGGCTCGTCGAAAGCAATGCTGGCGATGGCCGCCGCCGTGTAACGGCCGACTCCAGGTAACTCGCGCAATTGTTTTTCGCTCGCCGGGAATTTTCCGCCGTGCACCCGCACGACTACTTTCGCCGCTGCGTGCAGCATGCGCGCGCGGCGGTAATATCCCAGCCCGCTCCACGCCGCGAGGACGCTCGCCTCGCGCGCCGCCGCCAGTCTCTCAACCGTGGGAAACCGCCGCAGGAATTCATGATAGTGCGCAATGACCGCCGTCACCCGAGTCTGCTGCAGCATGATCTCGGAAAGCCATACACGGTAGGGATCGCCATTCGTGCGCCAGGGCAGATCGCGCCTGTGCATGTCGTACCACCCGAGCAATCGCCGCCGGAATTTTGCCGGGTCGCCGCACATCCCCGCTTCAACCTTCATGCGTAAGGTCATTCCTCGTGGCTTCACCAAACCTCGGCGCAGGCTGCGATTCTAATTGATCGACGGATGCCCGATCCGGTTGACCTGCTGGATGCCCTGCCATTGACCGCGCTCTCGCCGCACGAAATAATAGCTGAGCCTGGTATTCGCAACATTCGCGTGAGGTGGTTCACGCCCAACAGGATCGAGGAGCACTATGAACGACTTCAACCGCAAGGTGGAAGACGCGTCGGCGCGCGTCAGCAAGACGGTCGCCGAGGCCGCCGAGAAGATCGAGAAAGAGATCCCGGAGTTTATCAAGTACCTGAACGACGAGGTGGTGCCGGCGGTGCGGCAGCACTCGACGAAAGCCCTGCGCGTGGCCTCGGAAAAGCTTTCGGAGTTCGCCGACTACATGGAGAAACACCCGCATCCTCCGAAGTAACCTTCTTGGACTCGACGAAATATCCTCGCAAGCAACGACGACGCGCTGAGCCCGTGCTACGCGCCGCAATTCCGACTCTGCTGCTTACGATCTTGTTCTTCACCGATTGCAGCCACCCCAAGCAAGCACGCGTGAATGTTCCGCCACCGCCGGCCTCAACTGAATCGGCGTCCCGTCCTGAAGGCGCAGCCAAGAACGACCGTCTGCCTGGCGCCGAAGAGAACGACGCCGATCTGGCCGAGCCCACGATTCCCGCCAACGCCACGCCCTTGGCCACGGAAACTGGCCGGGCGAGCTGGTATGGTCCGCCGTATCACAATCGGGTGGGGTCGAACGGCGAAGTCTACAACATGCACGCCATGACGGCCGCTCACCGAACTTTACCGCTGGGAGCGATCGTACGTGTGACTAATCTCAAAACCGGGCACACGGCCTTTGTGCGTATTACCGACCGCGGACCGTTCATCCCCGGGCGCATCCTTGATTTATCGTTAGCCGCAGCGCGCAAGCTCGATGTCTACCTGCCCGGGGTTGCGGAGGTAAAGGTCGAGGTGATGCAAACTCCGGCACCGCTGGAGACTGGCGGAAAGTGGGCGGTGCAGATTGGGGGGTTCGCGCAGGAGCGAGAAGCCAGCAAATTCGCCGACCATCTCACGCGCCGTTATAACACGGCGAAGGTGCAGCACTTCGCCAGTCCTGCGGGCGATTGGTGGGTGCGGGTGCGCGTGCTTGATGATGATCGGAGGCGCGCTCAACAACTTGCCGCAGAAACCGCAACGCCGGACGGCGCAGTTTTTCTGGTGAGATTGAACTAGAACCTGGAGCTGGTGCGAGTTGGCAAGTTGCTGATTGTTTGCCTATGGAGGCATAGGCGAAACCCGCTGACAATTGTTCTGGTCCAGTGTTATCTTTCCGCCATGGTGACCGAACGATGAGCGATCCCGGCAGCAATTGCCTTTTCTGCCGCATTCTGCGCGGCGAGACTCCTGCCAAGAAAGTTTACGAAGATCAGCATGTCTTCGCCTTTGAAGACATCAACCCGCAAGCGCCCACGCACGTGCTGGTCATTCCAAAGAAACATTTTGCCGGATTGAAGGAAGCGCAGGCTGACGAGGCGGAGTTAATTGGCCGATGTCATTTGGCGGCAGCGGAGATCGCCCGTCAGCGCAATATCGAGCAGGGATACCGGACTGTATTGAACGGACTGTATTGAACGTTGGTCCGGGGGCAGGGCAGTCAGTATTTCATCTCCACGTACATCTGCTGGGAGGGCGTTCGCTGGGATGGCCTCCGGGATAGAGCAGTTCTCATTTCTCAGTTTTGGGTGTCCAGTTTCCAGGCAATTCTGCCGCCTCGTGGGGGCGGGGTTGATGGCTGGCGGTGGGGGTCGCTACTGTACCGTCGGATTCTCGTCTTCGGGTGCCCCATGGCGGCGCAACAACTGAGGCAGGTTCTGCGAGAACGCGGAACGCGGCAGCACCATGTCGCAGCCTACTTCGTGAGCTTTCTGCTTCAAATCGCCCTGCACATGAGAAAGGAATCCGATGATGGATGTTCCCTTCTTCAGCTTCGACTTCAGCTTGGGGATAAGCGTGAGCGGTTTGGCATTGGCGTTGTTGAGATCGAAGATAATCAGCGACGGCTTCTCTTCGCCGTTCTGCAGCATGCGCTCAGCCAGATCCTTATCGTTCTTCGCGAACTCGACTTTGACATTGAGTTTGCGCGCGGTTTCCTGAATCTTGGCCGCGAAGAACAAGTCGTCAACGAAGGCAAAGATGCGTGAGTTGGAATCTTCGCGCAAGGCGGGCAAAGGCTCGGGATCGGCGGGCGCGAAGGGCGCAGCAAAACCCGGGCGAGGGCGACGCGCGCCCTGGCCATTATTGCCATTGCCGGCTAACGCGGCGCGATAACTGTGATCCATGGGAGCGGTGTAGATGCCGTCCTGGTTGTGGCGCGATTGGCTGGGGCCGGCGGGGCGGGGTCCGCGTGCATTGTTGGGACGGCGTCCACGACGCCGTCGGTTTCTGCCTCCTCCACCGGAAGGCCTTCCTGGTCCTGCGTTCATAGTCCTCTCAAGGCTGCTTTGCCGGATCTTTGACCCGGTGCAGTGTTGCAAAGCTAAACTCTTTAAGATTCCCCAAGTTCAGGTTCTGTAATTTCAGGCTGCAAA